>ENA-OPXM01001082-OPXM01001082.1-human-gut-metagenome-genome-assembly--contig:-NODE-1082-length-13547-cov-2.027350_pt1 | contig 13547 bp, 8 predicted proteins | sample MGYA00241707_ERZ502035 | MGnify/ENA primary metagenome ERZ502035 (study PRJEB25962, sample SAMEA2043051) | human gut metagenome | biome: human gut; feature: human-associated habitat; material: faeces... | reverse complement strand
TCGAACCCTGGACACCCTGATTAAGAGTCAGGTGCTCTACCAACTGAGCTAGCGGTGCATAACTTATTTTGTTCTGTGCTTTTGTGTTGTCTCAAGCACAAGTGATATTCTATAGCATGGTTTAATAAAATGCAAGCACTTTTTTGTATTTATTTAAGAACAATTTATCTTTTTTTATAATTTTCTTGTTTTTTCATCATTTTACCATGTTTTTTATATTGATATGTGCCTTTATACCCCTTATAATTCTATTATATTCCCAATTTTAAGAGAAAATATTTATATTTAATATACATTTATTAAGAAAAGAGAGTTGATATGAAGTTAAAAAAATTCGAACAACAGCCAAAACACGTTGACAATATTCCAATTGAGGCTATTAATCTTGATTCTGAACAGGAACAGCCGCCAAAACCTGACAAAGCTGTTGGCAAGAATGTATTCCAGCCTAACAGCAAATACTTTACAATTGTTATATATGGTCTGCTTTTTGTGCTAGGTGCAATTCTTATATATAAGTTCATTGGTAACTGGCCTGCAACCGTCAAGTCATTTGGCAATATATTCCATATACTGTCACCATTTCTTATTGGTGGCATGATTGCGCTTGTTCTTTATCCGTTTATCAAGGCCCTTTATAACAGGTTCTTCATGGGGGTATGCCATATCAAGTCCAAGAAAGCCGCCAAAATGCTTTCAATTCTTGTTGCTTACCTGATAGCAGTTGGCGCATTTGCAGTATTAATAGGCTTTGTTGTGCCTCAGATATACAAAAGTATTACAGAGATTGCCAATCAGGCTCCTGTATGGTACGAGAATATCCGCAACTGGTTCACTGAGTTTGAAGATAAGCACGCCAATTCTTCTATTGATTACAATTTCATTAATCAGAAGATTGAAGATGCTCTTCCTAAACTTGTTGACTACATGACTGGTGCACTTACCAATATGGTTCCTTACATTCTTAATACATCCATGGCCATTCTTTCGGGTGTGTTAAACCTTGTTATTGCAATTATCGTGTCCATCTACATGATTTCTGATAATAAGAATATCTTTTATCATTTTAAGAGATTTTTATATGCCGTGCTTCCTAGGAAAACAGCAGACAATACACGCATCATCTGTAAGAATTGTGCAAGCATTTTTATTAATTATATTATCGGCAAATCATTTGACTCAATTATTGTCATGATTATCTGCTTTATTATCATGCTGATTCTCAAGCTACCATATGCTGTTCTTATAAGCGTGATTGTCGGCATAACGAACATGATTCCGTATTTCGGACCATACATCGGTGGCGTGATTGGCGGTGTGATTATTGTTATCGCAAGCCCTATCAAACTTATCATATTTGTAATCATGATTGTCTGCATCCAGCAGGTTGACGGTCTGCTTATTGGACCTCGTATCATCGGCAGTACTACAGGTCTTAAGCCTGTATGGGTTGTGTTCTCAATAACCGTAGGTGGGGCGCTGTTTGGCGTAATTGGAATGTTCCTTGGAGTTCCCGTATTTGCCGTATTAAGCTACCTGTTAAACATTACAGTGCAGCATTTTCTGGACAAAAGAAAAGTCACCGTGCAGCCTTATGACTCGCCCGATGACCTCTAGATTATTTTTTGGTATTAAGAATTCTCACGACATCGTCGAGGGAATTCTTAAATCTTACCACTCTGTAATTCGCACCTTTATGCACATACATCACTTCTGATACTTTCCTTGCAAATGCTTTATTCTTCACAACAATTCTCCAAAAGCCTTTATATAGTATATGCATTTATTATTAATGATTTCTTACTGCGATAAGTTTACAGATAGGATTGCCCATCTGTGAAAATCTTGTCTCATACTCTGTCATTACATTACCCTCGTTAAGTACAGAGTCATTATGTAAGTCAAATGTGACAACAGGAAGCTCCCAGTCTGCCTCTTTAATCTCTTCTAATGAAAAATCGAATAAATCTTTATTATCTGTTTTGAATTCCACCTGTCCGTCCGGCTTTAATATAATGTCATATCTTGCCATGAACTGTCTTGAGGTAAGTCTTCTCTTCGCATGTCTGTCTTTTGGCCATGGATCTGAAAAATTAAGGTATATTCTGTCTACCTCTCCCGCTCCAAACACCTCACATATTGCCTCTGCATCCATTCTGATGAATCTTAAATTAGGAAGCTGAAGCTCATCCTGTTTCTCTACAGCTCTTAAAAGTACGCTTGAATACTTCTCTATACCCACATAATTAATATCAGGATTATTTGCTGCCAATGTTGTTATAAATGTGCCTTTACCCATACCAATCTCAATACGGATTGGATTATCGTTACCGAAAACCTGTGACCATGTGCCTTTCATCCCCTCTGGCTCTGTAAACACATATTCATTCTCTATCATTACTTCCCTTGCTCCGGGTACATTTCTAAGTCTCATACATTACTCCTATCTTATATATTAGCTCAGATTTCGGCTATGTCCGTGTGCGGTATACGCTTGAATATGACAAGCTGTGCATGAGTTAATGCCACCATCTGCATAAGTTCAGTGCGTGAAAGCACGTCCAAACGAAGTGCGTTTGATTTCACGCACTGTAATAGACTTTGCAGATGGCGGCATTTACTCATGCTAAGCGAAGTCATCCTGAAAGCACATGCCGCACACAGACATAGCCGAAATCTGAGTTTCCTATATATTATTTACCATAAATATCACTTTTTGCCAAGCGGGGTTTACTTATGTACAATCCTGGGCTACAATGTATTTGTATATTTTATTAATCGGAGGAATTATCTCTATAATGAAAAAGCAATTTTTAAAAGGATTACTTATAAAGATAACCAGCGCTGTATCTGCCACTGTTTTGGTATTCTCAACTTTTGCAGCGGATACCCAGGCTGCAGCATACAACAAAGTCTACAGCGAGACAGACACAACCAGCACAGAGGCTGTATGGCCGGATGCACCTGATGTTAACTCAAGCAGCTGCATTCTTATTGATGCTGATACAGGTTCCATTCTTTTCGAGAGGAACTCTCATGAAAAATGTTATCCAGCCAGCACAACCAAGATTTTAACAGGGCTCCTTACTATTGAGAACTGTAATATGGACGATGTTGTAACATTTTCACAGTCAGCTGCTAACTCAATTAATGTATATGAGGATGCCAACTTAAGTTCAAAAGCAGGCGAGCAATTTACTGTCAACCAGCTTCTTCACGGACTTCTGCTGTATTCTGCCAACGAGATGGCTTATGCCCTCGGTGAACATGTGGCTGGCTCAATAGATGCATTTGTCGATATGATGAATGCCAAGGCAAAAGAACTTGGTGCTTTGAATACACATTTTGCCAATGCAAGCGGATTATATAATACCAACCACTACACAACGGCATATGATATGGCAATGATTGCAAGAGGGTGCTATAACAATGCTTCTTTTGTCAGCATTGATTCAACTGCCGATGCATATGTAATTCCTGCAACTAACATGTCTGCACAGCGTACAATAAGACACCGACACAAGATGTTAAAGGGTCGTGCCTACTATTATGAATACTGCAAGGGTGGCAAAACAGGATATACTGATGAATCACAGAATACACTTGTTACATTTGCAGAAAAAGACGGTATGCGTCTTATATGCGTTGTATTTAAGGAAGCCACAGATGAGATAAGATATGTTGATACAAGAACCCTTTTTGACTGGGGATTTGCCAATTTCCAGAAATCAACAACAACCGGAAGCCAGCTCGGAGCAATGTTCTCTAATGACAACTATTACAACTCGGCTGTTTTCTCAACTCTTTCACTAAACTTTGGACTAAACGCTTCATTTATCACAATACCTAATAAAAGTTCATTGTCAAATGTATCAATGACGGTTGATGATAATTATGACATGACCAATGAGAATGGTGTTATGACAACACATCTTAAGTTCTTATACAATGATAATACTGTCGGCACAACTACACTTAATATATCTGCTGCCGGAACAGATACCGGAAGCCTGCTGCCATACATTAATAATGATGTTTCATCATCTTATAAACCAAAAACATGTATCAGAATTAATATATGGATACTTGTTGGAATTGGTGCCGTTATTCTTTTTATCATCTACATTATTGAAGAACGGGCAAGAAGAAAAAGACAGAGAAGACACTATAACAGAAGAAGACGCAGATTATAATAAACAGAGGATTCGGAGCTAAACCCTGAATCCTCTGTTTTCTATATTATCAGTCTGTGTTTCATTACTAATTCCACCTTTTGAATATGTAAGGCCTGAATATACAGCCTGTGTATTCTTCATAAGCGGCTCAGAATCATCCTGTTTACTAACCTCATAAAAGGATGCCCTGAGTTTCTTTAAAAGCCCTGTAATTCTGTTAATCTCATTATTATCAAGACTTACAGATGCTGAAATAAGTGACCTCTTCATATGATTATATATTACGAAAAGATTAGCTGATATCTCATACTGCATATCAAGTCCGCATATAAGCTGGTCTATAACCTTCTGTGCCATATATATATTATTATGTGCCTGCTTAGCACTATCACTCTCACATGCATCATTAAGATATTCTATAGCCATATCATACAGAATCACAACAAGCTGTGATGCTGTTGCCTGTGTAATTCTATACTGAAATGTCTTAATTGTTTCTTTAGTCATAGCATCCCTTTCCTATATAACCATTGAATCTTAAACTACTGTAATAACTGTAATACCTGTGAAGGTCTTTCATTAGCCTGTGCAAGTATTGACGTAGCTGCCTGTGTAAGAACTGTTTCAGAAGTATAAGTAGTCATCTCTTCTGACATATCAGTATCTATCATTGTTGATAATGACTTGGTAAGGTTCTCACTTGAAACCTCAAGGTTATTAGTTGTATGATCAAATCTGTTCTCGTATGCACCGATTCTTGAACGTATTTTATTAGTCTTATTAATAGCTTCATCTACAGTAGATATCGCCCTTGATGCTGTATACTGAGTCATGACATTCATATGCTCCGTGCCAAGTGAATACGTTGTTATTGCCGGAATATCAATAACAATAACCTGATCCTGATTAGCACCTACATGTATGCTCATAGTTCCAACGTCTGTGACTTCCTGACTTATAGTTCTCGCTGTACCTGCACCTGCAGCTGACTGTCCATCATTGTTACTATCGTCAAATACAGTACCTGCCGCATTACCTGGAACATCCATTGAAAACTCTTTGTTATTAACATCTGTTACTGTAATTACAGTTCCCTTTGTTGAAAGAATTGCCGAATCAGCAAAACCAATTCGCTTTCCATCATCTCCTGTAGCAATCTCTGCCTTAACATCGCTTCCTTCTACATATATACCATCTTGTGTTGCTGCCTGTGGTATTCCCAAAATATCTGCAAGCTCTGCATTATCGCATGTTATATTCATCTTCTGGTCGCTTCCATACTGGTTAGTCATAATAACAAGTGTTGAACCAGCATAATCGGCTGTTGGCACATAACCTGCATAATCAGTACCATTAGCTGCTGTATCATTATTAAGGTCTTTAACTGTAAATGCAGAACCACCTGTGATGTTAACTCCGTCAATAATCTTTCCCATCACCTTATCAAGTGTATCACCTTCGGAAATGCTTATCTTGTAACCGTTTATGCTTATTGTTCCTTCCTGTTCTTTTGTTATAGAAGCTGTTGATGACATAGTAATACTTCCTGCTCCTACCGCTATAGCCTGTCTTGCGTCCTCAGTAACAGTTATTCCATATACACCTGCTGTATAGCTGTCAGATACAGAAAGCTGATTAACTCCCTGAAGGTCTGAATATACTCTTCTTGAAAGATTACCGTTAATAAGAGACTGTGTATTGAATTCTGTCTGATCAGATATTCTGTCAATCTCGTTATTAATCTGTTCTATCTCTTTCTGTATAGCTTCTCTTTCATCATCTGAATTAACATCATTAGCAGCCTGAACGCTAAGTTCCTTTAATCTTGTGAGCATACTCTGGATTTCTGTAATTGCACCTTCTGCTGTATTTAAAACAGAAACTCCATCAGCTGTATTATTCTGGGCCTGACTAAGACCTCTTATCTGTGCTCTCATCTTTTCAGAAATAGCACATCCTGCAGCATCGTCCTTAGAGCCATTTATCTTGTATCCTGATGATAATCTTTCAATTGATGTTGACAGATTATTCTGTGATTTCTGTAATGCATTGTTGGCAACAATCGCTGCCACATTAGTTCCTATTCTCATATCTTAACCTTTCTGTCTGTCCAATTTACCTGTTCATGCTCTATATATCGGACTTTCTGTGCAAATCTTTAGCCTGCAAGCAGTTTTACAATCTGTGCTGCAATTTCATACAGCTTATCTGTTGCCACACTGTCAGCCGCTGCTTCATAAGTCACATATGGCACGTCTGACGATTTTGTAATGTTGACGGTCACATTTGTAAATCCAAATCCTTCTTTTAAATTTTCTTCCATATCCTCAAGAAGCTGGCTTCCTTCATCTGAAACTGCTGTGTCACTGACAATGTACATACCAAGACTTTCTCTGTCAGCCTTAGCCTCAACAGAAACTTTTCCTAATACGCTGCTTAGCATGTTTACAGATATACGACCTTTATTGTCGTCATCCTGAACCAATGTAAGTTTCAGCATACCTGTACTTCCTGAGTCTGTTATATACGGTATTCTGTAATCATGCCTTAATGCCAGATTCTTAATATATCCGATTGTTCTGTCCTTAAGTCTTAAATCCAGAAATCCCTCGTAATTGACATCTATCTGTGTATCAAGGTCTCCTGCTTTGGAAAGAACCTCCTGAAGTTCTTCCTCTGTCTCATCTTTCATTTCTTCATACATAAGTGACAGTTTTTCTTTATGTCCGATTTTTTCAATCGAATCCCTTGCATAATCACGTGTTGTCTTAACACCTCTGATATCCGGGAACTGTCCGGATTCTAAAAATGCTTTAACAGCCTGTATGTTACCACTGTTTATTTCTGTATCTGCATTTCTTATCTGCCTCAATATATCAGCTCCTGCCTGCACTGCTGCCTGCTGTTCCTTAAGATATTCCTCATAATATTGTTCCTCGGCTGCCGCATCATAGTTATCCTCTAACTGTTCAATAAACATTTCAACGGACTGTTCTCCGATTCCGGATGAGTTATCCACATTCTTTAATGTATTCGGGGTAACTAATCCACCATTTGCCATAAATAATGCACTGTAATAGTTAGCAATTCCGCTTACCTCTGCCATTCCTGTATTCTCATCAATAACAGCGTCCATGTCATAATGCTTTCTTGAATTATATGCAGTCATAAGATTATTCATAGTGACCTCAGCTCCCTGCTTAATCAGCGCACCTGCTGCCACTCCGGCATCTCTGGTGAATATATTCATCATCTGGTATATTCCTATAAACTGCTTTCTCTGCTCTTTAGTAATACCATTGGTACGGTCAAGCTTATAAAGAAACTTTGAAAACTTCTCCTCATTATCCTTAGATGCTTTATCATTAGCCTCTGTAAGATATTCGTTGACTTCCTCAATTGAAGCATTCATTGGATTTACTCCGTCTTTTATCATATTAAGAACTGTCTCCGGTTTCATATTCTTAATAAGATTATTAATCATTGCATTAACAGATTTGACTATCTCTACATTTTCCTTTGTCATATCCATGTTATTAGCAGCCAGTACCTTTATTGCTTCCTTGTCCTCATCAGTTCCCTCAAGTCCAAGCTCCCTAATAATATCATCCGCACTTCCCTGTACTGCCTTCTTTAATGAATCACCTAAATCGCCTCTTATCTGAGTTCCGACTGCCTCATAAGTTTCATTCATCTTGTCAAACATACTGGCAAATACACGCGCAGGATTTCTTACTATCTCATTCAATGTCTTTCTTGCTTCAAGAACATCTGTATATGCAATCTGCGCTTCTTCATACATTTCATCCGCCTGTTCATATTCCATAAGCATTGAATTAAGCTCATCTATCGGAGTTGTAAGAATAGAAATGTTATTCTTAACGAGATATATGGACGCATTCGCACTCATAAGAACCCTTGCTGTTACAAGCGTGTCATACGCCTTATCTGCTGCCTGCTGTACATCAGATGCCTGATTTCTAACTTCACTATTTCCTGTGCTTACTGATGCTGCACTGTATTCAATTCTGAAGCTTCTTGCATCCATCTCCAGCTTAAGGCTTGCTATTGTAAATGTTTCCCCTTTTGATACCACATTTGCAACATCTGAATACTCTGCCCTGTTAATAGTATCAAGAGCTGTCCTTATATCATCAACTGGCGAACCTGTAACGAGCGTATTCTCTGCCTTGCCTCCAAGCTTCATATTATCAAATATTTTATTAAGCAGTTCCTCTGAATCAGCCTGTATCATATCAATGTCTATCGAATCAAGCTGTGCTTTATATTCAAGATTTTCTTTAGTAACAGGAATCTGTGCATTAATAAATGCTCTTGCATCCGCAAGTGTATTATCATTAACCTCAAGACCTGACGAAGCAATTATCTTCTCAATTCCCGGCCTTAAAGCTTCAAAATCAGCGTCAGATATTGCATCTGCGCACTTTCCTATTGTAACGCCATCCGCACTGATACTTGATGAGGTTGCCGCCTGTGCCTGATATATTCCAGCAATTGAAGGCTCTATGCGATTAGCAACCATGTAATTCTTTGTGTTCTCTGATAATGGCTTTAACTCTTTACTCTTTTCAAGTGTGCCTTTAACCTCAGCAACACTTTCATCATTGACAGCTATATCTGCTCCCTGCATACGGCTCTCGACACTTGCCGCTGTTGCTGCACTTCCAGTCACACTCTCAATCTTATCCTTGGAAACTGCTGTGCCATAATTAACATAATCATCAGAGTGCATCGCAAGTTCAATCTTAATTTTCTCAATAATATTAACCATATCATCTGGTGTAGCATCTGTAAGATTAAAGCCGTCCTCATCTAGCTTTACCGCATCAGCACCTGATAACTTCATCATCAATGCCTTAAGGCTTATCTTTGCACTGGAAGCACTCGCCATAATCTGGCTCTTTACATCATCTGCCTCCTTAAGAAGTCCCTCATATGTATTGTCAGTTGCAGCTGTCACACTGCCAGAGATTACCACTCCTGCAAATGAGCCTGCCACACCTTCACTTTTAACCGCCTTATTTTCTTTATAATTAATAGATGTTCCCTGTGCCGCAACATCTTTATTAAAATTCGCGCCTGAAACTGTATATGTCATATTCTGCTGCCTTTCTTATTTACTATCTGAAACAATCACTCATTGTCATATAATAAATATTTCGGCAGATATGGTGGGATAATTGAGACATATATTATAGCAAATAAAAAGGAAGCTGATTCAGAATTAATAAAAATCCAAACCAGCTCCCTTTCTCTATATTATTCTCCTATATCTTCGTAGCATGAACCTTAGAAACATCACCGTTAAACTCATACACAGCTATTCCATACTTATGTAAGTCAATAAGCAATGACTGCGGATATCCATCACAATCTCCCTTAACGGCTGTAAGAGTCTTCTTCTGGTCAGCTTCATTATCTCCAAGAACCAGCTTATACTTAGTCTTGAACGGAACTCCTATTCTGAAGCTGTCTCTTTCAACTGGTGTAAAATTAAGTACAAAGAGAAGATTCTTCTTTCCATCCGGACTGATTCTCATAAATGATAAAACGCTATTATCTTTATCATTGGCATTAATCCATCTGAATCCTTCACTGCTGTAATCAGTAGCATACAGACATGGATAATTCTTATTAAGCTTCAGACACTTTTTCGTAAAATCCTTAAGTTCTGTATGACTTTCATCCTCTAACAGATACCAGTCAAGAGCACGCTTCTCACTCCACTCATTCCACTGACCAAATTCCTGTCCCATGAATAAAAGCTTCTTACCAGGATGTCCACACATATATGCATATGCCAGCTTAAGATTCTTGAACTTGTCCTCCCTGTCACCAGGCATTTTACCAAGCATAGAACACTTAAGATGTACAACCTCATCATGTGAAAGCACAAGAATGAAATTCTCGCTGTAAGCATACATCAATGAAAATGTCATCTTGCTATGATTAAACTTTCTAAAATATGGATCAAGCTTCATATATTCAAGGAAATCATGCATCCAGCCCATATTCCACTTAAATGTAAAGCCAAGACATTCCCCATTGTCAGGATCACCACTTACCATAGGCCATGCTGTTGACTCCTCAGCTATAGTTATTGCCTGTGGGAATCTCTTCTTTAACATGCTGTTAAAATGCTTTAAAAAGCTGATTGCTTCGAGATTACCGTTGTCACCATATTTGTTAGGAACCCAGTTTCCTTCTGTCCTTCCGTAATCCAGATACAGCATTGAAGCAACAGCATCAACTCTTAAACCATCAATATGGAACTTGTCCACCCAGAACATTCCATTAGCAATAAGGAAGTTAGCCACTTCATTCTTGGAATAATCAAATACCTTCGTTCCCCAGTCAGGATGCTCTCCCTTTCTAGGGTCTGCATACTCATATACACAGCTTCCATCGAAATTAGCAAGTCCATGTGCATCCTTTGGAAAATGTGCCGGTACCCAGTCAAGAATTACACCAATTCCTTTTTCATGCATATAATCTACAAAATACATGAAATCCTTAGGTGTTCCGTATCTTGCTGTAGGTGCATAATAACCAGTCACCTGATATCCCCATGATCCATCATATGGATACTCTGCAATTCCCATAAGTTCAATATGTGTATATCCCATATCTGAAACATATTTTGCAAGCTCAGGTGCCAATTCTCTATATGTATAGAATCCGTCCTCTGTTCCATCATCTTTCTTCTTCCATGAGCCAAGATGACATTCATATATAGAAAGAGGAGCTTTAAGATGATTCTCCGTCTTCTTCTTCTCAACCCATTCAGAATCTTTCCATTCATAACCTGAAAGATCGGCAACTATTGATGCTGTCTCTGGTCTTAACTGTGCCTGATTAGCATATGGATCTGCCTTGTAAAGAGCCTCTCCACTCTGGGAAATAATAAGGAACTTATACATATCCCCTGCTTTAGCTCCCGGTATGAACAAATCATATATTCCACCATCTGAAATCTTCTTCATATCATAACCATATGCATTCCAGTTATTAAACTCACCTATAACATAGACTTCTCTTGCAGCAGGTGCCCACACAGCAAAATACACACCTTCTTTTCCGTCTTTTACTCCAACATGCGCACCCATTTTGTTATATATCTCATAATGAGTTCCCTGTCCAAAAAGATATGCATCCACTTCTGTGATTGCCAGCTGCTCGTATTTTTGCATATTCTTCATAAAATCCTCCATTATATTATTATCCTACACGATACTCATGGGTCCCCTCAGATTATCCCATTAATTAATAGTATATTACCACATTAGCAAATTAATTACTACATTTCATTAGCAAAAAAAATGTTCATTTCACATATATTATGTTATACTGTAAATCGCATTGAAATAAATGCTTTATATAAGTTAGAAAGATGAAAAGGAGTATTAAATTCTTATGATATACTATATTATTAACGAAAGTTTCACCAACATCATAGCATTTGTAAGCATTTTATTTGCCTTCGCATTTACAATAGCTGCAATTGCTCTTGGCAAGAATCTTCTTCCAAGAGATGCCGGAAGAGCTTATGCCATTAACGGAAGTAAATCAGTTGGAAAGCCAAGAGGCGCCGGCATGATTTTCATTCTTACATTCACAGTCACATGTGCATTATTCGTAAACTTAAGTGCCGAGCTTATCATTTATCTTATACTTGTGCTTGCCGCAATGCTCAGCGGATACCTTGATGACAGTGCTTCATCACCATGGGGTAATTTAAAGAAAGGTCTTATTGACCTTGCAATATCGGTTATGGCGGCAGTTACTTACCTGCATTACAACCCTAACACATTTGACCTTGCATTCTTTGGAAAGACAGTAACTCTTAATCCAATCATCTATGCAATACTTATTATTATACTTATATGGGTAAGTATCAATGTTACTAACTGTTCAGATGGTGTTGACGGCTTATGCGGTACACTTTCAGTTGTAACACTTGCTTCAGTGTATGTACTTTTTAAGTCATTTAATATTGAATCAGCTTACAGACACACCGTTCTTATTATGATTGTGTGTATCCTCGGCTACCTGTGGTTCAACGCATCACCAAGCAAGCTTCTTATGGGTGACGCCGGTTCGAGAGCAATAGGAATATTTATAGCATTTACATTCCTCAAGCTCCATGCACCGCTGCTTTATATTCCAATGGCACTTATAATTATTCTCGATGGCGGACTTGGTCTTATCAAGGTTTCATTCATGAGATTTCTTCACATCAACCTAATGAAGAACCTTCGTACACCAATCCACGACCATATGAGAAAGAATAAAGACTGGTCAGATACACAGGTTGTTTTCAGATTCACAATTATCCAGGTAATTCTTGGTCTTGCAGTAATATATGGATTAATGTTCTGATATTAAATATATTAAAATGGCATGTCAGTTGAATTTCTGACATGCCATTATTTCTGTTCTGAGAGTTTCTCTGCCTGACGCCGCCTGCGTCTGTGTTCTCTCTCTTTTATCTGCTTTTCATATATCTTAAGTGCACCCTTTTCATCAGTGTGCTTCATAATTCTGACTGCATAATATCTGCCTTCTTCGGTCTGTTTAACTCTGAAACGCCCCTTTATAAGTCCATGTTCATCACATGTAAACAAGCCATAATAGCATTTCGACTTCGTGGCAAACCACTTAACTGTTCTTGTCATAGTCCTGCCACATAAAAAACATTTGCAGGAACGTACATTTCTGTCGCTTGCAGCCTTGTCCCTTGTAGCAAATCCCTTTGAAATATACTTCTCATAAGTTCCAAAGTTAAGATATACCTCGTCCTTTCTTGACTCTGGAATTGTAAATGTGTCTATACTACAGAACTTCTTAACTCTGTCGAAATCCAGCTTCTTCATTATCTTGGCTGTATATCTTGCATCACTCATTGCTGAATGATAATGCTCATCTCCCTTGATTCCCTGCTCATCAATTGCAGATTTAAGATTCATGCGTGTCTTGCCATCTGAAAAATTAATACTGTAAAGTTTCTGAAGATCAAGATACAGAAGCGGCTTTGGGAAATTCTCCGGAACATCATAGAACTTCATATTCCTTCTTAATTCAGTAATATCCATGCTTCCCCATGTAACAAATGTATAATCCTCACCGCACCATTCAAGAAATTCAGTTACACCCGATACGAAATCAGTTCCGTTAGCAAGGTCATTTTCTGTTATCCCTAGTATCTTCCTGACTGTATTCTGCAGCTTTGTATACACCTGTGGCTTAATGGTACACTGCCACTCATCTACAATATCCAGCTTCTCATTAACCTTCGCCGCGCCTATCTGTATAATCTCAAAAGGAAAATGATCCTCAGAAAATTGTTTTCCC
>ENA-OPXM01001074-OPXM01001074.1-human-gut-metagenome-genome-assembly--contig:-NODE-1074-length-13647-cov-4.508019_pt1 | contig 13647 bp, 10 predicted proteins | sample MGYA00241707_ERZ502035 | MGnify/ENA primary metagenome ERZ502035 (study PRJEB25962, sample SAMEA2043051) | human gut metagenome | biome: human gut; feature: human-associated habitat; material: faeces... | reverse complement strand
AACTGGAACAGTCCGTTTTCAATACCGTACGGAATACCTACATTCAGCACGTTTTTAAGAACTTTCCAATCAAATTTATGTTTTAAAGTTCTTTTAATATGGAGTTTGAAGTTTTCATTTAATGTAAAATGCATTATAGCCGCTGCTGCAATCAGTCTTGAAAGTACAGTGGGGACAGCTACTCCTTCAACACCTAAACCCAAATAATAAATACCGAATGCATTACCTACAACATTTAAAATATCGCAGATAACCATTATCTTCATTGGCAGAATTGAATTTCCGCTGGTTCTGTAAATTGCAGCACCTGCATTGTAAATAGCTATAAAGGGTATTGAAAAAGCCATAAACAGCAGATATGTATTTGCATAATTCCATACGTCTGCTTCAATCTGGCCAAATAAGGTATTAATTAAAAAGGATTTGGCTATTAAAACAACCACCATTAAAAGAGCTGATAAAATTCCTGAAAACCACACAAGCTGATTGCATGCTCCTCTAGCTTTTTCCAGCTTATTGTTTCCTAAGTACTGGCCAGCTATTACCGCTCCTCCAGTAGCCAGTGCAGAAAATCCAAAAATCAGCAGCTGCATCAGAAAATCAACTAATGAAACACCGGAAATTGCTGCTTCACCTAAAGATGCAACCATTACAGAATCAGCAAACCCTACAAAAAATTCCAGTCCCTGCTCAATAAGCAAAGGTAAAAACAGAACGAATAATGCTTTATTGGAAAATAAATAATGTTTTGGGGTTTTAATTAAAGATTCCATATTTGTTACACCATGAAAAAAAATAAAATTATTGTTGTAAATTACAACATAAATTATAAATTTTATGATATATAACTGTTGTGATTAACAACATTAAAAGAAAATAATTAATAAGATAATTTATCTAAAAATCATCATTAATTAGCCTTGACATTAATTTATATCCTTCTTTTTTATCCAAACTGCCTTTAAGAACACTCTGTTCATCAAAGGATTCACATTCATCGCCTGTTTTATCAGAAGAATATATTATCAAAGGCACATCATCTCTTGTGTGAGTTCCAACTGAAACAGGAGTTGGATGATCAGGCAAAATAGCTGCCTTAAAGTCCTGACCTTTTAAACTGTCTAAAACCGGACCTACAATATGCTTGTCAATTTGTTCAATAGCCCTAACTTTTTCAGCTGTGTCTGATGCATGTCCTGCTTCATCAGGAGCTTCAATGTGTACAAACACCACATCATGGTTTTTTAAAGCTTCAATTGCATATTTTCCCTTAGCTTCATAATCTGTGTCAAAGTATCCGGTAGCTCCTGGAACATCAATAATGTCAAAGCCTGCAAAAGCACCTATTCCTTTTAACAAATCAACACCAGTAATTACTGCTGCATCCAATCCGTAAACATCTTTAAAGTTAGGTAAAGTTGGTGTTACCCCCTGACCCCACAGCCATACCATATTTGCCGGTTTTTTACCATTTTCCACTCTTTTTTTATTGACTTCATGATTTTCAAGAACTTCCCCTGATTCCCACATGATTTTCTTAATGAATTTGGGTAATTTTTCATCCCATCTGTCGCCGGAGGTGTTTTCATCCAGATTCTCACCTGCAATATCATGAGGAGGCATAGTCTTCAAATCAGCCAATAGCTTAGCATCTTCAGCACTGTCACAGGAATATACAAACAGATGTCTGTAACTGACTCCTGAATAGAATCTGCCTTTAAAATCATCATATTTTCCATTGAAGTAATCATTTAAGCTGTCCATAAGTATTTCAGCTTCCTCAGAAGTAATATGGCCTGCATTAAAATCATCCATATGATTGTCCTTCTGGGTAATGGTATTGCATCTGAAAATTACATCCTTATCTGTGGTTTCAATACCCATGCTGCCTGCTTCCAGAGGTCCTCTGCCTGTATAGTAATCTGCAGGGTTAAATCCGAAAATACTCATATTGGCTACATCAGAACCGGGAGTATATGCATCAGGAACATTATTGGTTAAACCTCCAAAACCCGCCTTTGCCATTTTATCAATATTTGGAGTATCAGCTGCCATAAGTGGAGTCATGCCGTCCAATTCGTCGATTGGATAGTCACTTGAACCGTCAGGAATAAAAATTACATATTTCATACTATCATCAAAAAAAGTAAAAGTAAATTAGTATTTAACTTTTAAAATACTAATCAAATCAGTCAACATCGCAGAAGCAGTTTCAAGAGATCCTGCTCCAAGTCCAATAACACTAACATCACCTGCAAGGTCAGTGCGGACAGTAGCCATATTTAAAGTTCCGCTTAAATCATATGCACTGCCTTTTTTAACTAAACGTGGTGATACCTGCAGTTTGTCTTTAGAAACTTCAGCTATTAATTTAATTAAATAACCTTCTTTTCTGGCTAAATCCATAGCCTGTGAAGTAATATTTGAAATACCTTCAACATCAACATCACTGTAAGTGGCATCAATTCCTAAAAGTGAATTAGCTAAAATTACAGTTTTACAAGCTGCATCAATACCTTCAACATCCTGAGTTGGGTCTGTTTCAGCTATTCCCAACTCTTGAGATTCTTTTAAGGTTATATCATAGGAGGAACCTTCGGATGCCATTCTTGATAAAATGTAATTGGTGGTACCGTTCAATATTCCTACAATTGATTTGATTCCACAGGATGAAAGTGTTTCTTTTGTGAAATTAATAATAGGCATTGCTCCGCCAACACTGGCTTCATATTTAAATTCAACATTGTTTTTCTCAGCTTCGGATACAACTTCTCTGAATTTTAAAGCTAAATGTCCCTTATTTGATGTTACAACATCTTTTCCAGCTTTAAATGCTTTTAAAGTTAAAGACAATGCAGGTTCTGCATCAGTTATATTAGTTGGAGTTGCTTCCATCAAACAGTCATATTCCACAGCATCCAACACATCCAAACCTGAAATGGTACTGCCGTATTCAGGATAATTGGATAATTTTCCAAATTCGTTTTTAGTGTTTACAAGCAGTTCTTCATCCAATCCGTCAGCACAGATTGCAGAAGATGAAGAATCTGCAGCAGCTACTATTTTTAATTCTACATTAAATCTTTCTTTAATCATGTCTTTTTTTAATGAGATTGCTCTAGCCACACCCTGACCAACTGCACCAAATCCCATTACTATGACTTTACATTCTTTCATACTATCCCTAAACTTCATTAATCATAAGTAAATCTTTTTCTGCAGCTATTTTACCAATCTTATCAAATATAAATTCTTTCATGCCAAATTCTGTTTCAATATTAATTAAGGCAGAGGATTTGGATTCCCCGTCTAATTTAATATCAAATCCAACTACATAAACACCGTCTAAAGAATTAATTTTATCCATAGTGTCTCTAATGTCGTTATCAACAATATGACCAATTAAAATAGTGCTCACAACTTCCTTTTTAACGACTCCATCCATTGCAATAATTGAAACTCCCAACTCTTTGAACCTTTCAATAACCCTGTCAAGGCTATCACGTTCACCTTCAAGAGTAAGCTGAACAGGAATCATTCCTTTTTCATTTTTAGAATCTCTTTTATGGATTACGGTAACCAGGTTTGCACCAAGGCCACTAATCGGATCCAAAACAGAAACAAGCTGTCCAGGAACATCCATAAGTTCTAAAACCAAATCCATTTTCATAAAAAATTCCCCTAATTAACCCAATCTGCTCTTTTAACAACAAGTTTGCCTTCTTTATCAATATGAGCATTCCTTAAAATTTTTTCAGGATGTTTCTCATGAGATTTATCTTCACGAGTAAGATTTAAATTGTCAGTAATATACCAAGTTTCTTCAAGATCTGGAATATTCTCTAAAGTTTTTGAAAACTTGTTTAAAATATTTTCTGCATCTTTTTCAATTTTCATAAATAAATCTCCTATGATTAATTCAATAATAATAAAAATAATTTTGTTTTTTAATATTAATAAATGTTTATTAAAACTTGGGCTTTTTGCCAACTTAAAATTACATCGCCAGTTAATCCTGACAACAAACATTTGCTGGAGCAAACCTTTTTTGAATTCCTGTGTTGCATTGATATTTTTATTTAAATTTTCCATAGTTATATCAACATCAACAAATAATTTGCCTATTTTTTCTTGTTCATCTAAGCTAGGAATATTTATTTTCTCAATACAATAATCTTTGAAATAAATATGAGGTATAGATGATCCATTAACATATTTCATTAAATTTATTGTTTGTAAAAGATAGTAAAGGAAATTAATATTAAAATTCTTTTTAGGTAATAAATATTGTGAAGTATTTACAATAGATGAATTCTTTTCATGAAAACTTAAATTTCCAACTCCGGAGCCATCTTTAACAATTGAAATATAATCTACATCCATTTCACAAAAATCAATATTCTTTAAAAATCCACTGGCTCCATATAAAGGATAATCTCCTGTGTTTTCTTCTAATTGATTAATTGAGATGCTGGATGATTTCACTGTTAATACATCTTTTAATTTATACTGTTTCCATTCATCATCAAAATTAAATCTTAATTTCTGTGTGAAAATCTGTTGCATCAAATACCTCTTAAAAGAAAGTTGTGTTTCTAAATTTTTATTTAAAATATTATGTTTTTTATCCACTGCAGAAATAAAATTTACAATTTTTTCTTGTTCTTGAATAGAAGGAACTCCAATTTCAGCATTTCGAACTAAATCAGAATTTAAATTTGCTTGTGAACCAGTTTGGCTAAGAGATATGAATTTAGGTTCTAAAATATTTAAATAATAATATAAAAATTCTTTATTGATATTTTTTAATTCTGAAAAACCTACAAATCCATCATGAATACATGTATCCATACCTGTAACAATAGGTTTACCAATAGTAGCGCAAATACTCATGATTAAACTTCCTTTAGGTAAAAATCTACTTTTTTTTACACCTTCTTCAGAAAAATAATCTTCTGTTTTAGTTAAATACTTAGAACTACTAGTTACATCACCAATTCTAACCCAACCAACCTTTTTATTTTCATTATCATACCACTTTTTAGCAGTGATTGGTCTAGGTGATGCACCTCTTTGAATATTACTCAAATCTTTTAATTTTTTAGATTCCCAATCATGCTCAAAGTCAGGAAATCGCAATTTAAACCAGGTTTTACTATGCCAATGAATTTGAAGCACTGGGAAATGATCTGATAGCTGCAGTTGGAACCTACTTCAGCAGCAACTGTGAAAAATACGAAATCAGCATTTATGTAAATGATATATTAAAACACACACAAAACGGAACAAGTGCATTTGGCGGTTTTTCAACTGTCAAATTAAATAATTACATTCCAGTTAACAAAGGAGACATTTTTCAGAGCTGTAATTAAAGGTGTAAATGTCCCATTATCCATAAATACCAGAGTTCATAATGACGGTTTAGCTACTTTAAATATAAATCTGATACCTGGAAAATATATCATAACAGCTATTGAACCGGTAACCGGATTAGATATGGGGTATGGAGTAACTGTCCTTAAATAGAGTTTTAAACTCTATTTTAAATACTCCTCAATATCAATATCCTTTAAAACTTTTTTTCTTAAAATTTTGTCAATACCCGTGCCGTACTGGGCTGCCTTTTTAGGTCTGTAAGCAATCTGCTTATCCAGTCCCAAATTGAAAGCCGTTTTTCTTAAAATATTTTTGCGCAGCTTATCATCAGAACCTGAAATCTTATATCTGACAGGAATATTGAGGGCAAATTCAACAAGATTCTTATCTAAAAAAGGAAGGCGCAGCTCAACGCCATTTGCCATTGAGCATGCATCATCACGTTCCAGATTAACATGATACATATTAGCCATATCATATCTTAATTCATCATCTAAAGTATTTTCCCTATAGCTATTCAGATATCTGTTATAGCCCCCAAACAGCTCATCAGCACCCTGACCTGAAATAGCTACCTTAATGTTATCTTCAGCTATCATTTTAGAAGCAAGATAAACAGTCATTCCCACTCCAATCTTCATCAGATTGTTTTCACCAATTGCCTGAACAACATCTTTAAGACTGTCTTTTACAATACTTTCCGTAATGTCATGAACCTTTAGAGGAAGACCCAAATACTCGGCTACACACTTAGCTGCAACCACATCCTTGGAATCCTTTTTACCGACAGCATACAAAGTAACTTTAAGATTTTTATTTAAAGATATTTCCCGAAGCAGCAAAGCTATCAAAGAGCTGTCAACACCTCCTGAAAATATTACACCAACTTCATTCAAATCCTCAACTCTTTTTAAAACAGCCAGTTTAAGAAGCTTTTCAAGTTTTCTGTTGTCTGTTTCAAACCTCTTCTGGAAAATATCCGTTTTAGGAGGTATCTCTTCCCAGTTGTAAAGTATATGTCCCGGCTTTAATGTTTTGATATCTCCTTTCAAGCACTGCTTTGAAGAGGCAAAAGCATTATGTGTGTAAAATAAAGGTTTGACACCTAAAGGATCTCTTGAGACAGCCAAGTTAATGCCGTCTGTAACAGCATAGGCATAATCCCCGTCCAAAAGATTATTGACCTGAGTTACTGCTCTTAAAAGGTCATCCTGATAATAAAAATCAATCAGATTAATTAATAACTCAGAATCAGAATTTATATTGTCATTTTTTGTCAGTTTAGCCAGCAAATTCTTTAGAGAAGAATAATTATAAATCTCACCATTAAAAACCAGAGTCAGACTGTTTTTAGCTATCGGCTGAGTATGGGAAGTTCTGTTTTCCAAATTATGGACAGCCAGCAGATTATGGCCCAAACCTAAAGAATAAACGTTTTCATCATTGAAATCATTTAAATCAATGCCTTTTTGTATTTTACCGTCTAAAAATATTCCTGAAGCATCTTTTCCCCTATTTTTTGATGTTTTTAACATAGCTATTAAATCATCAGCTTTGAAATTACCTTGAAGACCAACTATTGAACACATGATTTAATATTAAATTTTGGAGTTTAAAAAAATAATGATAGTACAAAGTAAACATTTGATTATTTCAATTCATAGTGCATTATTTTAACTGATTACTATCCAAGTTTTTAAAAGATATTAGGATTTAAATCCTATTATAGTCTTATTTTTAACATAAAACGAATTTCAATAAATAAAGGCAATGCTACAACTTATCACAGAGCTTATATGATGGATCTTATTTTAGAGGGTGACCTCGACCTGATTGAATTTGCTTATGATGTCGGAATAGGTGAGAAAAATTCAATGGGCTTTGGAATGGTTAAATTATTGGAATAAGTTAATAAAAATAAAAAAAGAGTTAAGAGAATATTTCTCCTAACGGATTGTAATTTTATTTCCAATTTGATAACTGTTCCATATTGAAGTGATGATATATTCTCCCATGAGAAGTCGGATATTTAAACTTGCAACACCATTATCTGCTGTTGTTTTATTGTAAAATACTCCGTTTATATTGAATATCACTGTCTGATTAGCTAAGGGTTTTCCCTGACCGTCAAGAACAGTTGCATTAAACTTACTGCCGTCCTTAAACTTCATGGACAAATCATCAGTAAGCAGAACACTTTTAACAACCACATTATTTCCCACATCGTACCCTTCATATATTGCAGTTACAATATATTTTCCTGGATTCAAATTGATGTTTAGTGTTACTGTACCATTTTCATCAACTGTCCTTTTATAGAATACCCCGTTTATGTTGAATGTTACATTTTTACCAATAGCTAAGCTTCCGTCTTTATCATAGACTTTTGCTGTGTATTGTGTGCTGTTTTTATAATATTTAACTATATCATGGTTTTCACAGATAAGAGCTTTGACAGTTATGTTGAAACCTTTTTTCTCATTGTTTACAGGATTGTATGCCGTTAAAATGTAGGTTCCAGGTCTTAAGTTAATGTTTAATTTTGCATAACCTGAATCATCAGTGTTTCTTGTATAAAACACACCATTGATATTGAATGTAACTGCCCTTTTAGCTAAAGGGTTTCCTGAACTATCAATGAATTTTGCATAAAACTGGGTTTCATTTCTGAACATCTTTACAATATCATTTCCTGAGATAGTTTCATATACTTTTACATTGGCTTTTTTGGAATCACTGCCGAAACGTCCATTATAACTTACTTTAGCAAGATATTCACCAGAATCCAGATTAATGGCCAGTGAAGCAGTGCCCTTATCATCACTAACTTTTTTATAATCAACACCATTGATATTAATAATAACATTTTCACCAACAATAGGATTGCCATTAACATCCTTTAAGCATATGCTAAACCTTTCAGGACCTCTATAATATTTGTTTACGTCATCTGCACAAAGTACAGCACCATAATCATTTGCAAATAATTTATCGCTTCCGACAAAATTGTTATCCAGTGAATGGTATAAATCAAACTGTCCTGATTTAAGTGCCTTAAGAGAAATTGTGATGTAATTATTCATATCACAGTCATTTAAATTCCAAACTACAATACGGCCAGAATCCAATCTGTAATTTCCCCTAGATACTGTTGCATTATTAAAATCAAATCCTTCAGGAAGAGCAAACTGAACTACAGGGCTTGAATGAGCAATATAGTTAACCTGATATTTCAGCTCAATATTATCTCCAACAGGACATGAGCTGACGGGAGTCAGTAATCTGAAAACTTCAATACTGTTTTCAAAAACATGAGTTCCCAAAAATAGTTTATCTCTGGCTAAGGGAAGGGAATTTCTTGAATGGAAATTACTGAAGTAATAAACATTATCTGCCATATTGGATGTTGAGCGGCCAACACCTCTACCGTCATCATTTGATGCATAGGAATCTACTCCATAGGACAGTCCATTAGAAGAAGCAGTCAGCTTCCAGTGATAAGTCATTATATTTCTCCTATTGACACCATAGCTGTCAGTATAAACTTTTTTAACTGCAGCATCAACCGGATTCAGACTGCTGTCGTAACTGCCTTTTTGAGACATGGAATAAACATTAGGACATAAAACATACTGTCCAGGCTGCAGTTTAGAAACATGATACAAATTACTGAAAACAACACCATAGGTTCCGTCAGCTGCCTTAATTACAAAATGGCCTAAAGAATATCTAGACATTATCTTATAAATTCTTGAAAGATAGTCATTTGTAATCTGATTGGTGACAACCATTTCAGAAGCTATGCTTTCAATCTGGCGAAATACAGAACCGTCTGTTACACCGCCATTACCAATAAGCCAGCCATTGGATGTGACAATTGCATGTGAAAAATAACCCCCGCTGGTTTTATATTGCTTCAGATAACCAATATCTCCCCAGCTGCCGCTTTCAATATAAATATCAGCAGCATTTGCAGCATCACGCCTGACACAAATAACTCCTTCATTATCACTTACCTGAAGAACAGCTGAACTGCATTCACTTAAATTAATCAAATCATCAGCAGTCTGACCTGCGTCCTGTCTTACTCCACCGTCTGCATAGTGTTCTGCATCAGTGTTAGTATCCAACACCACATCATCATTAAATGACAATTTATTTAAATCCTGACTAGCTACAGCATCATCCTGCGCACTGACTGAAGTTATAGCTATCAGAAAAACAAAAAAAAACTAAAATAAAACACTTTCTATTAAACATGAATTCACCTGTAACATATTAATTAACAGATATTTAATGATTGTATGTTAAAATATAAACATTTTTATGAAATTCAGATGTGTTTTAAGAATATAAATCAGTATACGGATTCAACTAAAAAACAGAAAATATCCGAAAACTAAAAAATTCAACAGTGGTTTTTTTATAATTCCATATGTAAAAATAGCTTTTTTAATAATTATTAAATAAGAGTTAAAAATAATAACTTGCGATTTAACGGATTTGATGATGAATGGAATGAAGATTATTTAAATAAATTATTTGATAATCGTAATGAAAAAAATTTTGAAAGTTTAGAAGTGCTATCAGTGACAATTAATGGTGGAGTATTGAAAAGATCTGATTTAGGAAGCGATAGAAAGAATAAAGATAAAAAATCAATGAAGCATGTTTTGAAAGGAGATTTAGTGTATAATCCTATGTTTATGTGGAAAAGAGCATCTGGAATTTCATCTTATGAATAAATAACAAGTGCCGATTATATTATTTTAAAATCTAAGAATAATGTAAATCCAATATTTTTTTTCTCATTTATTTCAAACAAAAAAAAGTTTAAATAAATTTAAAAACTATTCTCAAGGATCTCTTCTTGAAAGATTAAGATTAATGTACCCTCAATTTTCTGATATTAAAATGGCATTTCCATCTTATGAAGAACAAGAAAAAATTGCTAATTTATTAACTTTTGTAGATAATAAAATAGAACTAATTGAAAAGAAATACCAAACATATTTGGATTTCAAGAAGTATTTGATGCAACAGATTTTCACACAGAAATTATAATTTAAAAAAGACAATAATCGTACACAGTTTTAAAATTGGAGATTTAATTGATAAAAAATCTAAAAATTTTCAAATTTAGAATTATTATCAGTTACAACAAATAATGGAGTAATTAAAAGAAGTGAAATTGATTCAAAAGATAATTTTAGTTTAGATAAATCTAACTACAAACTTCTTTTATTTAACTATAAAAATGAAACATATGTTAATTAACTATTAAAGACCCAAATATGCTTGTTGAAAGAAGTATTTAAAATGATTGATTCTAAAAAAAATCCTTTGAAACTTTACTTCCATTTGATTTTAAAGACATGATAAACATATATATAACATTTAATTAATAATTAAATTAATGATAAAAGATTTATTTAATGTAAAAAAAACCTATTCGTTAATAATTTTATTTTTATGTCTGCTGATTGCACATTCGTTTTATGCTGGCGGTGTTGATGACAATTTTTTTGCTTCATACTTCAATCAATTGTTTATTTTAAATAAATCGAATTTCTTAATATTTCGATTTGAAACTTGGTCTTCACGTATTTTTATTGAGTTTTTTTATCTGTACTGGCCAAATTTCCAGTATTGTGGATGATTCTAGATTCTTTAATAATAACAATTATTGCAATATTAATGCCTAATTTACTGATTTCCAATTTTAAATCGCTTGAAGATGATAAAAAAGGATTATATTATTTGATTTCATGTAATTTAGTCATATTCTTTTTATATGTGAATTTTGTTTCATTTTTAGCACCAGGTTTCATTGCCGGAACATTAAATTATGTATGGCCATTTTCATTCGGATTAATTAATATATTTGTTTTAAAAGAGTATATTTTAAATAACAATAATTTCAGTTTATCTAAAAAAATAAGAGTATACTTCATATTTGTATTTTCATTTTTATTTTCTACAAATATGGAAATAATGGCTGTCGTAATGCTTTTATTTTATATGTGCATTATATTTTCTATCATAAAAAATAGCGCAGGAACATTTTTTAACAGATTAATCAAAGTTCCAAAGATATTGTATGTTTTTCTGTTATTATCAGTTATAGTTATATTTATACACTTAACTTGCCCAGGTAATGCAGTTAGATTTGCAACAGAAACTACACCTTGGCTTGGTGAATATTTATCACTTTCATTATTCAATAAAATTGATATTGGGTTAACTTCCGTATTTTATATTATGCTCACTAGATTTGATTTTATGATGGTTTACTTATTTTTTGCAATCATGGGATTGTATGTTTACATTATTTCAAAAAATAAAGTTATATCTATTGTTTGTATGTATCCTTTTTTAATTATGAGTTTGATATATTTATTCAGAATGCTAGATGATAAATCCAATCTTTTATTTATAGATTTTGTTACAAAAGCATTTAAACCAGAAATGGGCAGTGCTTTTCATGGATTGCTTGGTGATGGGATTTCATTATCTGTTTTATTAATTTTTATTATTTTTCTAACTATAATTGTATCAATTTTGCTTTCAATTATCGTTATTATTAAATATAGAAATAAGGATATTGGTATTCAAATTTCCGCTTTGATTCTAATTTCAGTAGCTAGTCAATTTGTATCAGGAAATGCTCCGTCTTCAATAATGTTTTATCCAGAATATCCCGGCAGATACTGGATAATTTTCAATGGAATTTTAATGATTATAATAGGATTACTGATTTATGATTTATTGGAAAACTGGGAATTTTCAATAAATAAACTTCAAAAGTAATGCATATCTAAAACAATTATATTTTTTAGTTTTAAAAGATTAATTTGACTAGCCTATTACCACAACAATACCCAAATTATTTTTAATATTTGTTGTGCTCTTTATATACAAGTTACTGTTAATTTCCAAGAAAATAATAAAAGCAATCCATTAATAGCAATGAAAAAATAGCTAATCTTAAAAAATAAAAAAAGCTGATTTGAGTAGTTAAACCCAAACCACAAATAAATTATAATTTTCTTTTTCTAGATCCGACGAATATTATACTTAAAATACATAAGAGCAACATTACAAGTGGATTTCCTGTATTCGGTAAGTTTACAGATCCTTTACCTTCATTATCTGAAGATGAACCATCTGGATGAACCGGTTTATCCGGACCGATTGGAGCTACTTTTTTAAGGACTTTAACAGTTACATTGTCGTAGTTGTTTTCCAGAATTACTTCGAAGGTTTCGCTTGTTACATTGACATATACTGTTGAATTGCCTTCGTTTAATGCTTTAGCTACAAATGTTAATACGACTTTTTCACCATTTGTTAAGTTTCCTATAGACCAGTTGCCGGAAGTTATGTCAAATGTTCCTTTTGTTGCATTATATGAGAGAATGCTTAATGCATTTGGTATTAATATATTAGCAATAGTATTTATTGCATCGCTTGGTCCATTATTTATGACAGTAACTGTGTAGACAATATTGTCTCCAACATATATTTCGGATTTGTCAGCAACTATGTGTATTTCCAAATCAACAATATCTCCGGATTCGATAGTGCAGTTGGAAGTTTTGTTTCCAACATTTACAGTATTTGTAATATTTCCTGATTTGTTTACACATACATCAACAGTCAAATCAACAGTTGAATTAGCTGTGATGTTTAAAATCCATGTAATAATTCCAGTAACAGGGTCATATACTCCTCCGTTTGAAGCATTGATGAATTTTAATCCTTCAGGAAGAATATCTCTAATTACAACATTTGTTGCATTGATTTTTCCAGAGTTGGAAACTGTAATAGTGTAGGTTATTTCATCTCCAATATGAATATCAGAGGAATTAACTTCTTTTACAGTGATTATTTCAGGAACTGTAATGTTTCTGACAGCTGTTTTATTACCAACAGCAACAGTGTTAGATAAAACACCATAACCTAAAACAGTAACATTTACATTGAATGTTTTGGTTTCGCCTTTAGCCAAATCAACAGTCCAGGTAATTGTGCCTGTTTTTTCATCATATGTGAAGTTTCCAGTTGCATTTAAGAATTTCAATCCTTTATCTAAAACATCTGTAATAACTACATTGTTAGCATCACCAATTCCGTCATTAGTAACTGTTACAGTGTAGGTTACATTATCTCCGAAATTAGGAATTCCGTTGTCAACTGTTTTGTCAGGATTGATTTCAGGAACAGTCACATTAACACCAGCAGTCTTATTACCAACAACTAAAGAGTTAG
>ENA-OPXM01001062-OPXM01001062.1-human-gut-metagenome-genome-assembly--contig:-NODE-1062-length-13735-cov-2.739254_pt1 | contig 13735 bp, 10 predicted proteins | sample MGYA00241707_ERZ502035 | MGnify/ENA primary metagenome ERZ502035 (study PRJEB25962, sample SAMEA2043051) | human gut metagenome | biome: human gut; feature: human-associated habitat; material: faeces... | reverse complement strand
AACACCGGACCCAGGGACGGCTCCCGCAGAGCGATCACCGCATTTTTTCCCAGTTTGCACATCGCTTGACCCAAGCCGATACTCACGGTGGTCTTGCCCTCACCGGCAGGGGTAGGGTTGACCGCCGTTACCAGCACCAGCTTGCCGTCCGGACGATCTTGCAGCCGAGTCAACAGGTCATCGGACAGCTTCGCTTTATAATGACCGTAAGGCTCCAGCTCCTCCGGACGAATACCCATAGCCGCAGCCACATCCGTAATTCTTTTCATTTTCGCCTGTGCGGCGATCTCAATATCTGTCAGCATATACATACTCCTGTACGCGCCACAGCGGGCGCAACGTTTCTCGCAAGTTATTATAACACAAGGGATAAAATAATCCAAGTAATAATTGCCCGCTTCTCTTGAATTCTGGCAAAATTCATAATATAATAAAGACTACCCTGTAATGAGAGGAGGCAGATCGTGCACAGTCGGCAAAAGCAATCGCCGCTGTTGGAATTATTTTCCGGTTTAGATTATGTAACTTTGCTAACCGCCTTGGTTGGCTCTCTATACGGTTTGGCGCTGGTGTACAGCGCTACCCACTCTGCCTTAAAGGACGGCAAGATCATCAGCAGCGATGTGCGCTCCATGTTCCTGTCCGTGGCGCTGGGGGTGGTGATCTGCCTACTGGTTTCTAATGTAAACTATGAGGCGGTAGCCAAGCTGTGGCCGGTGATCGCCGCCGGGTGCGTAGGTTTGATGATCTACACTTTCTTCTTTGGCATTGCGCCGGACGCCCGGCAGGATGCCCGCAGCTGGATCGACCTGAAGGTGCTGACCTTCCAGTCCTCTGAGCTGCTGAAAGTAGGCTTTATCATCTCCTTTTCCTACCACCTGGATATGGTACGGGACAAGATCAATAAAATACGCACCATCATTCCGCTGGTCATCCATGGCTTGATCCCCATTGGACTGGTGCTGATGACCGGTGACGCCGGGTCTGCCCTGATCTTCCTGATTATGTTTATCGGCATGCTGTTCTTTGCCCGCATTAACATCGGCTACTTCTTAGCCGGGTTTTGCGCGCTGATCGTGGGTTTTGTGGCCGCCTGGAAGTTGAAGCTGATCTCCGGCTTGCAGCGAGAGCGGATCATTGCCCTGTTTTACCCGGAGCAATACGAGAGCACCATGTATCAACAAAATAACGGCAAGATCGCCATGGGCAACGGCGGTTTTCTCGGTCAAGGCTTCTTAAAGGGCGATATGACCCAAAGCGGCGCCGTGCCGGAAAATCAGAACGATATGATTCTGTCCGTAGCCGGTGAGGAATTTGGCTTTATCGGCGCACTGGCAGTGATTTTAATTTTAACGATACTGATTTTGCGGGTAGGTCAAACCGGCCTGCGTGCCCGGGATAACGGCGGCTACCTAATGTGCAGCGGCATTGCCGTTATGCTCTTTGCCCAGACCTTTGTTAATATCGGCATGGAGCTGAGCCTGCTGCCCTGCATCGGCATCACCCTGCCCCTGTTCTCCGCCGGCGGCTCCTCGTCACTCTGTATCTATCTGGCTCTGGGCATCGAGATGAGTGTGTACCGATACAGCAAATCGCAAACCGGCGCCATGTTCTATACCAAATAACCAACAGCAAAACGCAAAAAAGCGATCGGACAAAATTGTCCGGTCGCTCTTTTTTTATCTTCCTTAGCCTTTGATCAGGTCATTGTAAAAGTCAAAGCAATCAAAGGTGGCAAAGTAATCCTTGGGCGTCTCTGCCCGACGGATCATCTGGAAAGTGCCGTCGGTCTTTAACAAAATTTCCGCACTTTTCAGCTTGCCGTTATAGTTGTAGCCCATGGAGAAGCCGTGGGCGCCGGCGTCGTGGATAAACAGCAGATCGCCCCGTTCAATTTCCGGCAGCATACGGTCCACGGCAAATTTGTCGCAGTTCTCGCAAAGGGAGCCGGTCACATCGTACTTGTGGTCGCAGGGCTGATCCTCCTTGCCCAGCACCGTCACATGGTGATACGCACCGTAGATGGCCGGGCGCATCAGGTTCACGGCGCAAGCGTCTACGCCCACATACTCCTTATAAGTATGCTTTTCGTTAATGGCGCGGGTCACCAAGCCGCCGTAGGGGCCCATCATAAAGCGGCCAAGCTCGGTATAGATCGCCACATCGCCCATACCGTTGGCGGTAAGCACCTCATCATACACCTTATGTACACCGGCGCCGATCTTCAAAATATCATTCGGCTCCTGCTCCGGACGGTAAGGAATGCCAACGCCGCCGGACAGATTGATAAAGCTGATTTTTACGCCCAGCTCGTTCTTCAGCCGCACTGCTACATCAAACAGCACCTTGGCCAGCAGCGGATAATACTCGTTGGTCACCGTATTGGAGCACAGGAATGCGTGCAGACCGAACTCCTCTACGCCCTTGGACTTCATGATCCGGAAGGCCTCAAACAGCTGTTCGGTGGTCATACCGTACTTGGCGTCCCCCGGGTTGTCCATAATATCATTGGTGATCTTAAACATACCGCCGGGATTGTAGCGGCAGCTCATTTTGCGGGGCAGCTTGCCGCAGGCTTTTTCCACTGCTTCAATATGGGTAATGTCATCCAGGTTGATGATACCGCCCAGGTCGTTGCAGTATTTGAACTCCTCTAAGGGCGTGTCGTTGGAAGAAAACATAATATCTTCCCCCACGGCGCCAATGGCTTTGGAGAGCATCAGCTCCGTCTTGGACGAGCAGTCACAGCCGCAGCCGTACTCCCGCAGAATGTTAATCAGAAAGGGGTTGGGCGTTGCCTTGACGGCAAAGAACTCCTTGTAGCCCTTGTTCCATGCAAAAGCCTCTTTCAGCTTAGCCGCATTTTCCCGAACACCCCGCTCATCGTACAGATGAAAGGGGGTGGGAAACTGCGCTGCGATCTCCTCCGCCTTTTCCTTGGTAACAAAAGGTAATTTCTCCATCTTTTCTATCCTCCGCTTCTATCATTCCGACTGACAGGCCTGTTCGATGACGGCCTTTAACTGTTCGCTCCCCTGTCCTTTCACAGAAGAGAACGGGATCACCTGCACGCCTGTGCCCAGGTTCGGCAGTTCCGTGCCCAGTTCTTCCAGTCTTTTTTTATACTGAGTGGGTTTTAATTTATCCGCCTTGGTGAGCACCACCACAAAGGGCAGTCCGATCTGCTGCAAAAAGTCGATCATTTGCAGATCATCCGCCGTGGGGGCGTGGCGCATATCAATCAGCTGCACCACAAGGCGAATGGGCCGTTCGCTTTGAAAATAGCCCTCCATCAACTCACCAAACCGCTTTTTCTCCGCCTTAGAGATCTTGGCGTAGCCGTAACCGGGCAGATCCACAAAGTGCACGCCGTCCACATCATAGAAGTTGACGGTCACCGTCTTGCCGGGTACGGAACTGACCCGGGCCAGGGACTTGCGGTTAAACAGGCGGTTGAGCAGTGAGCTTTTGCCCACATTGGAGCGCCCGGCAAAGGCAATCTCAATCCCGTCTGCCGGAGGCAGTTGGGCGGAGATGCCAAAGGCGCGATCAAAGGTTGCTTTGTTATAATTCATAGGCACCTCACTGAGCCACCGGACGATCGGCACGCTTGGACTTGGCCACCGGCACGGTGGCGGGTTTGTCCTCCCGGGCGGTAGGTGTGGGCATATATTCCAGCGCAATAGGCAGCACCTGGTCAAAGGTGTCTACCGGCACAAAGCGCACGCCCGCTTTCACTTCTTCGCCGATCTCCTGCAAGTCCTTGCTGTTCTCCGCCGGAATGATCACCGTGGAGCAACCGGCCTTGTAGGCGGCCATACTCTTTTCTTTCAATCCACCGATGGGCAGCGCCCGCCCTTTTAGGCTGATCTCGCCGGTCATGGCCACATCACAGCGAATGGGAATGCCTGTCAGCTCGCTGACCAGCGCCGTGGTGATGGCCAGTCCGGCAGAGGGGCCGTCCTTGGGAATGGCCGCCTCCGGAGCGTGAATGTGCAAGTCTTTATTTTTATAGAACTGATCGTCAATACCATAGGTGTCTGCGCGGGAGCGGATAAAGCCCACGGCGGTCTTAACGCTCTCGGTCATCACATCGCCTAAATTACCGGTGATCTGCACCTTGCCGGTGCCCGGAAAGGCAGACACTTCAATGGGCAGCATGGTGCCGCCTACGGAAGTCCAAGCCAGACCGTTGACCACGCCCACTTGGTTTTCGCCTGGGATCAGGTCATCCGTGTACTTGGGCACGCCCAGATAGTCCTGCAAGTTCTTTTCATTCACGCGAAAAGACTTGGCGCCGCTTTCCAGCGCTACGGACGCCTTGCGGCACAGGGTGCCGATACATTTCTCCAGCCGTCGCACACCGGCCTCTCTGGTATAATGCGCGATGATCTCCTCCAGCGCGCCGTCCGTGACCTTAAACTCTCTGGCACACAGCGCGTGCTTGGTCATCTCTTTCTTCACCAAATGGTCCTTGGCGATACGGAACTTCTCCGTAGCGGTATAGGAACCAAGCTCAATAACCTCCATACGGTCAAACAGCGGCGGAGCAATGGTGGAAGTATCATTGGCAGTGGTGATAAACAGCACCTTGGACAGATCCACCGGAAACTCAATATAATGATCGGCAAAGGTATTGTTCTGCTCCGGGTCCAGCGCCTCCAACAGTGCGGAGGACGGGTCGCCTTTGATGTCGTTGCCGATCTTGTCGATCTCGTCCAGCAAGATAATGGGGTTCATACTGCCGCTTTTGATCACTGCATCAATAATGCGGCCGGGCATAGCGCCGATATAAGTCTTTCTGTGGCCGCGAATTTCTGCCTCATCGTGAACACCGCCCAGCGCCACCCGCACATACTTGCGGTTCATGGCCTTTGCCAGGGATTTGACGATAGAGGTTTTACCTACCCCAGGGGGGCCTGCCAAACAGAGAATTTGACCGGAGAAGTCCGGGTTGCGCCGCAGCACGGCCAAGGACTCCACAATGCGGTCTTTCACTTTATCCAATCCGTAATGATCCTTATCCAGCACCTTGCGGGCACGATCCAGGCGCATATTGTCTTTGGTATATGTACCGAACGGAATTTCCAGGCACTTGTCCAAATAATTGCGCACCACTGTGGCCTCGTGGGAACCTTGGGGCATTTTTGCCAGCTTGTCGCATTCCTTGAGCAAATGGGTTTTGGCTTCCTCATCGCAGCGCAGCTTGCCGATCTTCTCCCGGTAGCCATCCGCTTCCTCCTGGGGATTATCCTCCTCGCCCAAAGACTCGGAGATCACCCGCATTTCCTCCCGTAGGTAATATTCCCGCTGATTTTTGTCGATCTCAGCCTGCACACGCTCATGCAGCTCCGTTTCAATCTCCAGGGTGGTGTTTTCCTTGCTCAGGAGCATTAAGAGCATACGCAGCCGCTCACCCGGGTCCAAGCACTCCAGCACATCCTGCTTGTCCGCATAATCCATAAAGGTATTGGAGCAAATATAATCCGCCAAAGGACCGTTTTCCTGATAAGCAAGCACCTTAGCAATCACATCGTTGCTGATCTTGGGCACCATCTCGGCGTAATGCTCAAATTCTTTTTTCACCGCACGGCGATAGGCATTGGCCCGATCCGGATCCAACTGATCCTCCGGTTCCTCCAGCGGCTGTACCACCGCAGAAAGAAACGGCTTGGTGCGTACAAACGCCATTAAAGCGCCGCGCCCGTCACCTTCGGCTACCACGCGCATATTTTCGCTGCCGGGAATGCGCATCATCTGCCGCACAGAGCAAATCACGCCTACGCCGAACAGATCATCCAGCCCCGGTTCATCCACCGCTGCGTCCTTTTGGGACACTAAAAAGATCTTTTGATCCGCATTCATGGCTGCTTTCAGCGCAGCAACGCTCTTTTTGCGCCCCACATCAAAGTGCAGCACCATATCCGGAAACATCACCAGTCCCCGCAAAGGGATCACCGGGAAGCTGGGCGCCGTCTCAAAAATGTTCATCTCGTCCATCTATAAAACCTACTTCTACATTCAAAAAATCATAAGCAGAAAAAAATCGCCACGCAGTATTATATAATAAAATATATAAAAAGGCAACCTGTAAAGGAAAAAAGAGCGCAATACGCTGCTGCGCACTGCACTCCTTTGCTTATGCGTTCTTTAGAGCACCGGCCGTTAGGTCGTGGCTCTCCTTCTTTGGATTGCGCAAAATGATCGGTTCTGCACCGCTGCGCACCGTCTCCGGGGTGATGGTCACCTTCTCCACCGTGCTGTCGCTGGGGATCTGGAACATCAGTTCCTTTAAGGTCGCCTCAAACACACTGCGCAGACCGCGGGCGCCGGTTTTGCGCTCCAGAGTCACATCGGCCATAGCCGCCAGCGCCTCCGGCTGGAACTCCAGCTGCACCCCGTCCATTTGGAACATACGGGTATACTGCTTCACGATGGAATTCTTCGGCTCCGTCATAATGCGGATCAATGCCGGTTTATCCAAATTCTCCAGCACGGCGATCACGGGAATACGCCCAATCAGTTCCGGAATCAGCCCATACTTCACCAGATCGTGCTGCTCTACCCGCTCCATCACGCGGTTTTCGTCCACATCTTCCGCTTGAATATCCGCGCCAAAGCCCATGGACTTGCCACCGATCCGCTTCTCAATGATTTTTTCAATGCCGTCAAAGGCACCGCCGCAGATAAAGAGAATGTTGGTCGTATCAATCTGAATAAACTCCTGCTGGGGGTGCTTGCGCCCGCCGCCGGGGGGGACATTGGACACTGTTCCCTCCAAAATCTTCAGCAGCGCCTGCTGCACACCTTCGCCGCTTACATCACGGGTAATGGAGCGGTTCTCGCTCTTGCGGCTGATTTTGTCAATCTCGTCCACATAGATAATGCCCCGTTCGGCGCGTTCCACATCAAAGTCCGCCGCCTGGATCAGGCGCAGCAAAATATTTTCCACGTCCTCGCCTACATACCCGGCCTCGGTCAGGGTGGTGGCGTCTGCAATGGCAAAGGGAACATTCAGGATCTTTGCCAGGGTCTGGGCCAACATGGTTTTGCCCACGCCGGTGGGGCCCATCAGCAAGATATTGCTCTTTTGCAGCTCCACATCGTCCTTTTGGGTACTGAAAATACGCTTATAGTGGTTATATACTGCAACGGACAGCGCTTTTTTTGCCTCGTCCTGACCGATCACATAGGCGTCCAGCTGGGCCTTGATCTCTGCCGGCTTGGGCAGCACCATATCGCCGTCCTCCCCCTGCTTACTGGGGGCGTCCGCCAATTCGGTGCTCTGGATCAAGTCGTTGCAAAGGCGAATACATTCGTCACAGATAAATACGCCCGGACCCTCGATCAGCTTGTGAACCATTGCCTCTGACTTACCGCAGAAGGAGCACCGGGTCATACGATTGTAATTGTCATCTCGTGCCATGTATGCACACTCCAAATCCAAAATAGAAAGACAGGACGGATGCTGCCATCCGTCCGTCTAACCGTGTTATCTCTTGTCGATCACCTTATCCACCAGACCGTACGCCAGCGCTTCCTGTGCGGTCATGCTGTTGTCTCGGTCTGTGTCCTGCACAATCTGCTCATAGCTCTTGCCGGTATTCTTGGCAAGAATTTCATTGAGCCGTTCCTTGGTGCGCACCAAGTTCTTGGCAGCCAATTCAATATCTGTCGCCTGACCGGTCAGGCCATTGCCGCCGATCAAGGGCTGGTGAATGAGTATTTCACTGTTGGGCAGTGCAATGCGCTTGCCCTTGGCGCCGCTGGAAAGCAAGAACGCACCCATGCTGGCGGCCATACCCACACAGATGGTGGACACATCGCACTTGATATAATTCATCGTGTCGTAAATCGCCAGGCCGGCAGTTACGGAGCCGCCGGGGCTGTTGATATACAGGCTGATGTCTTTCTCACTGTCCTGGCTCTCCAAAAACAGCAGCTGGGCCACCACCAAAGAAGCGGTGGTGTCGTTCACCTGGTCAGAGAGCACGATAATACGGTCACTGAGCAGCCGGGAATAAATATCCATGGAGCGCTCGCCGGCGCCGGTCTGCTCTACAACATAAGGGACTAAAGCCATAAAATCACTTTCCTTAAACTCAGTCTATGCGGAAACACGGTCTGTTATAATATAGACCGTGTTTTGCTTATTCATTCAAAGGCATGCGCCGAATTACTCGGCGTCCTCCTCTTTCTTGGCGGTTTTCTTGGCAGCGGGCTTCTTAGCGGCAGTCTTTTTGGCAGCGGGCTTCTTCTCTGCCTTTTTGTCGTCTGCCTTCTTGGCAGTGGACTTCTTGGCGGCCTTCTTTTCCGCTTTCTTCGCTACCAACTTGGCGCTGTCCACGATCAGATCCAGTGCCTTCTTGGTGGTTACATCGGCAGCGATCTGGTCAGCCGGTACAGCCTTCTTGATCTGCTCCGCTTCCATACCATACTGCTGGGCCAGCTTGTCGATCTCGGCGTTGATCTCGTCCTCTGTGGCTTCCAGCTTCTCAGCAGCCACGATGGCTTCCAGTACCAAAGAAGCCTTGACCTGCTTCTCGGCGCCATCCTTAAAGGTAGCGCGGAATGCGTCCATATCCTGGCCCATGTACTGCAAGTAGGTCTGCAAGTCAATGCCCTGGGCCTGCAAGCGGTAAGCATAGTCGTTGATCATCTCGTCGGCGCGCTTGGTGAACATCACTTCCGGGATCTCGGCTTCCATACCATCGATGGCCTGCTCCAGCAGCTGGTTCTCCAGATCGCGACGGGCGTCCTCCGCCTTTTTCTCGCTAAGCTGCTTCTTCAGGTCGGCCTTCAGTTCGTCCAGAGTGTCAAACTCGGACACGTCCTTGGCAAACTCGTCGTCCAGTGCCGGTACTTCCTTGGTCTTGATCTCGTGAATCTTCACCTTAAACACGGCGTCTTTACCGGCCAGATTCTCTGCCTGGTACTCCTCCGGGAAAGTTACATTCACATCAAATGCTTCCTCGGTCTTGTGACCGGCTACCTGCTCCTCAAAGCCGGGGATAAAGGAACCGGATCCCAGCTCCAGAGGATAATTCTCGCCTTTGCCGCCGTCAAATGCAACGCCGTCCACAAAGCCCTCAAAGTCGATCTCTGCAGTGTCGCCCATCTCGGCAGCACGGTCCTCAACGGTCACCAGTCGGCTGTTTCTGTCCAGCATGTTGGTCAGCTCGTTGGCCACATCCTCATCGTCTGCCTCTGTGGGCAGCTGCACAGCCTCCAGGCCCTTATACTGGCCCAGTTTGACCTCCGGGTACACAGTGACCTTCATGGTCATATCCACGCCCTCGGACTTGCTGATGGTCTTAACATCCAGCTCGGCGGGAGAATCCACCGTACGCAGACCGGCCTCCTCAATGGCAGCCGTAACAACTGCGGGATACACGATCTCCAGTGCGTCCTCATAGAAGAAGCCCTCACCGTAGAGCTTTTCGATCATACCCTGGGTAGCCTTGCCCTTTCTGAAGCCGGGCAGTTGGATAGATTTTCTGCGCTTCAAATATGCGTCCTTGCAAGCCTGAGTGAATTCCTCAGGGGCAACGGTAACCTCGATTTCATAAACATTGGTGTCCACTTTATTGGATGATTTCAGTGCCATTGCTTTGACCTCCTCAAAATTTATCTAATATCACCGATTTGGCATTATAACATATCTATTTCTTAATTTCAAGCAAGTATTTATATTATTTGGCTTTTCTGCTCATTTGCAGATAAATAAGGGGGTAAACGCCAGATGATCGGCAGAGATCAGGCGAAAATCAATACCTTGATACTCCCCCTCAAAAGCAAACCGGGCGGCTGCGCCGTGCAGATGGCCATAGTAGCACTTTTGCACGCCGTACTGCTTCAACAGTTCTACGATCGGGGCGCAGGCATTCCCGGTGGTCACAGGCGGATAATGAAGAAAAACGATCTTTTCTCTGTCCCCTGCCGCCTCCAACGACATACGAATACGCCCGACTTCCCTGGCCAGCACTTTCTCGTCCTGGGCCTCCGGTGTGTCCTCAAAGAACCAGCCCCGGCTGCCGCACAAAGCCACATCGCCGTAAGGGATCGCCTGATTATGCAAAATCTGTAAAGTGTCAAAATGATTTTCCTGCAAATACAGATCCATTTTGCGCTTGGTGTTCCACCAATAGTCATGATTGCCCTTGAGCAAGATTTTTTGCCCGGGCAAATCGTTCAAAAAGGCAAAATCTGCCGTACATTCCGAGAATTTCATGGCCCAGCTAATGTCCCCGGCGATCACCACCGTATCCTGCGGCTCCACCAAATGGCGCCAATTGGCCGCCAAGCGAGCGGTATAATCGCTCCAGCCGGGAAAGCTGTCCATGGGCTTGTCCGTGCCAAAGGACAAATGGGTATCTGCAATGGCATACAGCGCCATAAGGCACCTCTTTTCCGTATAAAATACCCGCACCTGCACAAACTATGCGGGAAGGGAGTGAAAAAAATGGACGAGATCAAAGGCATTTCCTGTGAAGTCAAGAACTGCAAGTACCACGATGGCTCCGACTGCTGCACCGCCGGTCATATTCAGGTGGGCACGCAAAACGCGAAGACCTCTACGGACACCGCGTGCGAGACCTTCCAGTGCTGCGACGGCTGTTCTTGTAAGTAAAAAGACGAAAAAGGCAGGATATCGCATGATATCCTGCCCCAGCGTGTAGAAGAAGCTAAGTATAAATTTCTACACGCTGGCAGACATCGAGAAAGTGAGATAAATTTCGTATTTTGCGAATGGGTGCTGTACAACAGTACCGCCCCTGAGCAAAAGACGAAAAGCGCCAAAAGTGGCTTGAACTCGATGTTCAAGCCACTTTTTCAAAACAGTAGACAATATAGAACACCTTCGGCAGGAGCAAGCCCCTGCCCTACAAATATTCTATTTGAATTTTACAGCATGGCGCGATTTAGCCACTTTATCGACAGTCTGAGGCAGGGTATCGCATGATATCCTGCTATCTTTTTGTTCTGTTACAGGTTCAGCAGCTGAAAAACCATCTGGCTCATATTCTCCCGGTCACACACCTGGGTAAAGCGCACGGCCTTATCCTTTAATGCGGCCAAGGGCGCCGGTACGGCAGCGCCGGTAACCCGGTGCAGTTCCTCTACCATATCGAACTCATCCAGCTGCGGGGTGTTGCCCTCCAGCACGGCAGTGAGCACGCTCTTGGAGAATTTGTAAGGAGAGGCGGTGGAATCAATCACCGTAGGCAGATCGTCGCCGGTTTGGGCTACATAGTCCCGGTACACCTTTACAGCCACGGCGGTGTGGGTGTCGCACAGGTAGTTCTGATCGGTATAAGTCTTGTGAATGGTATCTGCCACAGCGGCCTCATCACAGTAACCGGCGGCAAACTCATTTTGGATCTTTGCCATCACTTCCGGCTCTACCGTGTATTTGCCGTTCTCCGCCAGCTGGGTCATCCAGCCGCGCACGGCAGCGTCGCTCTCGCCGCTCATATGGTACAGCAGCCGCTCCAGGTTGGAGCTAATGAGAATATCCATAGAGGGAGAAGTGGTGGCGTAAAAGTCCCGGTTCCGGTCATAAGTGCCGGTTTTCAGGAAATCTGTCAGTACATTGTTGGTATTGGACGCGCAAACCATAGTCTGAATGGGCAGGCCCATGTGCTTGGCATAATACCCGGCCAAAATGTTGCCGAAGTTGCCGGTGGGCACCACCACATTCATAGGCTCGCCTACTTGCAACTGACCCATTTTGCACAGATCCGCATAAGCGGAGAAGTAATAGACAATCTGCGGCACCAGACGGCCCCAGTTAATCGAATTGGCAGAAGAGAACATCATATTCTTCTTTGCCAGCTCCGCCTTGATCTCATCATTGGTAAAGATAGACTTAACGGCGCTCTGGGCATCATCAAAATTGCCGTGAATGGCACAGACTGCCACATTCTCACCCTCCTGGGTGGTCATTTGCAGCTTCTGCATGGGAGACACGCCGTCCACCGGGTAAAACACCAGAATCTTGGTCTTGTCAACATCCTTAAAGCCCTCTAACGCCGCCTTGCCGGTATCGCCGGAGGTGGCCACCAGGATCACAATGGTCTTGCCCTCGGCGGTCTTTTTGGCAGATACGGTCATCAGGTACGGCAGCAGCTGAAGCGCCATATCCTTAAAGGCACAGGTGGGACCGTGCCACAGCTCCAAGATATTCTCCTTGCCGCCGATATTCACCGTGGGTGCCACAGCGGGGCTGGAAAACTTATCTGCCCGGTAAGCACCCTCTACGCAGTAATTCAGCTCCTCGTCGGAAAAGTCCGTCAGGAAGGTGCGCAGCACGGTCTTGGCCCGGTCAATGTAGGACATCTCCATCATTTCCCGTACCGTGTCCATGGAAAAATGCGGCAGTTCCACCGGCACAAACAGGCCGCCCTCCTCGCTGATTCCCTGGGCAATGGCCTGGGCTGCGGTTACACGGATCTTGTTGTTTCTTGTTGAAGTATATAGCATACACGCTCTCCTATTCGTTGGGGGTTGTGATTTCGTTTTTCTTGCAGAATATTTTATACCAATGTAAAGGCATTTTCAAGGTGTTTTACGGATTTTGTGCCGTCCATTTGTAAAAACACTTCAATTACATCAAATCTGGGCTGCTTTTTCGTTGGATTTTGGGCCAAAAACAGCTTGGCGGTTTGAATGATCCGCGCCTGCTTGTATTGGTCCACAAATTCCGCCGGGTCGGCAATGGCACCCTGACTGCGGGTTTTGACCTCCACAAACACCAAATACTGCCCCTTGGTACATATCAGGTCGATCTCGCCAAAACGGCATCGGTAGTTCACATCATACAGCTTATAGCCCTGCTTTTGCAAGTACCGGGCAGCCTCCAGCTCGCCGTACTTGCCGTAGTATTCCGGCCGGATCATCGGTTCATCCATTTCTTCAGGAACGACAGCCGGTGAATGGGGCTGATCCCGTACTGCTCCAGCCGTTCATAATGCAACTTGGTGCCGTAGCCCTTGTGCTTTTCAAAAGCGTATTGCGGGTATTTCTCCGCCATTTGCAGCATATAGCGATCCCGGCTGACCTTAGCCAAAATAGACGCTGCCGCAATGCTGGCGCTTTGGGCGTCGCCCTTAATGATCGTGCGCACCTCCAAGGGCAAGTCAGGGGCACGGTTGCCATCTACCAAAGCGCAGTCCGGCTGCACCGGCAGGGCGGCTACCGCCCGCTGCATGGCAAGGTAAGTGGCGTTGAGAATATTGATCTCATCAATTTCTTTTTCTGTGGCGGAGCCGATCCCATAGGCGGCGCACTGGCTGCAAATGGTGTCAAACAGGGCCTCCCGCTTTTTTTCGCTGAGCTTTTTGGAGTCGTTGACCCCCTCAATCACCTGCCCCGGGCGGAGCACCACCGCCGCCGCGTACACCGGACCTGCCAAGGGACCTCGCCCGGCTTCATCAATACCACAGATGCAAGTATAGCCCTCTGCGCGGGCCTGATCTTCAAATGCTGTCCATTCCATCATTCCGGCAGTTCCAGGGTCATTCGCCCCAGCTTTCCTCCTCTAAATTCATCCGCCACAATCACTGCGGACCGGTTATAGTCGATCTCGCCGCCCCGCATTAAGAAACCGCGCTTGCGGCCGATGGCTTCCAGTATTTCCCAGCCCTGCATATACTCGTCCACCTCAATGCCGTACCGCTGGATAATGGCCTGCGGTCTGGTGGAGGTGTTCTTCCCGGCGGACAAGCTGGAAAAG
>ENA-OPXM01001049-OPXM01001049.1-human-gut-metagenome-genome-assembly--contig:-NODE-1049-length-13828-cov-1.612721_pt1 | contig 13828 bp, 10 predicted proteins | sample MGYA00241707_ERZ502035 | MGnify/ENA primary metagenome ERZ502035 (study PRJEB25962, sample SAMEA2043051) | human gut metagenome | biome: human gut; feature: human-associated habitat; material: faeces... | reverse complement strand
CTTTCACCTGGTCAAAACTCCGTTCACTTACGGTAGCAACAAAATAGGAAGGGTTCCATAAGTGTCCGCCACATAATGATTTCTTGATCTCAGGGTGTGAAAGGAACAGCCATCTGGCGGTGTTGCCTTTTAAAACTTTTACTGCGTCTGAAAGTCTTAACTGTGGTTTACAGCTGACAAGCATATGTACGTGGTCAGGCATGGATTCCATGGCGATCAGTTCCATATCCAGGGACTGCAGTGTAGTAAGCAGATGTTTTTTAACATCAGCCTCGACCTGCCCGGTTAAAACAGGCTTCCGGTATTTTGTCACAAAAACGATATGGTATTGCAGGGAATATACATAACCCCTACCATGCGTAACATCTGAATTGATTGAAAATATAGTATCTTTATCCATATATAAAGTATACCATATGTTATGACTATTTTCAATAAAACTTGTACTTTTAACGTAGGAAATGGCGCCTTACTCATGACTAAAGTCACGAGCTTGCGGCTTTGTCTTTGTCAATTTCTAAGTGCTATTAAAAAAATGTCCACAGTTCTTAAGTGCAAACCAATTTTTAGAAAAAGTGTCATCATTTTTTAAGTGCTGGCACAAAAATGGCACAAATTTTTAAGTGTTTATATAAGCATATTACTAGATCCCTTGCATTATTATAAATGTGTCGTCAATTTCTAAGTGCAATGATATATCTGTCACTGAATCTTAAGTGTTCCCTACAAGTTTGTCTATTTTTCTCATGTGTTTAGGCAAATCTGTCACCATTTTCTAAGTGTAATCACCAACTTTGCAAAAAGTGTCACTGAATCTTAAGTGTTTGCGCAAAAATGTCACTGTCCTCCAAGTGCGCAACAAGTCTATGTCATTATTTCTAAAGTGCCATTTCCAAGTTGTCGCTATTTTTTAAGTGCTTGTATAAATTTGATTTATCTATATATTTGTGCAAAAATCGTGATTATGAAAGGAGGTGCAAGTACAATGCCAACTATAAATCTTATAAAGCCAAGACTTTCCAGCAGCGTAAATATTAGCATTGAAGCTCTTGTTAAAGCTGTTGGCTTACGACCTAACTGCGTAGAAGTCATAAACAACAAGGTCACTTACATAAATGAGTATAATGCGTTTGGAAATGGCAACACTTTAAATCGCAATGCTCTTCTTGTCTATATGTACCTGCACTTCCTTGATGTAAATTCTGAAGCACATTGTGTACTTGATCTATATCAAGTACACAAGTACCTTGATCTTCCAGAAAGAACCATTCTAAATAATCTCAGAATACTGAGCAGAAAAGATTATATCTGTTTCTGTCCAGGCACTTTGGATGGTACCTATGATATTTTTATAAACTATTATACCACAAAAGCCTTACCTGCCAACGCTGGTGGTAAAGGCTTTATTGTGCTGTCTAAAATATTATTGGACAAGCTTAAGAAACTTCCGGGAATTAACGAGCTTAGATTTACTGTTCGTGGCTTAATGAATAAGGTTCCTGGAAAACAGAACATGAAATTAAGCGATGGCTGCAATATGTCTAAACTTAAAACAATGTTTCCTACATATACTCAAGTCAAAGACATTATAAAGGTTATGTCTAATGATATTATAAATTCTATCTTTAAGATCAGCCAATCTGAGTCCTCTAAATATTTTAAGATTCGTTTACTTGAGACCTATGACGCTTATGCTGAAAAGAGAAAGCAATTTGCTAAAGCTGAAAAACAGATCCGCGACTACTTTGATATCCTTAACTCAGAGTTCGCTCCAAAATCTGTCACTATCAATCCAACTGATCGACAGTTTAAGGACATGAGTAAAATTGCGAGCACTAACAGCATCGATAATATTAAGCTTGCAATCAAACAAATTTATACAAACTTCGATTTTATTGCACCGATAAGAAACCTGCCTGGACTGGTTAGAGTTAAAGCAAGGGAGTTACAAACTTGATATGAAGACTAATAACTTATTAGAGCTCACCCATCTGGATGGGCTTTTTGTCGTATCAAAAATAGAATTAAGAATATTAATAACATATTTTCCAAAATTAAAGTTATCCACATTACACAAAAAGTATAGTCAACAATTTAATTTATCTGAGAAGTCTACAACATTAATAGTTTATGTTACATTTCATGTGGTTATTTTCGTATTATCTTTTTCGAATAATCTACCATAAACTATTGATTTTATAGCATATCACGAACCAAGTTTTACCTACTGTGTTTACAATGTTTACTTTGTTCTTGTATACATTGTCTTGATTCATATACTTTATTTTATTTACTGATCTGAAAAATATAATAAAAACTGTCAAAAAAAACAGGGTTCCTTATTTAGAACCCCGTTCCATTTTACGTAAAATTTTTTTGGGTTTTTCCATGTCTTATAAATGCAATACCCTTTCTTTGATTTCCTGCGTTCTACCCTGATTCCAGAACTGCGTACCGATGTATCCGCAAGTACGACGAGCCACGCTCATTTTATTCTGATCACGGTTTCCGCATTTCGGACATTCCCAGATAAGCTTATGGCTGTGTTCATCTTCGACAATCTGGATTTCTCCGTCATATCCGCATTCCATACAGTAATCACTCTTCGTGTTGAGCTCCGCGTACATAATATTATCGTAAATGTATTTCATAACGGCAATCACGGCATCAATATTATCCTGCATATTTGGTACTTCCACATAGCTGATTGCACCACCCGGAGAAAGAGGCTGGAACTCTGATTCGAATTTCAGCTTTTCAAACGCGTTGATCTTTTCCCTTACACAAACGTGATAACTGTTTGTGATATAGTTGTGATCAGTTACGTCCTTAATGATGCCAAAACGTTTCTGCAGACACTTTGCAAATTTGTATGTGGTAGACTCAAGAGGAGTTCCATATACACTGTAATCAATGTTCTCCGCAGCTTTCCACTTTGCACAGGCATCGTTAAGATGCTGCATTACAGCTTTTGCAAATGGCATTCCCTTTTCAGTTTCTGTATGAGAAACTCCAAGCATGCGCCTACAGGTTTCACACAGACCGGCATAGCCAAGGGAAATGGTTGAATAGCCATTATATAACAGCTTGTCAATTGGCTCCCCCTTTTTCAGACGGGCAAGTGCTCCATGCTGCCACAGAATCGGTGCAACATCTGACGGTGTTCCAAGAAGACGTTCGTGGCGGCATCTTAATGCACGGTGGCATAATTCAAGACGCTCATCCAGAATTTTCCAGAATAAATCCATATCTCCATCAGAGGAGCATGCCACATCGACAAGGTTGATGGTTACAACACCCTGGTTGAATCGTCCATAATATTTATGTCCTTTCTTCCAGTTTCCGGCATTTGCAACATTTTCCTCGCAGCGGTCTACCGTTAAGAAGCTGCGGCAGCCCATAGACGGATAGCAGAATTCCTCACCCTGGTCATTGGTCTTAATAGACTTCATGACCTTTTCCGAGATGTAATCCGGAACCATACGCTTTGCAGTACATTTTGCTGCTTTCTTGGTCAGATAATAGTATTCCGAATCCTCATGGATATTATCCTCTTCCAATACATAAATCAACTTTGGAAATGCCGGTGTAATGTAGATGCCCTGCTCATTTTTCACACCAAGAATTCTCTGCTTTAAGACTTCTTCAATAATCGCTGCAAGGTCGTCTCTTACCTGTCCTTCCGGTACTTCATCAATATACATAAAGACTGTTACAAACGGAGCCTGTCCATTGGTGGTCATCAGTGTGATAACCTGATACTGAATCATCTGGACACCGCGCTTGATTTCGTCTTTTACACGAATCTCTGCTACTTTATTAATCTGTTCTTCTATTAATTCCAGTCCTGCCGCTTCAAATTCTGCTGCTACCTGACGCCGGAATTTCTGACGGCTCACATTGACAAACGGAGCTAAATGTGCCAGCGAAATACTCTGTCCCCCATACTGGGAACTTGCAATCTGGGCAATACTCTGGGTTGCAATATTGCAGGCAGTCTCAAAGCTCTTTGGCTTATCAATCATGGTCTCACTGATTACGGTTCCATTCTGCAGCATATCCTCCAAATTAACCAGACAGCAGTTATGCATATGCTGTGCAAAATAATCTGCATCATGGAAATGTATAAGTCCCTGCTCATGCGCATCCACAATATCTGGAGGGAGAAGGAATCTCTTTGTAATATCCTTGCTTACCTCGCCAGCCATATAATCTCTCTGAACACTGTTTACAGTAGGATTCTTGTTAGAATTCTCCTGCTTTACTTCCTCATTATTGCACTCCAGAAGGCTTAATATCTGCTTATCTGTAGAATTAGATTTACGCACAAGTGCTCTCTTATAACGATAAGTAATATACTTTCTTGCAACTGAAAATGCTCTGAAATTCATAATCTGATTCTCTACAAGATCCTGAATCTCTTCAACGCTTAAAGACCTGTTCATCTCTTTACAAATGCTCTCAACATTATTAGAGATTGTCTCAATCTGTTCCTCTGATAATCTCTCACTATGGACAACTTCCATATTAGCTTTTGATACAGCATCCATAATTTTACTGATATCAAATGTTACCTCTGAACCACTTCTTTTAATAATTTTCATACTTCAAACCCTCACAAAAAGACCATCATATCTCTATATATACTGCTTTCAGCAATACAGACGATACACCTTTACATTAAAAAAATCTGCTGGAAACGCAGTGTTTATGCTGTTTCCCAAGCAGATTTGATTATACAACATATAGTTTGATAAGTCAATTGAAAACACAATATCTTGTAATAAAAAACTATATATATTAATTCTCATCACATTCAGTTTCAGCCAGAATATTGATAAGAGAAGCCGTTACAACAGCCATCTCAATCTCATATTCAGCCCACTGTGCAGACTCCTTACAACGGTCAATAGTAAACAATCCTTTCACATTATCTGGTGATCCTATTATGCATTGTACAGTAGAAAACACTCTCTTTTCTCTCATGGCTGTTCCAAATTCAGGTGCAAGGTCTGTCTGCCTTCCGACGAATCCCACAGCAGCATGATTCTTTCCATCCAGAAGCTTCTTAAAACCTTCTGTCTTAACATAATCAGCATTCATTGAACCGCCAAGCTCAACACCCATATAGTATGCACGGTTCAGATTAGCTCCCCAGTAAAGATTAATGCTGTCCAGTTTAAATGTATCATACATATGATGTATAAGCTCTTTAATAGCTGCTTTGCCATCTTCTGAAAAATTCTCCATAATGCCTGTAAGAAATCTGAGTTCCTTCATTTCCCTGCCATCATTGACATTCTTATCCTTTGTATTAAGAGAATTCTCATATGAATCCTTATGGAGATCATCCCTAAAGAATACATATCTGTCTCTTCCCTTTTCTTTCGCTACATACAGACAGTAATCTGCTTTCTTGAAAAGCTCCTCATACTCATGTCCGTTGTTAGGACTGTATGCTGCTCCAATCGAACATGTTATCATTAAATCTTCAAAATCATCAACAAATTCCCACTTAATCTGGGTTCTTATCGCACGAAGCATCCCCCTTAACTCATGCTCATCATTAATACCATTGAATATAATAACAAATTCATCTCCTCCGATACGTCCTACAACTCCATCTTCGCCTACAACTTCCTTAAGCTTTCTTCCAACCCTTGCAAGCACCTTATCACCATACATGTGACCATATACATCATTGACCTTCTTAAAATGGTCAACATCAAGAACGGCTATCGTAACTCTGTTATTCTGCTCTTCCTTGAGACATTTTACAGCATATGCGGTAATAGTTTTCTTGTTATACACATGTGTAAGAGAATCAAACTGCAATTCTTCTATCATATCAGTAACCTGATTATAATTGCCATGGCTGTCTGCCTCAGGGACAACACGACCTATCACAATCCTGCTTCCATCGCTTTTATTCATTACAGTTCCTTTAAATCTTAAAGTCTCCTTCACCCTTTTATATGTACGCATGCTTGTTCTGAATTTTATAGAAAATGTCTGCGTATAAGAGCGTACTTCTGATATAAAATTAGCAAAGATTTCCTTGTCATTCTCGTCAATATATCCCTCCGAAAGCATCCGCTTCTTCCATTCATCAATATCAGACTTATATATGACATCTCTTGAGTCAACATCATACCTGTACATACTGAATATGCCATTATCTCTGTTATATGTAAATGTATATTCTCTATCCAGCCCAAGCAGCATCTTATGTTTAGAAACATCATCTCTTAAGCTCTTATTAGCCTCCTCTATAGACTCAACATCAACAAGTTCAATATCTCTCATATGCCCATTGCCCACAGCTCTTCGTTCATACACAAATAAATGATTATATCTTTCTATGCCCTGTGCGTTAATAAATTTAAACATTCCGCTCTTAGCTGTTCCATCATACTTCTCTATAAAATCCATCAGTCTTTCTTTATCCTGAGGTGCAACTACTTCTATAAGAGTCTCCTTAATTTCTCCAAAATATTCTTCAAATGCTTTATTCGCAACACTTATAACACAATATTTATCAACAGATGCTATTCTTCTACTCATCTTATGAACAATCTCAAATTTCTCACTGTCAGCAGTATAATTATCGCTCATATTAATGTACCTCTTATATTTTTTATTATTAGTTATACGTACTTAATCTTTATACATGTTATAAAAATTATATTATATACATGTCGATTTTACAAGTATAATAGTGCGTTTAATTCAAATTTTTTGGTACTTTAGTACCAATACTAAATATAGTATTTCCTTTTATTAAAAAGCATGCTATAATACAACATATTGTTGGTTTTTACTTAGTAACACTATTATTAAATGTGAGGAGGTCTTTTAATGGAACGCGTAAAGTACAACAGAGTTGAGGTAAGTCACGGCAATACATCCAAGAAATTTCCTGTGTACGAAATCTATCTTGATGGGGTTATAATTACTAAGGTATCATCTGAGAATGAGGCTTTAGAAATGGTATCACGCTGGCAGAAAAATTACAGATAATATATACTCATAAGTAAGTAAAAGCAGTGCCTGCAATCAATGCAGACACTGCTTTTATAGCATTTTCTTCTTCCTTAATACCCATAAAACTATTATACATATCAGAAGTATTATTCCACTTATTATCTCAAATCCAAAAGGTGTCTTTGCAAACGGCATCCATTCTCCACCTACATTCATTCCATATATGCCTGATATTATTGTCGGAATAGCCATCACAATTGTAATTGAAGTAAGGTATTTCATTACATTATTCAGCTTACTGTCAATTACTGATGACATCAGTTCCCTTGTACCATCAATGACATCCCTGTATATCGTGGTCATCTCTATAGCCTGCTGGTACTCGACCATGACATCCTCAAGAAGCTCCATATCTTCAGGATACTGCTCAAGTCTTTTATATCTTCTGAGTCTTTCTAACACAATACTGTTAGCTCGAAGAGATGTTGCAAAATAAACAAGTGTAGATTCTAACTCATGAAGCTCAATAAGATCAGTATCTGACGTATCTCCATCAACCCGCTCTTCTATCTCAATTCTTTTCTTATCAATAAGACGAAGATTAGCCTGATACACAAAAGCTGAACGGAAAAGCATCTGATATATAAAACGCATCTTTTTCTTTGTACTGAACTCTTTCACCTTATTTCTTACAAAATAATTAATAATCGGTGTATCTACCTTACACACTGTAATTATTGCTTCACTTTTAAGGATAATACCAAGAGGAATTGTTGTATACATTTTTTTCTCATGTCTTACCTCAGGTGTAGGAATATCCACAAGTATAACAGTATATCCGTCTTCAAGGCTTATACGCGAACTTTCTTCTTCATCAAGTGCAGATGAGATATCCTCAGGTTCTATTTCAAAGCGTTCTGCTATCTGCTCAAGCTCCTTGCTTGTCGGATCTACCATATTAATCCAGCATCCATCCTGAATATCTGTCAATGTATTTAATACCTGCTGGTCTGTTCTATATATCTCTACCATAAGTCCGGCCTTTCATAATTATTATTTCATCATAGTCGTCCCTGATGCGTCTCATAATAAAATCTCTTAACGGTTCATCAAAACACCTGTATATATTGTTTACAGCCTCACAATCAAGTGGATTACGCGTAAGAAAATATTGCACATTAAATCCATACATATCATATACTATCTGTAAAGTCTTTACATCTGGTCTTGACAAACCATTCTCTAATGTACAATAGCTTCTCTCTGATATTCCAAGCACATTTGCCATGTCCTTTTTATTCATATCATGTATCCGTCTTATCTCTGTAAGTGTATATCCTGTACGCACATTATCTGGAACATCCAGTTCCATTCCATTAACAATCTCAAGTATCATTCTATGGTAATATGCCACTACCCTTTCTTTCTTATACCCGAATTGAAGCATGCTGTCAAACAAACATAGCAGATTTCTTATAAAAACTTTTTTCCTGAAATCAGGGCATAGTGTGTGCAACTCTGAAAATGGATTATTATTATCTATTCCATGCAGGATATAATCGCTGTTCCAGCCTTCAAGTTTTGCCACCTTCTCTATAATCCTGTATGTAACCGGTTGTGTCCCTGTCTCCAAACGGGCAAGATAGTCAGTACTGACATTCAGCATTTCTGACATTTCCCCTCTGGATAAGCCTTTCATAATGCGGCATTCTTTTAACCTGTCCCCCGTATTACGCATTAAAGCCTCACTTCTTGTCAGTTTTACAGCTTCTTAATCCACATGAGCCGCAATTACCATCACAGCCCTTCCCAAGACCGCTTTTTTCGTGCTTATATGAAACTGCAATATATATGGCAACAACCACAACTAACAATATTCCTGCTGATATAACCTGTCCCATTCTTTATCTCCTTATTAATTGCTCTTATAAGCTTTTCCAATCTCACCTGTAAGTGAAGCAAATATCTTAAGTATCATTGCACGTTCTGATTTGTCAAGTTCCCTGAAAGACTTAAGAACGGCATTAATATTCTTAAACCTGGCTGTACTTATCTCTGAAAGGTTCTTTGCACCACTTGCAGTTACCAGTGAGAATAATGTATCTACGAATTCTGCCCTCTGTTCTCTTGTAAGCCCGTCTATCCATGCGCTCAGTGCTGCATTTAACCTTTTACTCTTAGGACTTAACTCCTGCTCAGTCTCAAAATCTGGTCCTATAACCTGCCATGACATAGAATCATGCTGCATAAGACCTGACTGGCTGCTCTTTACAACCTCATAATCCCCATCATGATTAAGAAGCATTCCAACAACTGAACAATAAGGAACAATACTCTTAATCTTAGGCAGAATTGCCAGATAATCCGGATGCTTTACAAAATCACTGTCAAATCCCGGACCATCATTATTATAAACAGTAATAATTCTTTTCTTCACTGATGGTCTTGCAAATACTGATGCATATACTGCCAGATTACCACCTTTGGAATGTCCGCCAAGAATCAGCTTTCCTTCTGAACGCTGCACGGTTGTGTCAATATATCTTACCGCATCCTTCTGCGATGGAACAGGGGATAAGAAACTCATGTTAAAATCCTCTTTCCAGCCCACAAGTGTATCATCAGTTCCCCTGAAAGCAATATACGTAAGTCTGTTATCGATTCTTACATGAAATGCTGCAAACTGTTCTTCTTTGCCGCCATCGACATAATCAACATAATTAGTAAGTATAAGTGAACCAAATCTTTTTGTTGCTGCTGCCTCCCTTAAAAGATACGGAGCTTTTCCTATGAAAGATTTGCATTTCTTAATCTCCTTCTCATCATGGGTATCAAAAAATGTGTCTGCCGCTTCCGCAATTGTAATAGTCTCGATACTTCCCGGTGCCGGTACAATATCAGTAAAATCAACATATGCAATCTGCGCAAGTATTAAATTGTCCACGTCATTAAATGGTGCCTGGCTAAAATCAAGGTCACCTCTCCATTTCAAATAATCAGATACATTACTCATACTTAACCCCTTCTTATTCTACGCATTTTCCTTTCAGAAACCTTCTTGGTTACAAGATCCTTCCATATTGAAGGTGTGAACAGAATTATCAGTGGAAATAACTCCAGTCGTCCGGCAAGCATATCAAACATCAGTACATATTTGCTGAAATCAGAATAACTTCCAAAATTCTGTGTCGGTCCGACAGCCGAAAGCCCCGGACCTATATTATTAATAGTCGCTGCTACTGCAGTGAAATTCGTCACAATATCCTTTCCTTCAATAGATATTAGCAGTAAAGACGCTGTGAATATCATGATAAATGTTATGAAATATATACTCACCGACCTGCATGTTTCACTATCAACAGGCTTTCCTTCTGTCTTAATCACCTTAACACTCTTAGGATGAATATATGACTGAATCTCTCTGAATATTGTCTTTATCCCTATTATAAACCTGGAAACCTTAACTCCGCCACCTGTACTTCCGGCACATGCTCCCACAAACATCAGTACAACAAGCACCGACTTTGACAGTGACGGCCACATATCAAAATCCACTGATGAAAATCCGGTTGTCGTTATAATAGATGCAACCTGAAACATTGACTGTCTCAGTGTAAGTTCAACAGCACCTACACTTCTGTATATATTAACAAATATAATTGCTGTTGCTGCAAGGATAATTCCGAAATAACATCTTACCTCTTCTACTTTAACAGCCTTCTTAAACTGTCTTAGAACAATAAGATAATACGCGTTGAAATTAACGCCAAACAATATCATAAATATGGTTACAACCCACTGGATATAAGGTGAAAAGCTTGTAAAGCTGTCATTTCTGATACCAAATCCACCTGTTCCTGCTGTTCCCATGGCTGTATTAAGTGCATCAAGGAATGTCATTCCTCCAAAAAGAAGAAGAATTGTCTGAAGTACAGTCATCCCAAAATATATAATATACAGTATTCTTGCTGTATATCTGATCTTAGGAACAAGTTTACCCACTGATGGTCCCGGACTCTCTGCTTTCATAAGATTGATATTAGAGCCACCTGTAAGAGGTATTACTGCAAGCAGAAATACCAGAACTCCCATACCACCAATCCAGTGAGTAAAGCATCTCCAGAACATAATGCTCTGTGACAGTCCTTCAACTTCACTTAATATACTTGCTCCTGTTGTTGTAAATCCTGATATTGTCTCAAAAAGTGCATCTGTAAATGAAGGAATTTCCCTGCTTATAAAAAAAGGCAGGCAGCCAAATATACTCATAAGAATCCAGCTGAGTGCAGTTGTAACACACCCCTCCTTCAGATAAAAAACTGTATTGGCAGGTTTTTTAATTGTCATAAGAATCCCACATACAGCACATAATGCCATTGTTATCAAGAATGCAGATATTGCCTTCTCCCTGTATATAACGCCAACAATCACAGGAATGACCATAAGAGCCGCTTCTATCTTTAAAACATGTCCAAGAATATATCTTACTATAGAACTGTTCATATCAATGTTCCCAGCCTTTCCTATCTAAGAATATCAGTTATAGCATCAAACCCTGTATGAGTTGTTACAATAACCACAGTATCTCCAACCATAAGGCTGTCAGTACCACTTGGAATAATAATCTTACCATTACGGTTAATAAGTGCTATAAGCAGATTATCCTTCAGCTTAAGTTCCATAAACTGCTTGCCCGTAACTCCTGATTCCTTATCAACGTTAAACTCTATAGCTTCCGCCTTCTGGTCAAACAAATGATACAAGGTCTGTATGTTATTGCTTCCCATAGACTCCTTCTTAGCTCTTACATAAGCAATGATAGCTTCTGATGTTATATATCTTGGATAAATCACACTGCCAAGATCAAGGCTGTTAATAACACTGCTGAATCCCATTCTTGTTATTTTCGTAATACATTTGGCTTCAGATACTTTTCTTGCATATAGAGTAAGCATTACATTCTCTTCATCAATCCCTGTAAGAGGGACAAAGCTCTCCACATACTCAATCCCCTCTTCTCTTAAAAGGCTCTCGTCAGTACCATCACCATTGATAATAACAGCTCCCGAAAGCTCTTCGCTTAACTTTAACGCGCGTTCCTTGTCATTCTCAATAATCTTTACATCAATTCCCATGTTAAGAAGCTGTTTTGCAAGATAATATGCAACTCTTCCACCTCCGACAATCATGGTACTCTTGACCTGATGTGTCTGAAAACCTACACTTGCAAGAAATGTCCTTGCATTCTTTCTTGATGCAATGAAAGATAACTTATCATCTGCCCTTATAATAAAATGTCCTGATGGAATGAACACCTCCCCATCCCTCTCAACTGCACATATAAGAACCTTAGATGATGAAGCCTTAGATATCTCCGCAAGAGTATGGCCACACATCTGGTTACCCTCAGGGACTTTTATCTTAATCATCTCTGCCTGTCCATGTGCGAATGTTCCAATCTCAAGTGCTGTCGGCATGTAAAGCACACGTGCTATCTCACTTGCAGCCTCAAATTCCGGATTAATAATCATTGCCAGACCTAATCTGTCTCTTAAAAATGCAGCCTCCTGACTGTATTCAGGTGTTCTTACTCTTGCAATTGCCTCACATCTGCCAGCCCTCTTTGCAAGTGTACAGCATAAAAGATTCAGCTCATCAGAATCAGTTACCGATATAAGAAGGTCAGCTGAGTCAATACCGGCTTCTTTCTGAACAGCAAAGCTAGCACCATTGCCCTCAACTCCCATAACATCATATGCACCTGTTATTGCATCAAGCTTAACCCTGTTCTTATCAATAAGAGTAACATCATGGTTCTCCCTGCTGAGTCTCTCAACAAGAGTGGCACCAACCTTACCGCCTCCTACAACTATAATATTAAGTCCGTTCTTTCTGGACTTGTCATTCCCAAACATTCCAATCCTCCTTATTATTTCGCGTTGTTTTGCGAAGCAAACTATCTCCCCATTTCTTTTAATTCTTCAAGCAGTTCCAAATCAGACTGCTGTACCTTTATATTAGATGTTATAGGTGCCTCTCCAGGATTAGTAACTGTAATCTCAATTATAGTTCCTTCCTTAAGACCTCCTGCAAAACATCTGTTAAGAAATGCCACAAACTTCGGATGATTCTTCTGAAACTTGTTCTTGGCACTCATAAGCTTCATAATTGATGCTGGATTCATAATAATCTCCATTCTTTCTAATTCTGCTACTCAGCATGCAAAGTATACCATATTATCAAAAAAATAGAAATCCCTGACGTCCTTTCCCATATATTAATTTTTCAGAAATTAGAATTTAAAATATTTTTTCTAAAAAAGTGTTGACAAAATATCATTTTGCCATTATTATCTTAAATGTGTTTGCGCGAGTGGCTCAGTGGTGGAGCACCTCCTTGCCAAGGAGGGGGTCGCGGGTTCGATCCCCGTCTCGCGCTCTTTTATTTTTTAAGAGAAAGCCAGTACATGCTGACTTTCTCTTTTTTGTGTTCAATTTGTTTCAAGACATTATGATTGCCGCAAAGCACACATAAATAACCTACTATCTCATCAATTTTCATAATCCAGTAGGTCTTTTTCTTATTGTTAGCTGGTATGTAATGCTTCTTCCCAACTTAAATACCTACTATTTTGTCATAATTCACACTTTTAGTATGTCTTTTTTCTCATATCTGTAATATCAGACAGATTTGGTTTGAAAAAAAACCTACTATTCTCGCATAAATCATCAATTTAGTAGGTAATTTTCTTTATTCTCGTTAATTCTCCTCAGAATTTCCTCTTGATAAAGTCAAGTCCAAATTTGTGTGTAAATTCATCTTTCAGTTATGTGGTTTTATCTAC
>ENA-OPXM01001035-OPXM01001035.1-human-gut-metagenome-genome-assembly--contig:-NODE-1035-length-13992-cov-3.544235_pt1 | contig 13992 bp, 8 predicted proteins | sample MGYA00241707_ERZ502035 | MGnify/ENA primary metagenome ERZ502035 (study PRJEB25962, sample SAMEA2043051) | human gut metagenome | biome: human gut; feature: human-associated habitat; material: faeces... | reverse complement strand
GGAGCCGCCCTTGTCACTCTTGGGAATGACCACAAGAATGTGCTTGACGGCGCGGACGACCACCTTGCCTGCCACGACATCTTCGTCCTGCTGCGCAACGCGCAGGTCGATGGTGTGACGGCGAGGCTCGGAGAGCTTCACGCTCTGATCGGTGACGGTGCGGAAGTTAAGGCCCAGCGTCATCGCGTCGAAGTGGCCGAGAATGACCGACTCCACATTGCCTGCGATGCCGGCGCCAGAGATGGACTGCGTCAGCGCGGTCAGGTCAGGCAGGGTCGCCTGTGCCATACCGACATATTCAACAGAGTCCTCGTAGACCTTGAAGTTGATAATGCTCTGATCCATGATTCAAACCTCCTTTTAGCCCTGCAGGGCGCTGGTGACATAGCTGGCGTCATACTCCAGCACGAAGTCGATCTCCTGAGCGGGAGAGGGCGGCGTCATGTAGACATGGAGCTTGATGATGCCGGCCATGAGGTTGGTCAGCGGGTTTTCGTTCTCCAGCATCTCCACGCGAGCGCCCAGAAGGTAGCCCATACCCACCAGACCGTTGAGCCAGATGTTGGCGGAATCGAGAACGGTGTCGATCAGGCGGCGGGTCATAGGCTTGTCCAGCTTGCTCCAGAAGGTCTTGACGAGGGAGTTGCCGACCCAGCCGAACATACGGCTGACCGGGATAAAGTAATCCTTGACATCGGTGTTGGAGGGATAGCAGGCGGTGTAGTTGCCCCACGCCACCCAGCCGCTCATGAAGTTCAGCGCAGTATCCACGCCGATGCCGTTGAGGTAGTTGGCCTGCGCAAGCGTCAGGTTGACCTCGGTGCCGTCCTCGCAGGCCTGGAGCTCCACATGGGCCTTATCCGTCTCAATGTCGGCCAGATGGTCGCCGACTTTTACGAAGTCCCCTGTTTTTTTGAGCCATCTCAGGACGGTGCCTTCGTGCATGGAGTCGGACAGGCGGGGCATTTCAATGGTAATAGCCATGGAGGTGAATGTTGAAATATGGTAAAAGGGAGGAAGGCGCGCCGGAAGGGGCGGGACGTCTCCTTCTGGCGCGCGGAAACGCGGTTACGCGCTGTATTTTTCCACGCCGTCGATGAATACCTTGCAGGTATTGAAGTCATCGTCCAGCAGAACCATGTCCGCCGTGAAGCCGGGGGCGATTTTGCCCAAGCCTTCCAGGCCCAGGGACTGCGCCTGGTTCCAGGAGGTGGCTTTCACCAGGTCGCTGAGGGGTTTCCCGGTCAGGCGGTGCACGTTTTTCAGGCCGTGGGCGTATTTGAGGGTGCTGCCGGCCAGGGCGCCGGATTCCTGCAGACGGGCCACGCCGTCCTTCACGATGATGGGCAGGCCGCCCAGGTCTCCGGGGCCGTCCGGCATCCAGGAGCAGGCCAGGGAGTCCGTAATCATCAGCATCTGGTCAGAATCCTTGTTCTTGAACACGGTTTTGAGCATGTCCGCGCAGAGGTGGATGGTGTCGCAGATGATTTCAATCTTGATTTCCCTGTCCAGCAGGCCGGACCCCACCAGGCCGATTTCACGGTGGTGCAGGGGGGACATCTGGTTGCAGTAGTGGGTCAGGTGTGCCAGCCCCGCGGACTTCGCCCTGTTGAAGTCCTCATGGGTGGCGGCGCTGTGCCCGGCGGAGCAGCGGATGCCGTTGGCCGTGGCTTTCTCAATGAATTCAATGGCTCCAGGCATTTCCGGCGCCAGGGAGACCAGCAGCACCTTGGCGATGGAGTTCAGGTTGGCTACTTCATCGTAATCCGGCTGGCGGACAAAGGCGGGATTCTGCGCGCCGCAGCATTTGGGGTTGATGAACGGCCCTTCCAGGTGGACGCCGGGAGTCTTGGCGAATTCCTGGTTCTTCATGTATTCCGCCACGGAGGCGCATACGTCTTCCAGCACCTTGGGGGACAGGGTGAGGGTGGTCGGCAGCCAGGAAGTGACGCCTTCCTTCATTTTGCATTCCGCAATGGTGCGGAGGCTTTCCAGCTTGGCGTCGCAGGTGTCGCAGCCGCCGGCGCCGTGGCTGTGGATGTCAATGAAGCCGGGAAGGAGCATGCGGCCTTCCGCATCCACGACCTTGTCTGCGGCGGGAAGTTCGCTCCCGGCGGGATAGACGGCGGTAATGGTTTTGCCTTCCATTTCCACGGCAGCCCCGGGCATATCGATGCCGGGGGAGATGATGCGTGCGTTTTTAATGAGTGTCTTCATAAAAATGAATGGTTGTTGGATGGATGTTTATCGTCGTTTTTCTCCGTTCGTCCGCGTCTTCCCGCCTGGCCTCCGCTTCCTGCGGAAAACCGGGAATAGGCGGCGCACCGGAGATCGTTCATGCCGCTGGCAGCTTCCTGGTTATCTGGCGGCGTCCAGGGCCTTGTTCCACCGGGCTACGCGGGCGGCTTCCGCTTTCAGCACGGCAGCTGCGGCGTTCTTGTCCAGAATGCGGATGTCCTTGATTTTGTCCCCCCGGACAATGGAGTTGACGACGTCCTGCCCTTTCAGCACCTTCCCGAAGACCGTATGGCGGCCGTCCAGATGGGGCGTGGCCACATGGGTGATGAAAAATTGGGAACCGTTGGTGCCGGGGCCCGCGTTCGCCATGGAAAGCACGCCGGGGCCGTCATGCCTGAGGTCCGGGGAAAACTCGTCTTCAAAACTGTAGCCGGGGCCTCCCATGCCCGTGCCGGTGGGATCGCCGCCCTGGATCATGAAATTCGGAATCACGCGGTGGAAGGTGATGCCCTTGTAGTACCCTCTGCTGGCGAGGTTCAGGAAGTTGGCTACGGTGACGGGCGCCTTGGAGGGGTAAAGGGCCAGTTCAATATCCCCTTTGGTAGTGGAGATGACGACATTGACGTCCTTGAGGCCGGCTGTGGATTCCGCGGAGGCGCTGAAGCACGCCAGGGCGCACAGGGAACACAACAGAAGGGTGAGATATTTTTTCATGGCTTCTTGTTTTCCCCCCTATGTTGCCCGAATAAAAGCAGGGTTGCAAGTAAATCGCGCGCCCTGACGGGAGAATGGCGCGGGGCGCGCCAATGCGGGAAGGTTTTTCTCTGAAGAGGGATTTTTAAGGATGGGCGCCCGGTTGCCGGCCCAGGACTACCTTGAGCCGGAAGCCGCGCGGGAAAAACGGAAGACCGCCCACGCCATGAAGAGGCTGAGGATTCCCATGACGACGAATTGCCAGGAGGGGGGGATGACCAGCATCATGGCGTATTGGAACCCGACGGCCAGCAACCCGAGCGCGCAGTCCACCAGGTTGCCGGCGGCAATCATGTCCCCGCGTTTGTCATTGTCCGCCCGGTCCTGGAAAAAGGCATTCAGAGGCACCAGGAACAGGGCGGCGGAAATGCCCGCCGCCATCAGCAGGGCATTAAAGACCGGGGAAGCCATGGAGACTGCGGCCAGGGCCGCGCAGCTAGCCGCCATCAGCACGCCTCCCGCCACGGAAACATTCATCCGGATGTGGCGGCGGCAAATCACGGAGGCGAGAATGCCCCCCAGCACCGTTCCCCCGCTCATCCAGGCCATCAGCACGGCTCCCACGGAGCTGAAGTCATCCCCGCCACCGGAGATTTCCTTGGCCATCTGGATGGTCATCAGCATGACCGTGCCGCCGAAGAACCAGAAATAGCCGATGCCCATCTCGCTGACGCGCAGATTGCGGTTTTTCCACAGCTTGCCCAGCTGGTGGAAGTGTTCGTAAAACAGGGACCAGGAGAAGGGGCGGCCCCCCCCGGGAGCGTACCGGGGCAGGCGGAAGCTGGAGGCCGCCACCGGAACGGCCAGGAGCAGAAACACCAGGCATGGGAAAGAGGCGGCATACCATCCGTCATTGATGCCGGAGGGTTTCAGCCATGCGTCAAACCACTGGAAGAAGCCCTCCCCCAGCCAGCGGTGCCAGATGGTATCCGTGGAAGGCTCCAGCAGGTAGCGGAACCAGATGAAGACGCCGATCTGCCCGATGAGCAGGCTGAGGATGGAAGCCATTTCCACGATGCCGCTGGCGAACCCCATGCGGGAGGTCCCCACGATGTCCTTGACGATTCCCTTTTTGGCCGGGCTGAAGACGGTGGCCTGCACGGCAAAGACGCAGAACCACAGGATGGCCCCGTTCAGATTGTGGACGCGCAGGCTCCAGTACATGCCCGCCAGCACGCATATCTGGAGCAGGGCCATGAATTGGATGATGCGCGCCTTGCAGAAACGGTCCGAAAGCCAGCCGACGAATGGGGAGAACAGGATGAAGGGCAGCACGATGATGGCCCCCAGCGGATATTCCAGGTCCCCCTCTGCGCCGTACAGCCAGACGCCCAGGGGAATCAGCAGGAATTGAGCACCTTTTTCATTAAAGGAGTTCTGCGCCTGAATCAGCACGAGCCGCCAGAAAGCTCCCCATGGAACTTTGCAGGCGTGTCCTGGCGTGTGGGCGCTGGAATTCATGAAGTTACAGGCTGGGCTCCTCCGCTTTTTCCAGACCGGAGCCGCGGAACAGGCACAGCACGCCGATGACGGCGGTCAGCAGGGTGCTGGCAATCAGGGAGGCTTCTTCACTGAAACCGCACATTTCCGGGCTGGAGAACAGATATTGGAATACTACCAGGCTCAGGAAGGCGGCGGGGGCCGCCGCCGGCCAGCAGCAGCGTTTTTTGCTGCGCAGGTAAATGGAAACGGCCCAGAGCGTGGCGGCGGCCAGCAGCTGGTTGGCCCAGCCGAAGTACTGCCAGATGACGGCGTAGTCCATGCTGCTGACGGCAATGGCCGCGGCGAAGAGAGGGATGGCGATCATCAGGCGGCGGCTCAGCTGTTCCTGGCTCAGCTTGAAACTGTCCGCAATCATCAGGCGCGTGACCCGCAGGGCGCCGTCCCCCGTGCTGATGGGGAGGATGACCACGCCGATCATGACCAGGATGGAACCGACGCTCCCCATCCAGGATTCGGAAATCGTTTGAATGGCCAGCGCCGGAGCCTTTCCGTTGGCGGTAGCTCCTCCCAGGGCTTCCGGAGAGCCGTAGAAGGTCAGCGCGGCGGCGGCCCATATGAAAGCGATGATGCCTTCCGTAATCATCGCCCCTCCAAAGACGGGCAGCCCTTCCCGCTCCGTTTTCAGACACCGCGCCATCAGCGGGGACTGTGTGGCATGGAAGCCGCTCACGGCTCCGCAGGCGATGGTGATGAACATCACGGGGAAAAGCGGGAAATCCGCCGGATGGCGGTTATGGAAAAAGTCCAGATCCGGAAGCACTTCCATGCGGGGCAGGTGCATCCAGGCCGGCATGGAATCCGCAAAGGGAGCCAGGAGCATCACGCCCAGAATGCCCATGACCATGATGATCAGGGCGACGGAAAAAAGAGGATAGACCTTTCCCATGATAGCCTGGATGGGAAGAATGGTCGCCAGGAAGTAGTAGCCGAAGATAATCCAAATCCATGCCGAAACGCTCCAGCCCGTCATGGGGGACAGGATGGCGGCGGGCCCCACGGCGAAGACGACGCCCACCAGCACGCTGAATACGATGCAGACGGCGCGGCTGACCCACTGGGCCTGGCTGCCCAGGTAGCGCCCCAGGATTTCCGGCAGGTTTTCCCCCTTGTGCCGCAGGGAAATCATGCCGGAGAAGTAGTCGTGCGCCATTCCTCCCAGAATGCAGCCGAAAACGATCCACAGAAGCGCGGCCGGCCCGTACAGCACGCCCATGACGGCGCCGAAGATGGGGCCCAGCCCTGCAATGTTCAGCAACTGGATGAGAAAAACGCGCCAGCGCGGCATGACCACATAATCCACGCCGTCCGTACAGGCCACGGCGGGAGTTTGCCGGGAGGCGTCCGGACGGAAAATCCTTTCCAGCACCCGCCCGTAAGTGAAATAACCGGCCGCCAGGACCAATATCCCCAGAATGAAATAGCAGTAACCGTTCATGTTGGAAAAAGGGCCAGCCATCTCATGGACAGGCTGTCCGTCCACGGAACCTAACTTTTCTCCCGCCTTCTGGCAAGCCGTTAGTGAAGGGAGGGATATGGAACGGATTCCTAATCCGAAAAATAAATCCACGTCTCTTTATTATGCATAAATAATTGGATTTGTAAATTTTATGATAGTTTCAAATCTCCCGCAGGAAAATTCCTGGTTATAAGACTCCTCTGTTCATGTATTTGTATAAACATCTCGTTTTTATCGTTTAGTGTTGACTTCGGATTAGGAATCCGCTAAACGGAAAAGGTTGACACCATTCAACTTTCCCCAGTTATGAAGAAAACATTGATAATCATTGCGTCCCTGGCTCTTGGCGCGGCGGCTTCCCAGGCCGCGGTGCTGTGTACCACTACGTTTAACCGAACCGGGACTTCCCTGGATACCGTCACTGTGAGTACGGTCTCCGATGCGGGACTCTCCACCTCCACCTCGATTGCTTCCGGGAATTTCAGCAAGAGCTCTACGGGCAATGACCTGCTGGCTTCAGGTTCTATTCCGGCCTCCGTATTTTCTCCTAATGCCAACGTGGGTAATAATCAGAATAATACGTGGAGCGTTTCTTTCACGTTTACCAACGACGGCTCCCAGGATATGCTGATTTCTTCCATTGATCTTTCCATGATAGGGTTCAATGGGTCGGGCGCCGCGCAGAATGCCGGGGGCGGTGTGGCCAATAACAATTATGTTGGGGGAGCCGACGGCAATTTGAACAAACCTGTCAATATCACCCTTGGCATGAGCGGGCAGGAAAATCAGACGCTGGCCTATAATGGCGCCACCAGTACAAATACATCCACGGGATCCTGGGATGGCGTTCATACGGGAAGCTATGAATATGGCGATGTGTTGTTGAAAGCCGGGGAATCCATGACGTTAACTGTTACGGCTTCCAAAAACGAAGCCTACGGCAGCGGCTGTTTTATCGGTCTTACGGGAATTCAGATTAATGGGGAAGTGGTTCCCGAACCCGCCACGGCCTCCCTGGGGCTTTTGGGGCTGGCCGCATTGATGATGCGCCGCCGCAGACTCTGAGTTTCGTGTCCCTGTATCATTTGTTCAAGCCGTCCGTTTTTCTTTAAAACTGGCGGCTTGTTCATTTTCTGCCGGCAAAATTCGGCATTTTTTAACATTTAACATCAATAACCGGTATGATTCCCCAGGCAGTCCGTTCTCCGGCGTGATGTCCTCCGGGTCATCGTTTCGCCAGCCAGCCATGTTCCCGCACCGTTTTTTTCCCGTTCTCCTCTTTTTTCTTCTGTTCCTTGCTCCAGCCAGGTCTGCTGATGTTGAATATGTCTGGAGGGGTGCCGATTACCAGTGGGGTTCCCTGTCCAACTGGAGTGTCGGAGGTGTTGCCGCCTCTTCCGCGCCAGGGGCCGCCGCTTCCGCCTATGAACATTGGATGGTAACCAATGGAACGGATTCCGCGGGAAGGACGGATGTCGGCGGATTGGGCGCGGGGGGCCGCTATTTGAAGGGCGTCAGGATTGCGGGGCTTAACAGCCAGCCGGAAGGCAAAATCCCATTGTTCATTAAAAACACGAACAAGGATGTATATTTGCGCGTGGAGGAGGGCGGCATTACTGTGGAAAATGCCGGAGAAGGCGGTTATTCTGCGGATTTCGGGGTCGCCCAGCTGCGCGTAGCCGCGGACCAGGAGTGGCATGTGGCTGAAGGGCGCAGCCTGTATGTGGGGCATGACGATGACGCTCCGTCCGGGGGATTGTATTCCCTGACTTCGGAAGGCGATGTTCCGCGGCGCGTGACAGTGACGGGCGGAGGCGCCGTGCGCATCGGGGAAGGGATGCTGCTGAACAATATTTCCGGCCTCATCGGTTTTGTGCTGAACGCCGGAAAGGGAATTCCGACGCTGGATCTGGCGGACCGGGGCATGGGCAATACGGTGACGGTGGAAGACGCTGCCCGCCTGGAAGGCATGTCTTTGTACCAGGGGGCCCTGGTGACGCGGGAAAACGCGTCCGTGACTTTTTCCGGCACGGAGGCCAAGGCGTCCGGACAATGGAACATTGGCGCAGACACGGAGTTGGCGCTGGAAAATTCCACGCTGGACCTGACGGAGGCGGGTGTGGACGGCAACGTGATTCTTTCCGGGTCTTCCGGCATTACCGGGGATAAGGGAACGCTGCGGCAGACGCTTCTGGATGATGCCCGGGTCACTTATACGGACAGGAATGTCAAGGCGGGGGAAATCCGGAGCGTAGGCAGCAATGTGACGATAACGCTGAATAATTCCTCCATTCGTTTTGACGGAGAAATTCCGGCGGTGGACCTGGTGGTGCAGGGCAGCTGCGCGCTGGGCGGCAGCGGCGCCTTTTCTGGAACGATTACTTATGCCCCGGGAGGCACCCTGACTGTGGATGGGGATATTTCCCTGCCCAGTTCATCCCTGACGCTGGGGCGTCTCCATGTGGCTACGCTGGACGGCGTGCCGCAAAACTCCGCCGTCCGGCCGGAACCCCCTGCCCAGCAGGCAAGGGAATATGTGGTTTTGTTTGATTCTTCCTTTGAGGATTTGATTTCCGAATGGCCGGGCAGGCATACGCTGGGCGTGCAGTTCCGGCCGGATATGGGCGCCCCCGTCACCGTAAAGGAACTGCCTGAAGGGGCGGTTTCATGGAATTATGATGCCGCATCCGGCTGGCTGACGCTGCAGACGGATGTAGCGGAAAAGCCGGACATGCCCGCGCATGTTTCCGGAGCCAGGCCCAACATTATTTTTGTTCTGGTGGATGACATGGGCTGGGGGGATATGAGCGTCAACTGGACGCAGCAGGATAAAAACGGCAGGCAGGTGACCCGCAGGAATGAATTCAAGACGCCTACCCTGGACACGATGGCGGCGGAGGGCATGCAGCTGAGGCGCCATTACAGTGCGGCTCCGGTATGCGCTCCGGCCCGCGCTTCCCTGCTGCTGGGCGTTCACCAGGGGCATTCCCGGGTGGTGCGCAACAATACGTTTGATTACCCTATCGAGAATTCCCATACGCTGGGAACGCTGCTGAAAAGCGCGGGTTACCATACGGCGGCCATCGGGAAATGGGGCGTGGGCGGAGGCGGACAGAGCGGCAAGGCTCTGACCGCGGCTCCCCACATGCGCGGGTTTGATTATTTTTACGGAATCATCAAGCATTTGGCGGGGCATTACCATTATTTGACGGCGGGTTCCCAGGATATTTACGAATATAATGACCAGGCCGCGGCTCCGGCGTGGGAGAGCGTCAGCGCGAAAGTTCCGGGCACCGCCTATGATACGGATTTGTTCGGGGCCCGCGCCAAACAGTGGATTGTGGACCACCATGAGAAAACTCCTTCCCGGCCTTTCTTCCTGTATCTGGCTTTCCCGGCTCCCCACGGCAGTCTGTCCGCTCCCGCCTGTGCCTATCCGGCGGGGCTGGGAAGGGACGGCGGCCTCCAGTGGGAGAAAAAAGACGGCTATGAAGCCTGCAATACCGCTGCGGACGGATGGTCGGGGGTGGAGGGGAACTTTTCTCCGGATACCTATATCTACCCGGAACATGAGGTTTTTGGAAGAACGGAATCCCGCCACGCCACGATGATTCGCCGGGTGGATGACGTCCTGAAGGACATGATCCAGCTGCTTAAGGATTTGGGCATTGATGACAATACGATGATTGTCTTCACGTCCGACAACGGCCCCCACAATGAACCCGGTTCCGGCAATTACGGCAACGGCGCGCAGGATCCCGCGTATTTCATGAGCTACGGGATGATGGACGGCATTAAGCGCGATTGCTGGGAAGGCGGCATGCGTGTTCCGGCCGTGGTACGCTGGCCCGGTGTGGTTCCCAGCGGAATCAGTTTGAATGCCAGCCAGTTCCAGGACTGGATGGCTACTTTTGCGGACGTGGCCGGAGTGCCCGTGCCGTCCCGTTGTGACGGCGTTTCCCTGCTGCCTACGCTGGCAGGGGTGCCGGAACGCCAGAAAACGGGCGTTATTTATGCGGAATATGCCTATAGCGGGAGCACTCCGAATTACAGCGATTTCCTCCAGCAACACAGGGGGAGAGGGCGGCAGCAGCAGCAGATTATATTTGTGGACGGCTTCAAGGGGATTCGGATGGGGAATGCCGCCCCCGCTACGGATTTTGAAATCTACGATACGGAAAAAGACCCGCAGGAAGCGGCGAATCTGGCGGCATCCCGTCCGGACCTGCAGGAGAAGATGAAGGCGCAGGCGCTGCGTTCCCGCCGTTCCTCCCCCATTGCCTCCACCAGTTTTGACGCCGGTTATATCGCGCCCGTTTCCGCTCCCGCTGGCCTGCGGGAGGGAAGGCTGCGCTGGCGCGCGTGGAACCGTTCTTTTGACTGGGTGCCGGATTTCCGGCAGCTGGAGGAGGGGCCCTGTTCTACGGGAGCGACGGATGTTTCCGACGTGCTCAGCGTCAAGGCGGGGCTTTCCGGTCAGAAGGGGGTGGAATTGACGGGCTATCTCAGGGTGCCTGTCACCGGGGAATATCAATTTTACCTTCAGACGGATTCCAATGAAGGTTCCAGGGCTTTTGTCCATTTGCACGATATGCAGCTCATTGATGCGGATTATGCCTATACTCCCGGAACGCAGGCTGCCTCCAACGCGCGGGAAGGCGTTTCCGGCGATGTGCAGCCCAATGCCGTTCAGACGGTGAAACTTACCGCGGGGTTGCATCCCATCCGCATCGGCTATGTGGGGAAGGCGGCTTCCTCCTCCCTTTCCCTGCAATGGGAGGGGCCGGAAACCAGCGGCAGGGAACCCATTCCCGCCAGCGCGTTTTCCTATGAATACGTGAATCCCTTCAATCTGGAAAAGACGGAGGAAACGGTAGGATGCGCCGCCTCCGGTACGGGGCTGACCGTGCAGACGCATCTTCCCTGGACAGTTTCCTGCGACCAGCCATGGGTTACGGTTTCCCCCGTTTCCGGTTCCGGAACCTCAGTGCTGGATATTGCCGTGGAAGCAAACGGGCTGCAAACGGAGCGGGAAGCCGTTGTCACCGTCGTATGCGGCGGGGAGCAGAGGACATTCACACTGCGCCAGGAAGCTGCTCCTGCCCCGGCGGGGTACGACAAATGGAAGCAGGACCATTTTGCGGATGGGACGCCGGATGAGCAAATGGCCCCGGATGCCTGCCCCTCCGGAGACGGAATTTCCAATCTGATGAAATATGCTACGGGCATGGATCCCAATCAGCCCTGCGGGAGCGTGACGAAGCTGGCTGTCCGCGAGGAAGCGGGCGGGAAATACCTCGTGCTTTCCTGGCCTGTGAATCCGGAGGCGACGGATGTGACGTTCCATGTGGAAAGTTCTTCCGACCTGGAGGAGTGGGCTGACGAAGGGGCCGTCACTCCGGACGGGGCCTGCGGGGAATTCCGCGATACGGTTGCGCTGGGAAAAGGCTCTCCGGAGCGCCGGTTCCTGAGATTAAAGGTGACGAGATAGGGAATCACCGGTTTCTCTTTCCGTTTCCCGATGATGATTCCTTACGGGAACAGGGACCTTCCGGCCCTGCTGCCTTGCCGCCCGTTACGGATTTTTTCCGGAAGCGTGATTCTGCGTGTTCCGGCCCTCCGCTGTCCCGGCGCATCCAGCGCGGTACGGCCGGGGACACCGTGCTTAGCCAGGGGAAGAATATTACTCCTCGTCATTTTCCGCATCGGCAGGGGGGGCTTTGGGCAGGTTCTTGTCAATGTCTTCCAGAAGGTTGACCAGGTCAACGCCGCGCTGGGCGGAGTCGTCCAGACGGAAGGTCAGGCGCGGCGTATTGCGCAGCACCACGCGCCTGGCCACGGCGGACTGGATGAGGCCGTGACGGGAGTTCAGTTTTTCCAGCACCTGGGAGGGAGTCATTTTCCCTACAACGCCCACCCATACTTTCCCTTCTTTCAGATCGTCCGTCACTTCCACTTCAATCACGGTGACGATTGTTCCGGGAAATTCAAAATCCCGCTGAATGGTGGTGCCTATTTCCCGGCGCAGGAGTTCGTTTACCTTGTCAGTGCGTCTGCTCATATGAAGGGATAGAGTGATGAAGGGACCGATTGGTTCAATCGGAGAAGGAGGAATAAGGGAAAGGACAGGGACGGAGGTTTCCCGGACGCCCGGAGGAGCGTGCAAGGAGCTCCGTCCCTGTTGGATGATTTTTGTTTTGGGGGTTACAGCGTTTGCTGGATTTTTTCCAGCGTGTAGCATTCGATGATGTCGCCCGTTTCGTATTCGTTGAAGTCTCCGAGGCGGATGCCGCATTCCAGACCTGCCTTGACTTCTTCCACTTCATCCTGGAAGCGGCGGAGGGTGGACATTTTACCGTCAAAGACGGGCGTCTTGTCGCGGATGACGCGCGCCTCGCAGCTGCGGAGGATTTTCCCGTCCTCCACCATGCAGCCTGCCGCACGGCCCTTGTTGAGCTTGAAGACCTGGAGCACTTTGGCGTGGCCGATGATGGTTTCGCGCGTTTCCGGTTCCAGAAGGCCCAGCATGGCATCCCGCACCTGGTCAATGAGTTCGTAAACGATGGAATACAGTTTTACCTGCACGCCTTCCCGCTTGAGCAGTTTGACGGCGTTGGCTTCCACCTTGACGTTGAAGCCCAGGATGACGGCGTCCGAGGAGGAGGCCAGCAGAACGTCCGATTCCGAGATGGGGCCGGCGGAGGCGTTCAGGAAGACGCATTCCACTTTGTCCGACTGGATGTCCAGAACAGCTTTCCTGATGGCTTCCACGGAACCCTGCACATCCCCCTTCAGGAGTATTTTGAGCTGGGCTTTCTGGGTGCCGTCCCCCATCATGGCGAGCAGTTCTTCCATGCGTGCCTTGCGGGGCTGGGCCAGGCGCTGCTTGCGCAGTTCCTCCTGGCGTTCTTCCCCAAGCTTTTTGGCGGCGCGTTCGTTTTCCATTTCCACCAGTTCGTCCCCCACGTTCGGGGTTTCAGAGAAGCCGGTGATTTCCACGGGCATGCCGGGTCCTACCTTTTTGACGCGTTCGCCGTGGTCGTTGACCAGGGCGCGCACCTTGCCGGCGTAAGGGCCGCAGATGAAGGGCATCCCGACGCGGATGGTGCCGCTTTCCACGATGGCCGTGGCGGAGCTGCCCGTGCCGGGTTCCACGCGGGCCTCGATGATGGAGGCGCGGCAGTTGGCCTTGGGGTTGGCCTGGAGTTCCAGTACTTCTGACTGGAGGACGAGAAGGCCGAGAAGGTCGTCAATGCCGGCCCCGGTCAGGGCGGAGACTTCCACGCATTCCACATCGCCTCCGAAGTCCGTGGGAACCAGCCCTTCTTCCATCAGGCCGCTCTTGGTCTTGACGGGGTCTGCGGCCGGAAGGTCGCATTTGTTGATGGCGACGATGATGGTTTTGCCGGCTGCCTTGGAGTGGGCGATGGCTTCCCGCGTCTGGGGCATGATGCCGTCATTGGCGGCCACCACCAGAACCACGATGTCCGTGACGTCCGCGCCGCGGGCGCGCATTTCCGTGAAGATGGCATGGCCCGGCGTATCCAGGAAGGTGAGCGTGCTGCCGTTGTAGTCAACCGTATAGGCGCCGATGTGCTGGGTAATGCCCCCGGCTTCCCCCTTGGCCACGCGCGTTTTGCGGATGTAGTCCAGCAGGGATGTTTTGCCGTGGTCCACATGGCCCATGACGGTGATGATGGGCGTGCGCGTGATGAGGGTGGCTTTGGGTTCTTCCACCACCGGCACGGGTTCCGGTTCCTTGACGGGTTCCTGCTGGGCTTTCACGCCGCCGCCCTTTTCCCGTTTTTCACGGGCGAATGTGTAGCCGTGGAGGTCGCAGATGGAACTGACGGCGTCCGCATCCAGCGGCGTGTTCGGGTTGGCGAAGATGCCCATGCCCATCAGATCCTTGATGATTTGGAAGGGCTTGGCTTTCAGCATGCCCGCCAGCTCGGAAACGGAGACGGGCGGCTTGAGGTTGATGATTTTATCGTCTGCGGAGGGTTCTTCCTGGGGTGCGGGCGCGGCGGGGTCTGCGGCGG
>ENA-OPXM01001030-OPXM01001030.1-human-gut-metagenome-genome-assembly--contig:-NODE-1030-length-14048-cov-3.422568_pt1 | contig 14048 bp, 18 predicted proteins | sample MGYA00241707_ERZ502035 | MGnify/ENA primary metagenome ERZ502035 (study PRJEB25962, sample SAMEA2043051) | human gut metagenome | biome: human gut; feature: human-associated habitat; material: faeces... | reverse complement strand
ACGTATTTATATTTATTTAATATTTTATTTACAAAATATATATAGATTTGTTGCGCTGTTTATGTTATAATAATGACAGTAAAGAGGCGAGAGCCTCAAGAGAAAAAAGAGAGGTATAAACATGACAAGAATTGACAAATTCCACGCGCTCCCAATTGGGCAGCAATTAAACATCATCGCAAAAATTATTAACGCTGCAAATAACTGTAAATATTGTGCGTTTAATAATGGTTGTTGTCCTTATGACAAGGGTCTCGACCTCTGTAACGAGGGGCGCGCCCTTTGGTGGCTTAAAGATTACGAAAAGACCGATTTCTAATTTTTTCCAAGCTGTGCTATCGGCTACACGGGCATATGTTTTCCATATTTTGTATTACCAAATTATGTATTTCCATATTTTGTATTACCAAATTATGGCTTCGTCCTCTTATAGGGCGCGAAAATTTATAACGCATAATTATGCGTTATAGTGCAACAAAAACGATATACTAAATAGAGAGGGTACACCCTTTAAAATAGCGTTTTCGTTTTTTACCCAATTCATAAACATTTAATATATCGTTTACAAAATCTTAATTGACATATTTGTGATTATGTGCTATAATAGAATCACAAAGAAAAGAGAGGTAATAAACATGTCAAGTATTTGCAAACTTAAAGAACACCCATACGCACAATGCTGTGTTATAGATGATGGCACACAAATAATATTGCGCTCTTATGACACAGATGTAATTGTTTTTAATTCATTTACGGGCGTGTTAATTTGTACGGGATTGTATTCAATGACTACACGCAGGCACATTAGCAATTTTCTAAAGGAATATTTACCCGCAGTAAACTATCAAACAGTTAAGAAAATAGCGGGCAATGGTTTAGAGTATAATGTATATACAGGGGAGGTAAAATAATGAACAAATATATAATAAATAAAATCCGTGAATATTTCGAGGACAATCCCGAGATTTTTAACACCTGTATCGAACAACTTGACGACTACAACGGATATTTAAACGGCGAGCATTATTATAGCATGGACGAGTTTGATGAGATATGTTTTGGATTGACTTCAACCGAAATTGCATTTAAAATATATTATGGTTTTGACGCAGATTCCTACACAATAGATAGTTATGGAAATAAAAGCTATACAGAATTTAACCCAAATCGAGAATATGTTTCGTATAATGGTCTCGGCAATTTTATTTCATCTGATGTAAAAGATTATAGTGCTTGTTTGGATGATGATATAATTAACGAGATGAACGAAAATCGAGCATATATAAATGAAATATACGAAAATGACGAATTGTTAGAACTATTCAACGAACTTGATTAACAGATATTATATATTATGCTGTGTTATCGGCAAGACGGACGGAGGTAAATAAAATTATGTTTTTGTGCAGGATAGTCTGGAAATATAATATTGCAGGCAAACCGATTTATTTGCCTGTGCGTGCGGGTGACTTAGTTAATGCTATTGTGATTTGCGATGACATGTTTGATGATGGAATAATGGTGTCATTAGAGCTATTTTATCTTTGTGACTCAGATTTAACGAGCACAACAATGACACAGCATTATTATAAACCACTTATGTATAGATTAACACGGGGGTGGAAAGTTGCTAAATATAAAAAACTCATTCGAGAAACTCGCGACTTATCAGGGAATTTCCATTATATAGTTGTTAAAGAGGATTAAGCGTAATACTATAACAATGCTGCGCCATCGGCTAAACGGGTAGGAGGAATTATGTCAAACACTTGTTTGCAAGATTTAATGACTTATATTGTTGGCGATTCAAGCACTTGCGAATTAACCACTCTATCAAATTATGTCATTATTGCTGAAATTGTTTTACATCATTATCCATGTAACATAATAGCGCAAAACGCTAAACAAGAACTAATAAAAAAATTAAACGACAGACTAAACGAAATGTTTGAAGAAAAGGAGACCTACTATGATTGACGAGAAAAGATATTATGAATTATTCAACAAAGGTGTTGAATATCTCCGAGAATGTACAAGGCTAAAGCGTGAAAACAAAGAACTAAAAAATGCGATAATATCATTGCTGTATGCGCATGGTAGGTCTTTGAGAGCAATAGAACCTCACGATATAGAATCTTTTGAAGTGGTAAAGGGTGAAAACTCATGCAGCGAACGAGTCTATTTTCTTCATCGTAAATCAGGGGATTAAATTCCCCTACATATACTCCCGCAGGTGCTAAACGCTGTTCGATTCAGCGTGGGAGAATTTATAATTATTACCATAGGAGATTAAAAATGGTAACACGTACTTTTACTATCACGACGGCAGATGTTGTAAGGGCAGACCTTAACAACAACACACTTGTACATGACACAATGTCATTTGCGGGTAAGATTGACGCAGCCGCTATAATCAAGCTGCTGCGCAAAAGAGGAGACAACACGGTTGTCAATGTTGAAGTCGTAAACACGGCAACAGAGCTTAGAGGAATGACAGTTGATACATTCATTGAGCATTCAGAAGTTATCAATGTAGGAGGTAGAAACTAATGGAGGGTTACAAGGTAACAATCAGATATGCGTCTCTCGACAATCTTTCAGCAAGAGAGAGAATAATGCTTAAAGATACAAGCGATTGCGTATCGCTTGATTCAGCAACAACCGATGGTGAGGTAACTATCAAGCCCGAGTTTTATGCTGTGCTCGATGTGCATAACGAATATTCAAAGGACGATGAAGATTATGCGCAGTATATTATTGTTGACGCAGATGGTACTAAGTATATCACAGGCAGTGACTCGTTTTACTCGTCCTTTATTGATATAGCCGATGAGATGGGTGACGAAGCATTCGAGATTAAGGTATATCGCAAGCCCTCTAAGAACTATTCGGGAAAAGATTTTATAACTTGCTCGATAATATAATTATATTATGGTGTTGTAAGTGGGGGAGACAATATTCTCTCCCCACTGCAGCACAAATAATGAGGTGATGTTATGGCGAACAACGATAAATGGAAAGAGTATACAAAAATTGCTGCAAAACGTAGGAGATTTTTGAGAGCAGCGGAGGCGCGCGGTTATAGATTCTCCGATGAGATATATAAATATACCGATAGGCAAAACGTCGCAGACCCGAATGAAGCAATCGAATACCTTGAACAATTGACTCCCGAATATCTTTATTCACAGTCATTATATTTACTTAACCCTGATACAGGGGAGGTTGTCTCGGGAACAGAGGGTAGAAAAATAGAGAGAGCCTATGCAACATTACGTGGGATAAGAACTAAGCGACAAAGGTCAATGCCCGATTGGAGCGAAACGGTGTTGTCTGCAACCTATGATAATCTCGATAAGTTGGGTTCGATAACGTGGCGCGGGCATGATAAACATATGGACAGTGCTGCTATGGTGGTGCGAAAATATATTGACGATGTGAGGGATAAATATGGAGACGGTATTGCTGCCCGAGTAATTGTTAACATGGAGCGGTCGGGACATCCAATAAATTTTGACCTGTTGTATAATATGGACACTATACAGGGGTACGCAGAATTTTCCAACGCATTTCAGCGCGAGTTGTCAAAATATGTTAAAGTAAATCCTGATGATTTTACCAATAGTTTGGAGGATATCTAATGAGAAACATATCATGCTTTGCAGCAGACACAGAGACAACTGTATATGACGGGCAGGAGAATACGGAGGTTTGGGCAGCGGCATGTGTTGAGTTGTATACAGAAGATGTTCATGTGTTTAACTCGTTAAAAGAGCAGTTAGATTATTTTATCTCGTTGAATAAATCTATCAGAATTTATTATCATAACTTAAAGTTTGACGGTAGTTTTATTCTTGACTATCTATTAAAATCTTCTGAATGGAAGCCCGCTGTAACTTCTGAGTCGGTTATACCAAACTCAATAGACGAATTAAAATCCACAAATGGTTTATATATTCGATGGGAACAAGACTCTAAAATGAAGAATAAAACATTTAAATATATAATATCGCGTATGGGTCAATGGTATTCTATCACGTTAAAATCACGTTCACACACCATAACCATCTTTGACTCTTATAAACTCTTGCCCTTTGCTCTCAGAAAATTAGGTAAAGACTTTGACACTAAGCACAAAAAACTCAATATGGAATATAGCGGATATCGGTATGCGGGATGTGAGATATCTGATGACGAGAAAGAATATATTAAGAACGATGTTTTAGTGTTGAAAGAAGCATTAGAAATAATGTTCAACGAGGGTCATAATAATATGACAATAGGTTCATGTTGCATGCATGAGTTTAAAAAAATATATGGAAAGGAAGATTACGATATCTTTTTCCCCGATGTGTATAAAATTAAGTTAGACGAACATAAATACGGTTCGCCAAATGCGGGGGAATATATTAGAAAAGCATATAAAGGAGGATGGTGTTATGTCAAAAAAGACAGAGCAGGAAAAACGCAAGGACGAGGAAGAACTTATGATGTTAATTCACTTTATCCATCGGTCATGTCAAGCGAATCAGGGTGTAGATACCCTGTTGGAAAACCACACTTTTGGAAAAATGAATTTGGGTTGTCCGATGTGCGCGATATTCCCATGGTAAAGAATAAATATTATTTTATTCGAGTAAAGACACGTTTTTATTTAAAACAAAATTACTTACCCTTTATTCAAATAAAAGGTTCAAGTTTTTATCCGTCTACACAGTGTCTCGAAACGTCTGATATAAATATTGATAATGAATATTTTAGTCACTACATTGATGAGGATGGTTCGATAGCAGATACAAGAGTTACTATGACTTTAACATGTACTGACTTTGAGAGATTCGCAGAGTTTTATGAGTTAGTGGATTTTGAAATTTTAGACCTATGCTATTTTGACACAGAGATTGGTATATTTGACAAGTACATCGAAAAGTATCGTAACATAAAAATTACAAGTAAGGGAGCAAGGAGGCAAATAGCTAAGTTATTTTTAAATAATTTGTACGGCAAAATGGCAACATCGCAAGACTCATCGTTCAAGTGGGCATATATAGATGACGGTGTTGTTAAATTTGTTGACATATACGCTAAAGAAAAAAAGGCGGGTTATATCCCCGTTGGTGCAGCAATTACCTCCTATGCGAGAGACTTTACGATAAGAGCGGCACAGAGTAATTATGACGTTTTTGTTTACGCAGATACCGACAGTATTCACTGTCTCGATGATGGCAAAGATTTAACTTCCATCACTGTACACCCATCAAATTTTTGTTGTTGGAAAGAGGAAACACAGTGGGATAAGGGTTTTTTCAGCAGAGCTAAAACATACATAGAGCATGTAATAGCAGAGGATGGTGTTTTTTTATCGGAGCAAGATAAACATTATTTAGTAAAATGCGCGGGTTTGCCTGAGGAAGCTAAAAAATTATTTGAACTCGGTCTTAAAGGAGAGATATACGACAAGTACCATGACATAAAATTTGACGAACAAAAAGAGATTGAGGATGTTGAGGCTTATAAATTCTTGACGGCTAAAAAATATGACATATCAGATTTTAAGGAGGGTTTAATAATACCCGGAAAATTGATGGCTAAAAGAATTAACGGTGGTGTAATTCTTGTGCCGACAACATTCGAGATGATAAAATAAAACGGGAGATTTAACTCTCCCGTTAATATCTAAAGCATACGGTTACGTAAAGCAAGCAGCAACTTGAAAGACGGGCAGCATGAGTTAACATGTGCTATCTCCCATCACAGTGCATATAGCGTATGCAGATATCCTTAATATGTTAATGCTTTTAATATAACTTCCTTGCATTCCAAATTTTTAAATCGGAAACATCCGTGGTCAAAATAGTATCTCATTGTGTTTACAAAGGTTGAGCACCTTTTAAGTATAACATAATTAACGTCCATATCTTCAGATGATAGACACACTTTAAACGGGTATGTCAAATCGACATGGGTGCCACAATATACAACACCTAATTCGGGGTATTCTGTTATAGAATAGTTTTTATCTTTGTACACAATGGTTGCAATATAATTGCCGTTGCCTTTGGGTCTTTCGATAAGTGCCATGTTGTCGTTGAGATAAGTTTTCTGTGTACTATAATTATTAAATTGTTCATCGCCCGAAAACGCTGAAAATAGTGCAGAAGCCCTTTGCGCATCGGCGGCAGAGTCAATAAAACCCTGTTCGAGAACGTAACCATTACCGCGCAAAAAAATTGTGTTATCTCTGATTCGGTCGGCTATTCCCATGCTTGTAAAGTATGGATTCAAAATGGTTATCATGTTACCACACATATACACAGGAACATATCTATATTGCTTACCCTGTCCGCGACAGATAGAAACAATTATACTTTTAAATTTACGTATTTCATTCGCGCAATATTTTCCTGTTTCGCTTTGAAACTCATCGAAGAAAATTGTTTCAACTGTGTTAAATAAATGGCTGCGACGTTTGTAAAATTCAGCGTTATTTATTGCAAGCGCATAGCCGCATACAGCATTATCAAGTAAGAGTTCATAATATTTACCCTTGCACTTAGCAAGAGATGTTAATTGATGTTCGGGGAAAAATAAATCGTGTATGTCATTAAAAAATTGTTCGCCGCAATTGCCGAGTTCATAAGAAAAACGATACAAAATAACAAATTTTTTCCCTGTTTTCAGAAAACGATTTATTAACAGTCTTGAAAAATATGTTGTCTTTCCACCTGTGCGGTTAGTCGTGCAGAGATAAAACTGCGGTGTTTCTCCGTTGATATCTTTAAGACTCAAAAGTTTAGTGCCATCATAAAAAGCCATGTTTTCACCTCTGATATAATAATACCACATAAACATTAAAAAATAAAGTCTTTAATATTAACAATAAGTTAACTTTATGTTAATTAAAAAGACTTGTATTAAGAATAAAAATATGTTATAATTGATATGTCAAAAGATAATGGCGAGAGGAGGTGAATGATATGGATATAAGCGCAATCGCGGGTTTTATTTCACAGCTTGGTGTACCTGTTGCGCTGCTTATCGCTATGTTTTGGTTGCTTGATAAGGAGCGTTCAGACCATAAAGAGGAAATGAAAAATCTTACAACTGCTATTAACAATAACACAATAGCTTTGACAAAACTTATAGAAAGGATGGATGTAAATGAGCAAAGCAATCTCGATAGGTCTTGATATCTCACATTGGAATACAATTGACCCGCACAGAATTAAAACAGCAGGTTTTGATTTTGTGATTTTAAAGGCAGGTGGTGCAGATGGTGGGCTTTATCAAGACGTAAAATTTGAACAGATGTACAATGGTTGCATTAGGGAGGGTCTTAATGTTGGTTGCTATTTCTACATGAATGCATACGATGAACATGACGCAATTGAACAGGCTGAATTTTTCGCGTCACTGTGCGAGGGAAAGAAATTCGACTTTCCTGTTTTCTTTGATGTTGAGGGCGAAATGTTGGGTGCTGATAGACTCGATGAGATTGTATCGACAGCATGTAGAAGAATGGAACAGCTTGGATTCTTTGTCGGTGTGTATGCCTCAGCAAGCGTTTTTAGAAACAAACTTGAACCGATTAAAGAAAGGTTCGCATGTTGGACGGCTTGTTGGGTAGACCGTGCTGATGAACCTCCGTTTGATTGTGGGCTTTGGCAGTTCACATCACATTGGGATATTGACGGAAAACGCTTTGACGCGAATTATTGCTACGTGGATTATCCTGAGGAGATAAAAAATAAACGGCTCAATGGGTATACATTCAACATTAACGATTTAATTAAGGCAATGAAGGCTATAAGCAACGGTGAATATAAAATTGAGTACGACGCAAATTCGGATGGGTATTTGGACACAAAAGACTTGGTAAAAATAATGAAGGAGTTATCTAAATGAAAAAGAATTATGATGAAATGCTCGAACAGGTGAGAACGCTTGTTGGTGAACGCGACGACGACGAGGCACTCACGTTTATAGAGGATTTTACCGATTCATTCTCGGACGTTTCCTCCGCCGAGAATGATGAGTGGCAGAAAAAGTATGAGGAAAACGATAAAATGTGGCGCGAAAAATATCGCTCGAGGTTTTTTGAGGGTGAATCCTCTGACGATGACTCGACCGAAACAAAGAGCGCAGATGAAATTAAAATTGAGGATATAAATTGGAGGGGTTAAAAAATGAACAATAAAACAAATATTGCTGTACAGGCACTGAACGCTATTAGGAATAGCGCGTCAATTGAGTATAGAAATTATATTCCCGAGGCATATCCCGCACAGGATTCTATACTTAAAATCGGTTCTATAATGCGTGATTATCCGTTTCTTTATAATGAATATATAGATATTGTCGGACGATTCGTACGCTATGAATATAGTTCGCGTATGATGGAAAACCATCTCGCATTTGGTAAGCGGGGTATGCTGCCATATGGTAAGACTATTGGTGAAATATTTCAGGGTCTTGCAGAGCCGTTTCAGTTCGACGCTAAGACGAATAATCTTTGGAATGTTGTACTTCCTGATATTCAGACCGCATATCATGTTGTAAATTCCGATATTATATATCAGGTAGATGTTTCTCCTACGGCACTTGATAGCGCATTTCTTTCTTGGGATGAACAGTACGACTTTATCGAGAGAATTATTAAACGTATGTATGACTCTGCTGCTTATGATGATGAGCAGAAAATGAAGTACCTGATTGCAATTAACCTCCTTAACGGAAATATAAAGACGATAGGTATTCAGGGAACGACCACAGAGGATGCATCGAGACAGTCTGTTAAAACAATTAAGGGAATATCAAACAATTTTATGTTCCCTAAAACTGAGTACAACCGTGCAGGGGTTCTCAACCACTGCGCAAAGGACGAACAGTACATTATTATGACCGCTGAATATGACGCAGCAACAGATGTTGATGTACTCGCGCAGTCGTTCAACATGGATAAGGCTGAGTTTGAGGGTCATAGAGTGCTTATTGATTCTTTCGGTTCTCTCAATCAGGAAAGACTCGCAAAAATTATCACTGATTATGTCGAGATTAGTGCCGATAATCTAACCGCGCTCAATAACATCGGTGCTGTGCTTATGGCTAAGGATTGGTTCATGGTATATGATTCAGCATTCGATATGGATTCACAGAAGATTAGCAAGAGACGCTCGTATCAGTATACGCTCCATAATAGACAGATGCTGTCTACCTCGCCTTTTCAGAACTGTGTCGCTTTTGGCACAACTTCACCGAGCATTACAAGTGTAAGTGTTACACCCTCTACGGCATCGCTCAACCGCGGTGACACGATTCAGATTGAGGCAAATGTAGTCACAGCAGGATTCGCGCCGCAGACTGTAACATGGGAGAGCGACGACACTAACACAACTGTAACAGCATCGGGCTTTGTTACGACCAAAAATAAGAGCGCACCTACGGTGAAGATAAAGGCTATTTCGACGTTTGACAAGGCGAAAACCGCAACAGCTACACTCACTATAACCTAAGGAGATAAAGATGGCAGCGACAAATTTTAATGTTTACTTTTATAATTTTACCAAAAAAGTAAATTCTACAAGAACACCTGTAAATGGAACTGAGGGTTTGCTTTGGGAAGTGCATACTTGTTATCTACGCTCGCCATCTTCCATCATCGCTCCCGTATTGGAAATGTCATTTAACCGCAACCAATACGGGGGAGATGGTGGTGTGTATAATGAAAACATTGGTGAGGCTGTATTGGAGTATAACTATGCTTATATCCCGAGATTTAATAGATATTATTTCATTAACGATATCTCTTGGGACAATGGGATGTTTATTTTAAATCTAAGGTGTGATGTTCTTGGAACATATAAAGAAAAAATCGGAAATTATAAAGGCTTTGTTTTAAGGTCAAGCGCAGCATCTAACTCAATGATTGAGGACACATTTAGAACTGTTACAAATGTGACTGGAAAATCCAATGTTGATGCGATACTCTATACTAACAGCCCGACTTATATATTAGGGTGTGCGTGTTCAACGTCAGAGGGAGGTGGATTTGGTGGTCTTACCTACTTTGCTGCCAATGAATCATCAATTGGCTTGGTTATTGAAACAATTGCTAAAGGGTGGGGAACTTATAAAGATAATACGTTCACACCCGCCACAGAGGAAGAAATAGCAGTGCTAAAACCATTAGATATGATTAAGTCGTTGTCGGTTATTCCGTTCGCCCCTGAGAATTCAACAGAATACGCGACAGCGATATATTATAATGGTTATACGAGACTGGATATTACTGGCTTACCTGTATTAAAGAAATTAACCTATGACTTTAAAGAAACTACAATTACCTTTTTACAGCATGACCAAATAAAAACTTTACCTTATACAGCATTTAGCCCATACTCGCAACATTTTATTTACCTCCCTGGTGTTGGCGAAATAAAATTAAACTCAGATGAATTTTTGGGTGGTGTTAAGAGTTGCAAATTGGATGGCAGAGTTGATTTAATATCGGGGACAGTACAGTATAAGTTATCGTTCGCAACAGGCATGTATACGTACGAGGGCAAATTAGGAATTGGTGGAAGTGCATCGGCTGTGGGGTCAACTGGCGCAATATCTGCCGTACAAGTAACAGGAGATGTTGTACAGGGTGCTTTGGGTGCTGTGTCAATTGCTGCAGGTATCGTATTGATGGCTACAGGTGCAGGGGCTGTTGCAGGTGCAGGAATGGCTCTCGCTGGTGGAGGTATGATTGCAGGGTCAATAACAACAGGAATAGGTCACTCAGCAGGAAAATCATCAAATTATAGCACGACAGTAGGTTCGTATGGCACTCGCAGTAACATATATGGTTCAGTATATCATTGGAGTATTTTCAAAAATGTTAGCGATATCAACAACAAAACAATGGGTTCACCACTATGTGCTGCTAAAAAAATTTCGGATATACCTGGTTATATTTTTATGAAAGATGCATCTGTTGACATTGATGGAACAGATGATGAAATGAGACAAGTGAACTATTATTTAAATACAGGGTTCTATTATGAGGAGGATGTTACGCAAGAATGATACACAACGATTTGGAAACACCGTTTAACCGCAGGGAAATAAGAGACGGTCAAGCATATTTTGAAGAAGTAAATATGATTCAGGGTTTGTATTACAATCGCTTATTTGATATTGCCATCTCATCTTTTAGATGGGAGGGCTTACCTCCGTCAATTGATGTTAGATTCATGGAAACATGTCTCTTGCGATATGGTGCAGTAATTATATTCTATGATGATGTTCTCGGATATCTTGCTCTACCATTTAATTATGGTGGCGGTCTCGACCAATACGGCGAACCAATTAAACGAACCGCCTACGGAAAAAACGGCTATCTTAAAACAGACCTTGACGAGACTAACAGTGTTATAATTTATAACAACTTACTACGTCAACCGTCTACGATAGGCATCAAATTTTATTCACAAAAGTTGGCAACACTCGAGGATATTTACAATACTAACCTTGAAGCACAGCGAACTCCGTTTGTAGTCGAGTGTGACGATTCGGAAAAAGAAAGTGTAAAGGCACAGTTTAGAAGAGTGCGAACAGGTGAAAGATTGATTTTGGGTGTTAAAGATAAATTTAAACCCTTAACCGTTTTAAAAACCGAAGCGCCATATTTGTGCGATTCTCTACTCGACCAAATCCATTCTTGTTGGGATGACGCACTCCAATATTTTGGTATTGCCTCTCACAGCTACGAAAAGAGAGAAAGAGAGATAAGTGCAGCTTTTGAGTTTAAGGGTGGTGCAATAGAAGCCGCAAGATATTCACGATATGCTGCAAGAAAAAATGGATGCATTGCTATGAATGAACTGTTCGAGTTTGATTCAACTGTTGCATTCTATTCCGAAGTGCCGCGCACGTTGGTTATCAATGATGTTGAACAGTCAAATGAAGCTAAGAAAAATGACATTGATAACGAAGCAATAACATTGAGGTGATTTAATGGCTATATATACTATCGAGCTTAGGTCAATATTATACTCTCTGTGCGGACTGACAAACCCTGATGAGATTTTGGGTGAGGAAAATATTGACAAGATAATTGATGCCTCTTGGAGTAAATTCTTTGACTTTGACTTCCCTGTATGGGATGGCGGTAAAGAGGAAATATGTAAACATATTCTTGAAGATTATTATTTCCGAGAAATTGGCTTTAACACTATGGGAAGATTTAAAGCTGCTGTTAAGCAAAGGTTGAGAGATATTATGCCGTACTATATTGAGATGTATAATACGACTCAATTAAGTTACAATGTTTTACAGCCGACTGATTATGTAAGAACATTTGAGGGAAATTCAGACGAAACGTACAAGGGAAGTATAATTTCAAATGGGGGTGCAGAAACAAAAAACTATGGTAGAGGTTATGACGAGAACTCACCCGCAACACCTACAACCTCGTCCGAAAACTATAACAAATCGTCTACCTCTAACGATAACACAAATACGACTAAGACAAATAATAACGAGCATGTTAGTGGTAAAATGAATACCACCTCTTATGCATCAATAATTAAAGAAGAAAGGGAGAACATAATAAATATCCTACAAATGATATCCGAAGAAATGGGAAATTTATTTATGGCGATATGGTAATATGGATAAAAAGAATATAAATCCTATTCACACACCTTTGCCTTATCCTATATATCCGATAGGGTATGAGGGAAGTGTAACACAGACAGAAGCTATGGGACAATTTCAGGCTAAGCTGAATGAATTGATAGATAGCTATAATGCGCTGATTGGCACATTTCCGAATGTTGTACAGACCGAGGGTAAGAGTACGACTGATGTTATGTCACAGGCAGCAACAACGGAGAGTCTATCGAAAAAATTAAACAGTGTTGATGTATTAAATGCAACAGGAGGTTCGGCAACTAAACCAATATCGCAGTTGGCGGCAACCGCGGGTATTGATTCAAAAGTCGCATTTACTGATGTTGTAAATGAACTTGGGTCGTCAACGTCTTATCCGCCATCGCAAAAACTCCTATCAGACGAAATTGCAAAATTGGCAGAGGTTACTTATGATAGAATACCAAAGAGTGACATAACACAAACAACGGGAAATTCAACAACAAAAGTTATGTCACAGGATGCAACAACACGCACAATAACAGAAGCAGTTGCGACTGTTAATACCTATGAAACGGTTAATTTTTATAAGGTATCGGGAGATAATACGTACAAGTGTAGCCATAGTTATGATAATATTTTTGACAATTTAAGCAATAATCGTCGAAGATATTATTTTTATAACGGAACTCTGAATGATGGTAAAAGATGTGAAGTTTTCCCGTCAAGTCACTCCACCTCGACACATACGTTATATTTCGATGGAATAGTTGAATCATCTCGTATGACAGGCGCAGACGGAACGACTGATACTGCGTCGTTTGTTGCAATAACAATGACGGCTGCACTTATCGAGTGTAAACTGTCCAATATCGGTGTAACTAACACTGATTCTAACGATACAAATCTTTCGCCGTCGGTTAAGTTGGCTAACAAGAATTACGTAAAATACAGTGACATAGAAAACAACAACATAACTCTTTCGCCTAATAAAACAATAAGTTCGGCATATGTGCGCACAAATTATAATTATGGGTATAGAACAGGTTATTTTACACCTACGTATGACGAAGCGACGCAGCAAATAGCATTTAAAGGTGGTAGGACAAACGATGCTAATATTTGTTCAATTGAATATACCATTAACTGCACTATTCCCGAGATAGTGGGAACAGAAAATACTCCATTTATTAAATTTGTAATTGGTGCTGCGGTAACAATAACTACGCCTATACGAATTAAACAGGGTATAAATCACATACAAATCAAGAGATGCGCATCAAATATAAATATGTGGACGATATCAAACGTCTCATCTGATAGAAGTCAAGAAGCTGTAGTTAGCAATACACAGTTGCCAACATCGGTGGCTTATTCAAATTGGATAATGGGTCTAAGTTTGAACATGCCTA
>ENA-OPXM01001029-OPXM01001029.1-human-gut-metagenome-genome-assembly--contig:-NODE-1029-length-14063-cov-2.096017_pt1 | contig 14063 bp, 9 predicted proteins | sample MGYA00241707_ERZ502035 | MGnify/ENA primary metagenome ERZ502035 (study PRJEB25962, sample SAMEA2043051) | human gut metagenome | biome: human gut; feature: human-associated habitat; material: faeces... | reverse complement strand
AGGCGGCCTATATCGCCCGTATCGAGGAGAGCTACCACACCACGAAACTGCATCCGTGCGTCGTAGCATTCTCGCTCGCCGAAGATTCCGCCAACGGAATCAACCTCTACGAAGGTTATCTCCACCTCAAGGGCCTCGAAAAGGAGCGCCCGGTTCTCTACCCCGATGCCGGCGGAGAGTGGAACAGCGACAAACTCCGGCTGTCGGCCGAACAATAAGGTTTCTGTCAAAGGATAAAAAGAGGCTGTGTCAAAACATCCTTTTTGAAAAATCCCCCCCTGTTACAACTATCTGTAGCAGGGGCAAATCCTTCTATTTCGCATTATGACATACTCCTCTTTTTGGCATACAGGAACGAAGCAAGCCCCCTCGAAATACGATGGCACTGATAGCACGATACACCGGCATGCAGGCAACAAGCGCCCTGCTTTTGCCGCAGAAAGGCCACTCCTTATGCTCAGAACCGAATTCGCACCAGGGATCACAGGTCCCAATGCCGGAAATCATGTACCCAGCATCAAAAAAAAAACGAACAATCGCCCGAATGAACCGCACAGCCAATAAAAACCATATAGTCTACATCACAAGAACAACCGCCCCGTACAAACAACATATATATCCGTATAAAAAAACCGTATAACCGACGTCATGAACCCATACTTCGCAGCGAGATTCACAGGACCTGGGCCGAATACAGGATTATAGGTCTGGACCGAAAATCAAATGCCGCCCCCTTCACGGACCTTGACTTTCCGGCACAATTCGGTCTGACATCGTTCCCGAAATCCAAATAAGACCGATCCTTTTTCGATCATCATCGTTCAAAACACAAATGGACGGATCCACCCTTTCGGCCGGGACTGGTGCGCCCACAAAACCATCCATCACCGCTCCCATATCGCCCGATAAGAAAAGCCACTCCGGAGCTACCAACAATACGCTCCAACCAATAACAAACTCCCCGAATCAGCCGGTAACTCTCCCCGGTAGCAAACAAAATGCCCAGGACCTCCGGAAAACATTTCCGGACCGGCCGTAAGCACGCCCAATTAACAGAAAAAAGCTTCTCTCGACAGACAATCCGAGCAACAAAAAGAGGGGAAGAGATCGCTCTCTTCCCCTCCGGGATTCCGTTACTCATCGAAGATCGACGAATAACTGTTCGACTTCAAATTATCGAATATTATCAGTGATATTCTTCAACTGTGCATCCACATCGAAATCCACGTTCACCGTCGCCTCCTTTTTAGGCGTATTGAAGATAGTGGCTTTTCCATGGTCCATACGCTCACGCTCGATCTGAATAAACGAAGCCTGGCTGAAGCGGATCGGAGCAGAGAGGCTCACTTTCGATACGGTCGATACACTGGACTTATCCTCGCGCTTATCGTCGAAACCATCGGTCGGAGCAGTATCGATATCCCCCTGGTGGTCAGGATCGTTCATCATGATTGTTTCGTAGCCCAACGGTCCCCAAGCACCGGTTTCGTCCTGACCTGCATAGTAGAAGCCCCAAGGACCTACTCCCGGCGGGGAACAACGACCGTGCTTAGCATCCTTATAGATGGCTACAAACGGATAATTCTCGAAATAATCGAAGATCAACATATCCGGCAGAGGCAGATCGCCACCACGAGGAGCATGGACAAAGACCCACGTGTGAGCAGTTTCCTCACTAGTCGGCTCCGCTTGGTAAACGCATACATACTGCACTCCCTTATAGTCCTTCCAAGCCGAGGGATAACGAGCTGCAAGTTCATCACCGTTGTAAACCTGCCATGTTCCAGACACAGTTGCGTTATCATTACGCGGCAGCGGTTTCGACTCAACCCGGCCGGTCGACAAGTCGGACTGATAGGTACCGCTCGCATAAGCAAAACCATAAGCTACATACTGGGTACCGGGCGTACAATCGGTCGACAATATCTCCTCACCCACATACTGCGACAAGTCTCCGCCGCCATCGCCATGAATCAAATCGTCGAGGAACTTAAGCCAGTTGCCGTTATACGAATCGAAGACTTCTGCGTTAATGATACCGACATGATACCAAACGTCGTCGTGAGACGGAGTAACTTTACAAGTAAAGCTACGCATTTCGATCTCCGAGAACTCGAATTCCAACTTAAAATCTGTAGGAGCGACATATTCCGGAGTCGTGAATTCGGTCACCGAAACATCGGTAGTACGATGTCCGTATTTGTCGAAACCGAAAATAAAGATTTCGTAAGTGCTCTCCGGCTCGATACGCCACTCCTGATCGGCCCCCATCTTGGTCGTCATTTCGCCTTTCTGCACCCATTCGTTGGTCTGCCAGTTGGGAGGGGTGCCATCACCCAGGCCCGAACCGGAATCATACATATCCAGACGCTGGAGCAGACGCTCGACACAAACGCTTTTACCGTATTTCTCGGCACTGCCGCCGGGATACATACCGATGAAATATTTCGTCTCCAGATTCGAGGGCGTAATCTTGATCTCGCAATCCTGAGCTGTCACATTCAACTTCTCGACCGTGAACGTGCAATTATCGGTTACAGGAATCTCTCCGGTCGTAACCGTGAAATATTCCTCGGCATTTTCGCTGTTGATATTGTAGTTGTCATCCATGCCGAAGCACCAGAAATAGTAGTCGTTACCGCCCCATACACGGTTTTTTAAAGACGTGTTCAACATGAACTTCTGCTCGCCCTGATAAAGAGTCGGACGCTGCTTACGCGCACTGGACTGCAACTCCTGCAAATACTCTTTGCTGGTCCACTCGTCAACCTTGTAAACATAACTGTTCATCGTCGAGAACATCCACTTCGCATCCGGATTGCTCGGAGTGATCGTTACCTCTACGTTGTAAGGATTGTTGTCGGGATAAGGGTCGGCATTGACCTGCTTGGAAGTAACCGTGAACGTAAGGTCGGTCATCTCGACATTCTGGGTCGTGAACTCCGCCTTGAAAAGGTCCGTAGTAGGCACGCCCTCGGACGTACAACCGTACACATACCCATAATATGCCGTATTGGCAAGCGACAAGTCATCCACGGTATTGGTCTTCGAACCTTTCATGAGTAAGATGTTCAACCATTCAGACAACTTCATCCCCCGACTTTCGGCCTGTTCTTTCACCGCCTCCAAGTCGGCCTGAATGAAAGCCTCGTCGGACTCGAACGAATCGACGTATTCTTTAGTCATAAAAGCGCACAGATAGGTCTCGCTCTCGTTCGAAGGAACGATCTGCATTGCACAGCCGTTTGCCGTAATCGACTTCGGATCGATCGTAAGTTCGAACGTCATGGTACCACCCTGATTTACGGTAACGACTACATCGGCTGCCCCCGTATAAGAAAGGGTGATCTGCCCCGAACGAGACTCGACACCCTCGTCGAGTGCAGTGTAATCAAACTGGACGTATCCCGGCTCCGCATAGTTGAAATTCTTGATCCAATCCACGTTCGTCGTTGCCTCGACAATAGACGATTTATCGGCCCCTTGAATTTCATACGCCAAACGACCCGTTCCAGCGTTTTTCGATAAGGAAAGCGTAGTTTTAGCTACGATGGTGACGCTGTAATCCACGCCATCGTCGCTTCAGCCACTGCTTGCACTCACCATTGCGAGCATCGCCACAAGCGCCATCGCAAAAGAAAAATACTTTTTCATAGAAAAAAATAACAAGTAGTTTAGTGAAAGAGCTACCGGATCGAAATCCGGACACCCTTTCGGGTTAATAAAAATTAAAAGTTAGGTATTAAAAACATCATAAAAAAGCGAAAATCCACCATGCAAGTATCGTAGAATAATCCTAATACACAATATAACCAACAAAATTCAATTCTTTTGTCCCGTCCGTTCCCCAGCGTATTCCTGCGATAAAGCAACTGCACCGAACGGAATCAATATTCTCGCCTTCATTCGGAATCGAATTCTTAATCCGAAATTCTCTCAAAGGTAGGAAATTAATCTAACTTAAACAACTTTTTAAGACAGTTTTTTCAATAAAAAAGCAAATCAAAAATCACAATATATTGAATATCTTACATTTAAAATTCAAATATTCGTACCTACAAAAAATCCCCCCCCCAAAAAAAATGATTTTTAGCCCACAGGCGGCGTTTTTTCCATCACCTGGACGGATGTACCGAAATAATAAATCTTGAAACATAATAATTCGGTAACCAGTCGATGCACCTATATAACTTAAATAATATTTTATTTAGTATATACACAAGATAAAAAAAAGCAAAATTCCGTTTCGAAGCCCTCCTCTGCATTTTTTACGAAGAAAAAATATTTTTTTCTTGCAGAAATAAAAAAAACATCCTACATTTGCACCTGCAAACGCCTCTTTAGCTCAGTTGGTAGAGCACGACACTCTTAATGTTGGGGTCCAGGGTTCGAGCCCCTGAGGGGGTACGGAAAGGCGGAAAACTTAAGTTTTCCGCCTTTTTTATTGTCCAAACAGCCCCTTATAGCTGATATATCTTACCGTTTCGTGTATCTTTGTAATTGGATCCCACCGTAAAGGATCTATGTAGGATAAAAAAATTTTACAAAGTCCCTTATTCAGCCGAGGTATAAAGATAAATTCAAACAGGTTATGGAGATCAATAAAGATAACTGGAAGCAGATCGATCTAAATGTGGACAGCCTGTGGTTGATCCCCGAAAGAGATAGGCAAGGCAAGCACAAGAATATCTATCACGGCAATTTCGTTCCCCAACTACTCAAACGCTTACGAATGCCGGAAATACCGTGCTGGAGTTGTTCGCAGGCAGCGGGACTACCCTGTTCGCATATGAAAACCTGCGCAAAGATTACATCGGATTCGCCCCCCCAAAAAAATTATCGATTATGTCAATAGCATTATGAGCGAATGGTCTTCGATCAACTACGCAATCAAGAGTGTCGATGTCACCGATCGACAGCCGTTTTCCGAGGCGATCGCAGCATAGCTGGGCGAAAGGCACCGAGAGGAGGTCGATTTTATGATCGCTCATCCGCCTTATCTGGACATCGTAAAATTCACCGACGACAGCAGGGACCAGTCCAATATTTCGGACATCGATGCTTTCTAAAAAAAATTGTCGAACGCAATAGCCACGGCTTCCGATACTTGAGAAAGAACGGTTATTTTGCGATAGTCACCTGGGGATATTTCTGAAAAAAGCGAAGTGATTCCTTTGGCTTTCAAGATAATGGATTCCGTAAAACAACACCTGAAAGTCAAGTTAAAGGGCATCGTGGTTAAAAATATCGAAGGGAATCGCGGTAAATTAGGCGCACAAAACATCTGGAAATACAGAGCGTTGAAAAGCGACTACTTTTTATTCAACCGAGCAGAGTTTCCGAGTACATCTGGAGCACATGTTCGCAGGCACGAGATCCAGAAATAAAACCGTAGGTTTCAACCGATCAGCACATTCCAATATATCAGTTGCTCAAACGGGAAATACACTGGTTGCAATGATGGCCGATTTCAGCCGGGTACGCGCGAACGATTATGCGATATTTTACGTGCAGACATCGAAAGGAAAAGAAGGGAAATTTTACGGCATATATCAGATCGCCAGTGACCCTTTCCTTAAACCCGACGGTTACTATTTGCGCGAGAAACTTTGGATAAATCTGACATTCCGGGTATTGAGCAAACCGTACGAAGTATTTGCAAAAGGGGCTTCCGAATGGGAGGCTTTGGATGATATAATAAGGTATATAGGCCCCTATCAAATGCTGTGCAGTTTGATATACAGAAAGCTGAAAGGCAATCGCGGAAATACCATGCTTATGCCCTATGAGGCAGAGCGGTTGTTTTCTTTAATCCGCTCGAAAAAATAACCATAAGGCCCTCAACGGGAACAGTTTCACCGATGAAAACAGAAGACAAGTCGAAAATATGTTGCAAACTGAAGTATATGCCGACGAAACACAGACCGCGTTCGACATCTTGCCCCGACTGATCTACAAGAGACGCAACAGGAAAGCCTATAAAGTACATTTGCAGATGTATTTGGCGCAACATATCGGCAGGGATCCGATCTTGAACCGGGCCCTTAAAGTCAATTGCAAAAACATAGAATAGTTAGGAAACAAGGTTTCATGCGGCATCGGCATGCAGCGAATCGATGTGATGTTTTCGCAGAAAATAGATGAAAAAACAAAATAGATCGTACCTATCGAACTGAAGGCCGTAACTAATCCCAGACAGATATCCCGATATATAGACTGAATAGAACAGTAGTATATTCCCAACAGACCGAGCGTAATACATCCAATCCTGATATGCCCGGAATCAGAACTCGGTCAAAAAAACATCAACGCATTCAGAGCGTTCGACACAAAATCCAATAGACGTTACCTCCTATCCTTGGAATATTATAGAATTTACAGACGACGAAGAAATGCTGAAGTTTAATAATATCATGTACGAGTGATGAATTACATAGGATCGAAATATTCGCTGCGGGATTTTATCGACAATACGATCAAAAAGGTCGTCGGCGATAATCCATCGGATATGGTATTCTGCGATCTCTTTGCAGGTACGTGTATCGTAGGGCTCATTTCAAAACACGAGTTAGCAAAGTAATAGCCAATAATTGGAAGTATTACAGTTATGTCCTCAATCGCAACTATATAGGCAACTGCTACGAACTTGCGAACAAAGCCGATTATATAGAAATACTGAACTCGCTGTCAGGGACAGAGAATGGTCTCATATACTCTCAATATTGTCGAGGGGGGGGGTAATGACCGTCAGTATTTCTCCGATGACAACGATCAAAAATAGATGCCATCAGATCGACTATCGAGCATTGGCAGAAACCGGAGAAATATCCGACGATTTATACTATTTCCGGCTGTGCTGTCTGCTCGAAAACGCAGCCAAATGCGCCAATACGGCATCCGTATACGGAGCATTTTTCAAACATCTCAAACAGTCAGCACAGAAAACGCTCGTTATCGCTCCCGCAGATTACCAAATAAACAACGGCGAACACGAAGTGTACAATGAAGATGCGAATAGTCTGATTAAGCGGATCGAGGGCGATATTTTATACCTCGACCCACCGTACAACTCCCGACAATACAGCGCAAACTACCATCTGCTGAACACGATTGCCGACTATAAATCATTTACTCCGAAGGGAAAAACGGAGCTAAGAGAATACAACAAATCGAATTATTGCAGTAAGGCGAAAGTACAGCATACATTCAAAGATTTGATCCGGAACGCCCGGTTCAGATACATCGTATTGTCGTACAATAACGAAGGCATAATGCCAATGCAGACCATCGAACAGATAATGACCAAATATGGCAATTATCAGATGTTTCAAAAGGAGCATCAGAGATTCAAAGCAGACAAGACTGAAAATAAAAACCACTTGGCCGATACCACCACAGAGTACCTACAGGCGAAACAGAATCCGCAATAGTCGCCCGACTCATAAAATGCGACGCGACAAAATATGGAAAAATACAGTATCTTTCGGGAAACAGGAAAACAAATCGGATCCGCACGGCTAACCGGCAGAGCTGAAATCGTCCAAATGCTGAATCAGGGAAAAAGTATCGCGGCAATCTGCAAGGAATACGGGATCGCGAGAAACACCTTCGATCGGTTCAGAAGACAATACACCTATACTATTATAAAAGGAGAGAAAAAACGCTGGAGGGTAAACGGAAATGCTGCGGAGTTAAAAGAGAAAATACATGCAACGCTATAAACTGATGACTTTCCTCCCAACACAGGATAAGAAGGGGAGAGGGAAAAAGCCTGTCGCCACTCCGAAAGCGGCCCTCCACTGTTGCTGCACAAGGTCAGAAGGACAGCTGCGGCAAAAGCAGAATCAAACCTCGTAGCCCACACGCCCCCAACTGCATTCGATATTCACAAGGAAAGGGAACCTTTTTTCCCGCAATCTTTTATATCCGGAGTGAAAGATCAGAAACGGATTCCGGCGAAATCCGTCTTCCAACGGATCGTCGATACGGCATCGAACTCTTCGGGAGCGTAAGTCCGCAAGGCGAGTTTTTTAACCCAAACGACGAAGATCCCCGTGAGTACCAAGTTCAGCACGAGGGTCAGCACCGAAATAACCAGTGCCGGACCGCCCAAGCTATATCCCAGCGCAATGAAGATAACGCCCGCTCCTACCTCGCCGCGGGTAAACATACCGATCGAAAGGGCCAGACGTTCGCTCAACTTCCGGTCACGATAAAAAAACATCGGGAAAAGTTTACCCAGGTTGGACAGCAACGAGACGATCACCACATGGAATGCGATCACGCCCCACGACATCATGGGCTGCGAACCGGTCACGGAAGAAGCAGCTTCCCCAGTCGCAGCAGTCATACCGATAAACAACGGCATGCTCAATCCAACCAAAAACATGAACAAGAACGAAATGCCGGAAGCGGCCATCCGCTCCCCGCGAGATTCGACATGCCTGGTTTTCATCACCATACCCAATACGAAAGCGGGAAGCAGCACCTCGATATGAATACTGCCCTCCTCGCCGAAATAATATTTGGAAAGCAGGTAAACCAGTTGGGTAACACCGAAAACCACGACCGAATAGGTCAGAATCGCCCACCAATCCTGCCTCAACTCATACGTACTGAGTTTCTTCCACCCCAGCCACAACAGCAGAAAGACGATCACCACGACGACGAAAAGCTGCCAGCGCAGACCGATCATCAGGATTTGCAGAGGTATCATCAGCAGGATGGTATCCAGATCGTCGAAAATCGCCAGCACCTGAATTTTCCGATACATCCAGCTTCGCTTGAGCCGCAGGGCCGCGAGCATCGTGAACAGGATGCCGGCCGAAGTCGGAGCGGCAAAACGGCTCAACAACAGATTCTCTTTCCAGGCGTCGCCATTGCCCCAAAACTCGGGCGGCAACAACACGAAAACATAGTACAGAGCGATGAGCAGCCAGGGTACGGCTGCCGTAGCCATGGCGATAAAATAGTCCTCGGCATAGGAGCGCCAACGTTTTTTATCGATCTCGAATTCCCGGCCGACATTGATCATGATGAACGACAGACAGACATAGAGAAAGGTCGTCGCCCCGGCCCGGAATGCAGGATAGCCCTCCCCGAGCATCCCCGGAAGAATCTGGGAAGCCACGAGGCCAAGGATGAGAAGCAGGGAAAATGAGAAAATCTTTTTCATCGGCGGTTTTCAATAGGAATGTTCGCGCAGTCGGCACAAGGATTTATGTCGGCTAAATCGCGGGTACCGCCCGGAATTTTGGTACAAAGAAAATCAAAATCCCGGAATTTCCCCGCATCGTCCGCCAAAAAAGCACCGACTGCGCACCTCAACGCCACTTTTTCGTGCGGAAGAACAAATAGGTCACGAATCCGATGACGATCATCACGCCCCAGGCCAGGATATAACCGTGCTCCCACTCCAGTTCGGGCATGTTACGGAAATTCATCCCCCATACTCCGACCAGAAAAGTCAGCGGAATGAAGATGGTCGATACGACAGTCAGCCGTTTCATAATATCGTTCATCCGCAAATCGTTGTTCGAGATATACAAATCCATCAGCGACGAAAGGGTTTCACGGCAGATGTCGATATTTTGCGCCACGTTGAGCAGGTGATCGTTCACATCGTTGAAGAAAGGCCGATTGACCCGGTGCAACAAACTCGAATCGGAACGAAACAGCCGCGAATATTGTTCCTTGAGCGGCAGAACCGTCCGCTTGAGTTGCATATAATCCCGCCGAAGCTCCTGCATCTGTACTCCGATGTCCCGGTCTCCGGTATCGGCCAGCAATGCAGATTCCAGCTCCTCCAACCCGTCGCTGATCGCCGCCGCAACCGACATATAACCGGTTATCAAGCCATTGAGTAACACCGAAAACAGGTAGTCCGACTGTCGGGTACGGATTTTCAGTACATTACTGCGGATGGCACGCATCACATCGTCGAAAAAATCGTTGTCCCGCTCCTGAAACGTCAGCACGAAATCAGCGCCCTGCACCAGACTGACCTGCATCGCTTCGCCACCCATAATCTGCTTGGCAATAATCACATTGTACTGATCGTGCTCCTCGACCTTGCTGGCATGGTCGGTATTGAGAATGTCCTGCATGACCAGAAAATCGATCCCGAAATGCGTACAAACCGTCTGCACGGCATCCGTATCTTCCAGTCCGTGAATCTGCAGCCAAGTGATGCCATCGGGCTGAAAGCGGGACTTCATCTCCTCGAAATCATCTCCCGAAGCCTCTTCGACCCGATCCACAGTATAACTGCACAGATGCAGATGAGTCCGTGTTTTCGTATCCCCGTTGTAGGCGAGCTTGTCGCTGAGCAAGTTATTTTTCATGGCTGTACGATTAAAATTCGACCGTGACGCCCAACGTCGGCACCAACGTACCGCTCGCCTGGCGGATATACTTCATCTTATAACGCTGCTCCGAAGGCGGAGCCGAAGGATTCTCGATCACGCCGGTACTCATCAGCACGTCGGGCTGACGGAGCTTGCTGAAGGTCACGTTCTGCAAATCGACATAGATACCCAGCATGCATTTACGGAAATAAAACACCTTATCGACGCGCACGTCCAACTGGGCGAAGGCATCCAAACGTCCGGTATTGTATTTCGAATAGTCGTAATAAGGACGTCCCGAAGCGTTCCACGCCTCGACGAGCGACGATTTCTCGACGTCGTACGGCGTATAAGGCGTTCCGCCGATAGCGCTCAGCTTCGCACCGACGCTCCACCCGCGAGAGAAATCATACGTACCGCTGATGTTCGCCACGAAACGATTGTCCCAGGCAGAAGGAATATATTTCGCATCGTGCCGGCTGCGGTACTCGCTGCTGAAAACGGTCAGGGCGCCGACCAGATTGAAACGGTCGGGAAGCTGCCAACGCACCATCAGCTCCAGACCGTAGGCACGTCCCTGAGCCGAAGAAACGAGCAGTTCGTCGCCCGAGGTGCCGTAGTCGTTGCCTTTGCAGGTCAGCGGCACGTCGTCCGCCACCGAAAGCGGGATATCCGTATAATATTTGTAGAAACCTTCGAGCGAAACCACCAACCGGTCACGCAGACGCCAATTGACGCCGACGGCGCTTTGCAGGACCCGCATATACTCCAAGCCCCGATTGACCAACTCGCCCGTATTGTCCTTATAGCCGAGTGCCGTATAGGGCGGCAACTGGTAGAAAAGCCCTGCGCTACCGCTCACCGACCAACTGTCGCTCAAGGCATAGGAAGCCGACACACGGGGCGAAAGCTGCTTCCAGAAACGCTCCATCTCCGTCGAATAGTCGCATCCGTCGGCCCGCACGCCCATCGAAACCGTCAGCCGCTTGTCTGCGGAGGCATAGTCGGCCCCCACGAAAAAGCCCCAGCCGACAATCCCCAAATAAGTGCGATAGTCGAGCAGCTCGGCTTCCTGCTGATAAGTCCGCTGCAAAGTCTTGTTATGATAGGTAGAATAGTTCAATTCAGCACCTTCGCGCAGCGTCCACCGGCCCAGGTAGGAGCGATTTTCGAACCGCAGGGTCGTCTTCTGCTCCACGCCCCGCAAACGCAGGGTCAGATTATCCGGAGTCGATTCGTCGTTGTTGCGGTATTTGGTATTGCGGTTATTCAGGTAGTTGTGACTCAACGCCACCGACTGCACGTGCCGGCCGGCGAAATGGCGGTACACGGCACCCACAGTAAAGGTTTCCTGTTGGATACGAGGCAGGTAACTGAGCAGATATTCGTTCTCCTCGCCCTTCTCGTCGAGATTGAGCTTCATGTTGTCGATGCCCACCAGTCCGAGGAAAGTCAGCTCGTCCCGCTCCGAGAAACGGGTCTTGACCTTCAGTTGCCCGTCGATGTAATTGGGCAGGAAAGGAAGCCCCAGCAATTTGAAGAGGAACTGGAGATAGGATTGCCGCACGGAAAAGAGGTAAGTCGTCTTTTTGCCCACGTGTCCGCTGCCGCTGAGCGACACTTCGGAGGCACCGAGCGTCGCCTTGAAGGTCTGCCGTTCGAGATCGCCGTCCCGCAGCCGGAAATCCAACACCGAACTGAGCGCCCCGGCACGGTCGGCGGGAAACGAACCCGTATAGAAATTGATCTCGCGCACCAGATCGGAATTCACGATGCTTACGGGACCGCCCGTGGCACCCTGCGTGGCGAAATGGTTGATGTTCGGGATTTCGATCCCGTCCATGTAGAACTTGTTCTCCGCAGGCCCGCCGCCGCGCACGATCAAATCGTTGCGATAACCGATGGGCGAAAACGACACGCCTGGATAGGAACGAACGATACGCGACACGTCACGATTGGAGCCGGGACTCTTCTCGATCTCCCGCATCCCGATCACCTGCATACTGACCGGGCTCTCGATCGTACGGCGGAAAGGCGAGGGACGAACGACAACTTCATTCAGATGCTCCGGCTCCTCCTCCATCTCGATTTCGATGAAAGGCGTCCGGGCCGACACCTGGTATTCGGGGGTCACGACCGTTCTGTAACCGATGAACGACGCCGTCAGGCTGTAAATGCCGGGCTTCACCTGCAGGATCTCGAAACGTCCGAGCGAATCGGTCATGGCGCCCTTACCGGGCTGGCCGGTGATCGTAACGGCAGCGTAGGCGACCGGTTCCCGGGAAAGACGGTCGATAACCCTGCCCCGCACAGGATACCCCGCTGCGGCCCAAACAGAAGGAATGTACAATGCCAGCAAAACGATTGCTGCCAGTAAGTTCTTTCTCATAATTCACAAAATCAACCGTCCGCAAAACTAATAATTTTAGCGGCGTTTCGATCTTCCGGCCGTAAAGAATCGACCGAGGCAGACCGATTCGAGGCGAATCGGACGATTTACGGCATCGACACGATACCCCGAATCGCCCGCCGGCATAACCTAATAATCGAAAGAGATGCAAAAATCATGAAATCCGCCCCGGAAGGAATCGAAATTTATCCTATTTTTGTTTCCGATCAATCTCGACAATATATGCGTACACTGATCTCGATTCTCTGGATTTCGTTCTTTCCGCTTGCCGCAGCAGCGCAGGACGACGACCTGTCGTATCGGCTGAAAAAGGTGATAAAGGATAAAAAAGCCGAAATCGGTATTGCGGTCATCCTCGACGCACAAGATACGGTAACGGTCAATAACGACGACCGCTACCCCCTGATGAGCGTATTCAAATTCCACCAGGCCCTCGCCGTCGCAGATTACCTGGACCGAAACGGACTGACGCCCGACACGGAAATATTCATTCCGGAAGAAGAGCTCGTCCCCGACACGCACAGCCCCCTCCGGGACGAATTTCCCGAAGGCGGTATCCCGATATCCTTCCGCAGCCTGCTGGAGTACAGCATGCAACTGAGCGACAACAACGCCTGCGACATCCTCTTCAAGCACACGGGCGGTCCGGCAGCGACAGACCGCTACGTCCGGTCGCTCGGACTGCGCAATTTCGCAATCGCAGCAACGGAACAGCAGATGCACGACGATCCGCAAACGTGCTACGAAAACTGGAGTACGCCGCTCGAAGCGGCCGCTCTGCTGGAAGACCCCAGCAGTCTGGACGAAGAGAACAGCGTCCTCATCTACTACCTGAAAGACCGTCTCGATTTTCTCTACTCCATCTTCCCCGGCATGAACCTGGCCGAAATTTTGCAGCAGTATTATTATCAGACGGATTTTGTGAACTATGTGGCCCAGTTCGGCTTCCCGGTGGATTACGTCGGGCCGGAGTACCACGCCTTTTTCCGGGACAAAGACCTTATCCCCAATGCCCACGCCCGCGGCTTCAAGGTCGCGCCCTGGCCGGTGGGCGTGGAGAGCCGGGACGACCTGCGCCAGCTGTTCCGGCTGGACCCGGAGCTTGTGGTCACGAATAAGCCCGAGGTGGCTGTTTCCATCCTCACCGGGCTGGGCCAGTGGGACGAATCATCCAAAGAGGGTTGACAGCCCTCTTTTTTGGGAGCATAATAGTCCTGTATCGAACAGTTTTATGTGAAACAGTTCGGCGTTCGAACATTCACAGCAAAAGCCAAACCAGAAGGATGATACTATGAACCAAGCCTTTG
>ENA-OPXM01001008-OPXM01001008.1-human-gut-metagenome-genome-assembly--contig:-NODE-1008-length-14264-cov-1.542051_pt1 | contig 14264 bp, 11 predicted proteins | sample MGYA00241707_ERZ502035 | MGnify/ENA primary metagenome ERZ502035 (study PRJEB25962, sample SAMEA2043051) | human gut metagenome | biome: human gut; feature: human-associated habitat; material: faeces... | reverse complement strand
CATCCATCGGTCTGTCAGGTATCATTAGCGAAATGGTGAAACTGCCTGAATTTATTTCTTATTTAAAGTTACGTACATCCTATACAGAGGTAGGATCGCCTATTACGCAGACGGGTATCACTCCCGGTACGGTGACCGACCCAATGTCGGGCGGCGTTATTAATCCGATTTCCACGTATCCGTATCCCGATTTCAAGCCGGAACGAACCAAATCCTATGAAGTAGGTATCAATGCCCGTTTTTTGAACGGACGAATTTCTTTTGACGGAACTTTCTACCAATCCAATACGTATAACCAGACTTTTCTTTCGGTCATGTCTCCTGCAACCGGTTATTCAGGTTTCTATGTTCAGGCTGGTAACGTGCGCAACCGAGGTGTGGAAATGACATTGGGCTACAACGATACGTTTGGCAAGGTGAACTACTCTACCCATTTGACTTATACAGCCAACCAAAACAAGATCGTAGAAATGGTACACGATTATCGCAATCCTATCGACAACTCACTGGTAAATATAACTGAATTGACTTTGAAGGAAGCTGGTGATGTATACCTGCGTGAAGGCTATTCCATGTCCGATGTCTTTACTACAGGCATTTTACAGCGTGGCAGAGACGGCAAGCTCGTTGAAGAAGGAAACGGTTATCAGGTTGACCGCAGCCAACGTATCCGTTTGGGATCGGCCGATCCTGACTTCACCATGGGATGGCGTCATGACATCAACTACAAGAATATCTCACTGGGGTTGATGATTACCGGACGTTTTGGAGGTATCGTCACATCGCAGACACAGGCATTCATGGATGCATTCGGTGTGTCCAAAGTATCAGCCGAGGCTCGCGACAACGGCGGTGTGATGTTGGACGGACACCGATATGATGCCGAACGCTATTACAATACTGTGGGTGGACAAGGGCTGATGAGTTACTACACCTACGATGCCACCAACGTCCGTCTGCAAGAACTTTCGTTGACCTATTCGCTGCCGAAGAAATGGTTGGGTGATGTTTTCAACAATGCCACTATCTCCTTCGTGGGACGTAATCTCTTCATGTTCTACCGTAAGGCTCCGTTCGACCCCGACATGAACGGTTCTACAGGTACGTATAACCGCAGCGATTTTTTCATGGCTCCCAGCTTAAGGAACTTAGGATTTAGTATTAAGTTTAGCTTGTAACAATTAATATATTCAATTTATGAAAATACAGATAAAAAAGATAGTGGGGGTACTATTGGCATGTGCAGGGATCATGACAAGCACCTCATGCGCGGATTTTGAAGAGATAAATAAAAACCCGTATCTTCCTGACAAAGACATGGAGCAGAAAGACGGTGTGCTTAACGGTGCCTATATGCCGAATTTAGAAAAACATATTATTCCCGTACCGCTCAAAACTGATAACACAGACTTGACCAACGCTTATCAGATTTCCATCAACCTGTGCGGTGACTCGTGGATAGGGTATTTCTCGCCACGTGACAACAAATGGAACGAGGCGTCCAACACCACTACGTTCTTCTTTTCGGAAGGCTGGGTGAACTTGATGTATGAGTATGCTATCACCAACATCTTTGCTCCCTGGATCCAACTGAAGAATATCAACATGAGTGGCGAAAACCCCAATAAAGAGATGTACGCTATTGCACAGATATCTAAGATTATGGGACTGCATCGTTCTACTGACAAGTTTGGCCCCATCCCTTACAAACAGGTGGGAAACGGTTCGTTCACTGTGGAATATGATTCTCAGGAATCGGTGTATCGCTCGTTCTTTGAAGAACTGGACGAAGCTGTCACCGTCCTGTACGACTTTTATATGAAAGCCAACAATACCGTCCCCATGGCTTCGGACGTAGTGTATGAGGGCGACGTGACCAAGTGGATACGTTTGGCCAACTCACTGATATTGCGACTTGCTATCCGTGTACGCTATGCTGATGAGGTATTGGCACGCACATACGCTGAAAAGGCTATCAAGAACCCAATTGGCGTAATGGAAAGCATAGACGATATGGCAAAAATGAATAGAGGAGCTAATTTGCAGACAAAACATCCGATGTACCAGATTGCAGACCCGGGTCAGTACAACGATAGTCGCATGGGAGCCACTATTCAATGTTATATGAAAGGATATGCAGACCCGCGTATCTCCAAATATTTTCAGGATCAAGGAAAGAACGCTATACGTGCCGGCTTACCGGTTACTCAAAAAGTGTATGACGGAGCGTCATTGCCCAACATTTCGGAAGACGATCCTGTGTATTGGATGAGGGCTTCAGAAGTAGACTTTCTGCGGGCAGAAGGTGCCTTAGCAGGTTTCGATATGGGGGGCGGAACTCCTCAACAATACTATGAATCGGGCATTCGGAAATCTTTTGCCGAATGTGGCGCAAGTATTGGCTCTTACCTGAACAGTACCACTCCTCCGCTGGCCTTTACAGATCCGGTGAATGCGGCCTACAACTATGCAGCGCCCAGTATCATTACCGTGAAGTGGAATGAGGCGGATGATGTAGAGAAAAAATTGGAACGTATTATTACACAAAAGTATCTGGCCCTCTTCCCCGACGGTCAAGAAGCATGGAGCGAATGGAGACGTACAGGATACCCGCGCCAGATTCCTCCGGTGAACAACTTCACTAACTCTGACGTGAAGAAAAGTGACGGTCACAAGGATGGCGTACGCCGTATTCCATATCCGCGCAATGAATACGAACACAACGGCGAAAACCTTCAAAAAGCCATCCAACAATATTTGGGAGGCATAGATAAGGCTTCCGTAAATGTATGGTGGGACAAAAAAGAAAAAAAGTAACTCTTAAACGATACAGAAATGATGAATAACATAAAAAAATGCTTCGTTTTATCACTCATGGCAAGTTTCATGTTTTCATGTACTGACATTGAAACTATCGACTTGGAAAAAGAAGCCGTGAAAGATCTGTATGAGAATCGTGATAAAGATAAATGGGCTGAGGAAGATGCCCAGAAACAACAGAATTATGAGGACTCTGTACGCATAGCCGAGGAGAACAAACGCCTCTATGAACTCTACCTTGCAGATTTAAGGGAGTACAAAGAAACCAAGCATCCGGTGATGTTCGGCTGGTTCAACGCATGGAGTGCTGAAACTCCGGGCGAATACTCCAATCTGACGTTGATTCCCGACAGTATGGATATCGTTTCTATTTGGGGAAATTGTTTCAACATTAATGAAAAACGTCTGAAACAGATGAGAGAGGTGCAGAGTAAAGGTACCAAGGTCATTGTGGGTTGGATCGTAGAAAACGTGGGTAACGGACTTAGTAATATTCCTGAAGGCGGATGGTCTGATGACCCGACAACAGGTATCAAGCAATACGCACAAGCCATTTTGGACTCCATCGCCAAGTATGGATACGACGGCTTCGATATTGACTATGAACCTTCCTATGCCTCTCCTTTCAAACCAGGCAATCACTGTGGCGACTGGACAAACGACTGGACAGACTACAGGCCTATCATCTCTTGCAGCTCGTATGACAATAAAGAATATGAAAATCTTTTCTTTCAAACATTACGCAATGGTTTGGACAAATTAGAAGCCAAAGACGGCAAGAAGAAGATTCTGAACATCAATGGCTCAATCCACTATCTATCCCCGGAAATGGCACCTCTCTTCTCCTACTTTGTGGCACAATCCTATAATGGTAGTTATAGTGGATGGACATCCAGAATAACCAACCGTTTGGGGAATGATGTGAAAGACCAGATTATCTATACAGAGACATTCGAAAGCGGACAAGCCAACCGGATAAGTTTTGAAAATTATGCAAACTTTGTTGTTAACAACCTCAACCGGGAAGCTGGTGGTATCGGTGCTTATCACATTAATGCAGATTCATTTGACAAAAACGAATATCGTTATGTACGAAATGCAATTTCCATCATGAATCCTCCTATCAAGTAATATAATCACTTTATAAACCAAAAATAATATGAAGAAACATATAGCATTATTATTCCTGTCCTTAGGCTTTTTCACCGCTTGCGACATGGTCAGTGGTGAAGGAGAAGGTGCTGACAATGCGGTCTACATGGGTAACACCAACAGTAGCGGAGTAATCTCGATGGTGGTAAGCAACGATAAAGGTGGCAGTTCTGTAATCACTCCCCGATTAGCCAACATTACCGACCAGCCAGTGGAAATAACGGTAGAAGTGGACAAACAACTGTTGGAGGAGTATAACACCAAAGCCGGTCTGACGCTGGAACCTATGGCAATAGAAGACTTTGTATTCATCACCAAGGACAAGAAAGAAACACACGGAAAAGCTGTGGTGACTATTGAACCCGGACAGTACAACGCCAGCGTGGAGATAAAGATCCCCCAAATAGATGAAACCAAGTATCCCTACAGTAAGCGTTTTGCTATTCCGGTATCCATCACTAGCTCTTCCAAATATAAGATACTGAGCTCGCCGGACTTTACTATCATCCGTCTGAGCCGCGAGCTGGTTACTTCCGTCGGACAATTCTCACGTGCAGGAAGTATCGCACTGGTACCCAATGCAGAGCTGAGAAAGCCTATGGATAATTGGACCATGCAGGTGAGTATGCTTTACCCGAGAATGACTAATAGTAATCAAACCGTCATGTCGATCCAATCCGGTACGGGCGATTTTTATACCCGTATCACCAACGACAAAGGTATCCAGATCAAGAACGGACGCGATGGAGATGATACTTGGACCAACAAGCCCTTATCTAACGGGAAATGGCTGAACATCAGCCTTGTTCACAGGAATGCTTCCAGTATCTCGGTTTATGTGAACGGAGAATTACAGAAGACGTTCGAAACCTCGCCTATCTATTTTTCGGACATGAAGAAGTGCTGTCTATTTATAGGCAACACTCAATATACTAATGTTTATATTCGCGAAGCACGCATGTGGAACAGGGCATTGACCGACGGAGAAATCATAGATAAGGAATATTTGCCTCAAGATCCAACAGATCCCAACCTGATTATGTACATGCCTTTCAACACTGTAGAGAACAATGAAATGAAAGAACTGACTGGCAATTGGGAAATCTCAGACTTTCGCACATTGGGTATATGGGATGAAGATCCTCCCAAAATATCATATGTAGAGAATGTACAATTCCCGGCCGAAGACCTGATAATTGTAGAATAGCTCTCCTGTTCGTGTAACAAATTAAAATCGAAACAAATGAAAAAAATAATTCAATTGCTGTATATACTGTTTGCCGTAGCTGCCTTTTCGGCTTGTAGCGATGACAATCAGGGAGAAGTGGTAAGCCAGGACTTGTCTTATCAGCTCGATGCAAACTATGTATTTGTAGATATTCCGGAAAAGTTTCTGTTTGATCCTTCCAACATTTTATATCTGGAAGGTAAGACCGTGATGAAACTGAATGCCAAGAGCGATGGAAAACAGACTACGATAACCGAAGGAACCGAGTTCACCTTTAATGTAAAATTGAAAAAGGCTTTGAACCAAAATGTCAAAGTGCGTCTCAAAAAGAACCTCGACTTGTTGGAAGGACATACTTTGACAGAGTTTCCGGACGAGGCATTCGAATTGAATGATGCCATCATAACTGCCGGAAGTAGAGAGGGGACAATTACTCTTAATATCACTAATCCAGATATATTGAACAAACTACCGGGATACGTTCTTCCACTTCGCTTGGAATTTGTAGATGCAGTCAGTGGAGTGAAAATATCGAAACAGAGCTACAACGTGTTAATAGAGATAAATCTCAAATTGGAGAAAGACAATATTGATCCTTCTAATGATGAGATTACTGGAGAGTATTTCAATAACAACGTTGTTTTTGAATCAAATAAAAGCGATGGTTTGGAATTTCTGTATGATGGAAAAAACTCTGGCAATACGTGGTACCCTAATAAGAATACTTTCCTGACGATGACTTTCCCGGAGCTCACAAGAATACTGGGTGTCAGAATCAACTTTGACACCGGTTACTACAGTCTTGGAAGTTTGAACGTGTATGCAGACGAAGGTAACGGATTCATTTCATATGGCAAACTCACCAGAAATGCTAATGGCACCATATATCTGAAGTTCAAGGAACCCGCTGACATACGTGCTCTCAAGTTTGATGGAATGTTGACCACTAGCGGTGGTACAGGACCGGACATCTACGAAATCACATTCATCAAATAGTGTGAATTGACAGAAAGAATGCAAATTACACAAAAAATTATTCTGAGACTGTCAACAGTACATCCATTAATGTAATTTGCGTAATTTGTGTTCTTTCTTTTTATTATTGCTTACCTGTTTATACCTAACTATATGTTTAACATACTATCTAATATTACTCTACGAAATATTACCACTGCCGGAGTGGTTCTCACAGTTGTGATATACCTTTGTACATCTTGTAGGAACAACCATGCCGAAGTGGAACGCATAATCCGCAATCATCTTGAACCCACCAAAGAGCTATATGCTCTCGCCCTACAGACGGGCGAAGTTCCCCTGCCTCTTGGCGGCAAATATCCGCATGTTACCTATCCAGTTCCGGGAGGTACGGAAACCCCTATCAGCAATGTATGGATTGTAAATGGCAACTATATGGGCAAAACATACGAATGCCACGGATGCGACTCGTGCATGAAGTGCTATCAAGATGCCGGGCTGATAACATATAACATCGTTCGTAGAGACAGTACTTCAGTTAGGAGCACCGTATGCCTCACAGAAAAAGGAAAACAATACTTAATCGAACGACATATTTCCGGATTTCACCCTATTATCAATGCCTGGCGCCGAAGAGAGCAACTGGAAGTAGTACTGGTGGCCAAAGAAAAGTTTGACTTGGAGATACACCCCTCGGACACTACGGAAATCTATCATTGTAAGGTACACCGAAAACTCGAAATTACTCCCTTCATCGAAGCATTGGGTGCTACCGGCAAAGAGAACCAACCGGATTATGTGCGCAAACTTCGTGTAGACCTTAATAACAAAGAGTACCCTATGGTAACTTACATCGAAATGGAGCCATAAAAAATATTTTCTATTTCTCAAACAAAACACAGTTTTTCAATACTCATATTGGGCAATTTTGTCTAAATGAAATAAATATCTTATGTAAAGCTTTACACAAATTTTCCAAATGGATAAAACAAAGCTTGCGTACCCAATCGTTTTTCGGAACAACAGAGAATATTGTATATACACAGATATGAATTGCGGTCTGTGACTACTTGCTACTTATCATCATTAGTATCCACTAATAGGACATCTACTAAAACCCTCCTGTTTTATTAGGGCACTAATATTATCCCACCATTATAATCAAGTAAAATAATGATTTTTCATAATCATCTGATAATCAATGTACATCACAAATATATTAGTTTTATTTGAAACTATTGTTCAAAACGACTATCTTTGTGCAAAGATTAAGATATAGATAAAAGATTTGACTATGAAATATGATATTTCCTATATGACAACAGAGGCTGTAAGCCTGCTTAAATCACTGATTAGCATCCCTTCCATCAGCCGGGAAGAAACCCAAGCTGCGGATTTTCTGCAAAACTATATTGAAATGGCAGGTATGCAGACCGGACGCAAGGGAAATAATGTGTGGTGCCTCAGTCCGATGTTCGATTTGAAAAAGCCCACTATCCTGCTTAACTCTCACATTGACACTGTAAAACCTGTCAACGGTTGGAGAAAGGATCCGTTCACTCCCCGCGAAGAAAATGGCAAATTGTACGGGCTGGGCAGCAACGATGCCGGTGCCAGCGTTGTTTCGTTATTACAGGTGTTCCTGCAACTATGTCGCACTTCTCAAAATTACAATCTCATCTATCTGGCTTCCTGCGAAGAAGAAGTTTCGGGCAAGGACGGAATTGAAAGTGTATTGCCGGGCTTGCCTCCTGTCTCTTTTGCCATTGTAGGCGAACCAACAGAAATGCAGCCTGCCATTGCCGAAAAGGGATTGATGGTATTGGATGTAACTGCGACAGGCAAAGCCGGACACGCTGCACGCAATGAAGGAGATAATGCCATTTATAAAGTATTGGATGACATCGCCTGGTTCCGCGATTATCGTTTCGAGAAGGAATCGCCCTTGCTCGGACCGGTAAAAATGAGCGTTACGGTCATCAATGCAGGCACTCAGCACAATGTGGTTCCCGATAAATGTACGTTTGTTGTTGATATCCGAAGCAACGAACTTTACTCTAACGAAGATCTGTTTGCTGAAATCAAGAAACATATTTCCTGCGATGCGAAAGCCCGTTCGTTCCGCCTCAACTCTTCACGGATTGACGAAAAACATCCGTTCGTACAGAAAGCAGTGAAAATGGGACGCGTTCCTTTCGGCTCCCCGACTTTATCTGACCAGGCATTAATGTCCTTTGCGTCGGTAAAGATCGGTCCGGGACGTTCTTCACGCTCACATACAGCCGAGGAGTATATTATGCTGAAAGAGATAGAAGAGGCTATCGGACTTTATTTAGAATTATTAGACGGGCTAGAACTCTAGTCCGTCTTGGTTTCACCACTCGTCGAGTAGGAAGTCTGCTATGTGACGGTGTTTAACCCCCTCAATGTTATCCTGCCACAATTCATCCATACTAACCACATATTTGGGATAATGATCATCAATTGCCAGCAAGGGTGCAAATTCACGATCAATGGTTGCTTGTGAACCTAGTTGATAAGTAACCTGTATATAAACTTTTTCTTCACGCCTAATGGCTACAAAATCAACTTCTTTTTCATCCTGCTTGCCTACGTATACTTCGTATCCACGACGTTTCAATTCCATACAGACCAGATTTTCAAGCATTCCCCCTATTAATCTATCCCGATATCCCATTACGGAATAGATGAGCGAAAGATCACTTACAAAATACTTTTCATTAGTTTGCAATATTTCTTTACCTTTGATATCATAACGTGGAATACGCTGTATCACAAAAGCATTATTTAAAGCATCCAAATAATTGTAAATCGTATTGATATCCACTTTTCGTTGCTGACTTTTAAAATAGTCGGCAATATTCTTGGCATTCAATTTATTCCCGATATTATCAAAAACAAACTTTACTATCCTTTCGAGCATTTCTACATTACGGATTCCATGTCGCTGCACAGTATCACGCAGAATGACAGAAGAATAAATATCATACACTATTTTGTAAATAGCGTTATAATCATAGTTTGCTGTATGAATAGCCGGAAATCCTCCCATGCGAAGGTATTTCAGAAATTCCGCTTTACGGTCGGATGCAGAAATTGCCAAAGGAACATTATGGAATAACAGATATTCCCTAAAAGACAAAGTCATTATATGAAAAGCAACATATCTTCCTGCTAAATATGTGGAGAACTCAGAAGACAGTAAACGTGAATTGGAACCAGTCACATAAATGTCAGCATCCAAGTCTACCAAGAATGCATTTACCGCCTTCTCCCAATCTGTAACTTCCTGAATCTCATCCAGAAGAATATAATATTTTCCCGAAACTTTCGTAACTTCCCGAATATAAGTATACAGTGCCTTCGCCTCCTTCACATCCATCCACTCAAAGCTTTCAAAGTTCATATAAATAATATGATCTTCAGATACTCCCCTTCGTAAAAGTTCCTCACGGATTAAACGCAACACGACAGACTTGCCACAACGACGGATACCAGTGATCACTTTCACAAATGGTTTATCAATAAAAGGAGTGATTTGCTCCATATAAAGTTCACGATTAATCATACATCCGAAGTTTTTAGGGTTATAGACACAAATATAAATAATTAATCGGAAGTTTTTAGGGTTATACCCCTAAAAACTTCCGATTTCGAACATCTTTTATGGTTATAGACGGAAACAAGAATGGCATTTATGCAAAGAAAAACTCCTTCTGTATCTTTATCCAGGTTAAAAAATTTAGCCACCATCATAATAATGGTAGCTAAATCAAAGAAAAACAACCAGTTTCAATGGTCTATTCAATCCATCCCGGATTTACAAAGAACATAGAGAAAAAAAGTTTACCCGATTCATATTATACATCAAATCAGACATTTCCGTGCGATCCACTATTGCTCGTTTTGTTAAGATACTGTTTCCATATCAAAAAGGCAATTATGCCTAACAGATTAAATAACAAAACCAAAATGACCCATAGATATTTATATGGTTTAGTAAGTTGATGACTTTTCAACACTACCAATATCCCAATCAACAAAATCAAAACATAAGCAATTTCAAAAAACATTGGAGACATAATCATAATTTTTATTTTCAATAATCATTAATATGCAGAAACTGTAACACTTCCCTTTCCCGCACTCTTATCGTATGTCCCTGAAGAATTAATAACATAAGAAAGGTTAAAGCCAACAACCTGAGTTATAGTTGCCTTAATTTTCCCCGTACTATTAAATGATATAGCATTTCCTGATACATAGCCACTCGCATAAGATTGAGAATACGTATAAATTGATAATCCTGTTATATCTGTCATTACTGTTACATTTTTATTATCTTCGATCAAAGTTACACTAAACCATGTAAGATTCCAAATCCAATCACTGAATGAATAAATTTCACTACGTGTTTTAGCAAGCGGCACACTAGGTTTCTGCTCTTTAGTAGAATAAAACATACAGCCATTTTCTTCTTTATCCTTATACATCTTTAATTCAACAGGGTGTTCTCTAAGTTGTTTTATATCACGAAACAATTCTTCTATTTCTTCTAATGACATCTCATTTTCAGTTTTTTCTGAAGGATTAATCTCAAAAAAATCGACGTTTACATCATATTTTTCAGCTAATGATGCAATCTTTGTTTTAACTTCTTCCTTCTTAACTTCTGAATTAGCATCAAACTCTTCATTTGTACATGCAATCATTACTACCATAGTAACAACTAAATAAAATAAACTTTTCATATTCATAATGTTTTTATTTAAAATAATAAATCAACTATATCATATTGCTCCTAATATACCTTCTAAAAGACATCAAGATTCTAATTATTCCTTTTCCAACAACCTGATAAAATATGCACCTACTACAGTACGCCCCGTAAATCCTACTATGGTTTTCCCATCCGTATTTATCAAATCAGCCATTGGTGTGCGATCTGTCGTCTCATTCATAAACTTATAAAGCGGCAACATAAGTTTACGGAATCGCATACGGTCAGCACTCAACGAAGCAGACCATACTGTCCAATCCACTTTCGCGTAACTATGTCTGCTATCCAACGGACATCCAAATTCATTCATTTTAGTAAGATAGAAATCCGTCTCTTTCTGAATGACTCTCTCTGGGAAAAGATTCAAGCCAAGCAGCCTGTCCCATATCAGATTATACTTCATCCCCCAACTATCCGGCTGATCAAAAGCCAAGCGATAATGATCACCTGCATAAGCAGCCTTTTCCCATTCTTTCGTCATCTCATGGGCAGCATCCATATACTTCTCCGCTTCTTCTTTCTTGTTCAACATTTCCGCCAGACGTGCGTATGCTGCAATACCTAAAATACCTTTTGCAGACAAGTTAGTATGATGGGGACAGTTTCCTGCGAAATTATCCGTAGTAAGCTGATCACCGGTATCTGTTCCATTTTCCAATAAATACTCAGCCCATTGAGTCAATGTCTTCCAATGTTTCTCCGCATACGAAGCATTCTTCTCCATTTTAGCAATAGCAGCAGTCATTATCAAGCCGTTTCCTGCTTCTTCCACAGGCATATCACCGCCTATCGTCTGTCCGTTTACAGCAGGATATCCGCCTAAGTCATGCGGAGGAAACGGCTTTCCCCATTTTCCGCTTTCACTGTAGTAGAAAAATGGATTAAGCATCGCTTTTACCAAATCAGGATTATAACGGAGATAAAGTGGCGAAGCCGGATAATACTCATCCACAGGCCCCACCTGTGGAGTAAAATAAAGTAACTCACCTTCCGAAGCTTCAGACATTTGGAAAGCGGAAACAGACTGACGATAAGCTAAAGCACAAAGTTCGGCATATTCTTTTCCTCCGGCGAGGTTGAGCGTATTCTCACAATGGTTGACGGCGTTCTTTTGCTTGTTGACGCATTTGAGGGCTGTATGCCGCAGACAAGATTTGTTTTGCAAAAAGCTCTTAACCTCAAAAAGAAAGTTCTTGTTGTCGTAAACAAAATCGACCGCCCCGGCGCAAGGCCGGCAGAGGTCATTGACGAAGTTCTTGATTTGTTTATTGAGCTCGGCGCAGACGAAAATCAAATTGAATTCCCTGTAGTTTATGCTTCGGCAAGGGACGGCTACTCTTCTCTTGACCCCACCGTCCGTGAGGGAGATATGAGACCGCTTCTTGACGCTATTCTTGAGCATATCAGCGCTCCCGACGGTGATATTGACGGCCCGCTTCAGATTCTTTTCTCCAGCCTCGATTATGATGATTATATCGGCAGAATTGGGGTCGGCAGAGTTGAAAGAGGCAAGGTCAAAAGAAACGACAGCGTCGTTCTTTGCAAAACGGACGGCTCACAGGAGAATGTCCGCATATCAAGACTTTATCAGTTTGAGGGTCTTAAAAGAGTTGAAGTTGAGAGTGCGGAGATGGGCGACATCGTCTGCATTTCGGGTCTTGCGGATATAAACATAGGCGAAACCGCCTGCTCACCCGACTGCATTGAGCCGCTCCCCTTTGTAAAAATAGACGAGCCTACTCTTTCAATGAACTTTATAGTAAACGACAGCCCCTTTGCAGGCAGAGAGGGCAAATTCGTAACCTCGCGCAATATCAGAGACCGCCTTTATAAAGAGGTCGAGACTAACGTCAGCATGAGGGTTGAAGATACAGAAACAACAGATACATTTAAAGTATCCGGCAGAGGCGAGCTTCATCTTTCAATTCTTATAGAAACAATGCGCCGCCAAGGGTATGAATTTCAGGTATCGCGCCCCAAGGTAATTTTTAAAGAAATAAACGGCGAACTGTGCGAGCCTATGGAGCTTTTGATTGTAGAAGTTCCCGAGCAGTATGTCGGCGCAGTTATAGAGAAGCTCGGCTCCCGCAAGGGCGAGTTCCTTGAGATGACGCCGGTCGGCAACCGCATTAAGATGGAATTTCTCGTTCCGTCGCGCGGCCTGTTCGGCTACCGCAACGAGTTCCTCACCGACACCAAGGGCGAGGGCATCATGGCTTCCGTATTTGATTCCTATGCGCCTTACAAGGGCGATATTTCCCGCCGCGGCATGGGCAGCCTGATCTCCACCGAGACCGGCGACTCCATCACCTACGGTCTGTTCAACGCGCAGGAGCGCGGCGTGCTGTTCATCGGCCCCAACGTGGGCGTGTACGAGGGCATGGTGGTGGGTATCAGTCCCAAGCAGGAGGACATCGTGGTCAACGTCTGCAAGAAGAAACAGCTGACCAACACCCGTGCCGCCGGCAGCGATGACGCCCTGCGTCTGGGGCCGCCCCGGAAGATGAGCCTGGAGCAGTGCCTGGAATTCCTGGCGGATGACGAGCTGCTGGAGGTCACCCCAAAGAACCTCCGCATCCGCAAGACCATCCTGAACCACGAGCGGCGCATGAAGGCGCAGCACGGGAAGAAAAACTAAATTATGTAAACCAAAAGACCGGTGAAAGCCGGTCTTTTGGTTTATGTGGGGGAGATGTAATGTCTGGCTGCGGCGATTGTAAGCAGTGCTGTATGACCCGGTGCGGAAATTCTGGTACGGTAAGGTCGTGGACACAGAGGATAGGTTAACATAATAAAAACGTTATGTGCCCAACCCATTGACATTTCCCGGCGGGTGTGGTAAAAGAATAGAGACGCGTAGCGCACTTGTGTGCCTGCGAAGCGTATCGCCTTTCGGCGGTGCGCTTTTTATTTTTATGGAGGAAACTGCAATGCCAAAGAACAAAACACAGGGGATCATTTTCGGTATCATCATGTCGTACAGCATGGCTGTCGGCATGGAGATATACAACAACGCCATCCAGCAGGGCGTGCATCTGCAGCCGGGCGGGTTTACCAATCTCACCTACGGCATCGTTGGCAAGGCGCTGGCGGAGGCGCTGTTCATGGGGCTCATCGTCATCATCGTGTCGGAGCTGTGGGGCAACCGGCTGGGCGCCCGCTTTGCCGCCAAAGTCAGCGACCCGCAGCGGGATAACCCCTATTTCTGCCGGTTGATGCGGCAGGCGGGCACCGTGTCCGTTATGTGCCCCACCATGAGTCTGGCGGCCACCATTATTTTCAGCATGA
>ENA-OPXM01000994-OPXM01000994.1-human-gut-metagenome-genome-assembly--contig:-NODE-994-length-14367-cov-4.835243_pt1 | contig 14367 bp, 10 predicted proteins | sample MGYA00241707_ERZ502035 | MGnify/ENA primary metagenome ERZ502035 (study PRJEB25962, sample SAMEA2043051) | human gut metagenome | biome: human gut; feature: human-associated habitat; material: faeces... | reverse complement strand
GTATGGGGAACGCCCCATCAAGCAAAAGGCGGGGACTCGTCAGAGTCTCCGCCTGCTGTCTTTTGGCTCCAAAAGACCTTGCGTGCCAACTTCCAAAGCCTTTCAGTTTCACTAATTGTTAAGAAGACATTCCATCTAACCTTTTAAGTCCTTCACGAAACAGAATTAGTCCTGACACGAAAAAATGCAGAAGTGCTGGCAGAATACCCTATAATTGAATAATCCCCCGAAAACAATAGTGTAGGATAGTAACTGGTAATAGCAATTGGAATGATCCAGGTCAACAAAACAACTATTCCATCGTTAAACAGTGACAGCGGATATTTTGTAAACTCTTTTAACGAAATGATCATCGAAAGTGGAGAAAAAGTGCCTTTCGAAAACAAAAGAATAGCTGACGAAATAATCGATAATGGACTAATTGCTTACCAAAAAATCATAACCAAACAACGTGCAGATGTATCGAAGTCCTTGATCAATTTCTTCACGAGAAAAATCATGCATTGCTAAATAATCATCAGAGCAGTTATTTAGCTTTGAATAGAAATCAAGGGCTATCTGAAGCCATGATAAATCCGACTGATCCAAGTCATTGAACAGCAAATCTTCTGCTGCACAAATGTCCCCAACGTCAATCATTTTTTCAAGCATTTTTCCATAACTAGAATCTTCAATTTGAGTTGCAGTCTGTTCGTTGGCTGATATCCCAAGTGCAACAGCCAAAATTGCTTGGATCATAGCTTCAATTTGACGCATGAGCCAGTCTTGCTGATAAATCATTTTGCCTCCATGTTCGTTGTTTTCTTCTGCATATTTTTCTCGTTTGTTGATGTGATTGACAAAATGCAACCTGCTCCTAAAAAGGCAAATACATCCTTCAAATCCACAGATGAATACAAGGGAATTAAGTAAAAATAGTCTGGTGTTCCCTTATAAATTAAACTGTCTAGGACCGTCGATAAAATTGCCGAGGAAATTAGGGTTACACCAGCATAGCCGATAGGCGTCTTGAAATTAAAACGATTTTTACTCTTTGAGAGCAGATAGAGCAATAGCAAAAAGAAGGGAAGCAGCAATAGTTTTGCACACGCAACAATATAAGGCGATGCGAATTTATCTGCTGCTTGAAGTACTAAGGTCTGGTACTTGTTCAGAATTACGAGGATCGATAGAATATTGGGAATAACAGGAATGGAGATTTCGGACGGAGCAAAATATAGTAGCGCTTTTATAACCTGATCTATGATTAAGAAAATCAGCACTAGTAGTATGCCCCGTACCTTCGTAAATGCTTGTCTAGTTAGAAATTGTAGTATAATTATTGAAAAAACTAGTACGATGCAAAGCCAAACTATTGCATTAACTACGGCTAATGTTGTCCGCGTATAATCAAATTTTAAAAAGACTACGGCAAAAAATAGAAGCCATAAGAACTCGGATATAACAATGGATTTGCTGATTTTGCTCATATATGTACCTCCACATATACATGAAAAACCCTACAAAAAGCTCTATTTAAGAGTGCTGGTGTCATGAACTACATGTTTAGTCCAATGCCGTGGCTAGGATATCGGGAGGCACCTTCAGACGGTTCCCTTATAAAAGCGGATGGTGAACATGGCTCCTACGGGCTTGCGGTTCTCTGCCTTTACGGTTCCCCCTTGCCCAGCTATAATCATGCGTGATAAGGCAAGCCCGATCCCAAAGCTTTTGCCGTCGGAATCCTTGCCCTTATAGAAGCGTTCAAAGATGTGGGGCAGATCCTCCGGAGAAATGCCTGTGCCGTTGTCTTTAATTATAATTTCGGAAAACAGGGCGTTTTCGGTCGCCTCGATCTCAATCCTGCCGCCCTCGGGGGTGTGCTCCATGCAGTTCTTCACAATATTGCCGATGGCCTCGCTCGTCCATGAGAGATCTCCCCGGAAAGCCCCGTCCGCATGGATACGCAGCTCCTGCCTGCGCAGCTCCATGGGAATGAGCAGGGTCACACAGGACTTTTTGAGCAGCTCCTCCAGACTGACCTGCTCCTGCTTGAACTGCACCGTGCCGGCATCCAGCCGTGAGATCTTCAGAAGTGTGGTGATCAGCCAGTCGATGCGGGAGAGCAGCTCGTAGAGCTCATGGATAAGCTGCTGCCTGCGCGCGTCGGTCAGCTTCGGCTCCGACAGCAGTCCAATCAGCAGATTGATAGAGGTCAGGGGCGTGCGGATCTGGTGAGAGATGTCCGCGATGGAATCGGCAAGATATGCCTTTTCCCTTGTCAGCGTTTGCTGCTGCTCACGCAGGCGTATGGTCATCTTATAGATCTCACTGTGGAGGATGCTCAGCTCACCCTCTGAATAGCTGTCAAAATCGATCGAACTGTCGCCGTGCAGAACCTGATTGATATCATCCGCAAGGGAAGAAATCCTCTGATACCTCTTATAAGTGCTGATGCAGTAGATCAGCATGAGGAGCAGAGAAAGCCCTGCGGCTGTCAGTCCGGCGCGAATGTCGAAGAAAACGCAGACGGCGCAGGCGACTGCGGAGAGCAGCAGCTGCCACAGCAGTGCCTTTCGCACCTCTTTGTTTTTCAGCAGATTGATCATGCGTCCACCTTATATCCTGTCCCGCGAACCGTCAGAATGATCTTCGGGTCGGCAGGGTCGTCCTCAATCTTCTCCCGCAGCCGCTTGATGTACACCGTCAGCGTATTGTCATTGACATACTCGCCGGCAACATCCCAGATGGCGTCAAGAAGCCGCTCACGGGTAAGCACGATTCCCCGATTGTTGATGAAAAACAGCAGAAGGCGGTATTCCAGCGCAGAGAGGAACAGGTCCCTGCTGTTCTTCACCGCCGTGCCCTTTTCGGTGTCCACCACCACATCACCGAGCTTCACCGTTTTGCCCATGCTGCCGGTGAGTCGGAGCACATTTCGGATGCGGGAGATAAGCTCTCGTGGGCGAAACGGCTTTGGAATGTAATCGTCGGCGCCCAGGTCGAAGCCCGTAACGGTGCTGAACTCGTCGCCTGACGCGGTAAGAAAAATAACGGGGACATCAAACTCGGCCTTGATCGCTCTGCAGGCCGCGAAGCCATTGCCCTCCGCCAGAGACACATCCAACAGCACAAGATCCGCCTTTTCCTCCGCAAGCAGCTTCATGGCCGCCGTCTGCCCGGATACACTTCGCACAAGATACCCTTCGCTGTTCAGATATTCGCTCAAGCTCGCAACGATAATTTTATCGTCTTCTACCAATAGTATCTTTATCATAGTCAGTCCTTTATTCTGATTGCCGCGGAATCACAACTGCTTCCCGACAAAGCCATATTCCACACGGTTTCCATCGTCCCATTCTGCAATCACACGGTAAACAAAGCTGCCGCTTTTCAGATCGAACGCATATCCTCCGTCATACGGAAGAATTTCTGTGATTGTCTCAACCTCACCGCCGTTTTGGGGGACGCATTGTATCCGCACTGTATCCGGCTGCACCTCGAAATATAACCGGATCTCGCTTGACTTTCTGTGGGAAATCAGTCCCTCGGCGGCTGCCGTGATCTCCGGCAGAGAAGTCTCTTCGCCGATCGCAGGCCCGCATCCAATGATGGAGCTCATTGTTCCATCCTCATTCGGTTCCGGGGCCTGCCAGTAGTAGGCGCAGGGGGAAGCCGTGATTTCATCTGTTTCACCCATTGCCCCAGACATGGCATTCACCTGAAGCTCCGGTATGGTGATTGGGTCGGAGGGCTGTGCCTCCTTATACGGCAGATTCATTTTTACTTCAAACTCTACCCAGTTTGCCATCGGCTCGGAATACTCCGTGCCCTCCTCGTACCGGAACTCCGTCTGCAAGCGGTATCGTTCCCCGGCTATCAGGTTATACGGAGCCGTCAGGTCATAGGAGAGCTCGTTATCCATGCCGCTGGGAAGGCTGTACTGGATGGCGGGATAATCAACCTGCCGTGCGGGCGTGACCTTTTGCCATCCACCGTCCTTCATTTGATACAGCTCAAACGCCTGCCCGTAGGCAATCGTCTTGCCGGAATCGTTTTTCCAGCGCAGGTCGAGCCGGAGATTCACGCTTCCGCCGCCAATGCACATGACCTCAAAGCCTACGCCCTCGGCATCGCTTCCCGCGTCAAGAATGCGAAGCAGCTCGTTCTCCGGAAATTGCGGCTCCGGCTGCTTCTCGCAGCGATAATATGTCACCGCTGCAAATGCACATGCGGCGATGGCAATTATGGCAAGAACGACCACCCATATCACGGAAACCTTTCGTTTCATCATTGTGCACCTTCCTTTCTATCTTTTTGTTCTTTTCTTCCTGCGGCTTAGCAGAAACACGGCTACGCCAACGGCGGCAAGCACTGCCGCCATTACAATGATAAACTCTGTCGGCATAATGTACAAGCTCGACCACTTCGGGGGCTGAGGGGTCTCCGATTCGGAAAGCGTAAAGGTCAGCTCGCCCTCCGGTAAACCCGGCAGGGTCAGCGCATACCCACCGTCCGTCTTTGTAAAGCCGTCAACGCCGCATTCCGTCATGTAATAGGGCGTTTTTACCACAACTTCCAATTCTCCGAACTGCGCCCAGGTTTTTGCCGGGGAAAGCAGATAGGTATACGCATAGAGGCTCGGTGTATAGCCCGCATCAATGGCGGGATACACCGGCGCTGTCACCGCGTTTTTCAATGTCTGCCCCGGCTCCAGTGTGAGGGTGTACTCATACCATCGCATCAGTGAAAAATCTCCCTCTTCGATCTGGATCAGACCGCTTCCCCATGTTTCGGAACTGAGCCGCAGAAGCTCGACCTGAGCATTGTACCAGTCAGACTCCAAAATGCCGGAGTTCTCGTCATAGCCACGGAGAGCATAGTCCTTGAAGGTCATTTCGGAAATCTCCGGCGACACTGTGCCTTCGATAACCTTTTCGCAGCCGCCGTTTTCATACAGCGTCCATACAAGACCCTTCTTCGGCAACTCGCCGAAGATATACACCGTGATCGTATCGCCGTTTTGTACCCAGCAGGAAGCTTGCACCCCCTCCTTCAGCCGCGCTCCGCCGGTTTGCTCCTCGCACAGTACCCGCGTTTTTGTGCTGTCTGCATTTATGATAAATGCGGCGGTGGCCGCGCCGTATTCCTTATCTATGCCCGTGACGGAATACCTCTGCACCCAGACCGGCAGATCGGGATTGAAAAAGCTGTCGGAGATATAGCTGTCCGCCAGCTTTGGCAGATCCTCATCAAGGGAAAAAGTTGTGTGCCGTGCCTTCAAGGTGTGCCGAACGGTCGCCTCTACTGGGTTTCCATCCAGCGTAACGCCGTATTTTAGGGTATCGGAAACATCGACCGGCCGACCCGTTGCACGGTCATAGATGTATTCTCCGTAATGTGGAAGATTACCGAACGGGAAAACCAGCGTGGCCGTGACCGCATAGTTGGCGGGATTGCGGAAGATATATTCTGCCGTGACTTTTCCGGTATAGGCGAGGAAGCTGTCCGTATCCGGATAATACTGTTCCGGGAATTCCTGCACATCGAAAGTCAAAAGCTCTTTGTCCACCACAATGGGGCAATCCTCTCCCGTCACGACCGCACCCGTGCTGTCCGTGCCGCGCCAGTGCCGCTGGGCGGAATTGGCATAGGCGGGTTGTATACAAATTTCTGCCAGCAGCAGGATCAATAGAACTCCCGCAGTTATTTTCTTTTTCACATATATCGCCTCCTTGCTTACAGACTGCCGCTTGAGTCTAAACTATTTCTGAATGTCCGTGACTGCGCCGATGAATATGGGCAGCCCGGCGGCATTATCGATGATGGCATAGACGAACGGCCGGTCAAGGATAACACGGCGCCTATCTTCCCAAACCCCTGCGGCAGGCGCCTCAATCGCGGTTGCCGCGCCCGCCTTTGTGCCCTTTTCATCCACGGCGATATATGCCTTGTGGAGCACACGGCTGATATAAATGTTGCCGTCGGACGAGTGTCCGAGGCCGGAAAAATCCGCAAGCTCCGCGTCAAACGGTACGGTCATGCCGAGGGCTTTCAGCGCATCGCTCATTTCGATGCCGTAGTCATAAGAGAACTTCGGCATGGCTGCCTCCACAGGACCTTCCTTCGCATTTTTTACTGTGGTGAGAAAGCCCTCACCGGTCAGGGAAGCGATGTAATCATCCAGCGCAACCCCCTCATTCGGGAGGAGCGCGGCGAAGCTGTAGCCGTTCTTATAGGGCTTGAGAAATCCGGTCGCTTTCCCATCGTCCAGATAAAGAATCTCATTCGAGTACATCATGGAGACGGTTCTCTTTGCGCCATCGATAGCAGTAAAGGTTCCGTCTCTCACCTCATGCTTGCGGTAGATATTCTGCCACTCCGCATCGAACAGCACGGTATTGACAAGATACATAGCGGCATAGGGATCCATCTGGTCAACGATCTTATCAATCACACCATCGGTATTCTCCTTGACCCAGTTATTGATATCCCTCAGCGTTTTTTCATCAAAGGCAGACTTATAGGCCGCGGCACCGTAGTAGTCAGCGTTTCTTTGCAGGAAATCCTCTTCCACCGTAAAGCCACTGTCCTTGAACCAGATGGAATTGGCCAGCGTCAGCTTTGCCTTTTCACTGGATGGCAGACTGCCGACATAGGCATGGAGATATTCGTTGAGTTCACCGATTGGGATGTCCCCGCCCAGCAGGGCTTCCATCTGAGCAAGGGTCTCGCCCTTGGCACCGTTTGCGGTCATGGAAAGCGCCAGCATGACCGACAGCGGCGAAATCAGGCTGTTTTTCCCTTCCTCCCACGTGGTCTGGAACAGGCGGACGGCGAAGTCTGCCGCTCCGTTTTTGAAGGCGTCATCCGCCGCCCTTCCGGAAGTCTTCTCCGGCGTGATGCCCTTCATCAGGTCATCCGCCTGCACCTTTGCGGCGCAGCCGGTCAGCCCCAGCAGCCCCGTTGCTAACAACGACAAGCAAAGGAATATAGCAATCCATTGTTTTTTCATTCTAAGCACCTCTTTCCGTTTCATTTGTGAAATTTATTCGCCCGATTTCTCGGCTCTGATCAAGGTGAAAGTTCAAATCTTCCCATCGCTGATTTCGATCTTTCTTCCGCACAAATCGGCGTACCGCTGCTCATGCGTCACCAAAAGCACGGTGTTTCCACGGCGGTTGACGGCGAGCAGCAGCTCCATGATCTCGTCCGCCGCCTTTTTGTCAAGGTTCCCGGTGGGCTCGTCAGCAAGGAGGATCACCGGGTCGTTGATCAGGGCGCGGGCGATGGCCACGCGCTGTCTCTGTCCGCCGGACAGTTCACTCGGCAGATGCTTTAGGCGGTTCTCAATGCCCAAAAAGCCCGCCAGCTCCCGCAGCTTCGTTTTATCCGGCTTTTTGCCGTCCAGCAGCAGCGGCATGATGATATTCTCCTCCGCCGTCAGAATGGGAATCAGGTTGAAGTCCTGAAAGATATAGCCGAACTTCCGTCTGCGTATTCCGGAAAGCGTCTCGTCATCGGCTGAGCAGATGTCCACACCGCCTACCTCCACGCTGCCGGAGGTTGGATGCTCAATACCGCCGATCAGGTTCAGAAGGGTGGTCTTGCCGGAGCCGGACTGCCCCACGATGGCGACCATTTCACCCGGCGCAACGGTGAAGCTGACATGATCCACGGCGTAGACATCCTCGTCGCCCTGCCGGAACACCTTGGTCAGATTTTTTACTGTAACTGCATTCATCGGAAAATCTCCTTTCAGCATGGTCATAGCGGACGTAATACGCGCTTGAGTGAGCGGTGTACGGGATGCCAATAGGTAAACAGCAGCAGCGCCGCCAGAGCCGCATATACTGTGAGCATTCCGCCGTCAAGGTGCAGCGGGGCTTTCTGCCATACGCACAGCAGCGCCGTCAGCGGAAGGCTGATCAGAAACGGCGCAGTGACAGCAGCGGCGGCGGAGATCCCGTCCTGCCGGATATAGGAGCGGTACAGCGTCCGCTTTGACGCGCCCAGCCTGTGAAGGGAGCGGATCAGCGGGCGGCTGCCCTCGATGTAGTCGCAGAGCCGGACATAGAGGATCAGCAGGATGAGCAGGAACAGCGCCGCAAAGATGTACCCCAGCAACAGATACACGCCGGAGGACATCTCCCGCAGGAAATCCGACCCAGATTGGCGGTTGGTGACAGCATACTCCGCGCCTGCAAAGCGCGCCCGCAGGGCGGTCTCCACCTGCGCGTTCATGGCAGGATCGGTCAGGGCGATCTCGATGCCGGTTGCCGGCTCTGAGGCGATGATGTCCGCATACAGCTCATCGCTCACATAGATATCCAGCGCCCATCCGGACGGCTTCGTGTCCGTCAGCGCAGCCACCGTCAGTGCGGTCACATCCTCCGGTGCGGGCTGCTTGATACCCCCGCTTCCATCGTAATACGCTTCCGACCGGCAAAGCCGCAGTACATCCCCGACGCCGCGTTCCGCTTTGCGGCTGACGGTGATCTCATACTTGGAAAGCGTCTGATACGCCGCGCCAAGACCGCTGTACGGTCGAATGCGCAGCGGCGTCTCCACCTCCTCCGGGGACTCCGGCAGCAGGATATAACCGTCCGGCTCATATACGGGGCGCGCCTGCTTCACACCCTCCAGAGAGGAAACATACGCCATGTCCTCAGCCGAAAAGCCTTCTCCGTCATGGGAGGAACGGGAAACCTTCAACCCCCATTCCTCCTCCGCGCCCGTGACCTGCAAGGCAACAGTGAGGATGTTGAACAGAAGCAGAAAAACCGCCATGACGGGAACGGAAACGGCAAGACAGGAACTGAGGCTGCGGTTCGTGCGGCTGCGCCACAGGCCGCAGAGGGTTGCCGCCGGGGTGAAACGCCGTCGGAGGGGCTTTCGTCCGCGCTTGACATTCGGCATATTTTCCGCATCGTTCAGCAGCGCCCGCGCAGGCTCGCGGCTGTACCGGTGCAGGGTCATGCCCAACGACAGTCCCAGTGTAACGAAGAAAACCGCCAGATGGAGCAGAACATTCATCGGCTCCACATGAAAGATCAGCCACGCAAGGCTGTCGTGGCGGATCTCAAGAAACGCCGTGAACAGCGCTTTCAGCGATACAACGGAAAGAACCACGGCGCAGGCCGCCGCCAGCAGGAACACCGCCGCAAGCTCCGCGGCAAACAGGGCACTGATTTGGCGTCGGCTGGCTCCGCAGGCACGGAGCGTCCCAATGTCAGAGGAAAAGCGCTTCAGGTGACTTTGGTAAGCGGAACGCACCACCGATACCGAGAGCAGAATGACCAGCATATTGATGAGCAGAAGGATTCGCTGCCCCGAAAGATGGGACGGATCGGTGGAGATCCCGTGGGCGTATTCATAGCTGAACGCAGTCGGGAGCAGGGCTTCGTTGCCAGACGCTTCCATGCGCTTGCGGATCTCGTTTTCATAAACGGTCACGCTCTCCGCATTTCTCCAGTCCTCGTCCGACAGAATATGCAGATAGATGGTGCCGTCAAGATAAATGGGCGCGGACAGTCCGCGGATACCCTCAAAATATGGCACATCCGCTTCCGTTGCGTTCCCAATGTGATAGGTTTCACCCGCGGAACGGGCAAGGAGATATTGCCGCGTGCCCCATGCATTGCTGTCCCGATAAATGGAGATCAGCAGCGGCAGCAGAAACGCGCAGGTCAGCACCGCAAACAGCACCGCATGACGGCGGGGGCTGCGCGTGAATGAGCGTTTCATATAGAGCAGATAAGACATGAACAAGCCTCCTGTTCAACATGGTTTTATAAAAAGCTGACAGGGCAGCGACCTTGCTGCGCAAAACCACTGCCCTGTGTATATGGCCTGTGGGCTTTGCGGTGTCAATCGCGCCTACGAGTCGATGATTTATGTATCAAGTTTCCTTTTTATATGTCCCTATGTGGCTCTGTAATTGTCGCCAACGCCTCCCGCAGTTCCTCACTGAACTCGTCGAGATCGCCGAGTGTAATAACTCCCTCATTGATCATACGGCAGATGATTGGAAGAGGATCCGATCCTCTCATGGAGATTTGCACTCCGGCACAGCGTCTATCCTCACGGATGCGCTTGCATAACTTCCAAAACTTATCAGCTTCGGAACCTTCTCCACGCAACAATTCGATATATTCCTTGTTCAGCCTCCCGATATAAGCCTCCTGCCATCCGGCAAGCTTGTTTCGGAACAGAAGCCAATCCCGTTTAGAACTCCAATTGGATTGCATGCTTTTGCCTCCCCTCCTTGAGCTTTATCAATCATCCTGATTTCTTTCAAATTCACGGAACAGAAAATCAAAGCGCTCCTGTACCACCTCATACACATCAATGTCCAGATATCCTTGTTTTATCTCTTTATTGTATTATAGTATTGAAGCTTCCCTGCACCCACTGCACCGATCAAGTGCGGCGCGCCCAACGCTCCGGCGTTTCATTTGCTGGCAGAAGCCCCCGTGCTCATTCCTCCAAAATCCCGTTGACCGCATTATGGTCATACGCAGCCGCTTCCTTCCGCAGCTCGTTGGAGCGCATGATCTTCTCGGACAGGCTGGCGAGGAAGCACTGGAGCAGCTTGACGCCGATGGCGGGATGCTCCTCCAGCAGAGCCTTCAGCCGCCCTCTGGAGATGCACAGCAGCTCAGTGAACTCCGCTGCCGTCCCACTGAGGCGGAACACACTGTGGGAAAGGCAATTTTCTCCCAGGAAGCTGCCCGGTGTGAGATACGCGATCTCCAGCGGCGCGGAGCGGCTGTTTGCTTCCCGGTTGGCAACAAGCCGCAGCTTGCCCTTGAGAACAAGACAGACCTCCTCATTGTAGTCGCCGCTGGTGAATACGGTCTCATGCTCATAGTAGGTTTTTACATGGCAGTAATCAAAGAAAACCGCCTGCTCCTGCTCAGTAAAAACAGAAAATATCGGCAGCTTCGCCAATACAGCCAGAAGCTCCTCCCGGGTGAGTCTTCGGCGGTGCTCCTTGTCGAGATGAATCTCCGGTGCGGAAATATTGTGCCTCTCCAGCACGGCGCGGACGGCGTATCGCTCCTGCCGTACAAGGCGGATGAGCCTCTCCCATTGTGTTTGGGTGTCCAGATAGGCACGGAAGGCATCAAAGGCGGGCGGGGCATTGTGCTTGGCAACATAGATGTTCCGCATGGCTTCCATAGCGGCATCAGGATCGTTATTTGCAAGGTACTGCGATGAGAGCATCATGCTGCTTCGATAGATCTTCTCGTCCAGATCCGGCTTGAGAAATTCCCCGGGATAGGGGTCAAAGTCCTCTGGACTGGCATGGACAAGATTCCCAGTTTTGTGCTGAGACTGCATTTTGGCGCGCTGATATACAAAACGGTAAATATCCTCCCGCAGACGCTTCCACTGGGGGTGGGACTTGGGCTGCGGCAGATGCTTGATGGACAGGGTATTATCCAGAAAGAAGCTGAATCCGAAGATCCGACTGTTTATAAGATAATCCACATCCTCACCTCGGGTTACAAGGGGATCAAAGGGTACACACTCGAAAAACTCTCTGTGCAGGATCATGGCGCCGCCGAAGGCAAAGGGTGTGCGCTTGAGCCGCGGCCCGCTGCCGATGATCTGGTCAAAGGCTCGCGCCTTGCAGCCGAAGCGGTCCCAATAGGTCATCCACGGCTCCGGACTCACATCATCGTAGTATTGGCCCTTGCTGTTTAGGTAGTAGCCGGCAACGCCATGCACGATGTCTCCGTAAACTCTTCTGCCCAGAAACTCCAGTGAGCGCGGCACAAAGTCCGGCAGCTCGAAGACCTCGTCATCGTCGATGAGCAAAGCAGCGTCCGCCGTCAGGGTAGAGGCGGCCAATAGGCATATATTGCGCACGTTTGAGTATCCGAACATGGACAGGAGCCGGACTCCCCGATCGTTCAGTCCGGCTTTTCTCAAGATTTCAGTTATCTCGCGCAAATCTCCCGCAGTGAACAGGTATGTCTCCGCGTTCAGCTGCGCCCGGACCACGATACGGAGCACCTGCTCATAGGCCGCCGCCTCTACCTCCGGGGTGGTCGGACAAATCAGAATCACCAGCTTGAAGTCTTTTTCATGGAACTGCTTCATGCTGACTAAGGTGCGCTCCAGCGTTCCCTCCTGATCCACCGGAGTGGGATGGTCATAGACGGCGTCGCCCTCCTGCCAAGGGTCGCCTGTTTTGCGGCACCAGTAGGTGGGGATTATCATGGTTTTCCTCATACGGCTCGCCCTCCTTAGCCCGAAAAATCTCTTACAGCGCGTTGGTAGACCTGCTCCAGCTTTGCCACGAACTGTGCCTGCGCAAAATTGCTGCTGGCATAATGTGCGATGATGTCACGCCGCTCCGGCTCTGTATGATGCCTCGTCAGTTCATTCAAAATCGCAGCGCAGAAAGATTCCTCGTCCTCCGGAGAGACCAATGTTCCCACCTGACTGTTAATAAACTCCGGCAGACCGCCTTCATTGGAGCCGACAACAGGCAGTCCGCAGGCCATCGCCTCCAAGGCGACAAGGCCGAACGGCTCACGGCGGTAGGGCATTACAAAAACATCCGCCGCATTGTAGAGCCGCCGCAGCTCGTCCTGCTTCTGGTTGCCAAGGAAGAAGGTGCTCCTCAGGCCAAGCTGCTTGTGCAGCTCTGACAAGCTCTCCCGCTCCTCGCCGTCGCCGACAATCAGTGTGATGAACTCCCGATCCGCCAGCCACTCATAGCGGCGCGCCGCACGTAGCAAGGTGTCCACGCCCTTGAAGGCCGCCAGCTTCCCGACAAATAAGACAATGTATTCTCCGCAGTAGGGAAGCCCGAGAGAGCTGAAAAGAGCTTCCTTATCCACATCCTCCCGATAGAAAATATCCTCATTGTAGCCGTTTGGCAGCAGCAGAAGCTTGTCCGCCGCCATCGGAAGCTGCTCAAGCGCAAGATTCCGATTGTCTGCGGAGACGGCAAGCACCTTCGCGCTTCCCGCGACGGCCTCCTCGGCAAAGCTCCGAAAGGCAGGCCACTTTTTGCAGCCCATCAGATCCGTCCCATGTATGGTCACGACCAGAGGAAGGCTGCACAGGGAAGCCAGCCACGAGAGGCACCATGCGTGCTGTGCATGAATAAGATCTGGACAAAATTCCTGCAATGCCTGTCTCAAGGCAGCGGAGAAGGCGGTAAGATACCGTGTCATCTGTCCGATGCTTAAATCCGCGAATGTCATCCGGCTTTGGGGATGTGTGGTGAAGCAAGGGAAATTAAAGGGGAGCGCGTCCTCCTGCGCCTTGCCTCTTGAAAACATCACCGGATACATTTGAAACCCGGGCAGCATAGGGACCGGCTGATTCTCAGGGAAAATGACCGCAACCTCATGCCCGCGCTTGCGCAGATGCAGCGCAATATTTTTGGTGTAGGTGCCGCTGCCCGACCCTTCCAGCGGGAAATGATTGATCAGCAATACTTTCATCGTCTAAACCACCTTTCTGTTAACTCGGTCCATGCCTCCCTCGTCTTTTGATGCTGTTTCACCATATCCGGCAGCCACGCTTCCGCTGCGGACTGGATATCCGGAAGATATAAGAAGCGCCTGTCGTTTGTATAGCGGTACAGTGCTTTCGCTCCATCCGACAGCCTCCGGCCTCTCTCGAAAAACTCCGTGGGCGCATGTCCCGTCTTCCAGCGGAGAAACACATTGCGGCCGATCCAGCCCGTACAGGCATAGTAGAGCCTGTCCCGAACACTGCTGTCATTTTTGAGATCAGGAATCTTGGGGTAATCCCCATAAGTATCATGGAAGATAGGCGTTTGGATATCCAGACATTTGATCTGACTTCGGGATGCCGCCAGTCCCATGAGCGTATCCTCACCTCTGGCGAGGAGCGGAGTCTTATTGTAAAAATAGTAAGGCGAGAAAAACGGCGGCAGTGTCGTCAATGCTCTCATGCGGATTCCCATGTTTCCACCCAGAACCTTTGTGGTGGGCTGCAGCTCAGGTGTCCCTGCTTCCTGTACAATAAGCCCGCCGTGAACCTCGCTGCTCTGCCAAAACTCCGCCATATCCTCCTTGTGGAGGCCCCATAGCAGGGCTGTCATTCCCTCAAAGGAAGCCGGAGGCAGGATGTTGTATCCGCTGTAATCACTGCTGGTGATGGTCGCCCCCAGAGACATCCCGTATAGATGCGCTCCGATAAAGTCTACCTCCTCAAACCCAACCTCTCCGTCAGGTGTTCGATGCAACACGCTAGGCTGCACATCCGAGTCCACAAAAATCAGATAGTCCACGCCTGTGAACAGCGCTTCCATCAGCACCTGATTCCGATTAAAGCCATAGGGAATCAGTCCGTGCGTATCAATCAACGGGCAGAACAAGAGCTGCTGAATGGATG
>ENA-OPXM01000989-OPXM01000989.1-human-gut-metagenome-genome-assembly--contig:-NODE-989-length-14417-cov-1.849464_pt1 | contig 14417 bp, 9 predicted proteins | sample MGYA00241707_ERZ502035 | MGnify/ENA primary metagenome ERZ502035 (study PRJEB25962, sample SAMEA2043051) | human gut metagenome | biome: human gut; feature: human-associated habitat; material: faeces... | reverse complement strand
GACCAAAATCTTTCAACTGACGAGTTCCAATATTGGAAGTCATGATAATAACCGTATTTTTAAAATCTACCATTCTGCCATAACTGTCAGTTAGGCGACCTTCATCCATTACTTGAAGAAGGAGATTAAACACATCGGGATGTGCTTTCTCTATTTCATCAAGCAGGACGATAGAATATGGTTTACGACGCACTTTTTCTGTTAATTGTCCGCCTTCTTCATATCCTACATATCCCGGAGGTGCTCCAACCAGACGTGATACGGTAAACTTCTCCATATACTCACTCATATCTATACGAATCAACGCATCAGAAGAACCAAACATATATTTAGCTAATTCTTTGGCCAAATGAGTCTTACCAACTCCTGTCGGGCCTAAGAACATAAACGTACCAATCGGCTTGTTCGGATCTTTAAGCCCCACACGACTTCGGAGAATTGCTTTTACCAACTTTTCGATAGCGGTATCTTGTGCTATAACCTTAGACTGCAAGTCTTCTTTCATACCAGCAAGTTTGATTCCTTCTGCCTGCGCCATACGCTGCACAGGAATGCCTGACATCATTGATATAACATTGGCTATTTCTTCTGCATCGACAGTTTGCCTATTTTCTTTCAAGTTGGCTTCCCATTCTTTTTTCATCTCATCCAGTTGGGAGGAGAGCTCTTTTTCTTTATCGCGGAAACTGGCGGCGAGTTCGAAATTCTGTGATTTTACAGCTTCATTTTTCTTGCTCTTGGCTTCTTCTATTAACTTCTCTTGTTCTTCTATTTCTTTTGGAACATTGATATTCGTAAGATGTACACGTGAGCCTGCTTCGTCCAAAGCATCAATAGCCTTGTCGGGGAAATTACGGTCTGTAATGTAACGATCTGTCAACTTGACACAAGCTTCTAATGCCTCGTCTGTGTAGTACACATTGTGATGATCCTCGTACTTGTCTTTAATATTGCGTAATATTTGAAGAGTTTCTCCAGCAGTGGTAGGCTCTACCATTACTTTTTGAAAACGACGTTCCAAAGCACCATCCTTCTCAATATTTTTACGATATTCATCAAGGGTTGTAGCACCAATGCACTGTATTTCTCCTCTTGCCAATGCTGGTTTTAGCATATTCGCCGCATCCATAGAGCCTGCGGCAGAACCTGCACCTACAATGGTATGAATCTCATCAATGAATAAAATCACATTAGGGTTTCTCTGTAATTCATTGAGAATAGAACGAATACGTTCTTCAAACTGTCCGCGGTATTTGGTCCCCGCGACGACAGCAGTCATATCAAGAGCTACCACTCGTTTATCAAAGAGAATCCGTGAAACTTTCTTCTGAATGATTCTTAGAGCAAGACCTTCAACAATAGCTGATTTACCTACGCCGGGTTCTCCGATCAGAATTGGATTATTCTTTTTACGACGGCTTAAAATCTGCGCCAGGCGTTCTATTTCTCTTTCTCTGCCAACAACAGGATCCAACCGGCCTTCTTCTGCCGCTTTTGTCATATCAGTGCCGAAATTATCCAATACCGGCGTATCGTTAGACGGCTTTTTTGAAGCGGTTTGCGCTTGTTGCTGATGTTCTTCGGCATTACCTCTGCCACCGGAGCGTGATGAAGACATTTCTTCTTCGTCATCATCGTCTTCAGTAAAACCCATACCGGAATTAATATCCGGTTGCAATGTAGCTTGTTCCAATACTTTCACGTAATTTACATTATTTGATTCAAGTACGGAAGCTGCCATATTGTTTTTCTCTCTTAAGATTGCCAACAAAACATGTTCTGTGTCAGCGATGTTACTTTTCATTCCACGTGCTTCTAATATACACATTTTTAATATTTTCGCCGCATCATTAGACAACGGCACCTCTGTATCGGGCAATAGCATATCATCAGTTTCTGCCTTCAACTGAGCTTCAATCTGCTGCTTTATCGCAGCTAAATTGGTGTTGAGTTTAGACAATATCTCGATAGCTTTTCCTTCACCGTCGCGGAGCATTCCCAGAAGCAGGTGTTCAGGGCCTATATACCTACTTCTCAATCGATTAGCTTCTTCTTTACTATAGACGATAATGTCGGAAACTCTTTGTGAGAATTGATTATTCATACTTCTTCCTTTTCTTCTAAGGGTTATTTACTGGCAAATATACGCATTAAATCAGGTTTGTATTGCAATATTTGCTTTATTTCTTATATCTACAAATGGCGTGCCATAAAAACAGTGTATTTGTATTATATATATAAGGTATAACAAATATCAGACTATTTATTACTGTTATTAGCCTTGTTTTATTTCTAATATTTATTGTTTTTCTCATTTTGTTTTCGTATTTTAAAGTTTAGCTAAAGATCCTACAAGGAAAGCTTTAGGATGTCTATGAGAAGAATAAAACTTTCTTCCTAAAAACTTTCGTATATCGGGGAAAAGTAGTACTTTAGCGTGGTTTTTCACAAACCGTAGAATGTATAATTAATAATCATTTTAAATGCTTGAACAAGACAGAATTATAAAGATTAACATCGAGGAGGAAATGAAGTCATCGTACATTGACTACTCCATGTCGGTCATTGTTTCACGTGCCCTTCCGGATGTTAGAGATGGATTTAAGCCCGTTCACCGTAGAATTCTATACGGAATGATGGAACTGGGTAATACTTCAGATAAACCTTATAAAAAATCAGCCAGAATCGTGGGTGAGGTACTGGGTAAGTATCACCCTCATGGAGATTCTTCTGTTTATTTTGCAATGGTGCGTATGGCTCAGGAATGGGCAATGCGTTATCCCTTGGTAGATGGACAAGGTAACTTTGGTTCTGTGGATGGTGATAGCCCTGCTGCTATGCGTTATACAGAAGCACGTCTTAATAAGTTGGGTGAAGCAATGATGGATGACCTGTACAAGGAAACCGTTGATTTTGAGCCTAACTTTGATAATACGTTGGTAGAACCCAAAGTAATGCCAACGCGTATCCCAAATCTTCTTGTGAATGGAGCATCTGGTATTGCAGTAGGAATGGCTACTAATATGCCCCCGCACAACCTTGTGGAAGTAATTGAGGCATGTGACGCATATATCGATAATCCGGAGATTACTGTAGAAGAGTTGATGAACTTTGTTAAAGCGCCGGATTTCCCTACAGGTGGGTATATATATGGTGTAAGTGGGGTACGTGAAGCATATCTGACAGGTCGTGGACGTGTGATCATGCGTGCTAAAGCTGAAATTGAAACAGGACAGACACATGACAAAATCGTAATCACTGAGATTCCTTATAATGTAAACAAGGCAGAATTGATTAAGTATATAGCTGATCTTGTTAATGATAAAAGAATAGAAGGAATTTCGAATGCCAACGATGAGTCTGACCGTGAAGGTATGCGTATTGTTATCGATGTGAAACGTGATGCAAATGCTAGCGTAGTGCTGAATAAGCTCTATAAAATGACTGCTTTACAGACATCTTTTGGTGTAAACAATGTTGCATTGGTTCATGGGCGTCCTAAAACATTAAATTTAAGAGACCTAATTAAATATTTCATAGAGCATCGTCATGAGGTTGTTATTCGTCGTACTGAATTCGATCTTCGCAAGGCGAGAGAACGTGCACATATTCTTGAAGGCTTAATTATTGCTTCTGATAATATTGATGAAGTAATCCGTATTATTCGTGCTGCTAAAACTCCTAATGATGCCATTGCTGGCTTAATAGAACGATTCAACCTGACAGAAATTCAGTCCCGTGCAATTGTAGAAATGCGTTTGCGTCAGTTGACAGGTCTTATGCAAGATCAACTTCATGCAGAGTACGAAGAAATAATGAAGCAAATCGCTTATTTGGAAAGTATTTTGGCTGATGATGAAGTATGCCGCAAGGTAATGAAAGATGAATTGTTAGAGGTTAAAGCCAAGTATGGTGATGAACGTCGTTCTGAGATAGTTTATTCTTCAGAAGAATTTAACCCGGAAGACTTCTATGCTGATGATCAGATGATTATTACAATTTCTCATATGGGTTATATCAAACGTACCCCATTAACCGAATTCCGTGCACAAAATCGTGGTGGAGTAGGTTCAAAGGGGACAGAAACTCGTGATGAAGACTTTGTTGAGCACATTTATCCGGCTACAATGCATAACACTATGATGTTCTTTACACAAAAAGGTAAGTGTTACTGGCTGAAAGTATACGAGATACCTGAAGGTACAAAGAATTCCAAAGGACGCGCTATTCAGAATTTGCTAAATATCGATTCAGATGATAATGTAACTGCATACTTGCGTGTGAAGAACTTAGATGATTCAGAATTTATCAATAATCATTATGTATTGTTCTGTACCAAGAAAGGTGTAATCAAAAAGACGTTACTTGAGCAATATTCTCGTCCTCGTCAGAATGGTGTAAATGCTATTACTATTCGTGAAGATGACAGCGTAATCGAAGTTCGTATGACAAACGGTAACAATGAGATCATTATTGCTAATCGTAACGGACGTGCTATTCGCTTCCATGAAGCTGCTGTGCGTGTAATGGGACGTACTGCAACAGGTGTACGTGGCATAACATTGGATAATGATGGACAGGATGAAGTAGTTGGAATGATTTGTATCAAAGATTTGGAAACAGAATCTGTAATGGTTGTTTCTGAACAGGGATATGGTAAACGTTCTGAAATAGAAGATTATCGTAAAACCAATCGTGGAGGTAAAGGTGTAAAAACTATGAATATTACCGAAAAGACTGGTAAACTGGTAACAATCAAATCTGTAACTGATGAAAATGACTTGATGATTATCAATAAATCTGGTATCACAATCCGTCTGAAAGTAGCAGATGTCCGTATTATGGGACGTGCAACTCAAGGTGTCCGTCTGATTAATCTTGAGAAACGTAACGACCAAATAGGCTCGGTATGTAAAGTAATGACAGAAAGTCTTGAAGATGAAATTCCTGCTGAGGAAAAAGAAGGAACAATTATAAGTGATCCTAATGCAGATACACCGAATGCTGAAGACGTCACGGACGTAAATGAAAGTAATAACGATATTGAAGAATAGACATAATATTAATAATTAATCAAACAACAATCATGAAAAGAGTATTATTTTCGATGGTTTTATTGATGGCTGTTAGCTTCTCATTTGCTCAGATGAAGAATGTAAAAGAAGCAAAAAGCATTGCCAATGATGTGAAACCTAATTTTAAGCAAGCTGAACAGCTGATTGAAGAGGCTATGAAGAATCCTGAAACTAAGGATCTTGCTGACACATGGGACGTTGCTGGATTTATTCAGAAGCGTATCAACGAAGAGCAAATGAAAAATGCTTTTCTGAAAAAACCGTACGATACATTAAAAGTATACAACAGTATTTTGAAGATGTATGAGTACTATAATAAATGCGACGATTTGGCTCAGGTACCTAATGAAAAAGGTAAGATTAAAAACAAATATCGTAAAGCAAATGCTTCTAGTATGTTGGCTGAACGCCCTAATTTGATTAATGGTGGTATCCAATATTTCAATTTGGATAAGAATAAGGAAGCATTAAAATTTTTCGCTACTTATGTAGAATCAGCTTCTTATCCGATGTTGGCTGATAAAGAGTTAGCTAAAAATGATACACTTCTTCCTCAAATTGCATATTATGCAACATTAGCGGCTGATAGAGTAGGCGATAAAGATGCTATTATCAAGTACGCTCCTTCAGCATTGTCTGATAAAGATGGAGGTAAGTTTGCTATGCAGTTAATGGCAGATGCTTATAAAGCTAAAGGTGATACTGCTGCATGGATTAAATCTTTGGAAGAAGGTATTCTTAAGTTTCCAGGAAATGATTATTTCTTTGCAAATCTAGTTGATTATTATAATACTTCTAATCAAGCTTCTAAAGCAATGGAATTTGCTGATAAGATGTTAACTAATGATCCTAATAATAAGTTATATTTATATGTGAAGGCATATCTTTATCATAATATGAAAGAGTATGATAATGCAATCGAATACTACAAAAAAGCTATTGCTGCTGATCCGGAATATGCAGAAGCTTATTCTAATGTAGGTTTAGTGTATCTGATGAAAGCACAAGATTATGCAGATAAAGCAACAACAGATATCAATGATCCTAAGTATGCTGAAGCTCAAGCGGCAGTGAAGAAATTCTATGAAGAAGCAAAGCCCTTCTATGAAAAAGCTAGAGCTTTAAAACCTGACCAGAAAGATTTATGGTTGCAAGGTCTTTACCGTGTATACTATAATTTGAATATGGGTCCGGAATTCGAAGAAATTGATAAGATGATGAAATAATATATTTCTTTGATGAAGAAAAAGAAGGTTACACAAAAGTTGCCTTCTTTTTTTATGCTTTTTAAAAATATGAGTTCATTAAAAAACAGCAAAAGGGAGCAAAGTTTATTTATTGCTCCCTTTTGCTATTAAACATAATATGAATTATTCCACTGTTTAAAACACTAAAATTCTATTTCTTTTGATCATCCGTTCATAACAAGTAACGGCGTATCTGAATGAAAAATCATCTTACGAGCAATACTTGGATTGAATAATCGAGCGAATATATTTCTTTTGTATGAAGTCAATGCGATTATATCTATTTGATTATCTTTGATATATTGTTCAAGTCCTTTTAGTAGATTATCACTCATTACGACATCATAATGGATTTCAAGCCCTGGGTATTGCTTGTGAAAATATTCTTTTATGCCAACAAGTTTTATTTCATTCCACGTATCTTTTGATTCAGCAAGATGTATCAAAGATACTGAAAAATGAAATGACTTCCAACTATTGAAAAATGCATCAAAAGCTATTAAATCTCTTTGATCGAAATTAGTTATAAAAGCGATCTGTTTTACCTCACTGAATTGTTTGAATGGTGTATTCTCCGGAATAGCTAATACGGCTGTACGATTTCGGTCAATAACCTCAGCAGTTACACTGCCAATCAGATCTATATCTTTTTGATTTTTTCCTCGTGTCCCCATAATGATGAGTTTAGGACGTTGCTCTTTAGCGTATCTCAATATTTCTTCTTCTGGAATGCCTTCACGTAAAATACAGCTATATTTGACATCTGGAAATTCCCCCGATTCAACTTTATCTTTTATTTTATCAGATAAAGCTTTGAGATCAGAATGAACTTTGTGAATAATTGTTTTTACAGATTCTTCATCTCCAATTTGATAGTTGAATACATCTCCGTATGGCAATGACGATGCATATATAGGTGTAAAATATACATGCAACAAAATAATCTCTGCGTTCTCTGTTTTAGCTAGGTTGAAGGCAAATTCACATGCTTTCATCGAATAACTAGAGAAATCGACCGGAATTAAAATCTTATTTGATTTTTCTCCTTTTTTTGTTTCCTTCTCTCCTACTATACTTTCCGATAGCCAAGCAGAGCTTTCTGTGATTTTCAGTGCATGCGGTAGATCGCTTTCCTTAATTCGTAAGCGTACTCCAGAGGATACAACAGGCTGTATTTGGTTCACATTATGAATGTATGTCTCAATACCTTCATTTTCAAGTACATTTTTTAGAATCTGAGCTTTGGTATATGTCAGAATTGCTAGAGTTACTAATTTGTCTTCCATAATTGATACATTTTGAAGGTGAACAAATAAGAAATCCCAATTGTTTAACGCAATTGGGATTTCTGTTTGCTATATTTTAAACTTGCACAGATTCGGTAGCCTGTTCTTTTTGCATACTCATATTCAATTCATCTAGAATCTTTAAAGCCCGATCGAGAACTGTTGTATCGTCTAACATAACAAGCCCACCATCTGGACCGGGCTCAAGATGTATTCCGACACTTTTTCCCTCCTTGAAATTATGGCCTCCGAAAAAGTTTCGCACAGTATCTACGTGTAAACCAAGTTCGTCTGCTATTCTATGCATGCTACCGCTAGGCAATGAATCTTTAATCTTACGAAGTTCATTAAATGTTATTGTTCTCATGTCTCATAAATTTAATGGTTAGTACTATGTGATTTTTTATCACGCTATAAACTTAAGCAAAAAAAAAGATAAAACAAATTATTTGCTTATCTTTTTTTTCAAAATTGATAAAATCTATTAATACCTTTTATATCACTTCAATAGCAGAAGCTGGGACCCATCCTACTTTTCCATCTTCTAAGTGAATTTCTTTCCATTCTTTCATAGAATTGTCTTTGACGTTTACCTTTCTTCCTTCATGAAGAATAAATAAACTAGTACCACTTTCACTTGGAGTACTTCGCACTGTGACACTCGGATTCATAACTATCGCTTCGTTACGGTTTACCAAATTTTCTTTTTGTTGTGAAGCAAAAAGATTAGAGCATACTGTGATTATTAAAAAGATAATCCCTGAAATGAAGCCTATCTTTTTCCACATAATCTGTTTTGAAAATATAAAGAAGTAGAGAGATACTATCAGTAGAATGAAAGAAACAATTCCCCATGTGGCCCATGCATCTACACTCATACAATTAATCAAAGACTTAGTCCATGAGATAAAAAAGACTTCAGGAGTAGGTTCTACTTTATCTATTGTTTTGGCACGTGCTACTTCGAGATTAGCACGGATGTCGCTATTTCCCGGTTGCAAAAGCAAGGCACGTTCGTAATTAAGAACCGCCTTTGCTATTTCACCTATTTTATAATAACTATTTCCGAGGTTATAATAAACTTCAGATGCTTCTCTATTCTTTAGTAATGCTTCGTATATTTGAATGGCAGCCGCATAATCTTCTTTTATATATGCGGAATCTCCTTTAGTTTTTGTCACATCTTCCAATTTGTTATCAAGAAGTGTATGTGTATCGACATGGATAGAATCAGCTTCGTTTATTTGTCTGGGTTCAATGCTCAGTGAATCTTGCGCGAAGCAAGTTACCGACATTGATAAGAATATAAAAAATAATATTTTTTTCATGACACAATCTCTTCTAAGTTAATGTTTTATTGAATTCTCCATTTTGCTTATCACTTCTATTGAAGATGAATAAACTTTATCCATTGCCTGATTTTCATCTCCCGGAGCAAAACGGGCAAATTCACAGTCATTCAATGCATTCAGGAATTCCTTAATTAGCTCTTCACTCACTCCATGATTTCTCAATTTTTCCTCAATATTATCTTTAGACAAACGGGATACCGGAATATTCAGTTTATCACTGATGTAGCCCCAAAGCGCTTTCAGAACTTCATCATAAAATGCTTCTTTCTTGTTTTCTGCTAACAATTTGCCTGCATTCTTCATTCGTTTGGTAGCCACTTTGTTTGCTTTTTTGGTACGTACTTTGGCAACATTAGCATTTTCCATTGCTTTTTTGCGATAAATGATAACAAATGTAATGAAGAGAGCTAATGGAATAATATACCATAGATAGTAAGCAACAGAACCAAAAAAGAAATCACCTTTCTTAGCTAGTTTACTTTCTCCCATTTTAATGTAACGCACATCCTTGCCTAGTACTTTCAGATCTTCTTTATTTGTGAAATCGGCGATTACTTGATCAGCATTTCCTTCTCCTTTTTCTACTTTCAGCGTATAAGGCTCTGTTTTCAGTGTTTTGTACGTTTGTGACTTCAGATCAAAGTAAGAAAACTCTACAGGAGGAATTGTGAAGTTTCCGGCATGTCTGGGAATCGCCAGATATTCAATTACTTTATTACCGGATAATCCCTCACGGGTCAAATTGAACTTATTATCAATCTTCGGATCATAAACCTCGAAATCTTTTGGAAAATCGACTTCGGGTGTGTTAATCAACTTCAGATTTCCTACACCTGAAATAATCAACTTGATGGTAACGGCATCGTTTGTTTTCAGTTCTTGTGTATTGATGGAAGAGCTGATTGTGAACTCACCTACTCCACCTGAGAAATTGGCTGGCTTTCCGGTTGGCAAGTCTTTTACATTGATAACCAATTTGGGAGTTACGATGTTTTTGTTTATCTCTATATAGTTACTTCCACCATTGAAGAAGGCATCGAATGGATCATCCGAAGCTACTCGCTGTGCGACTGTACCCTCAAATGTAATGGAGGGAATTTCTAATTTACCTGATTGCTGTGGAAACAAAATATATTGGCTCCACACAGTAGTATTATAGTTTCTTCCGTTATAGTGTTCTAAAGTGAAGACCTTTTTACCCGGAAGCTCTACTTCTTGCGTATGGAAACCTTTCAAGTCGGGCATACTTCCACGGAGTCCCCTCAAATCTACCAATGTGTAAACCTTGTAAGTCAGCAGAATAGCCTCTTGTTCGTAGACGGTAGTTTTACTGGCTGAAGCAGTAATGAATAAGTCTTTATTGGTTATCTTGCTACTTGCAGCTTGGCTTCGGGAAGAAGATGGATTACCAGCCTGATTTCCTCCAACTCCATTTGCTTGATCAGGTGGAAGTACTTTGATAGTCACCGTATTGGAAGAGAGGGAATGTCCATCGGCAACAATTGTTGCTGCCGGAATGGTATAGGTTCCTTCTTTATCGGCCATCAATATATAGGTATAAGTAACTGAGCTGGTTGAAGTTACATTACCATTAATGATTTGTGTACTGCTTTGTCGAGAAGCTGTTGGACCCATCAACACTTCAAACCCTTTTATACTTGGGACCCGGAAGTCTCTCACCTTCTGTGTGTTTACCGTATAAGTCAATCGGAATTGATCACCGCTTACTACCACATCAGGCGCTACAGCTGTCAGCGTTGGAGTCCCGTCCGCCCATGCTCTCAGCACCGTAGTTATTAATATGAATAAGAGAATTACTTTCCTCATTTTTCTATTTAGTTATTTTAGTCGTCAAAATTAAACAATTACCAGTCTTTATCCAATTTCTTTCCTCGAATTTGCATTTGTTTTTTCACTTTATCCTGCACATTCTTTTCATCTTGCATCACCGCATTCAACAATTGCTGAGCATTTTCTTTGGACATTTCATCCTTATTCTGCTGCTGTTGCTGATTTTGATTCTGTTGTTGATCTTTCTTATCTTGATTTTTCTGATCTTTGTTTTGCTCTTTCTGTTCGTCTTTCTGATCCTGTTTTTGGTCTTTATTCTGATTTTGATTTTGTTGGTTTTGTTGTTGGTCTTTCAGCAATTTCTGTGCTAAAGCAAGATTGTAACGTGTTTCGTTGTCTTTCGGGTTATTGCGTAAAGACTCCTTGTAAGCCTCGATGCATTGTGGATATTGTTTAGAAGCCTGAAGGATAACACCCATATTGTGATAAATCTGGGCTAGTTTATCTTTTTCTTTTTCTACCTTTGAAGCCGATTCAAATTGTTCCATTGCTTCTTTTGCTTTTTGCTGCATCAGAAGCGAATTGCCCAGGTTGAACATAGCATCTGTCGACTTCGGGTTCACTTCCAGTGCTTTGCGATAATCCACCTCTGCTTTGACAAACAAGCTGTCGTTATATAACTTGTTTCCGCTACGCAGATAATCTCTATCCGACTTTTGGGCAAAGGCACTCCCTCCTGCTACAAGCAAGAATAACAGGGTGATATAGGTTTTCTGTAACATAAGCATTTATTTAAATAGTCTCACATTTTTGAAAAGCGGATTCTTTCGTTCCAAAATAAGCATTTCTACAATCAGCAGGATGAGTATCAACCATGCCAATGCTTGGAATTGTTCATCAAATTCGGTATAAACCTGACTCTCCACATCAGCTTTCGACAGTTTGGCTATCTCGTTGTTCAGTATCTTCTCTGCTGAGTTGGAATTATCCACACGGATGTACATTCCATTGCCGGCTTTGGCTATTTCCTGACACATTTGTTCGTTCAAACGAGTTACAATGACGTTTCCATCTTTATCACGGCGATAATCGTTACTGCCTCTTTCCGAAGGAATCGGGGAACCGTCAGGCGAGCCGATACCTAATACAAATACTTGCATACCTTTTTCGGCTGCTTCCTTTGCAGCTTCTACAGCACCGCCTTCGTGGTTTTCACCATCGGTAATGACTATGATAGCACGTCCTACACCTTCCTGTGGAGTGAAGCTTTTCATAGCCAAACGAATAGCTGCTCCAATATCTGTACCCTGTGTAGTTATCAGCGAAGGATTGATAGTCTCCAAGAACATTTTGGCAGATACGTAGTCGCTTGTGATAGGTAATTGTGTGAATGCATCTCCGGCAAATACGATTAAACCTACTTTATCATTGTTGAACGTATCTACTAATCTGGAAATAAGCTTTTTTGCTTTGTCCAAACGACTGGGAGTCACGTCTTCTGCTAACATTGAGTTGGAAATATCCAATGCAATGACTGCTTCTACCCCACTGCGTTTTACCGTTTCCATTTTGGAACCAAATTGTGGGCGTGCTAACATTAGGATTACTAATGTGAGTGCAGCAAAAATCAGCCAGAATTTAATGTCAGGGCGATATTTGGAAATAGTCGGCATTAAATGTTTGAGTAATGTCGGATCACCATACTTGCGAATGTTTTGTCGGCGGCGGTAATTAGAATATAAGTACAGCGCTACTACAAAGGGCAATATGATGAGTAAATATAAAAAGTTCGGGTCTGCAAATCGAAACATAACTTCTTGTTTTTAAGGTATTTTCTTTAACACTGAGTTGCGTAATAAAATTTCAAGCAGGATACAGAAGAAAGCAATCCAGGCAAATATTTGGTATTCTTCTTCTCGTTTGCTGAACTCTTTTACATTCAACTTCGTTTTTTCCAGTTTGTCAATTTCCTGATAAACTTCCTTTAATTTAGAATTACTGGTAGCGCGGAAATAGTTTCCATTTGTTGCTCCGGCAATTTCAGTCAAAGTTTTCTCGTCAATTTCCACAGGAGTATTTATATATTGTGTTCCTGCGTATGTTTGCACCGGATAAGGAGCTGTTCCGTTAGTACCCACTCCGATAGTGTAAACTCTGATACCAAATTTCTTGGCAATTTCAGCAGCGGTCATTGGGGAAATATCTCCACGATTGTTGCTACCGTCTGTCAGCAGAATAATCACTTTAGACTTTGCCTTACTGTCTTTCAGTCGGGTTACCGCATTAGCGATACCCATGCCGATGGCGGTACCATCTTCTATCAGTCCACGTTGGGCAATGTCACCCTTAATGCCATTAAAAAGATTCAGTAACACACCATGGTCTACTGTCAACGGACATTGGGTGAAACTTTCACCGGCAAAGATGGTCAGACCGATATTATCATTGGGGCGTCCGTTGATAAATTCAGCAGCTACATCTTTGGCAGCTTCCAGTCTGTTCGGCTTCAAGTCTTCTGCCAGCATACTGGTGGACACGTCGATAGCCAGCATAATATCAATTCCCTCTATTTCGCTGTTTTGCCACTTATTAGTGCTTTGCGGACGTGCAAGTACTACAATTATCAATGCTAATGCAATGACACGTAGTATAAATGGAGCATGCAGCAAATAATTCTTATAACTTTTGGGAGTATGCGCATATACCCGTGCATCCGAAATCTGGAGCGTAGCCTCAGATTTCTTTCGCTTTAAGATATACCATACAATATAAGGTATAAGTAATAATAGCAAAAACAGATATTCAATATTGGCAAAAATCATTTCATTTATGATTTAACAGTTTACTATTTAGTATTCAAGCTATATATACTTTTAAGCAAAAAGATTATATAGCTGCATACCTATATATATAAAGGTACCTATCAATGCGGTTGACAAAATTGCGATTCCGCAAATTAACAATACTTTTGTCCGTAAAGAACGCTTCTCTATAATTGTAATTTCCGTTGGTTGCGGTTTTTGATTTTCTTCTTCAGGTTGCTTCGTTTCATTAATAAAGTCAATAGCATTGATCAGATTGGCATCATTCTCGTTCATTTGCGGATCGTGCTTCGCGAACTTCACTAGATCGGCTGTCTGGAAAAGCTCCTTCAAATCAGAAATAGCTTCTTTATCCTTCATTTCTAATAGCTTGTCAATAATCTCAGATGAAGTCATTTCAAGCGCATTGAAACCAAAACGATCTTTTATATAGGTGCGAAGTGTATCAGTCAATTCTGTGTAATATTCCTTCGGTTGTCCTTTCTGCCATACTTTCTCATTCTTGATACGCTCTATCTCTTTCATTGCAGCCTGATGGGGCGGCAATTTAGGTTCTACCTTTATTTTGCGGATAATAGGTTTGTTATCCCGGATACGAACTATGAGATAAATCAATAGACCAAGTAAAGGCAAAGCCAAGAATGAACAGCCAATTAACCCATACCAGTCTTCCCATGCGAAAGGAGCTTTCATCACGGTTTTCTGTCCAAAAAATTGGTCTGGATGTAATGTGTCAACCGGTATTGAATATACTTTCAATGCCAAAGCTCTTGATCTATACTCTTTGCCATCTACTGTAACAGGCATTGGTGGTAGATAATACAAAGCCGAGTCAAAAGAAGTA
>ENA-OPXM01000969-OPXM01000969.1-human-gut-metagenome-genome-assembly--contig:-NODE-969-length-14611-cov-4.496702_pt1 | contig 14611 bp, 11 predicted proteins | sample MGYA00241707_ERZ502035 | MGnify/ENA primary metagenome ERZ502035 (study PRJEB25962, sample SAMEA2043051) | human gut metagenome | biome: human gut; feature: human-associated habitat; material: faeces... | reverse complement strand
TCGTGGATATGAGAAGGAATCCCTGAAGGATGAAGAACATCCGCTTGCACCGTATAATATCACTGAACAGAAGGAACTTCACCTGTATGAAACGGATGCGACGCATGGATCGACTGCTGTCGATGAAATATTCATGGCAGGCAGATTGATCGGTGGCTGCATGGACTGCCTGGTGAATCTGCTTGGAACGAAATTTGATAAAACAACAGATTTTCTGGAACACTATAAAGAGGATGGCTTCATCTGGTTCTTAGAAGCTTGTGATCTGAATGTAATGGCGATCCGCCGTGCTATGTGGCAGATGGAGCATGCGGGATGGTTCCGATATGTGAAGGGATTTCTGATCGGACGGCCGGTGTGTTTCGGAGAAGAAGCATTCGGGATTGATCATTACCGGGCAGTAACCGATCTGCTGGCAGAGTATCAGGTTCCGGTGATCATGGATCTGGACATCGGACACATGGCTCCTATGATGCCGGTTGTTACCGGGGCCATGGCAAAAGCACATGTGCAGGGAAATACATTTGTTCTGGATTATGAATGGAGGTAAAAATGAAAGGTTTGAAAAAATATATGGCAGGTATTCTTGTGGCAGGCATGGTTCTTGGAAGTGCAGCAGTTCCGGCACCGGTGTATGCGACAGAGGCAGAGGATGCACAGGAAGATAACGGGGATGATGTGGAAATTACACTGGACGACAAGCCATATCTGGCGCTCGGAGCGGATCTGACTGCAGACCAGCAGCATACCGTGTTATCTTATATGGGGATCGAAGCGGCGGATTTTGATAAATATGATGTGGTTTATGTGAGCAATGCAGAAGAACATCAGTATCTGGATTCTTATCTCTCCTCCAGCGTCATCGGCACCCACGCCCTGCTGACGGAGGACGTGCAGTATCAGAAGCTGGGCCTGGTGGTAACGGACGAGCAGCACCGGTTCGGCGTGAACCAGCGGGCGGCCCTGTCCCAAAAGGCGGAGGACCCCCATATGCTGGTGCTGTCCGCCACACCCATCCCCCGGACCCTGGCCCTGGTGATCTACGGCGACCTGGACGTGTCGGTGATCGACGAGCTGCCCCCCGGGCGGCAGAAGGTGGACACCTTCGCCCTGGGGGAGAGCTATCGCCCCCGGGTGCAGGCCTTTATCCGGAAGCTGGCGGCGGCGGGACAGCAGATCTTCATCGTGTGCCCCCTGGTGGGGGAGGCGGACCAGATTCCCGACGAGCACAAGGCCGTGACGGCCTACGCCAAGCAGCTGCAGGAGCAGGTGTTTCCGGACCTGCGGGTGGCGGTGCTCCACGGGAAGATGAAGCCCAAGGAGAAGGAGAAGGTCATGGCGGCATTTGCCGCCGGGGAAAGCGACATTCTGGTGTCCACCACCGTGGTGGAGGTGGGGGTGGACGTGCCCAACGCCACCTGCATGGTGGTGGAAAACGCCGACCGGTTCGGCCTGTCCCAGCTGCACCAGCTGCGGGGCCGGGTGGGCCGGGGCAAGGCCAAAAGCTACTGCATCCTGCTGTCGGACAGCCAGAATGAGGAGACCCGGGCCCGGCTGAAGGTGATGACCCAGACCAACGACGGCTTCGTCATCTCCCAGGAGGACCTGCGGCTGCGGGGGCCCGGCGACTTCTTCGGCCAGCGGCAGCACGGCCTGCCGGCCATGAAGATCGCCGACCTCAGCTGCGACATGCGGCTGCTGGACGAGGCCCAGACGGCGGCCCGGCAGCTGATGGAGCGTGACCCGGAGCTGACAGACCCGGCCCACCGGCCCCTGCGCCGGCGCATCCGCCAGCTGTTCGACACCAACGCCGATATGCTGAACTGAGGTATGAAAACAAACACCGGAGGGACAGCCGTCCCTCCGGTGTTTTCCGGTTATTTCGTTTTTACTCGCCCAGCTGATTGTCCACCAGCTGCGCCAGGGCCTCCACGGCCTCCTTGGCGTCGGGGCCGTCGGCGATCAGGGTGATGGCGGTGCCCTTCACAATGCCCAGGGACAGAACGCCCAGCAGGCTCTTGGCGTTGACCCGGCGCTCCTCCTTCTCCACCCAGATGCCGCTTTTGAACTCGTTGGCCTTCTGGATAAAATAGGTAGCAGGCCGGGCGTGCAGGCCCACCTCATTGTTCACGGTAACTTCCTGTGTAAACATTCCATTGCACTCCTTTTATGAAGCATTTTCGCAAAATGCGGGGACATACTTCTCTCACACTATAATATTATACCGAAACGGGGAAAGAAAGCAATATCCAAAGCTACAAATTCTTGAAGCGGGGCCTGAAAAAAAGTTTGGCCCTTTTGGCAGAATCCACAAACTCCGTCTGTTATTTCAACTCCACCACCGTTACGCCGGCCTCTCCCTCGCCATAGCGGCCCAGACGGAAGCTCTTGACGGCCTTGTTCCGCTTGAGCATCTCGTGGACCGCCTTGCGCAGGGCGCCGGTGCCCTTGCCGTGGATGATGGTCACGGTGCCCAGCTTTGCCATCACGGCGCTGTCGATGTAATTCTCCACCACGCTTTCGGCCTCCAGGGTCTCATAGCCCCGGATATCCAGCTCCGACGAAGCCCGGGACTGGAGATTCAGCTTGGGACTGCCGCCCACCGGAGCGGCGGGCTTCTTTTTGGGCTGGCCCTCCGGCAGGCGCACCTGCTGGGCCTTGACGGTCATCTTCATCTTCCCCGCCTGCAGGAGCAATGTGCCGTCGTTGTTGACGGCCAGCACCGAGGCGGCCATTTTCACCCCGGGAAGCTCCACCAGGTCCCCTACCTCGATGGGGCGGCTGGGAGCATAGGCAGGCTCCTGGGGCTCGCTGCGCAGGTGCAGGGCCTCCTGGGCCTGGTTCAGACTGTGCCGCACGGCGGCCTTGGCGTCGTTGAGCTCCTGGAAGTTGATCTGCTTTTGCTGCTGGCGGCGCAGCTGGTCCAACTGGGCGAAAATTTCGTCGGCCTGGGCCTGGGCCTGGCGCACGATGCGCTTGGCCTCGGCCTCGCCCTTGGTGCGGGCGTTGTCCTTGGCTTTTTCCATTTGCTCCCGGAAGGTCCGGGCCTTTCGGGCGTCCTCCTCCCGCTGACGCCACAGGCGGTCCGCCTCGGCCTGGGCCTTCTCCAGCCGCTGGCGCTTCTCCTCCAGCTGGGTCAGCACGTCCTCGAAGCGGACGGAGTCGCTGTCCATCTGCTGCTGGGCGGCCTGGATCACGGACTCGTCCAGCCCCAGCCGCCGGGAGATGGCGAAGGCGTTGGACTTGCCGGGGATGCCGATCAGCAGGCGGTAGGTGGGGCGCAGGGTCTGCACGTCGAACTCACAGCTGGCGTTTTCCACCCCCGCCGTGGTCATGGCGAAGGTTTTCAGCTCGGCATAGTGGGTGGTGGCGGCGATCAGCGCCCCCTGACTGCGGGCGCTTTCGATGATGGCAATGGCCAGGGCCGCGCCCTCGATGGGGTCCGTACCGGCTCCCAGCTCGTCAAACAGCAGCAGGCTCTGGTCGTCCACCTCCCGCAGAATCTGCACGATGTTGGACATATGGGCGGAGAAGGTGGACAGGCTCTGTTCGATGCTCTGCTCGTCGCCTACGTCCGCCAGCACCCGGTGGAACACCCGGACGGCGCTGCCGCTGTCGGCGGGGATGTGCAGGCCGCACTGGGCCATCAGGCACAGCAGGCCGATGGTTTTCAGGGTCACGGTCTTGCCGCCGGTGTTGGGGCCGGTGATCACCAGGGTGTCGAACTGCTCACCCAGCTCCACGGTGATGGGCACGGCCCTGGCCTGGTCCAGCAGGGGGTGCCGAGCACGGCGCAGGGTCACGCCGCCCCGGCGGCGGACCTCCGGACGGCTGGCGTTGAGCTGATAGCTCAGCTGTGCCCGGGCGAAGATCACGTCCAGGTGCACCAGAATGTCATAGTCCCAGAGGATGTTCTCCATCTGGGCAGCGCAGGCGGCGGACAGCTGGCGCAGGATGCGGTCGATCTCCTTCTGCTCCCGGGCCTCCAGCTCCTTCAGCTCATTGTTGGCCTGCACCACGCCCATGGGCTCCACAAACAACGTGGCCCCGGAGGAGGAGATATCATGGACCAGGCCGGGCATACTGCCCTTGCACTCGGCCTTCACCGGCACCACGAACCGGCCGTCCCGCTGGGTGATCAGGGCCTCCTGCAGCACCTTGGCATAGGACGGCGAGGAGATGATGCGCTGGAGAATCTGGCGGCCCTTGGAGGCGGCCAGCCGCATTTTCCGGCGGATGTCCGCCAGCTCGCTGCTGGCGGTGTCGGCGATGGTCTCCTCGTCCAGAATGGCGGAGCGGATCTGCTCCTCTAAGTATTTATTGGTGTGCAGGGAGGTGAACAGGCGGTCCAGCACCGTCTCCTCCCCCTGGCGCTGGGCGTCGTAATCCGACACCCGGCGGCTGGCGGTGAGGACGCCGGCGATGTCCAGCAGCTCCCGGGTGTTCAGCATACCGCCGTGGTCCGCCCGGGTCAGGGCGGCGGATACGTCCTTCACGCCGGAGAAGGACGGACTGCCGTGGAGCCCCAGCCGCTCCTTGGCGGCGTCGGTCTCGTCCAGCAGCCGCAGCACCTCCTCCACGTCCGTGGAGGGGGTCAGCTTCAGGCACCGGTCCTTGGCCGCCTGACTGACGGCCTTGGCCGCCAGCTTTTCCAGCACCGCCGGAAGCTCCAGGGTGCGGATGGATTTTTCAAATAATTCACTCATATTTCGTTTCCTCTTGCGGAAGAATGGTCTTGTAATAATCCAGGGTACGGAAGCTGCGCTCCAGCTGGGCGGAAACGTAGGCGTCCGCCGCATGGTTCAGGGCACGCAGTCCCTCCGGCGGCAGGGAAAAGCTGTACAGCCGCCGGGGGTCGCCGTAGAGCACGTATCGCAGGGCCGCCAGCCCCGACGCTGTCAGCGGCAGGGACAGTCCCCCCTTTTCCCGGCATTTGCCGCAGTGCACCACCCCGTGGACCACGTCCAGCATGGGATTTTCCGGCTGGGGCGCGCCGCACAGGGCGCAGGCATCGGCCATGGGTTCATAGCCCGCCAGGGCCATCAGCCGGAACTGAAACGCGGGCTTCACCAGCTGAGGCGGCTTTTTCAGGGCGCTGAGGGCATACAGGGCGTTGAGCAGCAGGGGCAGCACGTCGCCGCCGCAGCCGTCGGACACCGCCTCCGTCAGCTCGGCGAAGTAGGCCGCCAGGCTCAGGGCCGTCAGGTCCTGCCGCAGGCCGTCGAACAGCTCGATGGTGTCCGCCGCGTCCAGCATGGTCCACCGGCCCTTTTCATAGAGGGTCATCTCCGAATAGGCCAGCAGCTGGCAGGCCGCGGCCACGCGGCTGCCCTTGCGCCGGGCCCCCCGGGCGATCACGGAGAGCCTGCCCCGGTCCGGGGTCAGCACGGTGAGGATCTTGTCCGCGTCCCGGGTCACCGTTTCCCGCAGCACCAGGCCGCACGTTACGAATCGTTCCGGCTGCATTCAGTCGCCTCCTTATACAGCAAGTATGCCTCCGGCGCTCCGGTGGCCCAGAACAGGGCCCAGCGCTCCTCCATGGCTTTTCACCTCCGCCCATAGCTTGCCGCTTTTCCGGCGGCGTCATGAGTGGAAGCTTTTGGAGGGGGGATTACTGCTCGTCATATCCCCTGGCGCGGATGAAATTCACATTATCCCGCCAGTTTGCCCCAGTCAGATGATATCTGACCGGGGACCCCTCATACCATCTGCTGCGGCGGAAATGAATTCCGCCGGCAGAAATTCTTTGAATTTACGCCGCAGAGCGGCGAGCGGCTGACGCCGCAAGAAAACTGGCACAGCATGGCCGATGGGAAGAAGTCACTGCTCGTCATATCCCCTGGCGCGGATAAAATTCACATTATCCCGCCAGTTTTCTTTGACCTTGACCCAGGTTTCCATGTACACCTTGGCGCCCATGAACTTTTCGATGTCCCGGCGGGCCAGGGAGCTGATGCGCTTGAGCATATCCCCGTGCTTGCCGATGATGATGCCCTTGTGGCTGGCTTTTTCGCAGTAGATGGTCACGTCCAGGTCGACGATGCCGGTGTCCTCCCGCTCGGTGAAGCGGGTCACCTCCACCGCCGTGCCGTGGGGGATCTCCTTTTCCAGGCACAGCAGCATTTTCTCCCGGACAATCTCGGCGCAGACCTGGGCGTCGGGCTGGTCGGTGGTCATGCCGTCGGGGAACAGCTGGGGGCCTTCCGCGGCATAGGTCTGCAGCTGGGCCATCAGGTCCTCCAGGCCGTCGCCGGTCCGGGCGGAGATGGGAATGATGGCGTCGAAGCCGTCAAAGGCCTGGCTGTAGGCCGCGATCACCGCCAGCAGGTCGTCCTTCTTCTCCACGGTGTCGATCTTGTTGATGCACAGCACGCAGGGCAGGTGCTCCTCCCGGATGCGCTGGAGCAGGATCTTCTCCGGCTCCCCTACATGGGCGATGGGCTCCACCAGCAGCAGCGCGGCCTCCACCTGCTCCAGGCTCTCCCGCACCACCTTGACCATGTAGTCCCCCAGCCGGGACCGGGGCTTGTGCAGGCCCGGGGTGTCCAGCAGCACAAACTGGGTGTCCTCCCGGTTCACCACGCCGTAGATCCGGTTGCGGGTGGTCTGGGGCTTGTCGGAGACGATGGCGATCTTCTCCCCCACCAGGGCGTTGGTGAGGCTGGACTTGCCCACGTTGGGCCGCCCGCAGATGGTGATCATAGCGGTTTTTGTGATGTTGTTCATAGGTGATCCTCAACTTTCTTTTGAGCAATTTTATTGTGTCAGGGTAAACTGATAAGTGACAGAGTTCTGCCACCGTTCCTCGTTTGCCAGGTCCTGCCCGATCACCTTGCCGCCCATGCGCTCATAGAAGCTGCGGGCGTTAAGATTCTCCGGGACACAGTGGCAGACAAAGGAGGCGGCATGGTGCGCTCTGCAATACGCTTTCACGAAATCGAACGCTTGCCGACCGATCCCCTGTCTTTGGTATTCGGCGGAAATATACAGGGATTGCAGGGTGATTACATCGGCTTCGTTTATCGTCAGGTAGCCGATATCCTGCCGGTCCTTTCGGACCAAGTACACAGAATACGCCGGATGATGGACCCTCAGCAGCTCCATTTCCCTGTGCCAGTCCCAGTCAAAGTTATCTATCATGCTGTCGGGGTAGATGCCTCGGTATGTGGTGTCCCAGATTCTTTGCCGCAGAGCGATAATGGACGGCACATCCTCTTCGGATGCCTCAATAAACAGCTTTTCCTCGGCCATGCTATCACATCTCCTTCCGGGATTTTTACTCAATTTCCACACTCCGGGGCCGGCACGCTCTCCGCTGCCCGATTGCGGACAGCGAACAGAAACACCGGACGGAGCAGGCCCAGGGATAAAACGGTGAACACGGTCAGGATGTCCCCATATTTACCGGCACGGCTTTTATAGATCCGGTGGGCGATCAGGGTGTCCAGGATAAAGACCGCCAACAGGGCCATCAGCAGGAGGATGAACCAAAGAGTATTCAGCTCCCGGCAGACGTAGAAATAGACGCAAAGGCAGACGGACAGAAGCGTCAGAAGGGCCGACACGGCGCCCATGACCCGCCGGTCTGCCAGCTTTCCCAGCAGATACTTGCTGTAAAAGGGAATCCAGGCAGGGAATGTATGTGCGTCGCCCGCTTTTTTGCGCATGCAGGCGATGGAAAAGCCCTCCAGCACATAGCTGGCCATGATATACGCCGCCGCGGCGGCAAACACGGCGATGAAGAACAGGAAAATCGCCGATAATATGCCCGAAACAATCAGAACGCCGAATCCGGCCATATGCGATACCTCCTATTTTACCCCAGCCGGTCCCCGTTTTCCACGGGCTTGTCCGGCGTGATCAGCACCACGCCGCCCTGGGAGTAGGTCCCCAGCACCAGCACCTCGGAGAAGAAATTGGCGATCTGGCGGGGCGGAAAATTCACCACCGCCAGCACCTGCTTGCCCACCAGCTCCTCCGGGGTATACTGCTGGGTGATCTGGGCGCTGGAGCGCTTCCGGCCCAGCTCCGGGCCCAGGTCCACCAGCAGCTGATAGGCGGGCTTCCGGGCCTTTTCAAAGGGCCGGGCCTCCACAATGGTGCCCACCCGGATATCCAGCTTCATAAAATCGTCAAACGTGGCCTGTTCCATGTGCGTTCCTCCTGTTATCAATCGCTGTCCAGCTTCAGAACAGCCATGAAGGCTTCGGTGGGAACCTGGACTGTTCCAAGATTCCGCATCTTCTTCTTGCCTTCTTTCTGCTTTTCCAGCAGCTTCTTCTTGCGGGTAATGTCGCCGCCGTAGCACTTGGCCAGCACGTCCTTGCGCATGGCCTTCACTGTCTCCCGGGCGATGATCCGTCCGCCGATGGCCGCCTGGATGGGCACCTCGAACAGCTGGCGGGGGATGTTCTCCTTCAGCTTTTCGCACAGCCGCCGGGCCCGGGGATAGGCCTTGTCCTTGTGGGCGATGAAGCTCAGGGCGTCCACGCCGTCGCCGTTGAGCAGCAGATCCACCTTCACCAGCTCGCTGGGCCGGTAGCCGGACAGCTCATAGTCCAGGGAGGCATAGCCCTTGGTGTTGGCCTTCAGGGTGTCAAAAAAGTCGTAGATGATCTCGTTGAGGGGCATCTGATAGTGCAGCTCCACCAGGTGGGTGTCCAGATACTGCATGTCCTTGAACTCGCCCCGGCGGTCCTGGCACATGGGCATGATGTTGCCCACATACTCGTTGGGGCTGATGATGGACACCTTTACATAGGGCTCCTCGGCGTGCTCGATGACCGTGGGGTCCGGGTAGTTGTGGGGATTGTCCACCTTCACCATGGTGCCGTCGGACTTGTACACGTGATAGATGACGCTGGGCAGGGTGGTCACCAGGTCCAGATTGAATTCCCGCTCCAGCCGCTCCTGGATAATCTCCATATGCAGCATCCCCAGAAAGCCGCAGCGGAAGCCGAAGCCCAGGGCCACGGAGCTCTCCGGCTCGAAGGTCAGGGAGGCGTCGTTGAGCTGGAGCTTCTCCAGGGCGTCCCGCAGGTCGGGATACTTGCTGCCGTCCTCGGTGTAAATGCCGCAGTAGACCATGGACTGGGCGGGCCGGTAGCCGGGCAGAGGCTGGGCGGCGGGGTTTTCGGCGTCGGTGATGGTGTCGCCCACCTGGGTGTCCTTGACGTTTTTGATGGAGGCGGTGAAATAGCCCACCTCACCGGCCTGGAGGGCGTCCGTGGGCTCGTTGCCCAGGGGCTTGAGATATCCGCACTCCAGAATGGTATACTGGGCTCCGGTGGCCATCATGCGCACCGTCTGCCCCCGGCGGATGGTGCCCTGCTTGATGCGGAACAGCACCACCACCCCCACATAGGGGTCATACTGGCTGTCGAAGATCAGGGCCTGCAGGGGGGCGTTGGGGTCGCCGGTGGGGGCGGGGACATTGTGCACCACGTCCTCCAGCACCGACTCCACGTTCAGGCCCAGCTTGGCGGAGATTTCCGGCGCGTCCATGGCGGGCAGGCCGATGATGTCCTCCACCTCCTGCTTGGCCTTCATGGAGTCGGCGGCGGGCAGGTCGATCTTGTTGAATACCGGCAGAATCTCCAGGTCGTGCTCCATGGCAAGATAGGTGTTGGCCAGGGTCTGGGCCTCCACCCCCTGGGTGGCGTCCACCACCAGCACCGCCCCCTCGCAGGCGGCCAGGGACCGGGACACCTCATAGTTGAAGTCCACGTGGCCCGGGGTGTCGATGAGGTTCAGGGCGTAGATCTCGCCGTCCTTGGCCTTGTAGAACAGGTGCACGGCCCGGGACTTGATGGTGATGCCCCGCTCCCGCTCCAGATCCATGTTGTCCAGAATCTGGTTCTCCATCTCCCGCTCCGGCACGGCGTCGCACAGCTCCAGCAGCCGGTCCGCCAGCGTGGACTTGCCATGGTCAATATGGGCGATGATGGAAAAATTGCGGATATGGGATTGTTCAAACATTTGCGTTCCTCCTGTAGGTAAGTCCACGCTGACGCGCCAAGTGGCGCGTAACAAGCGTTTTGCGCAGCAAAACCTTGCCGCAGGCGGAATTCATTTCCGCCGAAGGACATTAAATGAAAAGGGCTCCCGGTTTGCCGTCAGGCAAACTGGGAATGGGACTTGCCATGGTCAATATGGGCAATGATGGAAAAGTTGCGAATATGGGATTGTTCAAACATTTGCGTTCCTCCTCAGGGGAATAACAAGTTATATTCCCACCTATTATAACGGATGTTCCGGCAAAATGCAATTCCTGTTGCCGCCGGGAAGAAAAAGTGTTACAATAAAGGCACCCCAATTTTTGAGAGGAAAGGACGAACGCCATGAAGCTGAGTTTTTTCGGCGCTGACCAGTGTGTCACCGGCAGCCATTGTCTGGAGGTAGGCGGCAAGCGCATCCTCATCGACTGCGGATTGCAGCAGGGCCGGGACGAGGTGGACAACCGCACCCTGCCCTTTGCCCCGGGCAGCATCGACTATGTGCTCATCACCCACGCCCACATCGACCACTCCGGCCGGGTGCCCATGCTCATCAAAAACGGCTTCCAGGGCCGTATTCTCACCACCCGGCTCACGGCTCAGCTCATGAGCATCATGCTCCAGGATTCCGCCCACATCCAGGAGAGCGACGCCGAGTATAAAAACCGCAAGAACCGCCGGGCCGGGCGGCCGGAGGAGGAGCCTCTGTATACCGTGGCCGACGCCCAGCGGGTGCCGGAGTTTATTGACACCTGCGAATATGACCAGCCCGTCCACCTGTGCGACGGGGTGGACGCCGTGTTCATCGACGCGGGCCATCTGCTGGGCTCCGCGTCCATCCGCCTGACCCTCACCGAAGGCGGCGAGACCCGCACCATCGTCTTTTCCGGCGATATCGGCAACGTGGACCAGCCCATCATCCGGGACCCCCAGTTCTTCACCGGGGCGGATTATGTGGTCATGGAGAGCACCTATGGCGACCGCAACCACACCGAGGTGTGGAGCTATACCGGCCAGCTGGCCCAGATCATCGACGAGACCCTGGGCAAGGGCGGCAACGTGGTGATCCCCTCCTTTGCCGTGGGCCGCACCCAGGAGCTGCTGTATTTCATCCGGGAGATCAAGGATCAGGGCCTGGTGACCTCCGTGCCGGATTTCCCCGTGTATGTGGACAGTCCCCTGGCCAAAAGCGCCACCACCATCTTCTGCGGCGACCTGCGGGGCTATCTGGACCAGGAGGCTCTGGAGCTGGTGAAGGACGGTACCCATATGTTCAACTTCCCGGGCCTGCATCTGACGGAGACCGTGGACGAGTCCAAGGCCCTGAACGAGGACCACACCCCCAAGGTCATCATCTCCGCCTCCGGTATGTGCGACGCGGGCCGCATTCGCCATCACCTGAAGTATAACCTGTGGCGGGCGGACAGCGCCGTGGTGTTCGTGGGCTTCCAGTCTCCGGGCACCCTGGGCCGCACCCTGCTGGACGGGACTCCCTCCGTGAAGCTGTTCGGCGAGGACGTGGCCGTCCGGGCCAAGGTGGTGAATTTCCAGGGCCTCAGCTCCCACGCCGACCACGACCATCTGCTGGACTGGATCGGCCATTTCAAGGAGCCCAAGCCCCAGCACGTGTTCGTGGTCCACGGCGACCGGGAGGTGGCGCCGGTGTTTGCCCAGACGGTGAGCCAGCTGGGCTTCACGGCCCACGCTCCCCAGTATACCGAGGAATATGACCTGCTGACCTGCACCCAGCTGGCGGCGGGCTATCTGCCCCAGCGCAAGACCCGCACCTTCGAGGGTGCGCCCCGGGTCACCGCGGCGTATCAGAAGCTGGTGCAGCTGGGCGATTCCCTGGTGGGCCTTATCCGCCGCAGCAAGGGCCGGGACAACAAGACCCTGGCCTCCTTTGCCGAGGCCCTGCGCAAGGTCATGGAGAAGTTCGAGATTTAACCAAGTTTTGGAAACCTTTCAGGGGCGGACAGCTCTGTCCGCCCCTAATTTTCGTATGATTCGCACGAGAGGAGGGCGCTTATGCCCGGATTGGAGAAAAACCGCATTTACCGCGCCCATATCGACGGCTATTCCAGCGAGGGCCTGGGCATTGCCCGGATAGACGGCCAGGTGGTGTTCGTCCACGGGGCCGTCCGGGGCGAGACCTGCGACGTTCTGGTGATGAAGGTGCTGAAAAACGCCGCCTTCGGCAAGATCGCCGCCCTGGCGGAGCCGTCTCCCGCCCGGCGGCAGCCGGACTGTCCGTATTATGGCCGCTGCGGCGGCTGCGATTTCCGGCATATGTCCTATGAGGAGGAGCTGTGGGCCAAGCGGGCCCGGGTCCAGGACGCCCTGACCCGTATCGGCGGCGCGGAGGTGACGGTGGAAGAAATTCTGGGTGCGGAGCAGCCCCTGCACTACCGCAACAAGAGCATCTATCCCATCTCCCCGGTGGGGGAGGTGGGCTTTTACCGGGCCCGCAGCCACCAGGTGGTGCATGTGGAGCACTGTCTCATCCAAAAGCCGGAGGCCGATGCCCTGGCTCAGGCGGTGCGGGACTATATTGCCCGGTTTCAGGTGCCGCCCTACGACGAGGCCACCGACCGGGGGCTGCTGCGGCATCTGTACGTCCGCACCAGCTGCGCCGGGGAATCCCTGGCGTGCCTGCTGGTCAACGGCTCCCGTCTGCCCCATGAGGAGGAGCTGGTGGCCATGCTCCGGGCCGCCGCGCCAAAAACCTGCGGCGTGGTGCTGGGGGAAAATACCCGCCGGGGAAACGCCATCCTGGGGGACCGGTACCGCACCCTGTGGGGCCGGGACTATCTGACGGACACCCTGTGCGGCCTGGAGCTGCGGCTGTCGGTGCCGTCGTTTTATCAGGTGAACCACGATCAGGCCCAGCGCCTGTATGAAAAGGCCCTGGAATACGCGGGGCTGACGGGCCGGGAGCTGGCGGTGGACCTGTATTGCGGCGCCGGGACCATCACCCAGGTGCTGGCCCGCCGGGCCCGGCACGTCATCGGCGGCGAGATCGTCCCGGAGGCCATCCGGGACGCGGAGGACAGCGCCCGCCGCAACGGCGTGGGCAACGTGGAGTTCCTGTGCGGCGACGCCTCCCGGCTGGCGGCGGAGCTGCGGCAGCGGGGCCTGCGGCCCGACGTGATCTGCGTGGACCCGCCCAGGAAGGGGCTGGCCCCCGACGTGGTGGAGGCAGCGGCCTCCATGGAGCCGGAGTGCATCGTCTATGTCTCCTGCGACCCGGCCACCCTGGCCCGGGATGTGGCCCGCTTCGCCCCTCTGGGCTACCACCCCGTCCGGGCCTGCGCCGTGGACCTATTCCCCGGCACGGCGAACGTGGAGACGGTAGTTCTTTTGTCCCACAAAAAAGCCGACAGTTATATCCACATTGATGTGGAGTTTGGAGAGGGCGAGGGCAAGATTCCGGTAGATAGTATTGCTAAAAGAGCCGAAGCGTACAAGCCCAAAGAAAAAGTGACCTACAAAATGATTAAGGAGTACATAGAAGCGAAATACGGCTTCAAGGTACATACCGCATATATCGCAGAGGTAAAGCGAAATTTGGGATTGCCGATGTATGATGCTCCTAACGCAGTAGAGGAATTGAAACAGCCGAGGAAGCATCCGACACCAGAAAAGGTAGAAGCAATCAAAGATGCACTTCGTTATTTTGCAGTGATATAAAACTTTACTTACAATCGAATATTTCTTACATAGCCGTTTATTCATTTATTTGAGTAAGCGGCTTTTTTCATCCCTATTTTTCGGAATAGGGATATTTTTTGTAGAAGGAGGAGGTTTATTTGAACACGCAAATCATCGCCATCGCCAACCAGAAAGGCGGTGTTGGCAAAACAACAACCTGTGCGAACTTGGGAATAGGTCTGGCACAGGCCGGAAAGAAAGTGCTTTTGATCGACGGGGACCCACAAGGAAGCCTGACAATCAGCTTGGGAAATCCGCAACCGGACAAACTGCCATTTACACTGTCGGATGCAATGGGCAAAATTCTGATGGATCAGCCTATACGCCCCGGAGAAGGTATTCTGCATCATGCAGAAGGCGTTGACCTGATGCCTGCGGATATTCAGCTTTCCGGTATGGAGGTTTCTCTGGTAAACGCCATGAGCCGTGAAACGATTTTACGGCAATATCTGGACACACTGAAGGGACAATATTCCCATATCCTGATTGACTGTCAGCCCTCGTTGGGGATGCTTACGGTCAATGCGCTGGCGGCTGCGAACAGGATCATAATTCCCGTTCAGGCAGAGTATCTGCCCGCCAAAGGGCTGGAACAGCTTCTATCTACGGTCAGTAAGGTGAAACGGCAGATCAATCCAAAGCTCCAGATTGACGGTATCCTGCTGACGATGGTGGATAACCGCACCAACTTTGCCAAAGAGATTGCTGCTTTGCTGCGGGACACCTATGGAAGTAAAATCAAAGTCTTTGGAACGGAAATCCCCCATTCTGTCCGGGCAAAGGAAATCAGCGCAGAGGGAAAAAGTATTTTCGCCCATGACCCTGGCGGCAAGGTGGCAGAGGGGTATCGAAATCTGACGAAGGAGGTGTTGAAACTTGAAAAGCAGCGCGAAAAAAATAGAGCT
>ENA-OPXM01000957-OPXM01000957.1-human-gut-metagenome-genome-assembly--contig:-NODE-957-length-14713-cov-4.007914_pt1 | contig 14713 bp, 9 predicted proteins | sample MGYA00241707_ERZ502035 | MGnify/ENA primary metagenome ERZ502035 (study PRJEB25962, sample SAMEA2043051) | human gut metagenome | biome: human gut; feature: human-associated habitat; material: faeces... | reverse complement strand
CCAGCCGATGGGAGGTGCCCAGGGGCAGGCCTCAGATATTGAAATCACGGCACGTGAAATCCAGAAGTTGAAGAAAGAACTTTATACCATTATCGCCGACCACTCCCACACTCCCTTTGACAAGGTATGGGCAGATTCTGACCGTGACTACTGGATGACAGCCCAGGAAGCCAAAGAATATGGTATGGTAGATGAGGTTTTGATTAAAAAATAAATATGGCAGATTCAAGAAAGAATAAAAATAGATGCAGTTTTTGCGGTCGCACCGAAGATGAAGTCGGATTTCTCATAACGGGGATGAATGGCTATATCTGCGACAGTTGCGCCACCCAGGCTTATGAGATTACTCAGGAGGCTTTGGGGGCTGGCAAGAAGGCAAGTGCCACGAAGCTGAATCTGAAAGAACTTCCTAAACCCGTAGAAATAAAGAAGTTCCTCGATCAATATGTCATTGGTCAGGACGATGCCAAGCGTTTCTTGTCTGTGTCGGTGTACAACCATTACAAACGTCTGCTCCAGAAGGACGGCGGTGATGATGTGGAGATTGAAAAATCGAACATCATCATGGTAGGCAGTACCGGTACGGGAAAGACGTTATTGGCGCGTACTATCGCAAAGTTGCTGCATGTTCCTTTTACTATTGTAGATGCAACAGTTCTGACAGAGGCAGGTTATGTGGGTGAGGACATTGAAAGCATTTTGACACGTCTGCTCCAGGTGGCGGATTATAACGTGCCCGAGGCAGAGCAAGGTATCGTGTTTATTGATGAGATAGACAAAATAGCGCGCAAGGGTGATAATCCTTCCATAACCCGTGATGTGAGTGGTGAAGGCGTGCAGCAGGGATTGCTGAAACTGCTGGAAGGTTCTGTGGTGAATGTGCCTCCCCAGGGTGGGCGCAAGCATCCCGACCAGAAAATGATTCCGGTCAATACCAAGAATATTCTGTTCATTTGCGGTGGGGCTTTCGATGGCATTGAAAAGAAAATTGCCCAGCGGCTGAATACGCACGTTGTCGGGTATAGCGCTGTACGCAATACGGCAACCATTGATAAGAGCAACATGATGCAGTACATTGCTCCGCAGGATTTGAAGTCGTTCGGACTGATTCCCGAGATTATCGGCCGCCTTCCGGTGCTGACTTATCTGAATCCGTTGGACCGTGCGGCATTGCGCTCCATTCTTACGGAACCGAAGAATTCCATCATCAAGCAATACATCAAACTGTTTGAGATGGACAATGTGAAGCTGACGTTTGAAGATGCTGTATTTGAATATATCGTGGATAAAGCGGTAGAATATAAGTTGGGAGCCCGCGGCTTGCGTTCCATTGTGGAGACAATTATGATGGATGCCATGTTCGAAATTCCGTCAGAACAGAAGGACAATTTTGTTGTGACGTTGGACTACGCCAAGCGCCAGCTTGAAAAGGCAAATATAGCACGACTGCAAAGTGCTTAAGAATCAGATGGTAATACGGGGTAAAACCGACTATTTTACTTTTTATTGAAAAATATTCGATGGATTATGCTTGAAATTTAAGAAGTTGTTTATAACTTTGTTAGGGTTCTTTGTGAAAACAAGGCGGAGTACCACTATTAAAAGTTAACTCAATAAACAACAACCTAATGAATCATGGCAGGGAAGAAGATTAATTTGATAGACCAGCTGAAGAAATACTTCGGGTTCGATACATTTAAAGGAAATCAGGAAGCAATCATAGAGAATCTGTTGGCGGGTAATGATACATTCGTGTTGATGCCTACCGGTGGTGGAAAATCTTTGTGCTACCAACTGCCGTCCTTGTTGATGGAGGGCACGGGTATCGTGATTTCTCCTCTGATTGCCTTGATGAAGAATCAGGTCGATGCGATGCGTAACTTCAGCGAAGAGGATGGGATAGCCCACTTCATCAATTCTTCCCTAAACAAGAGCGCGATAGACCAGGTCCGGTCCGACATACTCAGTGGTAAGACAAAGCTGTTGTATGTAGCTCCGGAATCACTGACGAAGGAAGAGAATGTGGAGTTTCTGAAAACGGTGAAGATTTCGTTCTATGCCGTGGACGAAGCCCATTGTATTTCTGAATGGGGTCATGACTTCCGTCCTGAGTATCGCCGCATCCGTCCCATTATCAATGAAATAGGAAAAGCCCCTCTGATAGCGTTGACTGCGACGGCTACACCGAAAGTGCAGCATGACATCCAGAAGAATCTGGGTATGGTGGATGCGCAGGTGTTCAAGTCATCGTTCAACCGCCCGAATCTCTATTATGAGGTACGCCCCAAGACTGCAAATGTAGACCGGGACATCATCAAGTTCATTAAGAACAATCCCGAAAAGTCAGGCATTATCTATTGCCTGAGCCGGAAGAAAGTGGAGGAACTTGCTGAAATCCTGCAGGCAAACGGAATCAATGCCCGTGCCTATCATGCCGGAATGGATTCGGCTACACGAACACAGAACCAGGATGATTTCCTGATGGAAAAAATTGATGTGATTGTAGCTACCATTGCTTTTGGTATGGGTATTGACAAACCGGATGTGCGTTATGTTATCCATTATGATATTCCCAAAAGTCTGGAAGGATATTACCAGGAGACCGGACGTGCCGGAAGAGATGGAGGAGAAGGGCAGTGTATTACTTTCTATACCAATAAAGACTTGCAGAAGCTCGAGAAGTTTATGCAAGGCAAACCTGTAGCAGAGCAGGAAATTGGCAAGCAGCTTCTGCTGGAGACTGCTGCGTATGCCGAATCTTCCGTATGCCGCCGAAAAGCATTGCTTCATTACTTCGGCGAAGAATATATAGAAGAAAATTGTGGTAATTGTGACAATTGTTTAAATCCGAAAAAACAAGTGGAAGCTCAAGAATTATTGTGTACCGTGATTGAAGCTATTCTCGCGGTGAAAGAAAATTTTAAAGCGGACTATATTATAGACATAATACAAGGTAAGGAAACTTCAGAAGTGCAGGCGCATCTGCATGAAGATCTCGAAGTGTTCGGCTCTGGTATGGGCGAAGAAGACAAAACGTGGAATGCTGTGATCCGTCAGGCACTTATTGCCGGTTACCTGAGTAAGGATGTCGAAAACTATGGCTTGCTGAAAGTGACAGATGACGGTAAGAAGTTCCTTAAACATCCCAAATCATTCAAAATAGTGGAAGACAATGACTTTGAGGATGTGGAAGAGGAAGCACCTGCACGTGGAGGCGGTGCGTGTGCGGTAGACCCGGCATTGTACTCCATGTTGAAGGACTTACGAAAGAAGTTGTCCAAGAAGTTGGAAGTGCCTCCTTATGTCATTTTCCAAGACCCGTCTTTGGAAGCGATGGCGACCATATATCCGGTGACTTTGGACGAGTTGCAGAACATACCGGGTGTAGGAGCCGGAAAGGCAAAACGCTACGGCGAGGAATTCTGTAAACTCATTAAGCGGCACTGTGAGGAGAATGAGATTGAACGTCCCGAGGACTTGCGTGTGCGTACTGTGGCCAATAAGTCAAAAATGAAGGTGGCCATCATTCAGGCCATTGACCGTAAGGTGGCATTGGATGACATTGCCATGTCAAAGGGCATTGAGTTTGAAGAGCTGCTGGATGAGATAGAAGCTATCGTCTACTCCGGAACGAAATTGAATATCGACTATTTCTTGGAGGATATTATGGATGAAGACCACTTGCTGGATATCTATGATTATTTCAAGGAATCTACCACTGATAAGATTGACGATGCTCTGGATGAGTTGGGTGATGACTTTACGGAAGAAGAGGTACGTTTGGTGCGCATCAAGTTTATTTCAGAGATGGCAAACTGATTGGTTTTAGTTGATAAAAAAGAAAAAAAATGTTGCGTGCAAGTATACGGAATGGAATAAAAACCGTATATTTGCACGCAATAAATTTTAAACGCATAGCCCTATGTCATTTATTGCTGATAAGATTGTAATGGATGGATTAACTTATGACGACGTACTGTTAATCCCCGCTTATTCTGAAGTCTTGCCCAAAACAGTCGAACTCTCGACTAAGTTTTCACGAAACATTGAGTTAAAAATCCCGTTTGTAACTGCTGCCATGGATACGGTTACCGAAGCGAAGATGGCTATTGCCATTGCCCGCGAAGGTGGTATCGGAGTTATTCATAAGAATATGTCCATTGAGGAGCAGGCACGTCAGGTAGCTATTGTGAAGCGTGCCGAAAACGGTATGATTTATGACCCGGTGACTATCAAGAGAGGTTCTACGGTAGCTGATGCGCTGGCTTTGATGGCTGAATACAAGATTGGTGGTATTCCGGTGGTAGATGATGAAAGATATTTGGTAGGTATTGTTACCAATCGTGACCTTCGTTTTGAGAAAGATATGAATAAGCGCATCGATGAGGTAATGACTAAGGAGAACATCATTACTACCAATCCTACGACGGATATGGAGGCTGTTTCTCAAATTCTGCAAGAACATAGAATCGAGAAGTTGCCGGTAGTAGATAAAGACAACAAATTGGTAGGTCTGATTACCTATAAGGATATTACCAAGGCAAAGGATAAACCTATGGCGTGCAAGGATAGCAAAGGTCGTCTGCGCGTTGCTGCTGGAGTGGGAGTGACGAATGACACTTTGGAGCGCATGCGGGCTTTGGTGGATGCAGGGGCGGATGCCATTGTCATTGATACGGCTCACGGACATTCCAAGGGGGTTATTGAAAAATTGAAAGAAGCCAAGGCTAACTTCCCTCATATTGATATTGTTGTTGGTAATATTGCTACCGGTGAAGCTGCGAAGGCATTGGTCGAGGCTGGTGCTGATGGAGTAAAGGTGGGCATCGGTCCGGGTTCCATCTGCACTACCCGTGTAGTTGCCGGTGTGGGTGTTCCTCAGTTGTCTGCGGTTTATGATGTGGCAAAGGCACTGAAGGGCACGGGTATTCCTTTGATTGCCGATGGCGGTTTGCGTTACTCGGGCGATGTAGTGAAGGCGTTGGCTGCCGGTGGTTACAGCGTGATGATCGGTTCGCTGGTTGCCGGAACGGAAGAGTCTCCGGGCGATACGATTATTTTCAACGGTCGTAAGTTCAAGTCCTATCGGGGTATGGGCTCGCTGGAAGCTATGGAAAATGGCTCTAAGGACCGCTACTTCCAAAGCGGTACCAGTGATGTGAAGAAATTGGTTCCGGAGGGCATTGCTGCTCGCGTTCCTTATAAAGGTACTTTGTATGAAGTGATTTATCAGTTGGTTGGCGGTCTGCGTGCCGGTATGGGATATTGCGGTGCAGCCAATATAGAGAAACTGCACGATGCCAAGTTTACCCGCATTACTAATGCAGGTGTACTGGAAAGTCATCCGCACGATGTGTCTATAACCAGTGAGGCACCGAACTATAGCCGTCCTGAGTAAGATAATAACAAAATAATAGTGAATGCCCGGAGAGAGATTGCCGCTTTCCGGGCATTTTGTTTATATTTGCAGCCGTATAAAAAGAACGGATGGTGCTTATGGTTAGATTGTTTTGGGTGTTTTTCTTCCTCGGGTTCGGATTGGCTGTTTCGGCCCAGGACGATCCGGTACTGATGCGTATCAATGGAAAGGAGGTCCTCCGTTCTGAATTCGAACGTAGCTATAATAAGGGCGGTACCTCTGTCGGTGCAGGCCGGAAGGCATTGGATGCATATGTGAATAAGTTTATAGACTTCAGGCTGAAAATAGAGGCTGCCGAAGTTGCGGGATTGGATACTTCCCGTGTCTTCCAGAAGGAGCAGGATGAGTATCGCCGCTGTCTGATTAAATCATACTTGACAGATGAGGAGACGGCAGAGCAGGAGGCACGGCAGTATTATGACAAGATGAAATCCGGCCGGCGTGCGGGCCGGGTATATGTGAAGCATATTTTTAAATATCTCCCCCAGAATATTTCCGGTCATACCTTGCGTGAGATGGAGTCCAGGATGGATTCTATCTACAGGGCTCTTGCAAAGGAAGGGGGAGCTGTGCCGTCTTTCGATGCTTGCGTCGAGCAATTTTCCGATGAGAAGAAAGCGTTTTGGGTGGGTTGGCTGCAGATGCCGGTGGAGTTTGAGGATATTGTATTCGGGTTGAATGCCGGAGAGATTTCCCGTCCGTTCCTCACTCCTCAAGGCATTCATATCGTGAAAGTACTCGAACAGCAGGAAATCCTTCCTTTTGAGAGGATGAAGGACAAGATAATCCGTTGTCAAACCCGTCGTCATGGAATGGATAAAGGAACGCGGGCTTTTGTGGATAAACTGAAGAAAGAATATCACTATATGCCGGATAAAGCCGGTATCGACGAACTGCTGGCCAAAGGAAGCACTTCCCGTGTATTGTTTACACTGGATGGCAAGGCATACGGTGGAAAAGAGTTTGCCGGATTTGCCGCTGTTTATCCGGCAGGGACGCGCAGACAGTTGGAGGCTTTTACAGTAAAAACGATTCTGGACTATGAAAACTCCCGTCTGGAATTGAAGCATCCCGAATTCTGTGCGTTGGTGCAGGGGCATCGTGACAGCATGTTGCTTGCCGAAATCACTGACCGTGAAGTGGGAAAGAGGAGTGTGGTGGATGAAGCGGGATTGAAAGCATATTTTGAGGCGCACCGTTCGGACTTCCATTGGGACGAACCGCGTTATAAGGGTATTGTGCTGCATTGTACTACCAAGCGGGTGGCGAAGCAAGTACGGAAATTTCTGAAACAGATTCCGGAAGAGGAGTGGATGGATGCCATCCGTCTCACTTTCAATGCCGGCGATACTCCCAAGGTGCGGGCAGAGCAAGGATTATTTGCTCCCGGTGATAATGCATATGTGGATGAATTGGTGTTCAAAGGGAAGAATGCAACCCCGGTTTTGTCATTTCCCTTTACTGCTGTACAAGGTCGCAAGCAGAAGGGACCAGATAGTTGGCAAGAGGTGCGAGAGCCGCTCGTAACCGCTTATCGGAACTATTTGGAAACGCATTGGGTGGCAAAGTTGCGTACTGCCGGTAAGGTTGAAATTGACCAAGAGGTTTTAAAAACCGTTAATAATCACTGATGCAACCGATTAAAACACTATCTTCGTACCTCAAAACGAAGTAAATATCAGTTGGTGATGCGAACAACCTGCTTTGGGCTTTTAATTTTCCTTCTCTGTGCGGCGTGCAGCGAGCAGCACGACCATAAAGGGCGGACACCGTTAGTGGAGTTGGACGGCAATTTCCTTTACCGGGAAGATTTGCAATCGGTACTTCCTGCCGGTTTGTCCAAAGACGACAGTCTGTTGTTTGCAGAACATTATATCCGTAATTGGGTGGAAGATATTTTGCTGTACGATAAAGCGCAGAGCAATATTCCCAATAACGGTGAGATTGATAAACTTGTGGAGAATTATCGCAAAGCATTGATAATGCATACCTATCAGCAGGCTTTAATACATCAGCGGCTATCAGAGGAGATTTCAGAACAAGACTTGACGGAGTATTACGAGAAGAACCAGGCGCTCTTCAAGGTGGAACGTCCGTTGATGAAAGGCTTGTTCATCAAAGTTCCTTTGACAGCCCCGCAGCTGGGCAATGTTCGTCGCTGGTACAAGACGGAAACCCGTGAGGCGGTGGAACATCTGGAAAAGTACAGTCTGCAGAATGCTGTGAAGTATGAGTATTTTTATGATAAATGGGTGCCGGTATCGGAAGTGCTGGATATGCTGCCCTTGAAGGTTCCTGATGTGGACGAGTATCTGGACAAGAATCGCCATGTAGAGCTGAAGGATACGGCTTTCCATTATTTCCTGAATGTGAGCGATTATCGCCCGGTGGGAGAGCAGGAACCCTATGAGTTTGCCCGTAGGCAAGTGAAGGATATGCTGCTGAACGTGAAGCAGGTGGAATTCATGAAGCAAGTGAAGGATGATTTGTACCAACGGGCGGTGAAAAGAGACAAGATTAAATATTATTTAGAATAAGACACCAAGAATGAAACAGTGTATGAACTTTAAGTTTGTAATTTTATTTGCCTTGACGCTATTAGTCGGTTCTACCGTTTATGGACAAGACAACGTAATTGACGAGGTAGTGTGGGTAGTAGGTGACGAGGCTATACTGAAGTCCGAAGTGGAAGAAGCACGCATGAGTGCATTGTATGAAGGACGCAAATTTGACCGTGACCCTTATTGCGTGATACCGGAGGAGATAGCCGTGCAGAAGCTGTATCTTCACCAGGCTGCCCTCGACAGTATCGAAGTATCCGAGAGTGAGGTTATCCAGCGTGTGGACTATATGACGAACATGTACATCGCCAACATCGGTTCGCGCGAGAAAATGGAGGAATACTTCAACAAGACTTCCAGTCAGATTCGTGAAACGCTGCGCGAGAATGCCCGTGAAGGATTGAAGGTTCAGAAGATGCAGCAGAAACTGGTGGGTGAGATTAAGATAACTCCGGCTGAGGTGCGCCGTTACTTCAAGGATTTGCCGCAGGACAGCATTCCTTATATCCCTACCCAGGTGGAGGTGCAGATTATCACTCAGCAGCCTAAGGTCCCTTTGGAGGAAATAGAAGATGTAAAGAGGCGTCTGCGTGAGTATACCGACCGTGTCAATAAGGGCGAAAGCTTTTCCATGTTGGCTCGTCTGTACTCCGAGGACCGTGGTTCGGCCATGCGTGGCGGTGAGATTGAATTCTCAGGACGCGGTATGCTGGACCCCGCTTATGCCAATGTGGCTTTCAACTTGCAAGACCCCAGCAAGGTTTCCAAGATTGTAGAGTCTGAATATGGTTTCCATATCATTCAGTTGATAGAGAAGCGCGGTGACCGTATTAAAACACGCCACATTCTGTTGAAACCGCATATTCCGGAAGAAGCTCTGGCTGCCGGTTGTGCCCGTTTGGATTCTATTGCCGATGATATCCGCAATAACAAGTTCTCTTTTGAAGAGGCTGCCTCAGTGCTTTCGCAGGATAAGGATACGCGTAACAATCATGGTTTGTTGCCGAATCCCAATACGAACACTTCCCGTTTTGAGATGCAGGAACTTCCCCCTGAAATAGCCAAGGTGGTGGATAAGATGAAAGTGGGCGAAATCTCCGAAGCCTTCACCATGATTCCGCAAAAGACCGGAAAAGAAGAGTGTGTGATTGTGAAACTGAAGAGCCGTACGACGGGACACAAGGCTACCATTGCCGATGACTATCAGAACTTGAAAGAGATTGTGTTGGAGAAACGCCGCGACGAAGTGCTGGACAAGTGGATTCGTGAGAAGCAGAAGCACACATATGTCCGTATCAAGGATAATTGGAAGAATAACTGTACGTTCAAGTATCCGGGCTGGATTAAAGAATAATCCGGAAGAATTTACATAGATTTGTATGCAAAAGAAGAATACAAAAAATCATTTCCTGAACAAGCATAGATACCTCCTGGTAGGTATTCTATGCTTGTTTGGTATCTGTCTGCTGAGTGCGCAGGACAAGAAGAAGAGTACTGGTGCACCAGAGAAGAAGAAAGTGGACTCGATTGAACAGAAAAAGACGGAGACGCCGGAAAAGAAGAAGACGCGCGTCGATTTGTTGTACGCAGATGAGGCGCAGGCGGACAAACAGTTGCGTCCTGATGTGCAGGTACTCATCGGCTCGGTGAGGATGAAGCATGACAGTATGTACATGTTCTGTGACAGTGCGCTGATATTCGAAAAGATAAATTCTGTGGAGGCATTCGGCAATGTGCGTATGGAGCAGGGCGACACCTTGTTTATCTATGGAGACTATCTGTATTATGACGGCATGTCGCAGCTGGCCATGCTGCGTGAGAATGTACGTATGATAAATCGTAATACGGTGCTGACAACCGACAGTTTGAACTATGACCGTCTGTACGATTTGGGCTATTACTTCGAAGGCGGTACGCTGACCGACGAGGATAATGTGCTGACTTCCGAGTGGGGAGAATACAGTCCTGCCACCAAGTTGGCTGTCTTCAACCACGACGTGAAGTTGGTCAACCCGAAGTTTGTCTTGACTTCGGATACCTTGAAGTATAGTACGGCCACCAAGATTGCTACCATTTTAGGTCCCTCCGATATTGTGAGTGACCAGAATCATATCTATTCTGAACGTGGCGTGTACAATACGACTACTGAGCAGGCAGAGCTGCTCGACCGTTCCGTACTGACCAACGACGGCAAGAAACTGACCGGTGACAGCCTTTTCTACGACCGCATCTTGGGATACGGCGAGGCTTTTGACAATGTACAGATGAATGATACGGTCAACCGGAACATGTTGACCGGCGATTACTGTTTCTACAACGAACTGACCGGAAGCGCCGTTGCCACTAAACGTGCCGTAGCTATCGACTATTCGCAGGGCGACAGTCTGTTTATGCACGGTGATACTTTGCGGCTGATTACCTACCATATGAATACCGATTCCATGTACCGGGAGATGCGTGCCTATCATAGGGTGCGTGCTTATCGCACGGATGTGCAGGCCGTATGCGATTCGTTGGTGTATAATTCCAAGGACTCTTGCATGACGATGTATACCGACCCTATCTTGTGGCACGGGGAACAGCAGTTGCTGGGTGAGGAAATTAAAATTTACATGAACGACAGTACCATCGACTGGGCACATATCATCAACCAGGCCTTGACGGTAGAGAAGAAGGACAGTATTCATTATAACCAAGTTTCCGGTAAGGAGATGAAAGCTTTCTTTATAGATGGAGACATGCGTCTGGTGGAGGTGAACGGCAATGTACTGGTGGTGTATTATCCGGTAGAGGAGAAGGACAGTTCGCTGATTATGATGAACTATTCGGAAGGCGGACTTTTGAAAATGTACTTGAAGGAGAGAAGGATGGAGCGCGGAGTCTTTGTTGGAAAGACTACCGGTACAGCCTATCCTCTGGACCAGATTCCACCAGATAAGAGCAAGCTGCCTTCTTTTGTCTGGTTCGACTACATCCGTCCGCTCAACAAGGAGGACATCTTCGAGTGGAGGGCTAAAAAAGCAGGTGAAGTATTGAAGAAAAGTGACCGGAAACCTGTAACTTCGCCAAGGAATATGCATATTAAACGAAATAATAAGTAGCGTCATGGGAATGTTTGCAATGCGGAAGCCTCGTGGCTTCAATCATAGCTATATCTATGTGGATGAGCGGAAAGAGAAGTTGGCGAAGATGGAAGAAAACGCCAAGCGTGACCTGGGTATGCTGCCGGAAAAGGAATTCTCGCCCGAGGATATACGGGGCAAATTCATAGAGGGAACAACTCACCTGAAGCGGCGCAAGGAGAGCGGACGTAAGCCGATGCATTTGGGCATAATCCTTGTTGTCATAGCTGTGCTGATTTATCTGTGGTATGCCATCAGTAACGGAATCATTTAATAATGATTAATCATTAATCCCTAATCATTAAACATTATCATGAGCGATATCATTCATTTGCTGCCCGATTCGGTTGCCAATCAGATTGCTGCCGGAGAGGTGATTCAGCGTCCGGCATCTGTTGTGAAAGAATTGGTGGAAAATGCAATTGATGCCGAAGCAGGGGAAATACATGTGCTGATTACCGATGCGGGCAAGACCTGCATTCAGGTGATTGATGATGGGAAGGGTATGTCCGAAACGGATGCGCGCCTTTCTTTTGAACGTCATGCGACTTCAAAGATACGCGAGGCTGCCGATTTGTTTGCCCTACGCACCATGGGCTTCCGTGGAGAGGCGTTGGCTTCTATAGCAGCGGTAGCTGAAGTGGAGTTGAAAACACGTCCGGTCAGCGAGGAGCTGGGGACGCGGCTGCTGATTGCCGGCTCTAAAGTCGAGGGCCAGGAAGCCGTTTCCTGCCCTAAGGGAAGCAATTTTTCCATCAAGAACCTATTCTTCAATATTCCTGCCCGGCGCAAATTCCTGAAAGCGAACTCTACGGAGTTGAGCAACATCCTTACGGAATTCGAGCGTATAGCGTTGGTGCATCCTGAGGTAGCCTTCTATCTGTATAGTAATGATACGGAATTGTTCAATCTTCCGGTAATGCCTTTGCGGCAACGCATCATGGCAGTCTTCGGAAAGAAGCTGAATCAGCAGTTGCTGTCCGTCGACGTCAATACGACCATGATAAAGATTTCCGGTTTTGTAGCCAAGCCGGAAACGTCGCGCAAGAAAGGAGCGCACCAATACTTTTTTGTGAACGGGCGCTATATGCGTCACCCCTATTTCCACAAAGCGGTGATGGATGCTTATGAACAGCTGATTCCTGCCGGTGAGCAAATCTCCTACTTTATTTATTTCGAGGTAGACCCTGCCAATATCGATGTGAACATCCATCCGACGAAGACGGAGATTAAGTTCGAGAATGAGCAGGCTATCTGGCAGATTCTGTCGGCTGCGGTCAAGGAATCCTTAGGTAAGTTTAGCGCTATACCTACTATCGATTTTGATACCGAGGACATGCCGGATATTCCTGCATTCGAGCAGGCTCGTCCGATAGAGCCTCCGAAGGTACACTATAACACGGATTTCAATCCCTTCAAGACGTCTTCCGCTTCTTCCTATGGAGGTGGTGGCAATTATTCGCGTCCCAAAGTGGAGTGGGAGGGGCTTTATTCCGGTTTGGAAAAAGCCAGCAGGATGAACGAGCCGATGGAGGAAGAACCTTTTGCAGAGGATACGGTTACCGGTACGGCTCCAAGAGAGGAGGAGAGGGGGCCTTATTTCCAGGAAACGGTTCCTTCCGGGGCAAGCGCCTCTTTCTACGGCAATGAGGCAACGGTAGAGAAAGGAGCGCAACACTTCCAGTTCAAGGGGCGTTTTATTCTGACTTCCGTTAAATCGGGTCTGATGCTGATAGACCAGCATCGGGCGCATGTCCGGGTATTGTTCGACCGCTATATGAGTCAGATTCGACAGAAACAAGGGGTATCGCAGGGGGTATTGTTTCCGGAGATTATCCAGTTGCCGGCTTCGGAAGCTGCCGTGCTGGACGGTATATTGGAAGATTTGTCGGCAGTAGGCTTCGATTTGAGCCCGCTGGGTGGCGGCAGCTATGCCATCAACGGCATACCTTCGGGCATAGAGGGGTTGAACCCGGTAGAATTGGTCCGGAATATGGTACATACTGCTATGGAAAAAGGAAATGACGTTAAGGAAGAGGTACAGACAATTCTTGCATCGACCTTGGCGCGTGCTGCGGCCATCGTCTACGGACAAGTGCTGAGCAACGAGGAAATGTCCAATCTCGTGGACAATCTGTTTGCATGCCCATCCCCGAATTATACTCCAGACGGAAAGACGGTGCTGGCGACCATTAAAGAAGACGACATAGAAAAGCTTTTCTCCAAATAAGGGAGAGTGCTTTCTTTTGCATCAAGGCAAAAAAAGTACAAATATTCAGAACCTTTTAGTTCTGTTGGCGTTAATTAGACAGTTTGAATGATAAAGAGTTTAATTAACCACTTAACTATTTTAAGGTATATGAAAAAGATTCTAATGTTACTGGCTTTAGCTGGTGTGTCTTCTGTTGCCATGGCGCAGCAAAAGACTGAAGTTGTGGAAGAATTTGGTGTTATCCAGGTTCAGGATAAATATCAGGTAATCACTAACCCGTTCTGGAGTAACTGGTTTTTCTCTATAGGCGGTGGTGCCGAAGCAACTTTTGGAGATAATGATAAGGCAGGAAGTTTTGGCAAGCGTATCAGTCCGACGCTGAATTTTGCCATCGGCAAATGGTTCACCCCGGGACTGGGAGTACGTCTGCAATATAGCGGCCTTCAGGCAAGAGGATATACGTATGATGCAGGTGCTGACTACGTGAAAGGCACTCAGATGGATGACGGCTACTACAAACAGCGTTTCGACTATATGAATCTGCACGGAGATGTGATGTTCAATCTGAATGCGCTGTTTGGAGGATACAACCAGCACCGTGTGTATGAAATCATTCCTTATGTAGGTGCGGGGTTCACTCACAACTACACAAAGCCTCATCGCGAAGCTTTGTCCGTAAACGCAGGTATCATCAACCGCTTCCGTATTTCGAATGCGATAGATATTAACCTGGAGCTGAGCGCAATGGGCGTTGAAGACAAGTTCGATGGCGAAGTTGGCGGCGATCATGGATATGATGGCGTGCTGAGTGCAACGGTGGGGTTGACATACCGTTTCCCCGCCCGTGGATTCCGTCGCCCGATGCCCCAGTTGATTTCTCAGGTAGAGCTGGCTGACATGCAGGCGCAGCTTGCAGAGATGGGAGCTGCCAACCAACAGTTGCAGAATGCACTGGTTGCCGCACAGAACCAGCCGGTGGCCGAAGTTACAGAAACGGAAGTGATTGTTCCCGATCCGGACATTGCACCGCGTACTGTATTCTTCAAGATTGGCTCTGCAGAAGTTTCTCCGCGTGAAGCAATGAACTTGTCTTATTTGGCAGATCAGATGAAGCAATTCCCGAACGCCACTTACACCGTAAACGGATATGCAGACTCTGCAACCGGTACGCCGGCATTCAACAAAGAGTTGAGTTTGAAGCGTGCACAAGCCGTGGTCGATGTATTGGTAAAACAATACGGAATCCCTGCTGACCGCCTGAAGGTAGATGCCGGTGGTGGTGTCGACAAGTTCGGACAACCGATTCTGAACCGTGTAGTGTTGGTGAAATCAGCCAACTAGGAGACGGGATAAAAGAAATAAGCTACAAGTTACTAGCTACAAAAGACGAGGGGCATGC
>ENA-OPXM01000937-OPXM01000937.1-human-gut-metagenome-genome-assembly--contig:-NODE-937-length-14880-cov-1.585902_pt1 | contig 14880 bp, 9 predicted proteins | sample MGYA00241707_ERZ502035 | MGnify/ENA primary metagenome ERZ502035 (study PRJEB25962, sample SAMEA2043051) | human gut metagenome | biome: human gut; feature: human-associated habitat; material: faeces... | reverse complement strand
GCCCGCGTGCCCAAAGCGACCGTGCCCGTTTTATCGATTGCTGGCGGGGCATACTGGAGAATATGCCGAATCTATCCATCTGGCAGGACATGGTTCAAGAACTGATTATCGAGCATGGACAAGTCTGCGGCGTCCGTACGGGAATGAATGTCGTATTCCGTGCCGGAGCGGTGGTGCTTACGAACGGGACCTTCCTAAACGGCCTGCTTCATATCGGAAGAACCCAGATACGGGGCGGACGTATCGCCGAGCCTGCGGCGACCGGACTTACCGAGCAACTTATCTCTTTAGGTATCCAAACAGATCGCATGAAAACCGGAACACCGGTCCGTATCGATGGCCGGAGCGTTCACTTCGATGAAATGGAGGAACAACCGGGGGAAAACGATTTCCATAAGTTCTCTTACATGGATACCAGTCATCGTAAATTAAAACAATTGAGTTGCTGGACTACCTTTACGAACGAGGCTTGCCACGATATATTACGGGAAGGTCTCCCCGACTCTCCTCTTTATAATGGACAGATCAAAAGTATCGGTCCCCGTTATTGTCCTAGTATCGAAACGAAAATCGTGACGTTCGCCGACAAGACGCAGCATCAACTATTCCTAGAGCCGGAAGGCGAGGCCACGCAAGAATATTACCTAAATGGCTTCTCCTCTTCCCTACCCTTGGATATCCAGCTTCGTGCGCTCCAAGCGATCCCCGCTTTCCGTGACGTGCAAATCTATCGTCCCGGATATGCGATTGAATACGATTTCTTCGACCCGACTCAGCTAAGACATAATTTGGAGACCAAACAAATCCGTAATCTTTTCTTTGCCGGACAGATCAACGGAACTACCGGATACGAGGAAGCCGGCGGACAAGGTTTGGTAGCGGGTATCAACGCCCACATCAATTGCCACGGCGGACAACCTTTTATCCTCGGAAGAGACGAGGCTTATATCGGTGTCCTTATCGACGATTTGGTAACAAAAGGCGTGGACGAGCCTTACCGTATGTTTACCTCTCGTGCGGAGTACCGCATCTTACTGCGCCAAGACGACGCAGATATGCGACTCACCGAGAAATCCTACCAAATGGGATTGGCCAAACAAGACCGCTACGATTTACTGCGAGAGAAAAAAGAGAGCCGTGACGCTATCATTCGTTTTGCGGAGACCTACTCCGTAAAGCCTCAATATATAAACAGCGGTTTGGAGAAACTGGGTACAGCCCCCCTATCCCATGGTTGCAAATTATTCGATGTCGTACTCCGTCCGCAGACTACATTGGAAAACCTCGCGGATCTAGTTCCGGCCCTTCGTGCGGAGCTGGACAAAGTCCCGGCCTCTCGTAAGGAAGAGATCATCGAGGCCGCCGAGATATTGATTAAGTATAGCGGCTACATCAAGCGAGAGCAAATCATAGCGGACAAGATAAACCGCTTAGAGAATATCCGGATCAAGGGTAAATTCGATTACAATTCTATCCAGTCTTTATCTACGGAAGCCCGCCAGAAATTGACCCGGATAGACCCCGACACGATCGCTCAAGCGAGCCGCATCCCGGGTATTTCCCCTAGCGACATCAACATCCTTTTGGTACTGCTCGGAAGATAAAACACGAAATGTTCCACGTGAAACATTTACTTTAACAACAATAGCGTAAAAGACTGAAAATAGGATAGAAACAGATGCAAAAAGCAATGAGCGCAACCGAGGAACATATAAAAACAATCCTTTCCGTCATACCGGAATCGCCTGGCTGCTACCAATACTTTGACGAGAAGGGGACGATCATCTATGTAGGCAAAGCAAAGAACCTGAAGCGTCGCGTTTCCTCCTATTTCAACAAAGAACACGACAGCAACAAAACACGTGTCCTGGTCAAGCAGATACGAGACATCAAATATTTTGTTGTCGACACGGAAGAGGATGCACTTCTTTTGGAGAATAACCTGATCAAGCAATATCGTCCCCGGTACAACGTGCTATTGAAAGACGACAAGACCTATCCGTCCATCGTTGTCAAGAACGAATATTTCCCGCGCGTATTCCAAACCCGGAATATCGTACGGGACGGTTCGCGCTATTACGGTCCCTACCCTTCCATCTATACGGCAAAGGTCATGCTGCAAATGCTGAAAGAACTGTATCCGCTACGTACCTGCAAATATCCTCTTACTCCCGAATCCATTGCGAAAGGACGGTATAAGGTATGCCTCGAATACCATATCAAGCGCTGCAAAGGGCCTTGTGAAGGATTGCAGACATTGGAGGAATACCAGCAAAACATTTCCGAAATAAAGGAAATCCTACGCGGGAATATCTCGCAAATAAGCAAACATCTGTATGAAGAGATGCAGAAACTGGCAGGAGAATTGCGGTTCGAAGAAGCACAGAAGATCAAAGAAAAGTATGAAGTCATCGAGAATTACCGCTCCAAATCGACAGTGGTCACCCCGATGCTCCACAATATAGACGTATTCTCACTGGCCGAAAACGAGAATTCCGCCTACATCAATTACCTGCATATCGGCAACGGAGCGATCGTGCAAGCCTATACATTCGAATATAAAAAGCGTTTGGACGAGTCGAAAGAGGAGTTGCTCAGCTTGGGGATCATCGAAATGCGCAACCGCTTTAAAAGCACTGCACGCGAAATCATCGTTCCTTTTCCGTTGGATATAGAACTGGAAAACGTTTCGATCACCGTTCCGCAGCGCGGAGATAAAAAGAAGCTGGTGGAATTATCGGAAATGAACGTGAAGCAGTATAAGGTCGACAAGCTGAAACAGGCGGAGAAACTGAACCCGGAGCAACGCAGCACACGTCTTTTAAAAGAGATACAGGAGACGCTCCATCTCCCCAAATTACCGGCTCATATCGAGTGTTTCGACAATTCCAATATACAGGGAAGCGACGCGGTAGCTGCGTGTGTCGTCTTCAAAATGGCGAAACCATCGAAAAAAGATTACCGGAAATACAACATCAAAACGGTTGTCGGCCCGGACGACTATGCCTCCATGAAAGAGGTCGTACGTCGCCGCTACCAGCGTGCCATCGTCGAAGAGACTCCCCTGCCCGACCTGATCATCACCGACGGTGGAAAGGGGCAAATGGAAGTCGTACGCGAAGTGATCCAGGACGAACTGCACTTGGACATTCCGATAGCCGGGTTGGCAAAAGACGGGAAACACCGGACTTCGGAACTCCTGTTCGGCTTCCCTCCCGAAACGATCGGCATGCCGATACAAAGTTTCATGTTCAAATTCTTCACGCAAATACAGGACGAGGTGCATCGTTTCGCCATCACTTTCCATAAAGATAAGCGCAGCAAAAGCCAGACAAAATCCGAATTGGATACGATAAAAGGGATCGGAGAAAAGACAAAAGTATTACTTTTACGTCATTTTAAGAGCGTAAAACGAATACGTGAAGCCGGCTTCGACGAACTGAAAGAGGTAATCGGAGAAGCCAAAACAAAAGCATTATTAAATGGTTTAAAATAAAGATATGAGAACATTGATACAACGGGTACAGCATGCCTCCGTAACCATAGACGGACAGCTGAAATCCAAAATCGGGAAAGGTCTGCTCGTACTGGTCGGTATTGAAGACCGCGACACGCAGGAAGATATCGAATGGTTGTGCAAGAAGATTGCCAACCTGCGCATCTTTGACGATGAAAACGGCGTTATGAACCGTTCTGTCGTCGAAACGGAAGGCGAAGTGATGGTGGTCAGCCAGTTTACCCTGCACGCCTCCACAAAGAAGGGAAACCGCCCTTCCTATATCCATGCCTCCAAACCGGACATAGCCATTCCGATGTACGAAGCTTTTTGCGCCGAGATGGGCCTGCAGATCGGAAAGGAAGTACAGACCGGCACGTTCGGCGCCGACATGAAAGTGGAACTGGTGAACGACGGGCCTGTCACGATCTGGATCGACTCACAAAACAAAGAATGAAAAGATATGGCAGAAATTACGCTTAAACAGGCACAGGAGCAGGTGGACAGCTGGATCAAAACGTATGGTGTCCGCTACTTCAACGAACTGACGAATATGACCATTCTGACCGAAGAAGTCGGCGAACTGGCCCGCATCATGGCCCGCACATATGGTGAACAATCTTTCAAGGAGAGCGAGAAACACCGCGATTTAGGCGATGAAATGGCCGATGTCCTATGGGTATTGCTTTGCCTTGCCAACCAGACAGGCGTCGACCTGACGGCTGCTTTCGAAAAGAACCTGCAAAAGAAAACGAACCGGGATAAAGAACGACATATAAACAATAAAAAACTATAAGATTATGGTACACGAACACGATCACGAATGTGGATGCGGACATCACCATCATGATGAAGACACCGAACATCTCCACACCAATAAATACCAGCAAGCATTCGCCAAATTCGAGGCGGCCGGCACAACGGAAGAAGTGACCGGACGGGTAAAGACACTGCTCGGAAAACATGGGAACGACAACTTCACTCCCGACGTTTTGAAGCAGATTCACGGTTTCATCGACCTGACTTCCCTCACCAGTATCGACACGAAAGAGAGCATCTGGAAACTGGTCGACAAGGTGAACGATTTCGAAGGAACCCGCCCCGACGTACCCAACGTTGCCGCCATCTGCACCTATCCCCTGTTTGTTGAGACGGTAAAAGAGGCCCTCTCCGCACAGGATGTAAAGATTGCGTCCGTAGCTGGCGGTTTCCCTTCCTCGCAGACCTTCATGGAAATAAAGATTGCCGAGACAGCGATGGCCGTCATGCAGGGAGCCGATGAAATCGACGTTGTCATGAACTTAGGCTATTTCCTCGAAGAAAATTATGACGAACTTAGCGAAGAAATTCAAGAGATCAAAGAAAGCTGCCGTGATGCCAAACTGAAGGTCATCCTTGAGACAGGTGCTCTCCAGACTCCCGAAAGCATTCAGAAGGCGGCTGTCCTCGCAGTCTATTCCGGTGCGGACTTCATCAAGACATCGACAGGGAAAGGTTATCCGGGAGCCACTCCGGAAGCCGTTTACACGATGTGCCAAGTCTTGAAAAAGTATCATTCCATCACGGGAAAGCGTGTCGGTATTAAAGTTGCAGGCGGTGTCCGCACGGCAGAAGAGGCTGTCCGCTACTATACCATCGTCAAGGAAGTATTAGGAAACGATTGGTTGAATAAAGACCTGTTCCGCATAGGAGCCAGCAGTTTGGTGGAAGACATCGAACACCGTCTGGGAAAATAAGAAGAAAAGCAACGGGATATTTCTCACAAACCCATAGTCTTTTCTTCCAAAGATAACGACATAAATTCGGCTACACCCGGATGTTCCCTCCCACTACACCCGGATCTACCCTAAACGAACACCTGGATGCAGGGATCGCCTACATCCGGGTGTCGTCGTGTTTATATAAGCAGTTTATTCATCTTTCTCTGTATCTTCCGGAAGTTTTTCCAAGGTGCTATGCGCATTCAAGGGAGAGACAACAGAACGTCCCAACTGACTTTCCAATTGCTGCCTGGCCACTTTGGCGACCTTGCCGCCTTCCATCGCTACAGAGGCGTTTTCATCGAAATTTTGAGGGTTCTTTACTTGCGAAAGTTCCGTTGTGGAGGCTTCGGCAAGCATATTCAAGATCAACTCCGTATTAGTCATATTATCCCGGAGGTTTTCTTTCTTAAGCCCCTTATACGCCTTATATTCTTTCGTTGTCTTATCAGACCAAGTCTTTGTGATAATATCGGTCAAAGAAGCGAACTGTACCCCTTCTTCCATTCCACAACGCTTCCATTCGTCCGTCAGATTCTTACGGATCTCAATGCTTTTTAATCGTTGATTGATCCAGCTGTCAGAGTATCCCAAACGTTTATATTCCCACATAGCACGATCTATCGTCAATTCAGGATCCTGCAATTCATCGATTCTTTCACTGGCAATCTGCGCCATCCACCCTTTAAAAGGTTCGGCTTTGGGAGAAGGGACGGATTGAATCAGGCGGAAAAGTTGTTCGGTATCGGCAACATCGGTAAGACGTTTCTTTCCATCTTCGGCAACCAATTTCAACTGGTTACAATTTGTAACCGTTTCATTTCCCTCCTTCTTCAACCGATTTTTCAATACTTTCCAATAATTTCGAGGATCAGGACTGTCGGTTAACACACCTATTACATCTACAATAGAAAAGTACCATTTTTCCAGTTCATCGTCCCAAACGGTCCGGACTTTACGCTCTTCGAAGAGCTTAATCGCTTCTTTTTTTGTCATAGTCACTGTTTTTAAGTAATATCTGGCAAAGATACTGACAATAAAGCAGCAAACCTAACTTTCCCTCGGCATATTTATCAAATTGATTTTCAACCTATAACGTATTAAACGAAAAGAAAAGTGTGATAGAGAGTGACACAGGAGTGATAGATGAAAAGAGCATCTATCACACTCAATACATGTTGATATACAAAGGATGCAAGAAAAAAAGTGATAGAGTGACAGTAAATACGCGAAAATCTATTTACGGCGTTCTACGATGTAATCGGCAAGCAGCAGCAAACCTTCGCGTGCTTCCGATTCAGGAAGTGTCATCAAAACCTCGACCGCTTTGTCATGATATACCTGCATACGCTGTTCAGCATATTCGATTCCCCCGTTCGCTTTCGCAAAATCAATCAGCAAATCTATATTCTCTGTGGTAAAGTCTTTTTCATTTATGATATGAAGGCAATGTTCTGCCTCTTCTCTCCTACCCGTCTGCAACGCGTGCAGCAAGGGGAGCGTGACCTTTCCCTCCCGGATATCGTTGCCGGTCGGTTTGCCGATATTCGCCTCTTTGAAGTAGTCGAAGATATCATCTTTGATCTGGAAACAGTAACCTAAATATTCACCGAACTCACGGCATTTTCCCACCATCTCACCGGATGCTCCGGCAGAAATGGAACCGATCTCGGCACAAGCGGAAAGCAGCATGGCCGTCTTTTTCCGTATCACCTGCATATAGCAGGATTCGTCGATGATGCTTTCTTCGGCCGTTTCCAACTGCTTGATCTCCCCTTCCGAAAGATCGCGTCCGAGATTGGAAACAATACCTATGATTTGCAGATTACCTGTCTGGATAGACCGGATCAACGCGGTGGAAAGGACATAATCGCCCACTAAGACAGAAATGCGGTTATCGAATATGGCATTCAAGGAAGGAACCCCGCGACGCTGTTTTGTCTCGTCGATCACATCATCATGAATCAGTGTGGCAGTATGAAGCAGTTCCAACAGAACAGCCGAATTGATCGTATTATCCGTTACCTGCCCACATGCTTTAGCCGTCAAAAGTACTAATAAGGGGCGGACATGTTTTCCGCTCGCATTCAGTATCTGGTCAATAGCTGATTGCAAACGATTCGTTTCGCTTCGCAGCGAAGCAGCAAACTCATCATTAAAACGTTTAAACTCTACGGCAACCGGTTGTTCTATTTTACTTCTATCCTTCATAATTGATCCTAAGATGCGCAAAAGTAACAAAAAGTATCGAGTAAGCGAGTTTTTTCGTACATTTACCGACAATTGTCACACTAAAACGTGTTAAAAGAGATGAAGTTATTCCTCATAGATGCATATGCATTGATTTATCGGTCTTACTACGCTTTTATCAAGAACCCGCGTATCAACTCCAAAGGCATGAACACTTCGGCCATCTTCGGTTTTATCAACAGTCTGGAAGATGTCCTGAAACGTGAAACCCCGACCCATATTGCGGTAGGCTTCGACCCGAAAGGTCCGACTTTCCGCCACGAAGCCTACGAACAGTACAAGGCGCAACGGCAAGAGACGCCGGAAGATATCCGCAAGTCGGTCCCTTTCATCAAAGATATCATAGAAGCCTACAACATCCCGATACTGGAAGTTCCGCGCTATGAAGCCGACGATGTTATCGGCACGGTTGCCAAGCAAGCCGAAAAAGAAGGTTTCGAAGTTTATATGATGACACCTGACAAAGACTACGGCCAGTTGGTATCCGAACATATATTCATGTACCGCCCCCGCTTCGGCGGTGACTACGAGATTATGGGCGTACCCGAAGTACTGGACAAATACGGCCTGACATCCGTCGACCAAGTGATCGACCTTTTAGGACTGATGGGCGACAGTTCCGACAACATCCCCGGATGTCCGGGTGTCGGTGAAAAGACCGCCCAGAAATTATTGGCCGAATTCAGAACGATCGAAAATCTTTTGGAGAATACCGACAAGCTGAAAGGCTCCCTTCAAAAGAAGGTCATGGAGAACATGGAGCAGATCCGCTTCTCCAAATTCCTGGCAACAATCAAGACGGATGTACCGATCCGGTTCGATGCTGCCAAATGCATCCGTAAAAAGATGAATGAGGAACGTCTCGTAGAGATTTACACTGAATTAGAATTCAGAACATTTATTAACAGAATGAGCGGAGAGCCGGAAAAAGTCAAAACGGAGTCCAAAACAGCACCGGCGCCAGCAAAAACCGATACAAGAAAAAAAGCAGCTCCGGCAGGCCCGATTCAAGGCTCGCTCTTTGAAGAATTTGCGACCGAACCTACAGCTGTTCCCAAATATTCGACTCTCGCGAACTTAAAGTCTACTCCTCACACCTATCATCTTGTTGATACAGAGGAAAAAAGAATAGAATTAGGGCGGTTTTTGAACGAACAGGATTTTTTTGCTTTTGACACGGAAACAGATGGTATAGATCCATTGAAGGCCGGATTGGTCGGAATGTCGTTCGCCGTGAAGGAAAACGAGGCCTGGTACGTCCCTGTTCCGGCAGCCCGCGAAGAAGCAGACAAAGTTCTTGCCCACTTCTCCCCCGCCCTGCAAAATCCGAAATCGTTCAAGATCGGACAAAACATAAAATTCGATATCCTTGTCGTCCGCAAATATGGAATCCGGATAGCCGGCCCTCTATTCGACACGATGATCGCCCACTACCTTCTGAATCCCGAACTGCGTCACGGTATGGACTACCTCGCCGAAACATACCTTAAATATACAACGATACGGATCGAGGAACTGATCGGCCCGAGAGGAAGGAAACAACTTACCATGCGTGACGTCCCGGTTGCCCAAGTAGCCGAATATGCCGCCGAGGACGCGGACATCACGCTCAAGCTGAAAAACTATTTTACCCCCTGTCTGGAAAAAGAAGGACTCGAATCGCTTTTTTATGACATCGAGATGCCTTTAATATATGTATTGGCTGAAATGGAATATACGGGAGTGACGCTTGACACCGTCGCCTTGAAACAATCGTCCGAGGAACTGACGACCGCACTCAAGAAGTTGGAGAAAGAGATCTACGAACTGGCAGGAATGAAGTTCAACATCAATTCTGCCCGCCAAGTCGGCGAAGTTCTTTTCGATCACCTCAAGATAGAAGAGAAAGCGAGGAAGACAAAGACAGGCAGCTATAGCACGAGTGAAGAAATACTGGAAAAAATGCGTTCCAAACATCCCGTTGTGGAAAAGCTGCTCGAATATCGAGGGCTGAAGAAGCTGCTCAGCACCTATATCGATGCCCTACCCGAACTGATCAACCCGGAAACCGGCAAGATCCACACGTCCTACAACCAAGCAGTCACCTCGACCGGCCGCCTCAGTTCCACCAATCCGAACCTGCAAAACATTCCGGTACGCGATGAGTTGGGACGTGAAATCCGGAAAGCCTTTACAGCCGAAAACGAAGACTGTATTTTCTTCTCCGCCGACTATTCGCAGATCGAACTTCGCATCATGGCCCATCTGAGCCAGGATGCCCACATGATAGAAGCCTTCCGCAGCGGAGCCGACATTCATGCCGCCACAGCCGCCAAGATATACGGTATTCCGGTTGAAGAAGTCACTTCCGATATGCGTCGGAAAGCGAAAACGGCCAATTTCGGCATTATCTACGGAATCTCTGTTTTCGGGTTGGCCGAACGGCTGAGCATCCCACGCGCAGAGTCAAAAGAGTTGATCGAAGGATACTTCAAAACCTATCCAGACATCCGTGCATACATGGACGAAAGCATCGAGGTGGCGAAAGAAAAAGGATATGTAGAGACGATCTACAAGCGCAAACGTTTCCTGCCGGATATCAACTCCCATAACGCGATCGTACGGGGATATGCCGAACGAAACGCGATCAACGCTCCGATCCAGGGCAGTGCAGCCGACATCATCAAAGTTGCCATGGTTCGCATCTTCAACCGTTTCGAAACCGAAGGTCTGAGGAGCAAGATGATCCTGCAGGTACACGATGAATTGAACTTTAACGTCTACAAAGACGAATTGGAAAAAGTGAAACAAATCGTGTTGGATGAAATGGAAAATGCAATCAAACTGCAAGTTCCCTTGATCGCCGACTGCGGTGAAGGGGTAAACTGGCTGGAAGCGCATTAACAAAAACACATAAAGTTTATAAATCACAGCATTTATACACTATCTTTGTCGTGAAATTTATTGCAAGGAGTTGCAATATCACATAGTAAAACAGAAGCGTTATCATATTGTCCTTAAGCAAGAAAATCGCCAATTTTTCATCCAGCAAGGACAGTAGACAACAATTGCCTCACGTTTTTTGTATATATACATAAATATATAAACATTAAGCGTGGGCTGTTGTCTATCTGCTGGATAGGTGTTTGGCGATACCTCTTGCTTGGATAGATGGCAGTTCCCACGCTTTTATTATATTTTCCGTCTTAGGGGGACAGATGGAGCAATTGGAAAATTATGTATTTCATATTCCCAGACAATCTTCCGGCATCCGTACAAAAAGCAGCGTTCGAATTCACATCCGGACAGTTCCCCTTGTATCGTTACATAACACCGGATACAGAGATACTGAATCGGGGTATTTCAATCGCTATCCCGGATGAAGCCAGCCACATCCGTTCCATCCGCCTCACGACATCACTGAGCCATTTCACTTACTATTACCCCGAAAAAGGATATAAGATCGCGCAAGGTATCCATCTTCCCCCTTTCCGGGTTCCGGCAGTCGGAGATCTCTATGCAAACGGCGTGATCATACAGGCTGGAGCAGATTCTCCCGGTCAGCATATAGAACCCGATATAGCCCCTTATAAAGGTTCGGTAATGGAGATACGGGAACAGACACTCGATTATTTCGATGCCTTGATCTATTGCGAGTCCATTTCCGAAGGGACCTTAGACAACTGGCATCTGCCGGATATGCTCAATCTGGTATTACTGCACACCAGGCAACGGGAATTCAACATGTTCCTCGCCAAGTATCAAGGAACTTTTTTATACGACGAGGAATACTGGTGCAAAGACAACAGCGTGATCGATCTGGGAGTAGCATTCAATATGGCAAACAGCCGCCTCGCTATATGCCCCAAAAAGGAAAAGCGGCAGGGTCGGGCCATACTGGATTATTAAAAGACTCAAATTCCTCTCCCGCTTATTCGCCCAAACAATATTTTCTATATCCGGTTCGCCTGTATCCGGCAACATAAATACAAAAGATTGTATATCTTTGCAGTCTGGAAACAAAGTTTGAATAAATCATAACAACAAAATAGAATGGCATTACAATGTGGCATCGTAGGACTTCCCAACGTAGGAAAGTCTACTCTTTTCAATTGCTTATCGAATGCAAAAGCACAGTCTGCTAACTTCCCGTTCTGTACGATCGAACCGAATGTCGGCGTGATCACCGTACCGGACGAACGTTTGAACAAACTGGCAGAAATCGAACATCCCCAGCGTGTTATCCCTACTACGGTGGAAATCGTAGACATCGCCGGCCTTGTAAAAGGCGCCAGCAAAGGAGAAGGGCTGGGAAACAAATTCCTTGCCAATATTCGCGAAACAGATGCAATCCTGCATGTACTGCGTTGCTTCGATGACGACAATATTGTTCATGTGGACGGCCGTGTCGATCCGGTTCGCGACAAGGAAATCATTGACACCGAATTGCAGATCAAAGACCTGGAAACCATTGACAGCCGTATTGCCAAAGTGCAGAAACAGGCTCAGACAGGCGGTGACAAGCAGGCTAAAATCGCTTATGAAGTACTTTGCAAATATAAGGAAGCACTGGAACAGGGTAAAAGTGCCCGCACCGTTTCTTTCGAGACGAAAGACGAGCAGAAGATCGCACACGATCTATTCCTGTTGACCGACAAACCGGTAATGTATGTCTGTAACGTAGATGAAGCAAGCGCAGTCAACGGTAATAAATATGTGGATGCTGTCCGCGAAGCCGTAAAAGACGAAGGAGCTGAAATATTGGTCGTAGCGGCCAAGATCGAAAGCGAGATTGCCGAATTCGACACCTACGAAGAACGCCAGATGTTCTTACAGGAGATCGGTTTGGAAGAATCCGGCGTTGCCCGTCTGATCAAGTCCGCTTACAAACTCCTGAACCTGCAAACATTCCTGACCGCCGGTCCCGACGAATGTCGTGCCTGGACTTTCCATAAAGGATGGAAAGCCCCGCAATGTGCCGGTGTGATCCATACCGACTTCGAAAAAGGCTTTATCCGCGCCGAAGTCATCAAATATGAGGATTATATTTCCTACGGTTCGGAATCTGCTGTAAAAGAAGCCGGAAAGATGAGTGTCGAGGGAAAAGAATATATCGTTCAGGACGGCGATATCATGCATTTCCGCTTTAATGTGTAATTACCTAAAACAAAATACATTATGATTGATAAAACCAGTACAGCATTAATAGTGGCCTTGATAAGTATCTTAGGGCTTACCAGCTGCATACGATACAACGTTGCAGAACCATTAGACCGTTTCAGCAGTCCCGAAATGGGAACTGCCGACGGTAATGAAATAACCGTGACAGCCGGATCGACCTGGTTTGCTGAAGGAGAATATGAGAACTTTATACTTACCGGGCAAGCTCTCACCGGGGAAAATGCGGAAGCGGCCTTGTTGTTCCATCATACCGACGGGAAATCAGGCTATGAGGTAGCATTCCGGAACGGAGCCATCGACGGCACACGTAAAAGCGGCAGCCTCACATCCGTGCGTAACCTCTACCGTTCATTAGCTGAAGACGGGAAGTGGTTCGACTTTGAAATTGCTGTACGCGGGCATAACATAATGATTGCCATAAACGATACGGTAGTAGTATGCTATACCGAACCCGAACACCCCTATCGTACAAAAGAGTATGCCGGGCGCTTGCTCAGCCGCGGTTCTATTGCACTAAAAGGTATGAGCGGTGATGTAACCTTTCGTAACCTCAACATGACCCGCTTGGAAAAAGACGCGGTCAATGAGGCAGACACAATGCCACGGATAGACGAACAGAACGATGCTGTGATCCGTTTCCAGCAGCAAAACTTCCCCGTGATAGATTACCACGTGCATTTGAAAGGCGGCCTGACGAAGGAGATGGCGCACGCCATGTCAATGAACTACGGTATCAACTACGGTGTGGCTCCCAATGCCGGTGAGGGTGGCGTAGGCCGTATGCTTGCCGATGACAAGGAAGTGTACGAATACTACAACGAAGTAAAAGACATGCCATTCCTGCGCGGTGTGCAAGGTGAAGGCCGTAAGTGGACAGCCACCTTCTCTCAGAAGGCTTTAGGCGTATTCGATTATCTCTTTACCGACGGAATGACCATTGTGGACCATAAAGGACGTCTGTCAAGGATATACCGCCCCGAAGAGGTACACTACGACGGTGTTACCAAAGAACAATATATGGATCACTTGGTGGACCAGACCGTCAAGATCCTTACCAATGAGCCGGCCGACATCTATGCCAATCCTACCTTCCTGCCGGAAGAGTTGAATGCAGAGTATGCCAAATACTGGACCGATGAGCGTATCGACCGCGTCCTGGATGTATTGAAAAAACATAACATTGCACTCGAAATCAACGCACGCTACAAAATTCCAAGCTTCGACATCATCCGCAAAGCGAAAGAGCGTGGAATCAAGTTCACCTTTGGGACGAACAATGTCGATGCCGATTTCGGCAAACTGGAATATTGCCTGCAAGCCGTCGACGAATGCGGTCTGACAGCAGAAGATCTCTGGTTTCCGACTATGAGCGTACGCGGTACTCGCGAAGTGGTGCTGTATAATAAGTGGTAAAATCTTCTCTTTACAAATAATTTTCATTTTCAGGTGCGCTGTCTATACTTAATCAACAGCACACCTGTTGTTTTATAGATACTCCTATCACATTCTATGGAATATTAGAAAGTGACCAAACTTATCCTCTACAGCAAAGCTGGCCATCTCCTGCTGGACGAACCGTTCAACGCCTCTCCTATTGCTGCAGAAGAAATACGTATGCACATCACCGAAAGCGCCCGGACAAGAGGCATTATCTTGATAGACCACAATTTCAGGGTAGTGCACAAAATAGTAAACCGCACCCTGCTTCTGGATCAATGCTACCTAAAGAAAACCAAGGAAAAGAAAAAATTAATCCCTTACGGTCATTATCGTCCCGGCTAATTTTAGTATCTTTCAGCGCATATTAATTCTCAATCATTATGAAAACCTGTTGTATGATTCTCTTAGCGGCTTTCACGTCGCTCGCATCCGCCCAACAAAACGACGTAACCAGCATATTGGAAGTACTGGACGTAACAAACGGCAGGCGCACCGTAGTCAAAGAATTCCCCTACCGTATCGAAGCACCAAACTGGACGCCCGACGGCCAGTGGCTCGTGTATAATAGCGGGGGAAAACTGTACAAACTCTCCCCCGATTCGCCCGGCGAACCTGAAATGATAAACACTGGCTTTGCCACCCGATGCAACAACGACCATGTCATAGCTGCCGACGGCAAGCAGATAGCTATCAGCCACGGGACGAAAGAAGACGGCAAATCACGCATCTATACCCTCCCGATGCAAGGAGGGACACCTCGCTCTCCCTACGCTT
>ENA-OPXM01000934-OPXM01000934.1-human-gut-metagenome-genome-assembly--contig:-NODE-934-length-14914-cov-1.816408_pt1 | contig 14914 bp, 15 predicted proteins | sample MGYA00241707_ERZ502035 | MGnify/ENA primary metagenome ERZ502035 (study PRJEB25962, sample SAMEA2043051) | human gut metagenome | biome: human gut; feature: human-associated habitat; material: faeces... | reverse complement strand
TGTAATCCACACAATCCGATTGGAAAGATCTGGGACAAAGCAACACTGGAACGAATTGGTGCTTTGTGCGCGAAGCATCATGTAATCGTGCTTTCAGATGAGATTCACTGTGATCTGACCGATCCGGGACGTGGATATATTCCGTTTGCATCGGTGTCCGATGTCTGCCGGGACAACAGTATTACCTGTATTGCTCCGACGAAGACATTCAATCTCGCAGGCTTGCAGACGGCGGCCATCTCTGTACCGAATCCGGTCATTCGTCATAAGGTATGGCGTGGAATCAACACCGATGAAGTCGCAGAGCCGAATGCATTTGCGGTTGACGCGGCAATTGCGGCGTTTACCAAAGGCGCAGACTGGTTAGATGCGCTCCGTGCCTATATCTACGAGAACAAGCAGTATGCAGTTCAGTATGTGAAGGAACAGATACCGGAGGTAGAGATTCTTCCTTCGGAGGCGACCTACCTGTTATGGATCTACTGCAAGGACCTTCCGGGAAATTCGCGGGAGATCGAACATCCCATCCGCAAGAAGACAGGATTGTTCCTGTCCGCCGGAAGTGGATTCTCCGGGGATGGAGACCGATTCCTGCGACTGAATATCGCCTGTCCAAGAGCGTTGTTAAAAGACGGTATGGAGCGGTTGAAACGTGGGGTGGAATCACTATGAGAATGACAACATTATGTTATATAGAGAAAGACGGAAAATATCTGATGCTTCACAGAGTAGTGAAGAAAAATGATGTGAATAAAGATAAATGGATCGGCGTCGGCGGACATTTTGAATATGCAGAGAGTCCGGAGGAATGCCTTCTGCGTGAAGTGAAGGAGGAGACCGGTTATACATTGACTTCCTGGAAATACAGAGGAATCGTGACATTTGTATACGGTGAAGATGTGGTGGAGTATATGTCACTGTATACGGCAGATGGATTTACCGGTGATCCGATCGAATGCGATGAGGGCGTTCTTGAATGGGTGGAGAAAGAAAAGATAAAGGATCTGAATTTATGGGAAGGGGACAAGATTTTCTTCCGTCTGATGGACGAAGAAGAGGAATTTTTCTCTTTAAAACTTGTGTACAATAAGTCAGATGTGTTAGAGTATGTGGCACTCAACGGAAAGCCGATGGAGCTTTTTGATGTGATTGATGAAGATGGAAATAAAACCGGACAGGTGAAAGAACGCGGTGTTGCACATAGAGATGGCACATTGCATGCAACGGTACACATCTGGATTGTACGTCCGAATCAGGAGAGTGGTTATGATGTACTCCTTCAGAAACGAAGTGAATGTAAAGATTCGAACCCGGGAGCGTATGATATTTCTTCTGCAGGGCATGTCAGTGCCGGGGATGAACTGATGGAAAGTGCATTGCGTGAGATGAAAGAAGAACTTGGAATTCATGCAAGAGAAGATCAGCTTCAGTTTATCGGAACACACAGAGGTCAGTTTGAAGCAGAATTTCATGGAAAACCATTCCGTGACAATGAGCGCAGTACCGTATATCTTTACAGAGAACCGGTGGACATTAAAAATTTGAAATTACAGGAATCTGAAGTGGAAGAAGTGATCTGGATGGATTTCGAAGAATGCAGGAAGGGTATTGTGGATGGTACCCTGCCGAACTGCATTTATGAAGGAGAGTTCCAGATGGTAGGAAAAGCACTCGGGATAGAGTGAAAAGTAGAATAAGATAATAGAATCTGAAAAAGAGTTGAAACCATTTGCCTAAATCAGCTAGAATGATCCAGGCAGAAGTTTCAACTCTTTTTTAAAGACTGACGTATATTTTCAGTGTGGTTTCAGCTTATGATTCTTCTGACAGTTTCTTCACAATCTCAGGGAATTCCATAAAGTGGGAAGCTTTGATCAGAATTGTATCATTATCTTTGAGAATCTGTCCCATGTTCTGGTAAAAGTCTTCTTTTGTGTCAAAATGGAAAACCTTCATGTTCTTCTCTGTCGCAAGAACAGTTTCTTTCGCAGCTTCTGCCATATCTTTGGAAAGTGCTCCGATGCAGACTAAAACATCAGTGTTTTTAAATGCTGCATATGCTCCGACTTCGCGGTGCATCGCAAGCTCATCGGCACCAAGTTCGCCCATATCGCCAAGGATAGCGACCTTTCTTGTGTCTGCATATGCAAGTACGTCAAGAGAGGACTTCATAGATGCCGGATTGGCATTGTAGCAGTCATCAATGATCGTGTAATGCTTTGCTTCAATCAGGTTGTTACGTCCTGCAATCGGAACGAGCTTTTCAATTCCGCGTGCAATTTCTTCATTATCCATGCCAAGCGCATATCCGACAGCAACTCCGGCTAAAGCGTTATAGATCATATGATCTCCCGGGATTGAGATATGTGCATGGAAACGGGATGTTGGAGTAACAAACTCAGCGTACGTTCCTTTTAATCCTTTACGTTCAATATTTTCCACATGGAACGGGCAGGAAGAGGTAAGACCGAAGTAAACAGGAGTTCTTCCATCACGGGAAGTGTAGCTTTTCAGCTTATCATCATCACCGTTAAAGATAACAGAACCTTTCGGGTTCATGTAGTCTGTCATGGAACTCTTTTCCTTCAGGATGCCGTCTCTTGTTCCAAGATTCTCAAGATGTGCATATCCAATATTAGTGATCACACATACATCCGGACGGGCAATCTTAGCCAGCGGTTTCATATCTCCAAAATGGCTGATTCCCATCTCAAGAACTGCAACTTCATGTTCCTCACGGATATTGAATACGGTCAGAGGAAGTCCGATCTCATTGTTGAAGTTTCCTTCGGTTTTCAGTACATTATATTTCTCGGAAAGTACAGATGCGATCATTTCTTTTGTGCTTGTCTTTCCAACACTTCCAGTGATACCTACAACTTTGATATCGAGGGAACGGCGATAGTGTTCAGCTAAGTCTTTCAATGCTTCTGTACAGGATGAAACGCGGATATAAGGATAATCAACGTCACCAAGATCCTGCTCAGAGAGGGAACAGAGTGCACCTGCTTCCATGACCTGCGGGATAAAACTGTGTCCGTCAACACGGGAACCTTTGATCGCAACGAAAAGAGTATCTTTTACTACTTTACGGCTGTCGATCGCAACACTTGAGACCTCACAGTCTAAGAATGCAGGATCACCGCAATAAATTCCGCAGCAGGCATCTGCGATTTCAGATAATGTCATATGTTTCATTAATATCTTGCCTCCATGGACTTCTTAATGATCAGTTCGCAAAGATCGCCGTATTCGATTCCATAAACCTTAGCTTCCTTCGGGAGAAGACTTGCGGAAGTCATTCCAGGAAGGGTATTCATCTCCAGGCAGAACAGATTCCCCTTAGCGTCAAGCAGGAAGTCTGCACGACTGTAAACATTAAGTTTCAGTGCATCGAACGCTTTTACAGTAAGTTCCTTCATGCGCTCTGCAACTTCTTCCGGAATATCAGCCGGGCATACTTCAGAAGTAGCTCCGTCCTGATATTTATTCGCATAATCAAAGAATCCTGTCTTCGGGATGATCTCGATCGGAGGAAGTGCTATTCCGTCAATGATACCGCATGCAAACTCACGCCCCTTAATGTATGGCTCAACAACAAGTTCATCTTCGTAGCGGAAGGACTTCTTCAGAGCCTCTGCATATTCTTCATCTGTATTTACAATATAAACTCCGATACTGGAACCATTTTCACATGGTTTTACGACCAGTGGGAGATAATATCCAAGTTCGGATAAAGGAAGATCCTTTGTCTCTTTTGTCAGATGTGTTCCACGAGGAGTCGGTACACCACTCATTTTATAAATCTGTTTTGTTACTAGTTTGTTCATAAATCGTTCCACCTCCCGGAGTGTCTACGCCAGACTCAAGGAAGATCTGCTTTGCAACACCTTTGTGCATTGCAACCGCACATCCAAGAGAGTCAGGTCCTGTATATTTAATACCAAGCAGATCGAAAGATGCCTGAAGCTTTCCGTTCTCTCCTTCTCCACCGTGAAGACCGAGGAAAGTAATGTCAGCCAGACGGCAAAGTTCGATTACATTCGGTCCGAAGAAGCAATCGGACTGATCTTTTCTCATTGCTTTTACCTGACTGATCCGGACGGGAAGCCTTGACAGCTTCAAGATCCGGTTCCTCCGTGCTGATATTCTTCACAATCTCAAGTCCGTGATCCGGAAGAGTGAAGACATCCTCCAGATTCTCCGGCGCATTCTCTAATCCCATGAATACATCCAGAAGAAATGCATCATGTCCTTTTTCAACTAATGTACGACAGATTCCGGCAGCAGAAGAAAGTGATACGTCACGTTCTGTGCTTAAGCCTCCTGCTAATACAATGATTTTCATAATTTTATACTCCTTAAAAATTTAATCCAACTATACTTTTACGATTATAGCACATGTTGGCAGAAAGTAAAACAGGAGGAATAAAGATTTAATGGAGGGATTCTTTCTCCCCTTGCTATATTATTTTTGATAGATTCAATGTATTAAATCCCATTGACAATTTACAGAAAATACTACTATTATTATATATATAAACAGTTTTTAATTGTGCAAATCAATATTTTATTGTTAAAAGAGAGGTAATTCCACTGGAAGTTATAAAAAATCAAATCAAATTTTTTATTGAAAGGGGAAATTATATGAAAAAGGTTATATGTTTATTTTCCGCATTCTTATTACTTTTATCATCTGCCATAACAACATATGTACACGAAACAGACTCTCAAGATTACCTATCAATTCCAAGTTATAACAAAACATACTCTGCACAACCAACAGATAATAATTTTTTGTCACTAAAAGAATATAATGCAGAATACTCCAATAGAGAGAATCCTCTAAAAATAGATTCTCCTTTAACCACTCAAAATGTCCCTGATATATGCTATTTCCACTATCCAAAAACAAAAACCATTATTTTACCTATCAGGGGGAAAAACTAACAGATCTTAGAGAACGAATGGAAAGCAAGAAATAACACTTTGAGTGCAGAAAGTTGGTGAAAAGTTTGGATATAAAACAATTAATCGGTGAAGCAACTGAATATGACAAAAAGCTATCTTTGGAAGCGAAGAAACCAAAGAGTTGGTGTAAGAGCGTAAGTGCTTTTGCAAATACACTTGGTGGAGCATTAATCTTTGGAATAGCCGATAATGATGAAATTGTAGGACTTGAGAATCCGAATAGTGATGCTGAGAAAATAAGTGAAATCATTAAGACAAGGATGGATCCAATTCCAAAATTTCGTCTTCGATTTGAACAGGTCGAAGATGGAAAAGTATTAATTATACTGGATATTTTCAAAGGTGAAGAGACACCGTACTTATTATTCGGGTGATGGTGTGCTGGAAGCATATGTTCGTGTTGGAAACGAGAGTGTGAAGGCGACATCAACGGAATTGAAAAGACTGGTGTTGCGCGGTAGAAATACATCTTATGATTCACAGATTTCTACGTATAAGGTGGAAGATTTTGCTTTTTCCAAACTCCGGGAAAGATATAAAAAATGGACAGGAAATAGTTTTGATGAGAAAGATCTTATATCATTTGGGTTGGCGAATGAGCAAGGATATTTGACAAATGCAGGTGCCTTGGTTGCAGATGAAAGCCCTATTCGATGGTCAAGATTATTTTGTACCAGGTGGAATGGATTAAATAAAAGCGGTGGTACAATAGATGCATTTGACGATGCAGAATATTCTGGAAGTGTATTGTCATTAATTGATAATGGAGAAGCTTTTATTAAGAGAAATGCGAAATTAATGTGGAGAAAGACTGCTAATTCTAGAGAAGAAATGCCGGAATATGTAGAACGTAGTTATCATGAAGCATTGGTTAATGCATTGGCTCATAGAGATTATCTTGTGAATGGCAGTGAAGTGCATATTGATATTTACGATGATCGTATGGAAATATATTCGCCGGGAGGCATGCCAGACGGTTCCATTATTCAGGACAGAGATCCGCTTACAGTTCCATCAACGAGAAGAAACCCTGTTTTGGCAGATATATTTAATCGGCTGGGATATATGGAACGTAAAGGTAGTGGATTTGGAAAGATTATCGGTGGAGGTATGCCGGTCGGCGCGTATGGTGGAAGAGAGGATATCATGCGTATGGTTTCCCCGGACGGTCCGGTTTATCAGGCAGGAACACTTTCCGGCAATCCGATTGCTATGCTTCTGTAGCGGCGTCTGTTTGTTTTGCTACGCAAATAAGAATTTAGTTGACAAATTGTAATATATGAATTATAGTGGTACTGAATGATACTACTTATTGATAAATTATGACTATTTAGAAATTACAAACAGAATGCGAGGTCTTTATGGATAACGTAGAATTACTCATGAGCTTTGGTCTTACCAGACAGGAAGCCAGAGTGTATGTTCTTCTTTTAGGGGAAGGTGCGTTAAGTGGCTATGAAGCAGCGAAGCGGCTTGGCATTTCCCGTTCTAATGCATATGCGGCATTGGCGGGGCTGGTAGATAAGGGAGCGGCCTATATGGCAGAAGAGCAGGCAGTACAGTATCATGCAGTTTCGATAAAGGAGTTTTGCTCGAATAAGCTTCATTATATGGAGGAACTTTCTGAAACGCTAGAGAGGCAGATTCCAAAGCAGAAGCAGGAAGATGCGAAGTATTTGACGATACGTGGCAGAAGGCACATCGAGGATAAGTTTCGCAATATGCTTAAGGAGACGAAGGAGAGAGTTTATCTTTCGGTATCTGCATCTGTGTTAGATTTGTTCAGGGAAGAACTGTTAGGATTGGTTGCACAGAAGAAAAAAGTTGTCTTGTTGACAGATGAAGAATATTCTATGGATGGAGCGATTATTTATCGCACGAAGAAGTTTGAAAATTTATCTGGAAGTGCAGACTGTGAGGGAGATGCGGATGGACAGCTTCGCCTGATCACGGATTCGAATTATGCACTTACGGGAGAACTTCAGGATAAGGAGACTTCAACATGTCTGTATTCCGCTAATCCGAATTTGGTAAGGCTGCTAAAAGATGCTCTGGCGAATGAAATCAGGCTTATTGAGATAGAGAAAAAAGATGCTTCGATATAGACGGTGAGAGAAATATCATCTGTAAAGCAGATTTAACAGAATTAGAAGGGCAGATAAAAAATTAGAAGTCCAAAGTGAAATATCAAGATATTAGAGGAAAACTTATAAAAGAAACGCAAAACGGAATATCGAGATATTAAAGAAAACTTACAAAAGAAGCCAGAAGCAAAATATAAAAGTAAACATCTAAAAACAAAGATATAAATATAAGCTATAAAGGAAGGAAAAAAGATGGAAAAGAAACCATTTGTTACAAAAGAACAGTTAGATAAAATCGTAGAAAAATATCCTACACCATTTCATTTATATGACGAGAAGGGAATCAGACAGACAGCTCGTGATTTATACAAGGCATTTTCATGGAATGAAGGATTTAAAGAATATTTCGCAGTAAAAGCAACACCTACTCCTGCAATTCTTAAGATTTTAAAGGAAGAAGGATGTGGAACAGACTGTTCTTCTTTAACAGAGTTAATGATGAGCGACCGTTGTGGATTTGCTGATGGTAATTCCATTATGTTCTCATCTAATGAAACACCGGCAGAAGAATTTATCCTTGCAAAGAAGTTAGGAGCAATTATTAACTTAGATGATATTACACATATTGATTTCTTAAAGGATGCCTGTGGTATTCCGGAAAGAATCTGCTGCCGTTACAATCCAGGCGGATATTTCTCTCTTGGAACAGACATCATGGATAACCCAGGAGATGCCAAGTATGGAATGACAAAGCCACAGATTTTTGAGGCATTCAAACGACTTAAGAGAGAAGGAGTAAAAGAATTTGGTATTCATTCTTTCTTAGCAAGTAACACAGTATCTAACGAATACTATCCTGCATTAGCATCCATCTTATTTAATCTTGCAGTAGAATTAAAAGAGAATCTTGGTGTTCATATCGGATTTATCAACTTATCCGGTGGTGTTGGAATCCCTTATACACCAGATAAAGAGCCAAATGATATTTTTGCAATCGGTGAAGGTGTTCGTAAAGCTTACGAAGAGATTTTAGTTCCGGCAGGAATGGGAGATGTAAAGATCTTTACAGAACTTGGACGTTTCATGCTTGCGCCACACGGACATCTTGTAGTAAAAGCAATTCATGAGAAACATACTTATAAAGAATACATCGGTGTAGATGCCTGCGCAGCGAACCTTATGCGTCCTGCTATGTACGGTGCTTACCATCACATCACAGTTATGGGTAAGGAGAATGAACCATGTGACCACACATATGATGTAGTAGGTTCTCTTTGCGAGAACAACGATAAGTTTGCAATCGACAGAAAGCTTCCAAAGATTGATATGGGAGATTTACTTGTACTTCATGATACTGGTGCACATGGATTCGCGATGGGATATAACTACAATGGCCGCTTAAAGAGTGCTGAGATTCTTTTACAGGAAGATGGAAGCACAAGAATGATTCGTCGTGCGGAAACACCAGAGGATTACTTTGCAACAATTGAAGGCTTTGATTTTTAGTTTTGGCTCCATATACAAGAGATAAATTTGGGAGATGAATCAGTAATTTGCTGTTGGCAAATTTGACGAAACCCAGAAGATAAAACATCCCTATTTGTGACTTTAGTCGCTGCAGGTTGAATGTTCGCTTAAGCGTTCGCAACCTTTGCTCCGAGGTCACAAATAGGGATGTTTTATCTTCTGAGTTTCTGTCTTCGGTCGGGGCGGAATTATGAATTCATCTCCAGCCAAAGAACAGCTCTCCCAGAGAAAGCGTCTCTCCCGCCTGCGGCAAATTACTACTTTCATCAATAATATCTTTGGTGTATAATTTGTTAATATATGTTTACATTTCACGGATATACAACGAAAATAGTTGGGAATCGTTAAGAGAAAGGACATAACTTATGGGTGAAAAGTTATTTACTGCAAAGGAAGCAGCGGAGATATTAAAGGTAAGAAAAAACACAGTATATGACATGATTAAGCGTGGTGATTTAAAGGCTTCTAAACTTGGAAAGCAGCTTAGAATTCGTCAGGAGGATTTAGATTTTTATATTCAGTATGGAAGTCAGGCAAAGGTTGTAAACTCAATGCAGACAGGGCAGAGTAGTAATATTGATAAAGTTAAATCTGAGAGGAATGCATCTAAGACATTGAATATACTCAATGAAATGTCTGGAGTGAATAGAACAGTCAATGTAACACAAAATGAAATCTCAAATCAGATTATCATCTGTGGTCAGGATATGATTCTTGATCTGTTGGCGAATCGCCTGAATCAATGTGTAGAGGAAAATGTATTTCGTTCTTATAAAGGAAGCTACAATGGATTGTATGCAATGTATCAGGGAGAAGTAAACGTAGCAACAGCGCATTTATGGCATGGAAAAACAAATAGCTATAATATTCCATACATCAGCAGTATGCTGCCGGGAACAGATGTAATTGTTCTTCATTTATTAAAAAGAAAGCAAGGTTTTTATGTAAAGAAGGGGAATCCAAAGAGAATTCAATCTTTTGAAGATTTAAAAAGAGCTGATGTAACAATCGTAAATAGAGAACCGGGTAGTGGAGTAAGAGTTCTTGTCGATGAAAAATTACGTCAGGCAGGCATTTCCACACAGGAAGTAAATGGATATCAGAAGGTAGTAAATTCACATCTTGAAGCAGCAGCGACAGTAAACAGGGGAGAAGCAGATGTGGCAGTTGGAAGCGAAAAGCACAGCCTGTCTGTACCAGGAATCGATTTTATTTTCATACAGAAAGAAAGTTACGATATGGTAATCCGAAAAGAAGATTTCACCAAAAAACCTTATCAGAAAATGATAGAAATCATTCGTTCCCCAGAATATCAAAAAGAGGTAGCCGGACTCGGCAGCTACAATGTAGAAAATATGGGAAAAATTATTTATTCTGACTGTGGTTGCAGACCCTAACTTTTATTCTCAGATGTCCCATTCAACTACTATACTCTAATAAATCCAGAGCAAGCAGCAGCCCCCAACTTTCATCTCCAAATCCCTCCACCATTGCTATAATAATTCATCCAAATCTAGCATATTAAAAATTATTAGTAACACTAAAAAATTGTTAGATTTTTGCTGCATGTTTATTGACAAATTCTGGTGCATAAAATATAATGTAATAAAACGAAACAAAACAATATAAAACGCAATAAAACGAGGGGAAATTATGAGAAACATGAAGTTTGTGAAGAGAATTGGCGTTGCAGTTTTAGCAGCATGTATGGTTTTATCCTGTGTAGGATGTGGAAGTTCATCTAACAAAGGTGCAGCAGAAGGAACAACAGAGGTTGCAGCAGAAGGTGGACAGACTAAGATTTCTGTAGCTGCTGCAGCAAGTCTTCAGGCTACATTTGATGATGAACTGATTCCTTTATTTGAGAAAGAGAATCCAGGAGTAACCGTAGAAGGAACTTACGCAAGTTCAGGAGATTTACAGCAGCAGATTGAATCTGGATTAGAGGCAGATGTATTCTTTTCCGCAGCAACATCTAACATGGACACATTAGTAGATGAGAACCTTGTAGATAAAGATACTGTTGTTGACTTATTAAAGAACGATGTTGTATTAATCACGCCTAAGGATTCTAAGTTAGGAATTAAGGGTTTCAAGGACATCACAAAGGCGGATACAATTGCAATCGGTGATCCTGAAAGCGTACCAGCAGGTAAATACGCAAAAGAAATTCTTACGAACTTAGGTGTTTACGATGAAGTTGAGAAGAAAGCAAGTCTTGGAGCAAGCGTAACAGAGGTATTAAGCTGGGTTGCAGAGGGAAGTGCTGACGCAGGTATCGTATACGCAACAGATGCACAGACAGAGAATACAAATGGTGATGACAAAGAAGTAGAAATCGTAGCAACAGCAGAAGATTCTATGATGCAGACACCAGTAATCTACCCGGTAGGTACCGTTTCTTCTTCTGCACATAAAGACGAAGCAAAAGCTTTTGAAGATTTCCTTCAGACAGATGAAGCAAAAGCAATCTTAGAAAAAGCAGGATTCACAATTAACGAATAATTAAAAGACAGGCTGGATGTATATGACAATGGATTTATCACCAATTATTATATCTTTAAAGACAGCTACCCTCAGTATTATTATTACATTCTTTCTGGGGGTGGCTGCGGCCCAGCTTGTTTTCCGTCTTAAGAGTAAGACGATGAAAACAATATTAGATGGGTTATTTACCCTGCCGCTCGTGCTTCCGCCAACAGTGGCAGGATTTTTTTTACTTTATATTTTCGGGATGAGAAGGCCGATCGGTAAGTTTTTAATTGAATATTTTGCAGTAAAAATCGCATTCTCATGGGGAGCAACCGTATTAGCTGCGGTTGTGATCTCATTTCCATTAATGTACCGATCAGCAAGAGGAGCCTTTGAGCAGGTAAATCCTGACGTGCTTTCTGCAGGAAGAACACTTGGAATGAGTGAGTGGAACATTTTCTGGAAAGTGCAGATGCCGATTGCATGGCCAGGAGTTATTTCCGGAGCAGTTCTTGCATTTGCCAGAGGACTTGGAGAGTTTGGAGCAACAGCAATGATTGCCGGAAATATCAGAGGAAAGACAAGAACACTGCCATTAGCTGTATATTCGGCAGTTGCATCAGGAAAAATGGATGACGCGGGGCAGTATGTAGTGATTCTTGTAGGTATTTCCTTTATTGTAGTTGTATGTATGAATTATTTTTCTATGGAAAAGAAAGGCTAGAATTATGGCATTATCCGTTCACATTAAAAAGAAATTAAAAGATTTTGAGCTTGCTGTAGATTTTGATATGGATGAAGGTATTGTCGGATTTTTAGGTTCTTCTGGCTGTGGAAAAAGTATGACCTTAAAATGTATCGCGGGAATTGAGACACCCGATGAAGGAAGAATCGTCCTTGATGATGAAGTCCTTTTCGATAAAAAGTCAGGAATTAATCTTTCGCCACAGAAGCGTAAGGTAGGATACCTTTTTCAGAACTATGCATTATTTCCACATATGACAGTAAAGCAAAATATCGAGGCAGGACTTGCAGCATCAGGCAAGTCAAAACAGGAGAAAAAAGAAATAGTGGAACGTCTCTTAGAACAGTTCCACATAAAAGAATTGGAGAACTCTTACCCAGTCCGTATTTCCGGCGGACAGCAGCAAAGAGCCGCCCTTGCCCGAATGATGGCAGCAGAGCCAAAGTTTTTATTGTTAGATGAGCCATTTTCTGCATTAGATGCTTATTTAAAAGAAAAATTAATGCAGGAAATGATGACATACCTTAACCAGTTTAAAAAAGGGGTTATTATGGTTTCACACAGTAGAGATGAAGTGTACCAGATGTGCAGCGATACAGTTATTATGCATCAGGGGATGATAGAAACATTAGGAAAAACAAAAGAAATATTTGATAATCCGGGAACCGTGAATGCAGCGAGGCTTACTGGCTGTAAAAATATTTCCAGAGCCACAAAAACTGGAACACATGAGGTATATGCATCCGATTGGGATATAAAACTTACTTTCCCGGAACAGACAGAGATTCCATCAAATCTTACCCATGTAGGAATCCGAGCACACGAAATTCATCCGATAGTCTCTAAAGATACAAATTTAAAAGATATGGATTCAAATGAATCTATAAAGTTAAATACAATGGACTGCCAGTTAGAACGCATTTCTGAAGCACCATTTGAGATGTATCTTATTTTGCAGAATAAAAGTGGAAAAAATACGAGTCCGCTATGGTGGAAAGTCACTAAAAAGGAGTGGCAGGAAATTGGGGAAAAAGTTCCAGAAACGGTGGAATTGCCGGCAGAACATATTATTTTGCTGAAATAGTAACTGCCGCAGGCAGGGGCGAGATGCCTGTTGGAAGATGAATAATTATTCTATGTGGGTAAAATGACGAAAATCAAAGCCCCATATAACCATATCTGTGACTTTAGTCGCTGCGGTTTGAATACTCATTTATACACGCTCGTATCCAAACCTTGTTCTGAGGCCACAAATATGCTTTCTTCCCAGGCATCTGTTTATCCAATAAATTAAATCAATCCAAAATGCTTCAACGCATTCCTGATTCCATCTCTCTCGATCGGGGTAGTGACATAGGATGTATTCGCCAGTACTTCAGGATAAGAGTTCCCCATTGCAATACTATTCTTTACATGCGTAAGCATAGACAAGTCATTTGTGCTGTCACCGAATACATAACAAGAAGCTAAAGATTCACCCAGGTGTTCTACAATATAATCAATACCGCCAGCTTTAGAACAGCCTTTTGGAACAACTTCTTCAAAACCGTAAGGATGCATTTCTTCTCTTGCGATAAAGTCGAAATGTTCTTTTGTGCGTTCGTGGAACAAGTCAAGATTGCTGTTTTCATCAGTTAGAATGACAAATTTATCGAAATCTAAAACAGGGTCATCAAAAAAGCGGATGGGCTGTTCAAGATTTGTCTTTGCATAAGAGTTACGAATGGCGGTAATAGGGGCAAAAGGTTTTTCTGTTTTCTGAAAATAACAGGACTTGCGGCCCTCATATACAGCCTGAATCTTACATTCTTCTAAAATACTTTGCAGACTGCGCTTCAAATCTTCATCAAGATCATAGTGATAAAGAGTCTCACCGTGGAAAATAACTTCCGTACCGCAGCCACAAACATAGCCGTCAAAAGGGAATTCTTTAATGGCTTCTGGCATAAATCCATATGTACGCCCACTGTTGATAAAGATATAGTGCCCATTTGCCTGTGCCTGCTTTAAAGCCTCGATTGTACTGTCAGGAATATATCCGGGAATACCTCCGGCAAGGAGTGTACCGTCAATGTCGAAAAACAGTAATTTTCTATTCATAGTGTAAAATGTCCTTTCGTAGAAATATTCATTTACAATTTGTAAAATATTATTAATGGCTAAGTTGATGTCTTTATTTGAAGAAAGTTCTGTAGTACAACAGTTTAATATAGAAGTAATCTCAAACTTCATAGCAAGTTTCCGCTTGTCTTGTGCAAGCTGACCCAGTTTCTGATTTTTCGTCTGCTTCTAAATTCGGTGATAAAAGAGCTGATAATAAACAGTGTAATTCGTCCTTTTTGTAATTAACATCTCTTAGATTCCATAAATTTACTGTTATTATATAACATCTTTAAAATTTATACAAGAGAAAAATGTAAAGAATCGACTATCATCAAAAAATATGTTATGATATTAAAGTATATCAGATGTGAGATGTCTCCCATCTCGCAGCAAGAATGCCGGGGCATTCTTGAATTGAAAATAGAAATATGAGAAAGAATGGAGCAAAAGCCTAAATATTTTGCTTCATTTTTCAAAAAAGAAAGGATGAACTATAATGGCAAACCCAATCGTTACAATTACAATGGAAAATGGAGATGTAATCAAAGCAGAATTATATCCACAGATTGCACCAAACACAGTAAATAACTTTATTTCCTTAGTTAAAAAAGGATTCTATGATGGACTTATTTTCCATCGTGTTATCAAAGGCTTCATGATTCAGGGGGGATGCCCTCTTGGAAATGGAACAGGGAACCCTGGATACAGCATCAAAGGCGAGTTCTCCAACAACGGATTCACAAACCAGTTAAAACATGAAGCAGGAGTACTTTCTATGGCTCGTTCCATGATGCCAAATTCTGCAGGATCCCAGTTTTTTATCATGCACAAAGCAGCTCCACATCTTGACGGTGAGTACGCAGCATTTGGTAAAGTAATTGAAGGAATGGATGTAGTAGATAAGATCGCATCTGTAAAAACTTTCATGGATTCTCCATATGAAAAACAGGTAATGGCTTCTGTAACTGTAGATACACAGGGAGAGGAATATCCAGAACCAGAGAAGTTATAA
>ENA-OPXM01000897-OPXM01000897.1-human-gut-metagenome-genome-assembly--contig:-NODE-897-length-15405-cov-5.944756_pt1 | contig 15405 bp, 14 predicted proteins | sample MGYA00241707_ERZ502035 | MGnify/ENA primary metagenome ERZ502035 (study PRJEB25962, sample SAMEA2043051) | human gut metagenome | biome: human gut; feature: human-associated habitat; material: faeces... | reverse complement strand
CTGACAACGGGCGCGCAATGCGCGCCTGACTCCTTCAGTCACGGCTGCGCCGTGCCAGCTCCCTCGAAGAGGGAGCTCATTTATCAGGTTATTTTCCGTCTAAGCAATAAGTTGCGTCGTACCCGTAGGAGCGCCCGCGTTTTGTGCAGAATTTGCTTTTTGCTCAATGATTGTTGACAGTCTGGAGCTCCCTCCCCGAGGGAGCTGGCAAAACCGTCAGGTTTTGACTGAGGGAATTCGTTCCTCCGCCGCTTTTGCAAAAAATTGCATTTTCCGCAAATTTGTGCTTGACAACAGACCGACTTTCCGATATAATAGAGCACGTTCCCGCGGTAAGATGCCGCACGAACTTGAGCGATCATGGCCCGGTAGCTCAGTTGGTTAGAGCACCAGCCTGTCACGCTGGGGGTCGTCGGTTCGAGCCCGATCCGGGTCGCCATTTTTTTATTATATATAGTTGGCTCGATAGCTCAGTTGGTAGAGCAGGGGACTGAAAATCCCCGTGTCAGTGGTTCGATTCCACTTCGAGCCACCACAAAGCACAGCGAAGGCTGTGCTAATTTTTTTGAGTTGTGGAATCGAAAAGGAGGCTGCCAAGTTTCAAACGAAATTCCCATAAAAAATAATTGACAACAATACAAAATGGTACTATAATAAATCCTGCTTAATTTTTATAATCCTGTTTTCAGGTTGATATATAGACATAAGAATTAAAAAGAATTTTTTCAGGAGGAAAAGGTAATGAGCAAAAAGGACTTTGTTTTTAGCGTGATGTTGGGCTTTTTCATTGTGGCAACACTATTGAATTTAATAATTTCAATAGTAACAGGAGATGTAATGGTATGGATGTGTACAGTATTGGATGTTGTTACATTAATACTATTTATAATATGGAATAAACTTAACAAAAAAGAATAAAGTATTAAAAGAAAGAGCTAATATTAACTTATTATTAGCTCTTTTTGCTATTATATTGAGTGTATAAGAGTTGATAAAATCAAAATAAAATGATACAATTCAATAATAAAATAAATAAGGAATGATTGGCGAATGAATAAAATTTTAGACAGAGTTAATAAACCGTATGATTTAAAAAAATTAAATTTAGCAGAAAAAGAAGAATTAGCAAAAGAAATAAGAGAATATATATTAGAAATAGTATCTAAAAATGGAGGGCATTTAGCTTCTAATTTAGGTGTCGTAGAACTTACAATTGCACTTCATAGCGTTTTTGACTTACCACAAGACAAAATAGTATGGGATGTAGGGCATCAAAGTTATGTTCATAAAATTTTAACAGGAAGAAAAGAACAGATGAAAACTTTAAGAAAGTTTGGAGGCATGTCACGGATTTCCTAAAATATCGGAATCTGAGTATGATAGCTTTGATACAGGGCATAGTAGTACATCAATATCAGTGGCATTGGGAATGGCAAGAGCAAATGCGTTAGAAAACAAAGCTGACCATGTAATTGCTGTAATAGGAGACGGTTCACTAACTGGTGGAATGGCAATGGAAGCTTTAAATGATGCTGGAAGTAGTAATTCTAATATAACAGTTATACTAAATGATAATGAAATGAGCATATCTAAAAATGTTGGAGGAATACCAGCATTACTTACTAAGATTAGAATCAAAAAAATGTATAAAAGGTCGAATAATAATATAAAAAATTTCTTTAATAAAGTCCCTGTAATAGGAAAACCAATTGTTACATTAGCTCACAACATAAAAAAAGGAATAAAGCAAATGGTTATTCCAAATATGTACTTTGAGGACATAGGCTTTACATATTTAGGACCAGTAGATGGACATAACATAGAAGAGTTAGAAAAAATATTAAAACAAAGCAAACACTTGGAAGGACCTATTTTAATACATGTAATGACAAAGAAAGGAAAAGGATACAAATTTGCAGAGGAAACACCAGATAAGTTTCACGGAATTTCTAGTTTTGACTTAAAGACAGGAGAACCAATATCAAAATCAAAAAATGATTATTCAAAAATATTTGGAAATAAACTAATTGAATTAGCTTCAAAAGATGAAAAAATAGTAGCTGTAACTGCTGCTATGAAAGACGGAACAGGACTAAAAGAATTTGCAAATAAATTTCCTAACAGGTTTTTTGACGTAGGAATAGCAGAACAACATGCAGTGGGTATGATTGCAGGAATGGCTGCGGCAGGATTAAAACCAGTATTTTCAGTATACTCTTCATTTTTACAAAGAGGGTATGATCAACTCGTTCACGATATTGCATTAGAACAAATTCCTGCAACTATATGTGTAGACAGAGCAGGAATTGTTGGAGCAGACGGAGAAACACATCAAGGAATATTTGACTTGTGCTTTTTAAACTCTATACCAAATCTAGTTGTTATGGCACCAAAAGATTTTAAAGAACTAGAACAAATGCTAGAATTTGCAGTAAACTTAAATAAACCAGTAATAATTAGATATCCAAGAGGTGGAGAAGGAGTAGAAAAATTTGAACAGCATAAAAATATAGAACTTGGTAAATCAGAAATCATAAAAGAAGGAAAGGATTTAACAATTGTAGCAATAGGAAAAATGGTTGATAGAGCACAAAATGTTGCTAAACTATTGGCAAAAGAAAATATTGATGCAGAAGTAATAAATGCAAGATTTTTGAAGCCATTAGATAAAGAAACAATATTAAAATCAGTAGAAAAAACTAAAAATGTTGTAACAATAGAAGATGGATTAATAGAAGGAGGACTTCGGGACATCTGTTATAGAAGCAATTAATGATAGTAAACTAGAAAATATAAAAACAAAGCGATTTGGATATAATGATTGTTTTGTAAAACATGGAAGTGTAGAAGAACTAGAAAAAGAATACGGATTAGATTCAGACAGTATTTTCAAAAATATAATAAAAAATAAAGTACTTGGATAATAATATTCAAGTACTTTATTTTTTTATCTTGAAGCTTCTTCTTTTTCTAGTTTCTGAATTTTCTCTGTAGCAGCTATTGAAGCAGTAGTAGGATCTCCGCCAGAAACATAACGAGAATTTACCAAATCTTGTTTATCTAATAAATTTTCTGTTGTAAGCAATTTTAAAATATAATCATTTGTGGCTTCTCCTATATATAGTGTTGTCTTTAATTTTGCAAGGCATTCTTCACGAGTCTCTAATCTTAAATATGATTCTTTCTTTTTTAGACTTTCTAGTTCTTCTTTAGTAGCATCTGGATATTTTTTGCGTAGCCTTTTTTCAAACAAATCCATGCTTTTTTGTGGAGTTAAGTCTATTTCAGCAAGAATTCTTTCTATATATTTTTTTCCTACATCAGGTGTTATAGCACAGTTATTATCACTTCTTAATTTAGCAATGTCTTCTTCAAATCTTTTTCTCCTGGTAGTTATTAAATGGTCTTTTCCAAAAGTAGGTTTGCCGAGAGATAATTTCAGTGATTTCATTTTTTACATTTCTATTAATTCCTTGTTCTACAATATCCTCATAAATTTCATTTACACTTTCAGGATAATTTGAAATGGTATCTGAGAATTTCTTTCTGTAAAAATTTTGATCATCAGAAAGAGATAAATTAGATGAATTTGGATTTAACAACAATTGAGAGTAAATATCTATCAATTTATGAATTGCATTAGGCAAAAGATCATTTAATTTTCTTAAAGAAGGCTTAACAGCTTTGTCATAATCTAATTGCCTTAATTTATACATTAATTCTGAAGCAGAAGAACTCATTTTTGCACCATCTATTTCAGCCGAATTCTTTGAAAGATCATCTCGAAGAAAACGTGCAACTTTACTTAAAATTTTGTCCTTCTTTTTACTATTTGAAGCCCAACTATCAAGAGTTTTTTTTGAGATACCCATTTGGATGAAAAGTTTTTCAAAATCAGGATCATTTACATCAACCACTCCTTTAATAACGCCGTCTCTAAAATCTTTTGCAACATACGATATAGGGTCGCAAAAAAATACAATACAACCTTCTTTAGATCTACTTCTAATTTTTCTGTCAAATCCTTTCTCAATAAAAGCATTTTTGTATTCATGTTCAACAGCATCATCAGTTTTCCCTCTATTTGTTTGTATTTTAGATGTATTTGATTCACCATTGTGACATACAGCAATGTCTGATATTGTAAGATATGCAGAATTGTATTTTTTAAGTTCGGATTTTTTTAAAGGTCTACCTTTAAGTTCTTCTAATCTTTTAAGCACTTTTCCTTGAATGTTTTCTAATTCAAGAGTTACTCGTGCCATTGAACTATGATGCAATTCACAAATTCCGCTGATCTTCTAAATAATTAGATAACATATATTCACCCTCATGAGCATAACCAAAATGACCTATATCATGAATTAACCCTCCGATAAATGCTAAGTCTTCATTAAGTAAAAGTTCTTTAGCTACAATATAAGAATTAGTAGCAACATCTAAGGAATGCAAGATTCTTGTGTTTGCATGTCCTTCAAGACCAGGTTCTTTTTCTGAACTCATATTTTTTTGCTGTAATCTAATCCAAGGTTTTGAATATTCAACAAGCTCTTCTTGAAAAACTTGCAAATATTGAGAATCTATATATGTAGCGAATTTTGAATGAGTCATATAAAAAGCTCGCTTTTCAAGAAAATCTCTTATTATTTTTTTGCCGCTTTAATACATATTTGCTTTCTTTATTAAAGCCATTAATATTTTTCATAAAATCCACCTCTAAAATATAACTATGCATATTTTAACACTATTAAAGCAATTTGTGAATGGAACTAGTAAAAAAAGTCGAAAATTGAAAAATATATAAAAATATGATACAATATAATGTAGTATAACTAATGAAGAGGGGATTTTTATGGATAAAGTTTGGAAAAATAAATATGCAGTAAAAACTGCCTTCGATAACTATGAAGATAGATTGGTGTCAGTAATAGATAGAAGAGCTAAATTTGTAAGAAGAGCAACAGGAAAACCAATGGCAAGAACAAAAAAACAGAAAGCTACAAATGATTCTCATGCAGTTAATAGAGGAACTCACATGAGGCAGGCTGCTGAGATTGCAAAGATAATAGCAAGAGAATTAGGGTTAAACGAAACTGTTGCATATATAGGAATGTTAGCACATGATGCAGGACATCCTTTTGGTGCACATGAAGGAGAAGAAACTCTTAATGAAATAGGACTTTTATCAAACACGGGTTTTTTCCATCACAATGCAGAAGGTGTAGAAGTAGTACTTAGTGAAGGTATGATAGATAAATTTATAAAAGCTATACCAGAAGCAAAAAATAATCCAGAACTAAAAAACAAACTAAAAGAAGAGGTATGGTACTTTTTTGATATAATTGTAGGACATGATGGAGAAGTATCAAAATCGGATTTAAAAGATCCAAATAAAAAGCATAAAAAATATTCTAATATAAAAGAAGCAGTATTAGATAAAGTATCAAATTCAAACAGAAAGAATATTTATAAATGCCAAGTAGAAACATTGGAAGGAAATATAGCAAAGCCTTCTGATGTTATTGCATACTTAAAATCTGATATGGAAGATGCATTTAGAGAGGGAATTATTACAAAATTTAGTGATGAATACTTGGTTAATGTTGCAAATTTGTTATTCTATGATGAGACAAAAGATTCTTCTAGAGAGCAAAAAATAGATGTAGCAAAAAAATATATAAGAAATATACAAATAAAAAAATTAAGAGAACAAGAATCGGATGTAGAAAATGAAGAAACACAAAAAACAACTAGAGAAGTAAAAGAACTATTAAATAAAATAGAAGAAGCGGGAATCGATACATTTAATTATAATAAGAAAGATAAAAAAATGGTTAAAGTACTAAATGAAGTAATGAGTGAATTCGTAGAAAATTATAGAAGCAGAAACTATTTTAATGAGGAAAATCACAACTTTATAGATGCAGAAGCAAATAAAATAATTGAATGCACACAAAAATGTTTGAAAATGAGAAATTCTGTTGTAGAGGAAGTTCTAGATGATATGCAAGAGGCGATGATACAAGACTATATAGAAAATTCCAAAGCAAAAATGCAAGAAGTAATGAAAGAAGATTCTAATGATAATAAGAGCAAAGAAGAACAAGAAGAAATTAGAATGGAAAAAATTAGAAACTCAATGGGATTTTCTGAAAGAGTACTTGATATAATATATGAAACAAACGGATTAAGAGATTTGGACTATAAAGAATATGTTATTAATACTAAAAAGAAATATCAAACAGATTCGCTACCATCAGCAGTATACAAAGCTGTTAAATACTATGCTAATACAGCAGTAAAAATAGGCTTAATAAGAGATAAATTTTATGACAAAAGTATATTAGCAATGGTAAAAGATGAAAAAGTAAAAGAGGCAATGAGATTTAATGATACATTAGATGAAAACAAATATGCAAAAGAAAAATTTAAAGTAGGAATAAATGAACAAAAAAGAATAAAAGGAATAAAACAAGAAGTTAGAAATTTTGTTGGCAAAATACCATGTGCTTTAATGCAAAGAAGAAAATATTTTAAAGAATATTATAGTTATGTACAAAGAGGAGGAGAAAGCTTTGCAAGAGCTTGCGAAGATGTATATAATGCTATTCCTGTTACAACAAGAAAATTAATAGAAAAAGCTGTTAGAACAGACTATACTCCTAATGAGTTTCTAAAAAAAGAAGAAGCTAAACAAGTAACAAAAATCAGAAGAGAACTTCAAGAAAGGTTTGGTCAATATGGAGGAGTTGCTATAACAAGAGAAAATCTTGAACAATATATAGAAGAAAAAATAGAATATGAAAGAACAGTAAACTTTAAAACAAATGTTGCAGCAAAACTAGCAATAAAACAATTAGGAGGAATGAATGATTTAAGAATAGGACAAGTTCTTAAGAAGATGGGATTCCTAAATCCGGTTAAATATAAATTAGGAGATGTGCCAGATAAAAAGGGAAGTGGATCTGTAAAAACATTAATAGAAAAAACAACAGGAGAAAAGTCCGAGAAAAATGTTGAGGAGGAGAAAAAAAGACTAAGATTTAATAGTAAGCAAACGCCATTATTTATTATTGATGAAGGCGAAAGATAAATTAATAAAAAAATAGTTGAAGTAGACATAAAATGATGATATAATATACCCATATTCATTTAAAGTCTTCCTCGCGTGACAACTTGTTATAACAGGAGACAAATAATTTTAGGAGGGAAAATGAATATGGGTAAAAAATTTGCAAAGTCATGGGTAACGAAAGATGTTGTTAAAAGCATCTTCAAAAAAGTGCTTAATCCATTAAGCAACATCACCCGGTGGTCTAACAAAGACCGCTCAGAAAACAAATCTCTAGACCTGTATACAGAACTTGCAAAGCAAGGACTGAATATAGTAATCACTTATTTTTTAGCCGAGCGTGCAAAAGCAATGGGCAAGAAAATAGTGATGGAGAGGTTTCCATGGATAGCGTTGAACAGAATGTTCGAAAAGACTATAAATGGAAACATTCGTGATGATCACATAAATGAAATATGTGCAGGTGACGAAGGTTTAAAATGGAGATTTAAACAAAATATCAAACAGGAAATTTTGCAAAATCCAAATGAGTTCAAAAAACGAATGGAAATTAACGAAGACTGGATAGAAGTAAAGCTCTTCAAACTAGGCACAAAAATAGCTACTCTTATAGAGTGCAGAGAACTGGAGATTAAAAATGCTGAAGCTGAAGTCTTAGAAACTGTTAAGAAATTGGCTGAAGAATTGGAAATTTCATTTTTTGACGAAGGAACAGAGGAATACAAATTTTTCTGTGAAGTGTCAATGCTTAGATCAAGCATTCGTTGGTTAACCCAATTCAAAGCAAAGAAGAGTTCAGTTCTTGAACACATGGCGGAGACTGCAATAATTGCATTCCTTGTAGGACTGGAACAAAGCGAAGATGAAGAAGTTGCATTGCATTTTTTCTGGTGTGGAGCATTTCACGATCTTCCTGAACGTTGGACAGGAGATATGGCAAGCAATATCAAAGATTCTGTTAAAGGCTTAAGAGAAGCAACAGAAAAATTTGAAAGAAAAGTTATGCTAGAGCACGTCTATCAAAAGCTTCCTCAGTACGACATAAAAAAAATTATGATGGAAGAAAAAGGAAATGAGAAGCATAAAAAACTTCTTAAAAGTGCCGACTATGTTTCTGCTGTGTTCGAGTGTTACAGAAACATTAAGGCTGGAAGCAAAGACAAATACTTCTTTGATGTAATAGCTAAAGAAAACGAGAGAAAAAAGAGTTGCTACACCGAAAACTTTGCATGGCTTATAGAGGATATCTATAATTCCGTCCCGCATGATGGATATGTAGATTAACTACCCAGAGCCCTATTAGCATTGCTAGTAGGGCTTTTCTTTATTAAGTTGAATTGAATGAAAAAATGATGTATAATATATTAGGTAAAAAAATAAGAGAGGTGTAATAATGAACAACGAAAAACTTGAAATGATGTTAAAAATTTTCACAGAAAAGAGATACAAATCTGAAAAAGTTACAGATGAGAAATTTATGGAAGAAGTAGAAGCATTAGAAACTAAATTAATGGATTTAGGCTTGGAAGGAAAAAAATTTGCAATAATATCAGAAGAGAGATATGAATGGTATCTAGCATATTTAGCAGCATGTAGAGGAAAAGAAGATGTTGTATTATTAGATGGGGCTTTGCCAGTGAATGAGTTAGAAAGTTTAATAAATAGTTCAGGGGTAGAAGCAATATTTTATTCGAATAAATATGACAAAGTTATACAAGATATAAAGAAAAAAACAGCAAACTTAAAATATTATATTTCAATGGATTCGGAAAAAACGGAAAATGGAGTATATTCAGAGCATGAACTTGTAAAAAAAGGAAAAAAATTAAATAAAGAAGAAGATGTAAAAAGAGAAAGAGCATTTAAAAAATTTCATGAAGAAACAGGGTATTCAAATAAAGAATTATATAAATACAGCGAATGGGAAGATAATTTATTAGATTTTGACGGTGAATCAGAATTTATAAAAAAATTTAATTTGAAAAAGAGCGACATAGACATCATAATTAAAGCCATTACACAATCGGCTGCACATCACAGAAGTTCCCAGAAATCAATGATGGCAACAAAATCAAACACAGTAGTACCTCCGGATAATAGCCTAAAAGAGAATTTTAAAGATGCTGAATCACTAATTCAGACAAGACAAAACCACATGTGTGAGGTGGCTGAGATTTCAAAAATAATTTCTGATGGTTTAGGCTTAAATGGAGATTTTGCATATCTTACAGGACTACTACATGATGTTGGACATACATGGAATGGGCATACTGGAGAAAGATTATTGTCTTCAGTAGCAAGATTAAAAAATTGCGGATATATAGTTCACAATGCTATGGGAGCATATATTTTAGAAAGAGAAAACATAATAGATAATGCAATTGAGCAAGTAAAGCAATTTAATCACAATGCTGACGAAAAAGAAATGAGATATTTTATGAAGTATGTAATTGATGGAGTAGTTTCGCATAACGGAGAAGGAACAATTGGAAAGATAATTCCAGAAAGCAAAACAACTGATAAGATGAGAGAAGAAATAAGAAGTTGCTTTACAGAAAAGGGATATGATAAAAAAATGCTTCCTGCAACTATGGAGGGAGCAGTAATTAGATATGCCGATATTATTGCATATACACGCTCAGACATTCTAGATGGATTTAGGCTAAAAGATGTAAATGGAAACAAGATAATAAGTGAATTTGATGATGACTATTTATCTATAATAGGAACAGTGATAGCCAGAGAAAATAACTATGATAGACTCCTTACACTAGAAAATAAATTTTTATTAGAAATCCAATGCTTGACAAAAAGAATTGATGATTTAGAAGAACAATATAGAAAGAACCAAAAACCTGAAATAAGATTAGAAATAGACAGGAGCAAAAAAGAAAAGTCTATGTTAGCAAAAAAATATAATACATTTTGTTCATATAAAATAGAATATGCGAGAGATTATATAAAAACAATAGAAAATAAAAGTGAAATAAAAACAAAAATTACAAGTATGATGCAAAATGTATTTATAAAAGATTTAATAGAAGCAAGCAAAGGTAAAAGCTATATTACAATGTCACCATTAATTAGAAGAACTTTTTTTGCATTAAGAAATTTAAATGCACAAAAAATAGTGCCATATACAAAAAGAAATTTTGAATCAGAACAATTGCCAATGGCGACATGTCGATTAGTAGAAAACTTTAGCGAAGCATTAATAAAAACTGGAGTGGCTTATGAAGCAATCCCAAATAGTAAAAGAAAAAAATTAGGAATAGTTAAAGAACAAGAACAACAAGAAAAACAGAAAAAAGAGAAAAGCAAAAAAGAAGATAATAAAAATAGCCTTGATTTTACAAGAAAAATGATACACTATTATAATAAACTAGAAAAAGAAAAAATAAGAGAAATTGTTTCTAATGCAGAAAGAGCTATAAAAAACATTGCAAAAGAAGATATAGCTATAGCTTTAGGAGAAAGCGAATATGACGGAGAATTAAAAGAATTATATATATATGAAAAGATTAATCCAATAAGGAAAAAAATAAGAGAGATGGGAAGAACGAACCTTACCATGACAGAAAGAGACAGAAAAGAACTTGAGAAAACCGTTGCAGCAGAAAGAATGAAAAACTTGGAAGAGATTGTCGCTAATAAAATGGCAATAGAATATATAGGAGGAATGACTGATAATACAATTATAAGTGTATTACTTAATGAGGGATTACTTACAAGACAACAAATAGCAGAAGGATATGCAAGACCTAAACCAGGAACAGGAGAAAAGGATAAGCAAGTAGACAAACTTCAAAAAACATTCAACAAAGGGCTTGAAAGCATGATAGAACCAGATGATATAGCAGATGAAGAAATTTCATTATAAAGAATAGTATAATGAATGATATTTCTTTAATGTGATGAAAGCTAGAATTATAAAGTGAAAATTGTAAAGAGGAGATTACTATGGACAAAGAAAAACGTAAAATATTAAATACAATGCTAAAATTTTTCGAAGAAAAAGGATATAAAAAAGAAGAAATAGAAGAGATAGAAGAATTAGCAGAAGAAAAAGAAAAAAAGAAAAAAGGAAAATTACATCCTTTCGAAAAAATTACAGATTTAAAAGACATGTTAGAAAAAACAGAAAAGAAATTTGGTGACAAACCTGCTTTTAAGTATAAAACAAAAGAACCAGGGGTTTTTGATGTGATTACATATAAAGAGTTTATAGAAAAAGTAAACTCATTAGGAACTAAATTAATAGATTTAGGCTTAAAAGGAAAAAGAATTGCAATAATATCAGAAAATAGATATGAATGGTGCTTAGCATATTTAGCAACATGTTGTGGGACTGGAGTGGTTGTACCACTAGATAAATCTTTACCTGCAAATGAATTAGAAAGTTTAATAATTCGTTCAGGAGTAGAAGCAATATTTTATTCAAACAAATATGATGAAGTTATGCAAGATATAAAACAAAGAAGAACAACAGACTTGAGATACTATATTTCAATGGATTTAGAAAAGATGGAGAATGGAATTTATTCAGAACATGAACTTGTAGAAAAAGGAAGAGAATTAATAAAAAAAGGAAACAAAAAATTCTTAAATGCAAAAATTAATAATGAAGAAATGACATGTATGCTATTTACATCAGGAACAACAGCAATGTCAAAAGCAGTAATGCTATCACACAAAAATATATGTTCAAATTTAATGGATATAGCAGCTGTATTAAAAATTGATGAAAATGATACTTTATTATCATTCTTACCATTGCACCACACATTTGAATGTACAGTTGGATTCCTTTATGTTATGTATACAGGAGCTTCAATTGCATATTGTGAAGGAATAAGACATATTGCAAGTAACATAAAAGAATTTGAGATTACTGCAATGATTTCTGTACCAGCACTTTATGAAAATATCTATAAAAGAGTTATGAAGTCAATTGAGAAAAAAGGAAAACTAGCAGAAGTAGAAAAAATAATGAAATTAAGTGGAATGCTTTCAAAAGTAGGGATAGATTTTAGAAAGAAAATGTTTAAAGAAATTCACGAATCGTTAGGACCAAAACTAAGACTTATGGTAAATGGTGGAGCAGCATTAGATTATGAAGTAGAAAAAGGATTCAATGAATTAGGTTTCAGAATTGTTCAAGGCTATGGATTAACAGAAACATCTCCAGTTATAGCTGCAGGAACAGATTTTGCTCAGAGATTAGGATCAGTAGGAAAAGTATTTCCTAGTTTAAAAGTAAAAATAATAAATAAAGACGAAAATGGAGTTGGAGAGGTTATTGTAAAAGGACCAAGCGTAATGCTTGGCTACTATCAAAATGATGAAGCAAATAAAGAAGTGTTTGAAAAAGGCTGGTTCCACACAGGAGATTTAGGATATATTAATAAAAAGGGATTCTTATTTTTAGCAGGTAGAAAGAAGAGCGTAATAGTTTTAAAGAATGGTAAAAATGTGTATCCAGAAGAGATTGAAAGCATAATAAATAGAATTGATGGAGTAAAAGAATCTTTTATATATGGAAAGCCAGAAGAAAACAACGAAGATGACTTAAAGCTTTGCGTAAAAATAGTATATGATAAAGATTTAATGAAAGAATTATATAATGCAACTACAGAAGAAGAAATAAAAGAAGCTTTGTGGTCAAAGATTAAAGAAGTAAACAAAACAATGCCACCATATAAATATATTAAAGAAATACTTGTGTCAGAAGAAGAGCTTATAAAAACTACAACATTAAAAATAAAAAGACACGAAGAATTAGCAAAAATTGAAGGTCAAAAATAGAGAAAAAATATAAAAAAACATATTGACTTTTGTAATATTAATGTAATAAAATTGTAACGAAATAGATAAATTAAATTTTACAAATCCTATTGTAGTTTTTTCGCAAAGAATGTATAATTATAAATAATAAAAGTACATAGGACAAAGGAGGGTGAGTTTACGGTGCTATTTTTCCATAAGCCAGGCATAGTAAACGTGAAAATGATAATTACAGAAGAAAAAATTTTATCAAATATTGACAAAGTTCAAAAAATGATAAATCCAAATAATAAGAAACAAATTGTTCAATTGGACGAAGATGCTTATTTTAAAGATTTAATAGATTCAATAAAAACATATTTAACAGAATATCCAAAAAAGAAGAATTTTCCAGCAAGTGTATATAAAGCTTCTTATGGATTAGTTGAATACGCAACAAATCAATTTGAAGAAAACACAAAACAAATAGAAAAGCTAATAAGACAAAGAGAAAACAATATTGCAAAAGCAAATGAATTAAAAGATGTATTTGAAGCAGTTCAAAACAAAGATAAAGAATGGAAAACAAAAGTAAAACAAATAAGCAATGTTGTGTCAGAGGATGTTGTTGAAGCTTTAATTATAATAGGAAAATGTAAAACAAAGAGACCAGCAAATTATGAAGATGCATTAAAATTAGTAAGAGCAAGAATTTCAAACCTAGAAGGAAATCTACATATTGAAATAGATATGGAAAGAATAGAAGACAGATCAAAAGCTCTAAGCTATATTGGAATAGAAATAGCAGAAGCTTTAAAAGGAATTCCAACACCAGTAGAAGCACCAGCAAAACAAGAAAAAGTAGAAGCTATTGAAGAAGAAGTTGTAGAAGATTCATTTATTGAAGAAACAAGATTTGAAGTAAAACCAACATTATGGGAAAGAATTAAAAACAGTAAATTAGTAAGAGCAATATCTTATGTAATGAAAATAAGAGTTGTATTAGATGTTCCAGCACTTCCAGAAGGTAGAGGAGAAAGAAACTAAAAAATAATCTATTATGAGATAGGACGGAAGTTATTCCGTCCTGTTTTTTGCAAAAATAAAAATATATGGAGGAAAACATGAGTAAATATGATGAACAATACCTAGATTTGGTAGAAAGAATTTTAAAAGATGGATATTATGATCAAAACAGAACAGGAATAGCTACATACAAGTTACCACACCAAATTTTGCAATTCAATTTGCAAGAAGAATTTCCTATACTTACAACAAAATATGTTGCATATAAAGCAGCTATAAAAGAATTACTATGGATTTTTCAAAAGCAATCTAATAAAATTAGTGACTTACATGAGCAAAATGTTCATATATGGGACGAATGGGAAATGGAAGATGGAACAATAGGAACAGCTTATGGATGGGTTGTAAAAAAATTTAATCAAGTAGATAAATTAATACATCAATTAAAAACAAATCCACAAGATAGAAGAATGGTACTAAACCTTTGGCAAATACCATATTTAGATACAGGAGCTCTATATCCATGTGTGTTTAATAGTTGTTGGGATGTAACTGACGGAAAATTAAATTGTATGCTTACAATAAGATCAAATGATATTCCTTTAGGACACCCATTTAATGTAACACAATATGCTGTATTTGTTCATTTATTAGCACAAGTAACAGATTTAAAACCAGGATTACTTACAGTATGTATAAGTAATGCACATATATATGAAAATCAAGTAGAAGGCATGAAAGAACAATTATCAAGAAGAGATAAGGCATATCCAGCACCAAAACTTTGGATAAATCCAGAAATAAAAGACTTTTATGATTTTAAACCAGAAGACATAGAACTAATAGATTACAAACATCTAGGAAAAATAAAAATGGATGTAGCGGTATAAATAAAAAGAGAAAGGAAGATAAATATAATGCTAAGTACAATAGTTGCAATAGCAAATAATAATGTAATAGGAAAAGACAACAAATTAATTTGGCATTTACCAGAAGACTTAAAGAGATTTAAACAAATTACAACAGGGAAAAATATAATAATGGGAAGAAAAACATTTGAATCATTAGGAAGAGTTTTACCAAATAGAAAACATATTATATTATGCAATGATATGGAAATGGATATAGATAATGAAAATGTAGAGATTTTAGATGATATATCAAAATTAGATAAATATATAAATTCAGACGAAGAAAACTTTGTAATAGGTGGAGCAACAATATATAAATTACTAATGCCTTATGTGAATAAATTATATATAACAAAAATAAATCAGGATTTTGAGGGAGATGTATATTTCCCAGAAATAAAAGAAACAGAATGGAAAGAAATTTCAAAAGAAAAAGGCCTAAGAAATGACGAAAATCCTTACGATTACGAGTACATAACATACATTAGAAAATAATTTTAAAAAAAATTAAAAAAATTGAAATTTTGTATTGACAGAACGCGAAAAATATCTTATAATAAATTTCGCGTTGAACAAATGCTCCCTTAGCTCAGTTGGTCAGAGCAACCGGCTCATAACCGGTGGGTCCAAGGT
>ENA-OPXM01000864-OPXM01000864.1-human-gut-metagenome-genome-assembly--contig:-NODE-864-length-15904-cov-4.073759_pt1 | contig 15904 bp, 12 predicted proteins | sample MGYA00241707_ERZ502035 | MGnify/ENA primary metagenome ERZ502035 (study PRJEB25962, sample SAMEA2043051) | human gut metagenome | biome: human gut; feature: human-associated habitat; material: faeces... | reverse complement strand
GGAAACTCGGAAGGAAGCCAGAAGGCCCTGAATATGCTCTTTGCCATCCGTACCATACAGGAACGCACGGGCAAGGACTTGGGGGCTACGTTCCTTTCGGGCACGACCATTTCCAACAGTCTGACGGAACTGTACCTGCTCTTCAAATACCTGCGCCCCAACGAACTGGAACGGCAGGACATCCGCTGTTTCGATGCTTGGGCTGCCATCTTCGCCAAAAAGACGACCGATTTTGAGTTCAACGTAACGAACAATATCGTTCAGAAGGAGCGTTTTCGCTATTTCATCAAGGTGCCGGAGCTTGCCGCCTTCTACAACGAGATTACCGACTACCGCACGGCGGAGGATGTAGGTGTGGACAGACCAAACAAGAATGAGAGACTGCACCACATACCGCCCACACCGGAGCAGGAGGACTTCATACAGAAGCTGATGCAATTCGCCAAGACGGGCGACGCCACCCTGTTGGGCAGACTGCCGCTTTCGGAAACGGAGGAAAAGGCGAAGATGCTTATCGCCACGGACTATGCCCGCAAGATGGCACTCGACATGCGTATGATAGACCCGAATTATGAAGACCACCCCGACAACAAGGCGAGTCACTGTGCCAAGATGATTGCGGAGTATTACCAAAAATACGACGCGCAGAAGGGAACGCAGTTCGTATTCTCTGATTTGGGGACATACCAGCCGGGAGACGGGTGGAACGTCTATTCGGAAATCAAGCGCAAGTTGACGGAGGACTACGGCATACCGCCAAGCGAGGTGCGCTTCATTCAGGAGTGCAAGACCGACAAGGCTCGGAAGGCGGTGATAGACGCCATGAATGCCGGAACGGTGCGTGTGCTGTTCGGCTCCACCTCCATGCTCGGAACGGGTGTGAACGCACAGAAACGGTGTGTGGCTATCCATCACCTTGATACACCGTGGCGACCGTCCGACCTGCAACAGCGTGACGGACGGGGTGTTAGAGCCGGGAACGAGATTGCTAAGCATTTTGCCGAGAACAACGTGGATATCATCATCTACGCGGTGGAAAAGTCGCTGGACAGCTACAAGTTCAATCTGCTGCACTGCAAGCAGACGTTCATATCGCAGCTCAAAAGTGGAGCGATGGGCGCACGTACCATCGACGAGGGAGCAATGGACGAAAAATCGGGTATGAACTTCTCGGAGTATATGGCGTTGCTCTCCGGCAATACCGACCTTTTGGATAAGGCGAAATTAGAGAAGCGTATCGCCTCGCTCGAAGGGGAACGCAAGTCGTTCAACAAGGGCAAGCGCGATTCGGAGTTCAAGCTGGAATCCAAGACGGGAGAACTGCGCAACAACACGGCTTTCATCGAAGCCATGACGGAAGACTGGAACCGTTTTCTTTCCGTTGTGCAGACTGATAAGGAAGGCAGCCGCCTTAATCTTGTCAAGGTGGACGGCGTGGATTCAACGGATGAGAAGGTCATCGGTAAGCGTTTGCAGGAAATCGCCAAGAACGCCACGACTGGTGGACTGTACAAGGCTGTCGGGGAACTTTACGGCTTTCCGATAAAGGTGGTCAGCGAGAGGACACTCAAAGAAGGTCTGGAGTTCACTGACAACCGCTTCGTGGTGGAGGGTAACTACAAGTACACCTACAACAACGGGCATCTGGCGATGGCAGACCCGATTGCTGCCGCACGAAACTTTCTGAACGCATTGGAGAGGATTCCGACCATCATCGACCAGTACAAGTCTAAGAACGAAGTGCTGGAAAAGGAGATTCCGCAGTTGCAGGAGATAGCGGGCAAGGTGTGGAAGAAGGAGGACGAGCTGAAACAGCTGAAGTCCGAACTCGCCGCACTGGACCGCAAGATACAGCTTGAGCTGGCTCCGGCTCAGGAAAACACAGAAGAGAACCGGCAAGGCAACGAGAAAAAACAGACGGAACAACAGCCGGAAAGCCCGCACGTGGACTTTGTACGCAGTCATTTAATTATAGGGAGACCCGGTTTATCGGAATCCAAAGGTGTAAAACTTTAATATCGAAGTCTTGACAGAAAAAGCCAGTGGTTGAATTTTTCACCACTGGCTTTAATTCTAATAATTTTTCAATCTAATATGACCGAATCTATAACGTTAAATCATAGATTATGTGTCTATTTGTGAAGAAAAAGACGTAACTTTGTATCAAAATCAAATAAGCATAACAATGGAGCCATCTATATACAGTTTTTCACTTTATACCGCACTGCCGTTGATGTTATTCTTCGGCTTTTATTTTTTGTTTGCAAAGACTCCTGAAAAGAAAATTTTCAAGAATTATCTCCGCTCCCGACAGATTATGGGTATAGCTATGCTGCTGCTTTCGGCAAATTATTCGGTACATTTCTTCTTTGGTATCCGATTCAAAAATGCGGATTCTGCCATATTGATGAACATGTCCACATACTTCCTGTGCTATTCTCTGTTCAGTTCGGCATTGATAATGTTGCTTGATCGTTTTTACATTACCAAACGGCGTGTGTGGACACATATCATTTTATGGATTATATTTTCAACTCTTTCCGGAGTTGTGTTGTTCCTGTTGCCAAGCGGAATCATGCAAAAATTCTCTTTATTTGCTTTAGCTGTATGGTTAGTCGTTTTTGGAGTCGTTTTAGCTCGCAGAGTCATAATTGCATACCGTAGAGCCATTCGGATTTTCAATGAAACTCAGGCGGATGATATAGGTACATATATCGAATGGCTTTCCATATTCACTTATTGGGCTGTTATCTTCGGTGTCGGATGCGGATTGCTGACATTTCTGCCAGACAAATATGTTTTTATCTGGATTTTGTCGTCAATACCGTTCTACAGCTATCTTTTCTACAGCTATCAGAACTACCTGCTGTTCTATGAACAGGTGGAAAATGCTTTTGAGCAAGATATACAGTCTGAAGAAGAACTTCTGACAGATACAGAAACAGAACCTAAAATAGTTTCTGAGAAAGAAGTTCCAGTGTCCTATACAGAAATTATAGAGAAAGTGGCCAACTGGATAAAGACAGACGGCTATGTCCAGCAGGGACTTACCATAAAAGAACTGTCCGAAATACTTCATACGAACCGTACCTATCTTTCCGCTTATATCAAGACTACGTATAAAATGACATTCCGCGAATGGATAACCAGTCTCCGGTTGGAGTATGCGAAAAACATGCTGAAGGAGCATCCGGAAATCAATATACAGAAGCTGGCTGAGTCCTCCGGTTTTCTTTCCCGCAGTAACTTTATCAAATTATTTTCCGAGAAGGAAGGATGTACGCCTGCCAAATGGAAAAAAGCAAATCGGGAATAATTTGTGTACTAAAAAACATTGAAAAAGGTCTCAGAAACCCATTTTCAAAAAGTGCTCAAACGACAAAAAAGTGCTAATTCGACAAAAAGGTGCTCTAACGACAATTTGAAAAGTGCTCAAACGACAATTTTTATAAAACGCTGTATTTCAACAGAAAAAGTTTTTGTAATATTTTGGGCGCTGAATGGCATTTATTACCTTTGGAGAAGACAAAGATAATAAATTCAAGTTTATATGAGCAGAAAAATCACTTTTCTTACCCTGTTTCTGTGGCTGATGACGGTAACTTTTCCTGTCATTGCGCAGCAGAAAGCAGACACGACCTACACCTTCCGGTTCGTTCCGCAGAAGGACATGTTCTACGTGCCTTGGAATGGCAATGACACGGAACTTGCCCGTCTGTTGGAATGTATCGAAAACAACAAAACCACAATTCTTGACGGCAAGCTGCCGCTATTGGTTGACGGCTACTGTAATTCACTGGGCAGTGAAGCCGAGAACCTTGCCACGGCGAAGATCCGTGCCAACCGTGTGAAATCCGAACTGATTATCCGTGCGGAAATAAAAGAGGAGAATTTCATTACCCGCAACCATGCGACTGAGGGTGATTTTGTCACCGTGCGCCTGACGGTACCGGTAAAGGGAACTGCCGCGACGGATGCGGAAGCACGACGCAAGGCGGAAACCGAACGACTGGAAGCCGAGAAGCGTGCCGAACAGGAACGGCTTGCCGAAGAGCAGCGCAAGGCGGAAGAAGCCCGACTTGCCGCTGAAAAGGCAGAAGCCGAGAAAGCCGCTCAACAAAATACACTTGCCGACACGCCGTCGGAAACCAAAATCACAACTGATTATCATCTCTCCCTGCGTGCCAACCTGCTGCGCTGGGCTACCCTGACACCAGATCTTGGCGTGGAATGGCGCATCTGCCCATCGTGGGGCATTGCCGTAAACGGCTCGTGGACTTCATGGACGTGGAGCGACAAGGACCACCGCTATGCACTCTGGGAAGTGGCTCCGGAAGTGCGTTACTATATGGGTGAGAAGAAAGCCTGGTATCTGGGCGCGATGTTCAAGGCCGGACAGTTCAACTACAAGCTCTCCGAAACAGGCAAGCAGGGCGACCTGATGGGTGGCGGCATCACCGCCGGCTATCAGCTGCGGCTGAACAAGGCACTGGCTCTTGATTTCAACCTCGGTTTGGGCTACCTGAATGCCGATTTCGAAAAATATGAAGTCATCGACGGTGTACGTGTACGCCGCGGCAACGAGACAAAAGATTGGTGTGGTCCCATCAATGCCGGTGTGACATTGGTATGGAAGTTATTCTAACACGGAGGAATAGAATATGAAAGCAAGACAATATATAAATATGATGGGAATGGCAGCCGCCGTGCTGCTCTCTTCCTGCGTGAAGGACACGCTTTATGACACGCCGCATCCCGACTACGGGAAGATTGCGGTGACAGCCGACTGGTCGGCCCGCGGTGAGGGTATCGACATACCTGCCACGTGGACGGTCACCATGGGTGACTATACGGGTACGGAGACTTCCGCCACCCATGCCCCCGACCATCTGTTTGCTCCGGGCAGCTACACCCTTGCGGTGTGGAACCCTGCTGAAGGAATCATGGTAAATGGTACCACCGCCACCATTGCCGCAGCCACGGGAAACCGGGCAGGCACGGATGCCTTTGTGAACAATGCCCCGGGATGGTTCTTCACCTATACGGAACAGGTGACCATCGAGAAAGACAAGGACTATCCGCTGACCGCCGCAATGAAGCAGCAGGTACGCGAACTGACGCTTGTCGTCGAACCTACTGGTGATGCCGCCGGACGCATCACGGAGATTGTTGCCCATCTGACGGGTGCAGCCGGAACACTCGACTTCGCTACCGATACCTACGGAGCCGCTTCAAACGTCGTGCTGCCCTTCACCAAGATTACCGAAGGTGACGATGCCGGCAAGTGGAAAGCCACGGTGCGGCTGCTGGGTGTGACCGGCACGGAACAACTGCTGACGGGTGAAATCCGCTATGCTGACGGCAACCCGAGCCCCACCACGCTGAAAAGCGACCTCACGGAAGCCCTCAAGGATTTCAACACCGGAAAGGGCGAATCGCTGACCCTCGGCGGAACGCTGGTTGAGACTCCCGAAGGCATGGAAGTGGACGGAGCCGAAATCAACGGCTGGGAAGAAGTGAAAGGTGATGATGTAAATGCCGATTTGTAAATAATTAGTAAACCGAACGCAGGAGCAAAGCTTGCTTTGATTTTGCTGAGGTGCAGCAAATATTGAAATGGAATTAAACTAATATAATGAAGACGAGATTTTTTACACTTGCAACGCTCGCCCTCGCACTGGCAGCCTGCAACAACGACAACGAGAACCTGAACGGTGACCCCGTGGCCGCCCAGTTTACCGCCAACATCGCCCCCGCCACCCGCGCCAGCGGAACCACCTGGACTGGCGGCGACCGTATCGGCATCACCGACATCGGCAACGATTCCCAGTACGGCAACGTGCCTTTCATCCTGAAAAACGGGAAATTTGAGGCAGAAGGAAAGGTTATCTATATCGAAGATACAAAGACCCATACTTTCCGCGCCTACTATCCGTACAACGCGGTGGGAGGCATCCTCGCAGCCACGACCGATGCCACGGCGCAGCAGAACCAGCCTGCCATCGACTTCCTCTTTGCTTCAGGAGCCACGGGAGACAAAAACAACCCGGTAGTAAGCTTCACCGACAAAACCGCCAAAGGCGGTGAAGACAACTCCTTCCACCACCGCATGAGCCAGATAACCCTTACCTTCGAGGCGGGCGACGGCGTGGATTTCAGCGTGGTCAAGCCTGAACGTTACACGCTGGACGGATTGTTACTCACCGGTACGTTCAACACGGCCGACGGTATTGCCACCGCAGACAACGGGGCACAGACCGGAGAACTGACCATGAATCTGGCAGACGGCAATCTCACGTCATCGATCATCCTCTTCCCGCAGACAGTTGCATCCCTGCCGTTGGTTGTGAATTACAAAGGTCAGGAATATCATGCCACACTCACCATGCCCGAAGGCGCACTGCTGGCGGGCAACAACTATACCTATACCGTCAAGGTACGCAACAAAGTCCTTGAAGTCAGCGAAGCCACCATTGCAAAGTGGAACGATATAGACGGTGGAGATGTGGGTGCTGACCTGTAGGATTTTAATAATTAATCGATTAGAATAAAGAATTATGAGACATAGATTATTTATCCCCGCAGCCACCGCACTGCTGTTCGCCCTCGCCGCCTGCACGCAGGACGAACTTGCTGGCGATAACCGTCTGCCCGAAGGTGAATACCCCGTAGTCATCCGTGCCACCGGACTGTCCGTAGAGGCAACGCCGCTGGCAGCCCCTTCCACCCGTGCCACTGTGGACGGCGATTGGCAGGGCGTCACTTCCGTGGCACTCAAGATGGGCGATGCGGTAAAGGAATACACCGTAACGGCTTCTACCGATTTCAAGAGTGCCACGCTCTCACGCGAGAACGACCCGCACTACTGGACCAGCCGCGACCCGATTACCGTATCGGCATGGTGGCCCTTCAACAATGCCGACATCACACAGATGCCTGCCGTGAAGGTGGCCGAAGACCAAAGCAAATTGGCTGACTTCCAGAACAGCGACTTCATCTCTGCTGAGAACCGGAAGGTGGAATTTAACAACCCGACTCTTGAATTTACCCACCGCACGGCACGCGTGACAATCGAACTGAAGCCCGGCACGGGATTCACGAGCGTCGCCGGTGCCACGGTGAGCCTCGTGAGCCTGTCTGCCGATAACGGCAACCCGACCGCCATCAAGACCTACAACGCAAGCGGCAACACCTACGAGGCACTGACCGCCCCGCAGACCGTTGCGGCAGGCAAGCAGTTCATCCGGGTGGAACTCGGCGGCGGCACCTTCTACTTCCGCCCACAGAACAACGTCGTATTAGAGGCGGGCAACCGCTATAAATATACCGTCAAGGTGAACGCCACCGGCTTGACGTTAGAGGGTTGCACCATCGGCAGCTGGGTTGACGGCGGCGGCGAGAGCGGCGAGGCTGAGGATTTGGGCTACATCTACGACAGCAACACCAATACCTACACGGTCTATAACGCCGACGGCCTGCTGGCATGGAACAAAGCCGTACAAAAAGATGAATCAATAAATTGCACCCTCACCGCCGACATCGACCTGACGGGTAGGGAATGGACACGGATAGGCACATGGCCAGGTTACTCCGGCATCTTTAATGGGCAGGGACACCGCATTACGGGATTAAACTTTTCAGCAGCGACTACTGAACTTTTTGGGTTATTAAATGAACGTGGAGTGATAAAGAACCTACAACTCATAGATGTGAATCTGTATGGCAGTAGTGGAAATACTGCTGGAATAGTGGGCCGAAATCATGGCCAAATCATTGCCTGCTCTGTGACGGGAAAAATTTCTGCATATGGTAGAACTTGTGGTATAGCCGATTTAAATTATGGCAGTATCACCGCTTGCTGGTTCAACGGCACATTGAAAGAGTATGAATCCGGAGCTATAGTGCGTTATAACTACGCTGATATAACTTCCTGTTATTGGGGAGGCAATGCCGGGCAAGGAGTATTCCGTATTGAAAGAGGAACGGTAGATGCCACGAAGGTGGACGGCGCGACCGTGAAATGGCAGACAGCCGTCGACGGCATGAACACCGCCCTCACCGCTGGCGACTACCAGTGGGTACTCGGCACCGACGGTCTGCCCGTATTGCAAAAGAAACAATAACGAACCCTAAACAACACGCATCATGAAACGAACAACCATCCATATATCCGCAGCCATCGCCCTGCTGCTTGGCCTTGCCGCCTGCACGCAGGACGAAGCGGGCTTCCTGCCAGAAGGGGCGGAAGGCACACCCATCGTCTTCACCGCCACGGGGCTGAATCCCGCCGCGAAAGCCATCGCCGGCACCCGTGCCCCCGCGGATGGCAATTGGGAGGGTGTGCAGAGCGTGGCAGTCCTGATGGACGGCACGGTGAAGGCATACGACGTGACGCCCTCCACCGCCGACCCCACCAGCGCCACGCTGACCTCCACCGACCCGTACTACTGGACCAACCACAACGACATCACCGTCACAGCGTGGTGGCCCTACACCGCTGGCGAGACAACCCCACCTGCGGTAAAGGTAAAAGCCAACCAAAGTGCCCAGAAAGACTTTGAGGGCAGCGACCTCATCGTAGCCGACGGACAGACGGTGACCTACGGTAGCCCCACGCTCCGCTTCACCCACCGCACGGCGCGGGTGACCATCGTTCTGACGGACTACACCGAGGGGCTGGCATCCGTGCAGCTGACGGGTCTCTCCACCGAGAATGACAATCCAGATAAAATCACCCCGTATGACAAGGGCAGCAACACCTACACCGCCCTCGTAGCCCCGCAAAGTGTAGCAGCTGGCACGGCCTTCATTACCTGCACCTTCACTAACGGCAAGACCTTCGTTTATAAGATGAAGAATGCTACCGACTGGCAGGCGGGCGGTGAATATACCTACACCGTCTCCCTCGCTGCGGCAAAAGACCTGGGCTATACCATAGAGAGCGACGGCAGCTACACCGTGACCTCCGCCGATGGCCTGATGAATGTAGCCGAATTAGTGAACGGAGGTAAGACCGACATTAACATTACCCTCGACACAGACATTGACCTCACAGGCAAAGACTGGACACCGATAGGCACAGACTACGACAACTCATACAAAGGCACCTTCGACGGTGGCGGCCATACCATTACGGGGCTGACCTTTACGACAAATGACGAATATGCGGGTCTGTTCGGCTGGCTCAATAGAGCTGGTACGGTGAAGAACGTGGTGATGGAGGGCATACAGATAACAAGCAATCACATGTTTGGCTGTACTGGCGGCGTGGTAGGATATAGCTGGGGCACCATTGAAAACTGCTCGGTGTCGGGCAGCGTCAGCGGCACGGTGTATGTCGGCGGTGTGGTGGGTGCTCAAATAGGCGGTTCCATCACCGGATGCAGTTCCTCGGCCACAGTGAAGGGAACGGTCGATGTCGGCGGCGTGGCAGGTCAGACGAATTCGAGTGCCACCCTGACCGCTTGCTATGCCACAGGCAACGTAACCTTAGAAATAGACTCCCCAAAGAATCTCTCTGGCGGCGGTCTGGTGGGATTCAACGGAGGAAGCAGCGTCCTTGCCTGCTATGCCACGGGCAACGTAACCAGTACGGGTAGTAGCACTGGCAATGTACATATCGGCGGCTTTTTGGGAGATAACTACACCACCGTGACCGCCTGCTATTGGAAGAACAATCATGAACAAGGTATCGGCTACAATAACAAAGTCACCGAAGCCACGAAGGTGGACGGCACTGACGTTACCTGGCAGAAAGCCGTTGATGCCATGAACACCGCCTTGCAGAACGCAGGCTCAAAGTGGCGTTACGAACTTAACGGAGCATTGCCTACCTTGAGGAAGCAGTAAACCGTCGGGCGGAAAAGTTCCGCCCGCAACGGAAAGAACCGAAGTATAACCCCAATAAAGAAAGGAGGACGTGATGGAACACACGGAGAATCCACCATATAGGTTTTGACATCAAGGCATTGTTAATAATAATATAGACTCCAGTGTAAATATGGAAGCTGTAAGCCGGACATTGTCAAGATTGGTGCTCATTAAAGGCAACAAATCAAGTAATTAAATTAAAAACATGGGACTTTTTCACAGAGACAAGAAAAATAATGACGATGAGCCGGACAGTGTTCAAACCAATTCATTCTCTGATATTATGAATGGTTTGCAATACGCCGTAAACTGTGCACAAGATACATTGCAGAATCATCAGATACAAAATCTGACCAGACTTTTTGAAGGAACAAATGCAAATAACGCAAATACGTTCCAATCGAAAAAAATCATGGTTGGAGACAAGACTATTGATATTCCACTTATAGCTTTGATATCCCATCATTATCTTGCGATGGATAATGTGCAGATAAAGTTCAAGGCGAAGGTCGGAAGCGTGGAATCACAGATTCCAGAAAACAACTTATTGTTATCCAGCCCACAAAGAGCCAATCTCCAGATGCAGATGAGCAACATAAAACCGGATGCGGATGATGTCATGGAGGTTTGCGTCAATTTTAAGGTTCAGGAGACTCCGGAGAGCATTTCCCGAATTATTGACGATTTTGTAAAAAATATCTAACAATTTTAAAATTCAAATGTTATGGCAGAAGAAATAAAGAACCAAGGGCAACAAGAAAATGCGGAAAACTTGAATGAAAATGTAAGCGGACAGGCGAAAGAAATTATCTCCGCTGCATTGGAAGAGACTCAAAACAGAGAAACTTCTCCAGTTCTTAAAGCAGATTCAAACGTGACTGACAAATTCAAGGGGCTTCCCATGCGGGAACTTATTGCAGCTCCACTTATTGCAGCAGCCGAAGCACAACAGGAATTGGCAGCGACAGCATGGAATTTCTACCAGCAAATTGCATTTGATGGTAAAAGCGGCAATAAAGCGCGTATATTGGAATTCGATGTCGAAAGACCGATACAGCAGGATGGAAAAATGACAACAATGTCACAAAGTGTCAAGGCTCCGTTTATAGGATTGGTGCCTATTCCTTCCCTGCTCATAGATCGCGTGGATGTCGATTTCCAGATGGAGGTTACCGATACATCAAACGTAAAAAGCACTACCAACGCAGAAGTAGAGGCAAAAGCTTCTGCAAAACATTGGTTTATAAATGCGGAAATCAGCGGCAAAGTCACGACCGCCCGCGAGAACACCCGCATGACCAACCAAACGGCAAAATACCAGATACATGTGACAGCCAGTCAGCAGCCGCAGACCGAAGGTCTGTCTAAACTGATGGATATAATGGCATCATGTATCGAGCCTATAACAAACGAAAGTAACAGTAAGTAAATATATGAATTTGATTCAAGCATTAAGATTGCCAAACAGTCAAGCAGTAATGACAAATATTGCACGGTTTCATTATCAAAATATTTATAATGTAGGTTTGACCCCTCCGATTTTCACGCAAAGTAATTTGACATTTCAAATAAAAGGATATACCCGTAACTATCGTTTTCTTAGATTAGACTACGCCTGTGTCATATATATTGCGGATAGAATAGCAGTCGTTGCTTCAAATGGCATAGATACTTTAAGTTCAGGTTTTTCGGGGTGTTATATGGCCAGTTTTAGGCACAATGGCATTAGGTATGTTGCTCATATTCCAACGCCTAACAATAGTATTAAAACATCATGGAATCGGGCGGTTAAAAATCTAATAATAGATAATGTTGTTCTTTTTAAACCTACTGAAGGATTGGCGAGAATCCCAGGAACCATTGGTATTTGGGGAATTATAACATTTAACGATAGATGTTATCGGCTTGATGTAAATGAAAACGCTCCTCCAAGTCAAGCCATACGTGGCCAAAGAATTTTTAACTCAATCCCGAGAAATCCCATACTAACAGAAATTCCACCTATCGCCGGTGGTCAGATGCCTTAATAATTATAACAATTGTAAATAAGGGAAGAATGGTTGTTTCATTGAGGAGTAGAATTCTATTCGGATATATAATTCTGGTGGCGGTCATAGGCAGCATGGCCGCCATTCTCATCCATGAACCTGCGAAGTTCCACGACCTATATGCGTATTTTAAATAACGGTATTTACACAAACAGCAAATGAGCGAACAATTCGTTACCACTACCAAGCATTTCCGCAAGATGCTTGCCGCAGGCTATCTGTTGATAGTCCTGCTGGTGGGCGGCATCATCTGCACGTGGCTCGGAGAATGGCGCGACTTGGAGTTGCTGGAACGGGAGAACCGTGAAATCAACCGCTTCCGCAAGGAAACACACGATGCGTATGTGGGTGTGGTGGAGTTGTCTCTTTTGGGCGAGTCGGTGCTGGAATGGGACGATAAGGATGTGGCGGCATACCGGCGGCAACGGATGACGGTGGATAGTATGCTTTGCCGCTTCAAGAGCCATTACGAATCGGTGCGCATAGACAGCGTGCGCCACTTGCTGGAGGACAAGGAAAAGCGGCTGTGCGCCATCATGGAGGCTCTGGAACAACAGGCGGACATCAACCGCCGGATAGCCAAGCAGGTGCCGGTGATAGTGCAAACGAGCAGGCAGGAAGAGCCGAAGAAACAGAGGAGGAAAGGTTTTCTCGGGTTGTTCGGCAAGAAACAGGAAGCACCTCCGACGACGACCACCACGATGCTCTACACACTGAACCGTGATATGATAGCGCAACAACGTGCCCAAAGCCATCGTCTGTCGGAATATGCCGACAGCCTTGCCAGCCGCAATGCGGAACTGAACCGCCAACTGCAAACCCTTATCCAGCAGATGGACCACAAGGTGCAGGCTGACTTGCAGGAACGTGAGGCGGAAATATCCGCTATGCGTGAAAAGTCGTTCTTGCAGGTAGGTATCATAACGGGTGTCATGCTGCTGTTGCTCATTATTTCATACATCATCATTCACCGCTATGCCACCCGCATCAAGCAGTACAAACGTAAGACAACAGATTTAATCGGGCAACTGCAAAAGTCCGTAAAACAAAACGAATCGTTGATAGCCTCACGCAAGAAAGCGATGCACACCATCACCCACGAGCTACGCACACCACTGACTGCCATACATGGATATGCGGAACTGATGCAGGACAACGAAGAAGAAAAGATAAGCGGTTATGCGGACAATATCCTGCAAGCCTCCAAGAGAATGACCGACATGCTCAACTCCCTGCTTGACTTCTTCCGCTTGGACAGCGGCAAGGAACAGGCGAATGTCCGTCCGTTTCGTTTGGAAAACATCGCGGAGCTGTTGCAAACGGAGTTTACGCAACAAGCAGAAGCAAAAGATCTTAAACTTACCATCGAGTGCCCGGAGGGTATTATCCTGAATGGCGACAAGGAGCGCATCATACAGATATGCGACAACCTGCTGGGCAATGCCGTCAAGTTCACGAATGCCGGAAGCGTTTCACTTGTCATAAGCTATGACGGCAATAGGCTGACCCTTGTAGTAGAGGACACCGGAACCGGCATGAGTGCGGAAGAACAACAGCGAGTGTTCGGAGCGTTCGAGCGGCTTTCCAACGCCGCCACGCAAGACGGTTTCGGATTGGGGTTAAGCATTGTGAAACAGATAGTCGGGATGCTTGGCGGCACTATACGCTTGGAAAGCGAAAAAGGAGAAGGCAGTCGTTTTACTGTGGAGTTGCCAATGAACACTGCCGATATTGGTATTGAAGAACAGACAGCCGCAGAAAGTCTGGCTCATATAGAAAGACCTTATTCTGTCATCGTATTGGACGACAATCCGATGGTATTATCCATGACAAAGGAAATGTATGCTGGTATAGGTGTGCATTGCGACACGTTCACCACTATTGGCGATGCAATGGAAGCCATGCGGCAGCACACATACGACCTCATGATAACCGATATGAAGATGCCGGAGATTAACGGCTATGAGGTGTTGGAGTTGTTACGCTCGTCAAGTGTCAGCAACTCGAAAGAGATTCCCATTGTCGTGGCGACCGCCTCCGGCAGTTGCAGCGAAGAGGAGCTGTTGGAAAATGGATTTACCGCCTGCCTGTTCAAGCCATTTTCCATTTCCGAACTGGTTGCTGTATCAGACAAATGCCTTTTGACAAGTACGGACAAGGATGAACTTCCCGACTTGTCCTCTCTGCTTGCATATGGTGACAAACGGGCGATGCTCGACCGTTTGATAACCGAAACAGAAAAGGATATGCAGGCTGTCCGGGAAATCATGGAGAGGAATGACCGCAAGGCGTTGGACGAATGGATACACCGTCAGCGAAGTTCATGGGCTGTTATCCGTGCTGACAAACCCTTGTGGAACCTGTATGAACTGCTGCATCAAGAATCTGAATGTTCCGAAATGGAATTGCGGAAATGCGTGGATGCCATGCTTCGTATGGGAACAGTTATCATAGAACTTGCGCAAAAGGAAAGGAGGTTGTCGGATGAAAGTATTTGTGATTGAGGACAACCCCGTCTATAACGATTATGTCTGCAACCTGCTGAAGAAAGACAGCTTCGATACTATGTCGGCATATAATCTTGCCACTGCCAAGAAACTATTGGCAAAGTCAGAGGTGGATGATATTGTCGTTGCCGACCTACGCCTCCCCGACGGTGAAAGCATAGAGTTGTTACGGTGGATGCGTGCCAACGACAAACAACAGGTGTTTATCGTTATGACCAATTACGGGGAGGTGCATACGGCAGTGGAAAGTATGAAGCTCGGCTCAAAGGATTACATACAGAAACAGTTGTTGGAGGATAAACTGATACCGCTTATCCGCACCCTGCAAAAAGAACATGAAAAGCGACTACAATGGAACATTCCGATATTCGTCCGGCAGGGCGAAGCCTATCAGAAAATCAAGAAACGTGTGCGCCTTGTAGCCACCACCCGGATGAGCGTGCTGATACTGGGCGAGAACGGTACGGGCAAGGAACATATCGCACAACATATACACCAACAAAGCAAACTTGCCGATAAACCTTTTGTGGCAGTAGACTGCGGAGCCTTGTCCCCGTCATTGATACAATCCGCCTTCTTCGGACACGTCAAGGGCGCGTTTACGGGTGCCGAAGCAAACAAGACGGGGTATTTTCTGGAAGCGGATGGCGGCACGCTGTTCCTTGACGAAGTGGGCAACCTAACAATGGAGATGCAACAGATGCTGCTCCGCGCCATACAGGAACGCCGTTACCGTCCCGTCGGTGCAAAGGAGGACAAAACAGCCAACGTGAGGATAGTGGCTGCAACCAACGAGGATTTGCAGAAAGCCGTAACGGAAAAGCGGTTCCGGCAGGATTTGCTCTATCGCTTGCAGGAGTATGTGATAACCATGCCGCCCTTGCGCGACTGCCCGGAAGACATCATGCCATTGGCCGAGTTCTTCCGTGAAATGGCAAACCGTGAGTTGGAACGTGAAGTAAAAGGTTTTGCCGCATCTGCCCGTAATGCCCTGCTCGCCCATGCGTGGCCGGGCAACGTGCGCGAGTTGAAACAGAAGATACAGACGGCAGTCCTGCAATCAGAAGGCGATATGATAACCGAAGCCGATTTGGAACTTGACAATGAACCGTCCGCTACTTCCGCTTGTTTTACATTGAAGAGCGGGGATGAAGAAAGAGGACGTATCCTGCGTGCTTTGAAACAAGCAGCCGGTAACAAGAAAATGGCTGCAAAGATACTGGGTATCGGCAGGACAACGCTGTATAATAAATTGGTAGAGTATGGATTGAATGAAGAAAACTGACCGGAGTATGGCTGTAAATGGCAATAATTAATTAACTTTGCAATTGTATTTCAGAAAATAGCAGGCGATTGGGTAACTTTTCGCCGATGATATAGACATAAGACCGCAAGGCGTTTCGAGCGAAAATCTGGTAAATTGAAACTACGGAGACGATTGCGTGATGCTTATGCTATGCTTACGCATAGCGTGCATTC
>ENA-OPXM01000863-OPXM01000863.1-human-gut-metagenome-genome-assembly--contig:-NODE-863-length-15913-cov-2.672342_pt1 | contig 15913 bp, 10 predicted proteins | sample MGYA00241707_ERZ502035 | MGnify/ENA primary metagenome ERZ502035 (study PRJEB25962, sample SAMEA2043051) | human gut metagenome | biome: human gut; feature: human-associated habitat; material: faeces... | reverse complement strand
AACCGTATTGACCGCAACCCCGGCGGGCTGGTGATCGCAGCCAAGACCGCCCCGGCACTGCGGGAAATAACGGCGCTGATACGGGAGCGCAAGATTGAAAAATTCTACCTGACCGTCACGGAAGGAATCCCGCCCAAAGCAGCGGACACCCTCACCGCTTACCTGCACAAGGACGAGAAAAAGAACAAGGTCACCCTGTATGACGCGCCCGCCCCCGACCGCATGGCATGCAAAACCGGTTACCGCGTGCTGGACACCAAGGCGAACCGGGCGCTGCTGGAGGTAGAACTGTACACCGGGCGCACCCACCAAATTCGTGCGCAACTGGCAGGCATAGGCTGCCCCCTGGCCGGGGACGGCAAGTACGGCAACACGCACGGCCGCTACCGCCAGGCGCTGCTCAGCTACAAGCTGATCTTCCATGTGCCGGCGGACTACACCATTGCCCACTTGGACGGCAAGGTGTTCACCGCAGACACCCGACCCATCACACAAATCTTTACTGGAGATGATTCAAATGAAAGATAAGTTTATTCGCATTCTGTCCCCAATGACCCTGGCGGTTGTGATCCTGCTGGACCTGGCGGTGATTGGCTATGGTGTCTTTGCCGTCTATCGGCTGACCCAAGTGCGCACCGGCATGACCGTAATCTTTGCTATCATTGAGATCGCAGCCATTGTGATCGCCGTGCTCACCACCAAGGAGACGGTAAAGAATGGCCTGCTGCTACGCGCCACGGACTTTGAATTTACCGGCATGGATAAAGACAATGTGTACGCCTACAATCAGATCAAGGACATTACCGGCTACAAGGACGAAGCACCCAGTCTGGTCAAGAACTTTATTGACCGGCACGCAGTGCTGACCCTGACCCTGACGGACGACACCACGGTGCTGCTGGACCTGGGGCTGTGCCAAAAGCGCACCTTGGAAGCTGTGCAAAAAGCCCTATGCGAACGCTGCGGCGTGGATTACCAGCCCCCTACCGTTAAGACCAAGCTGGAATTCAAATCCCTGCGTAAGCGGGGCGAGACGGAAAAAGCAGAGAAACAGCCCGACACCGCAGAAACCCCCACAACCGCAGACCGGCAGGATGACATTGTGAAATAAGCCTAAAATGTTGAAAGCGCACGGCCAAAGGCCGTGCGCTTTTTCTATACCTATTATATATATAAAGCGCCTATGCGTTATCTCGCATCAGGGTAATACTTTGCAGCACCAAAAAGGCCACCGCCAGCACCCGCAGCACAAGAATGAGGATCTGCATAGCCCGAATGGTCTGCTGAAAGGCAGACAGCACGCGAATATCCTTTACATAATGGGTCTTCACACTTACACCTCCAATACCACGCCGTGGGCCACGCCGGGAATGGAGTTGCCCTGCTTGGTGCTGGTAGGCGACATCAGCGCGCCGGTGGCCACAAACAGCACCTTGCGCAGCGCACCCTGCTCCATTTTCTTCAAAATATGGCTGCACAGCACGGAGCCGCCACAGCCACATCCGGAGCCGCCTGCATTCACATCCTGACTCTTGAGATCATAGATCATCATACCACAGTCCTTGTGGTGACCCGCCAGTTGAATACCCCAATCCTGCTCCATCAGCTGGTACAGCAGCTTGGTGCCCACTGCGCCCAAGTCCCCGGTGACAATTCGATCGTAGTCTGCCGGGGTGGTGGCGCTGTCCTCCAACAGGTCATGAATGGTACGGGCAGCCGCCGGCGCCATAGCTGCGCCCATATTACCGGCGTCCGTAATGCCATAATCGGTAATGGTGCCAATATGCACCGCCCGTATACGCACGCCTTCACCCTTGCTCTCCAGCACTGCACTGCCGGCGCCGGTCACCGTCCACTGAGCACTGGGCGGACGCTGACCGCCATACTCCAGAGGAAAGCGGAATTGCCGCTCGCTGGAGCAAAAATGGCTGGAGGTTCCTGCCACACAGCACTTGGCCCCGGCATCAATCAGCATAGCACCCACACCCAAGGACAATGCCATGGTGGAACATGCGCCATACAGTCCAATGGCAGGAATGTCCAAATCCTTAATGGCAAAAGCAGAGCCCATACATTGATCCAGCAGGTCGCCGCTTAGGATAAAATCCACATCGGACGGACTTTTGCCCGCTGCCGACAGCGCCCGCAAAATGGCATCCCGTAGCATGGCGGACTCAGCCAGTTCAAAGGACTGCTGTCCCATGGTCGTATCGGCAAACACCGCGTCAAAGTCTCCGCCCAAGGGGCCTTCCCCCTCTTTTTTACCTGCCACGCCGGCGTGACCGGTGATCACCGGCGGATCTGCAAAGGAGACGGTCTTTCCTTTTTTGTGCATAAAAAAACACCTCGGATATAGTATATCCGAGATGTTGTACTTTATCGCTTAGCCAAGAATTTCTTTTAAGATCTTGGTAACCTCTGCCGCCGGTGCCTTGCCGCGTAACGCGCGCATACACTGGCCGATCAGGAAGTTGAAGGAAGCAGCCTTGCCGCCCTTGTACTCATTGACGGCTTTTTCATTCTGTGCCAGCACATCCTCGACCACCTTGCGAATGGCACCGGTGTCGCTGACCATTTCCATTTGGTTCTGCTTCACATATTCGTCCGGATTCACATTATCTGTAAACACGGCAGCCAGCACTTTCTTAGCGCTGTCCCGGCTGATCTTGTTGCCATTTTGCAGCTGAATGATACGACCCAGAGCGTCCGGGTTAAAGTGCATATCCTCCGGCAGGGTTTGGCTGTCGTTAAGCAGCTTCATCACCTCGCCCATAATCCAGTGGGCGCTGTCCTTGGGATTGCCGGTGATCTCCACCGTGCGTTCAAACAGCCGCACATAAGATACAGAAGAGCAGATCATATCCGTATCATAATCCGTCAAGCCATACTCGCTCTTATACCGAGCCTTTTTGGCCTCCGGCAGTTCCGGCAACTGCTGGCGAATGGTGTCAATGTATTCGTCCGACAATTCGATGGGCGGCAGATCCGGCTCCGGGAAATACTTATAATCCTGGGCGTCCTCCTTGCTGCGCATAGCGTAGCTGGTGCCCTTGGCGTCGTCCCAACGGCGGGTCTCCTGCGTTACGGCACCGCCGTCCTCGATCACCTCGATCTGGCGCTGGGCCTCGCTCTCAATGGCGTTATGAATGGCGCGGAAGGAGTTAATATTTTTCATCTCCGTGCGGGTGCCGTACTCAGTAGCACCCACCGGCATCACAGACACATTTACATCCGCCCGCAGAGAACCCTCCTGCATTTTGCAGTCAGACACACCGCAGAACTGCAAGATGGCCCGCAGCTTTTCCACATACTCTACCGCCTCATCGGCGCAGGCAATATCCGGCTCGGACACAATTTCCAGCAGCGGCACGCCGCAGCGATTGTAGTTCACCAGCGTGCAGTCGCTCCACTCATCGTGCACCAGCTTGCCGGCGTCCTCCTCCATGTGGATCTCCTTGATCCGCACTTTCTTGGTGCCGCCGTTGATTTGGTCCGTGATCTCCACATAGCCATTTTGACAAATGGGCAGATACAACTGGCTAATCTGGTATGCCTTGGGCAAATCGGGATAAAAATAATTCTTACGGTCAAATTTATTGTACCGGGTGATGGTGCAGTTGGTAGCCAAACCGGTGCGCACCGCGTATTCCACCACGCGCTCATTCACCACCGGCAGTGTGCCCGGCATACCGGCGCAAATCTCACAAACATGGCTGTTAGGTTCGCCGCCAAACGCCGTAGAGCAGTTGCAAAAAATCTTGGTTTTGGTGGAAAGTTCCGTATGGACCTCCAAACCGCAAACGGTATTGTATTCCATTACAGCGCCTCCTTTTCCGTTACCGGGGACTGCTTGTGATAGTCGGTCACGCTCTGGAACGCATGACCGGCGCAAAGAATGGTCTCCTCTTCAAAAGGACGACCGATCAGCTGCATACCTACCGGCATACCCTGGGTGTCAAACCCGCAGGGCAGCGCCAGGGAGGGCAAACCGGCAATGTTGATCATAACCGTATAAATATCGCCCAGGTACATAGCCAGCGGGTCGGACAGTCCCTGACCCATCGGCAGCGCCGTAGTGGGTGCCACCGGCCCCAGCAAAAAGTCATAGGCCTTAAAGGCGTCATCAAAGGCCTGACAGATCAGACCCTTGGCCTGCAAGGCTTTCTTATAATAAGCGTCAAAGTAGCCGCTGGAAAGTACAAAGTTGCCCAGCATGATGCGCTTTTTCACTTCCATACCGAAGCCCTCGGAGCGGGACTTAAAGTAAACTTCCCGCAGAGAGTGCGCCTCCGGCGATTTGTAGCCGTATTTAATGCCGTCAAACCGGGACAGATTGGAGCAGGCCTCGGCGCAGGCGATAATATAATAAGTTGGAATGGCGTACTTCACAATGGGGAGAGAAAAGATCTCTACCGTGGCGCCCAAATCGGTCAATGTGTCGGCAGCGGCGCGCACAGCGGCGGCCACCTGCGGGTCAATACCCTCGCCGAAGTAATCCTCCGGAATACCGATCTTCTTGCCCTGCACATCCTTGGCGCTCCACACAGCGTTCAGATCCAACCGGCCGCCAGTCATAGAGGTGCCGTCCTTGGGATCCTTGCCCCGGATCACATCAAACACCGCCGCCACATCCGCAGCCGAACGGGCAATGGGCCCAATCTGATCCAAAGAAGAAGCATAAGCGATCAGACCATACCGGCTGACTGCGCCGTAAGTGGGCTTCAGTCCGGTCACACCGCAGAATGAACAAGGCTGACGAATAGAACCGCCGGTATCGGAACCTAAAGCCACAACTGCCTCCTTGGCTGCCACAGCCGCTGCTGCGCCGCCGGAGGAACCGCCGGGCACCCGGTCCGTGTTCCAGGGATTTTTGGTTGCACCGTAAAAGGAAGTCTCCGTGGTGGAGCCCATGGCAAACTCGTCCATATTCAGCTTGCCCAGAGGGATCATGCCCGCAGCGTGCAGCTTTTCAATCACCGTTGCGTTATAAGGCGGCTTAAAGCCGGTGAGAATCTTAGACGCACAGGTGGTCAGCTGACCTTTGGTACAGATATTATCTTTGATACCGATAGGCACACCGGCCAGCGGGGACAATGCCTCCCCGGCGTCGATCCGGCTCTGTACCGTCTCAGCCTGCTGCAAAGCAGCCTCTTTATTCAGTGAGGTGTAGCAGTTATAAGTGCCGTCCTTGCTGTCAATGGCAGCGGTGACAGCCTCTACCGCCTCCGGCGCAGACAGCTCGCCTGCTTTTATCTTTTGCGCCAGCTCAGCTGCGCTCCATTCAAAAACATTCATGCTGCGCCCTCCTTACTCTACCGTCTTAGGCACCACAAAGGCGCCGTCCTGGCTCTCCGGTGCATTGGCCACCACTTCTTCCGGGGTCATGTGCACCTCCACCTGGTCCTTGCGGAACACATTGGTCACCGGGAAGCAGTGGCTCTTGGCCTCTACCCCGTCGGTGTCCAGCTGGCTCAAGGTGTCGATATAAGTAAGCAGTTCCTGCAGCTGGTCGCCAACGGTGGCTTCCTCCGCAGGGGTCAATTCAATTCTGGCCAAACTCTCCAGATACTGGATCAGTTCCGGTGTGATCTTCATACGCTAACCTCGATCTATCTATCGTTCTATACGCTCCGTTACGCTTTCGGTGCCGGGCGGCGCAGCTTAATGTGTGCCTCTCGCAGCTGCATTTCGCTAACGGTGTTGGGTGCGCCCAGCAGCATATCCTGGGCATTGGAGTTCATAGGAAATGCGATTACCTCGCGAATGTTGTCCTCATCCCGCAGCAACATGATCAGCCGGTCTACGCCGGGTGCCATTCCTGCATGGGGCGGTGCGCCGTAATGGAATGCGTTAAACAGTGCACCAAACTTCTCTTCCACATCCTGGGCAGTATAACCGGCCATCTCAAAGGCCTTGATCATCACATCCGGGCGGTGGTTACGCACAGCGCCGGAGGACAGCTCCACACCGTTACACACAATGTCGTACTGATAAGCCTTGATCTCCGTGGGCTCCTGGTGCAGCAGCGCGTCCATCTCGCCCTGGGGCATAGAGAACGGATTGTGCGTAAAGATCAGCTTGCCGTCATCGTCCCGCTCAAACATGGGGAAGTCGGTGATAAAGCACAAGTCGAACCGATCCTTGTCGATCAAATCCAGGCGACGACCTAACTCGGTACGGATCTGACCGGCAAGGTCATTGACGATCCGAATGTTGTCGCAAATAAAGAACAGGGTGTCGTCCGTTTTCAGGTCCAGCATGGTGCGCAGTTCCTCTTTCTTCTCGGGAGACAGGAACTTGTCAATGGGGCCTTTATAGCTGCCATCCTCTTGAACGGTGATGTAGCCCAAGCCCTTCATGCCAATATCCATGGCAAAAGCCAGCATTTTTTCGTACCAGCCCTTAGACTGCCCCGCACAGTTCGGCACCACGATGCCTCGCACCGGACGACCCTTAAAGGGCTTAAACTCTACGGTACTGAAATATTCGGTCAGATCATGGATGATCAGCGGGTTGCGCAGATCCGGCTTGTCCGTGCCGTATTTCAGCATGGACTCGGCGTAAGGAATACGCACAAAGGGCGCCGGGGTCACTTTCTTGTCAGAGAACTTGGTGAAGGTGTCATACAGCACCTCTTCCGCCACGGCAAACACATCTTCCTGGGTGGCAAAGGCCATTTCAAAATCCAGCTGATAGAACTCGCCGGGAGAGCGGTCCGCTCTGGCGTCCTCATCACGGAAGCAGGGCGCAATTTGGAAATACCGGTCAAAGCCGGAGGTCATCAGCAGCTGTTTAAACTGCTGGGGCGCCTGGGGCAGTGCATAGAACTTGCCCTCGTGCTTACGGGAGGGAATGATATAGTCCCGGGCACCCTCCGGAGAGGAACAGGTCAAAATGGGGGTGGTGATTTCCGTAAAGCCCATTTCCGTCATTTTCTGCCGCAGGAAAGCGACTACCTTACTGCGGAAGAGAATGCTCTCATGCACCTGGGGATTACGCAAATCCAAAAAGCGGTACTGAAGCCGTACATCCTCACGGGTGTCCTTGGACTCGGAGATCTCAAAGGGCAGCGTGCGGGTACATTCGCCCAGCACGGTCACTTCCGTCACATGCACTTCCAGCTCGCCGGTAGCGATCTTTTTATTCACCGTCTCCGGGTCACGCTTTACGACCTTACCGGTCACGGAGATGACGCTCTCCTTACGAACGCCCTTCAGCAGCGCGTCGTCGTGGAACACCACCTGGGTCACGCCGTACTCGTCGCGCAGATCAACAAAGATCACGCCGCCGTGATCGCGGATGGTATCTACCCACCCGGCCAGAGAAACAGTTTGGTTCAGCTGGTCAAAGGTCAGCTGATTACAGTTATGGGTTCTGTAAGCCATAATTCTTAAATCTTCCTTTCGCGGAATTTGGGTACAGTATCTACTGACCCACATTAACTCTGCTATTATAACACACACACCCGCCCACATTCAACCGCTAATTTATAATTTATTATATATAATATAAGCATTTTCGGCAAAAGCAGCAAAAAGCCACCCGGCAAAACCGAGTGGCAAGGTTTTATTGTCTGGTACGCAAAGCGGCTGACATGGGAGGAACGGTTAACCGGCCGCCCATGCAGGTATCGTCAAAAAAGGCATAAGCATTGTCCCACACCGGATCCACGGCAAAGGTCTTCGGCTCAGAGGTGCGGTTCACTGCCGCCAGCAGGCGGGCACCGTCGATTTGGCGTTCATAGCACACGCCGCCCAGGTCACCCTGTACCGGCACGAATGTGCCCTCAGCCAACGCTTTGCAGCCTCGACGCATTTGGCCCAGTCGCTGATACCAATGCAGTAAATCCCGATCCTGGTGCGCCCAAGGCATACAGCCCCGGTTGAAGGGGTCTTTCATGCCCTGCACACCCACCTCATCTCCGTAATATAGAGAGGGTACGCCGGGCAAAGTATATTGCAGGAAAGAAGCCAGCTTCAGCAGCTGCACCCCGCGGGCATAATCCGCCCCGGACAGGGTATTGTTGCGGTGCTGCCAAGCACGCCCTTGGCCGGTACAATCCGGTCCGGCCAACGCGGTAATCGCCCGCAGAGTATCGTGGGTGCCGATATGGTTCATCAGCACCGCCGTCACCTGGGGCGGATAATGCTCGGTAATAGACAAGATGGCGTCCAAAAACGCCTGACCGCCGCCGTAGCGCACAAAGTGCAAGATTGCCGCGGTAAAGGGATAATTCATCACACTGTCCAGCTGATTCCCCAGCAGATAACGCCGCCGCTGCCCATAGGCAAACTTGGTGGTGGCGTCCTCCCACACCTCGCCGATAATGATGGCGTCCGGGTCCTCGCTTTTTACAGCCCGGCGCAGGTCGTCCAGGAACACATCCGGCAGCTCATCCGCCACATCCAACCGCCAGCCGCTGATGCCGCAGCGCATCCAACGGCGAAGGATGCCGTTCTCACCGCAAATATAATCCCGATAAGATGGCTCCTCCTCACGGATCTCCGGCAGCAGGCGAATGCCCCACCAGGACTTGTAATCGTCCCGATCCTTGCCAAATTGGTACCAGCTGTAATAGGGGCTGTCCGGGCTGTTATAGGCGCCCACCGTGGGGTAATGACCATAGTAATTAAAATACTTGGAATCCCGCCCGGTGTGGCTGAACACGCCGTCTAAAATCACACCGATTCCCAGTTTTTTCGCCTGGCTGCACAGATATTTTAAGTCCTCTGTATCGCCTAACATAGGGTCAATCTTTTCATAATCCCCGGTGTCGTACCGATGGTTGGAATGGGCCTCGAAAATCGGATTCAAATAAATCGCGGTCACGCCCAGCTTGGCAATATACGGCAGCTTCTCCGCAATGCCTTTCAGGTCGCCGCCGAAATAATCGTTGTTCCAAAAGCCGTTCATCTGGGCCTCGTCCCAAAAAGGCTCCTCCCCCCAGTTACGCCGCACCCGGGTGGCAGGCACACCGGTCTTTGGCGCGCCGGAATTGTAAAACCGATCCGGAAAGATCTGATAGATCAGTCCACCCCGCAAAAAGGCCGGCGTTTGAAAATCCTTATCATACACCGTTTGCTGAAAATCCGCACCGTCCGGCAGAAAATCTCCTTTTCCGCCCCCGGCGTTGCGCACGAAGTGCAGTCCCCAGGGGGTGTCCAATTCAAAATGATAAAAATACAGCCCCGGGGTGGTGGCGGCAAAATGCAGCTCCCAATACTCTGCCTCCGTGCCGCACATCCCGGCCCAAAACATACCGTAAGGCACCGGCGTTTCGCCGTCCTTGGTGACCACCAACCGGGCGCCGGAGCAATGCATATCCCGCGAGACCACCAGCCGCAGATGCACCGGCTCATCCGTTGCCACGGCGCGGATGGGCGACTTGTACTGTGGGTCTCTGGCGTTGAAGATCAGCATATTTTTCCTCTCTTAAACAGTAAAAAGCGGCAGACACAGGCATTGCCCTGCGCCTGCCGCAAGCAGATTTATTTCTTCTTGGTGGTTTTCTTTGTAGCGGACTTTTTGGCCGCAGGTTTTTTGGCTGTGGGTTTCTTCGCCGGCTTCTCGGCGGGCTTCTCCGCAGCAGCCGCCACCTTTTGAGGCCGAGGCTGCGCTACAACCACCGGGTGGGTGTGCCAAATATTCTCCGCATATTCCTGCACGGCACGGTCTGCGCTGAAAATGCCTGCACCGCTGATATTCATCAGGCTCATCTTGGCAAAGGCGGTCTTGTCAGCATACACCTGTGCCGAGCGCCGCTGGGCGTTTTGATAATCGGCAAAATCTGCCAGCGCCATATACGGGTCCACATTGATCAGTGAGGAGGTAATCTCACTAAAGTCCTTGCCGTTCACGCCATACTGGATCATATCAATGGCGTTCTTTAACGCCGGGTTATTGGTCACATAGTTCATGGGGTGATAGCCGCTGCGGCGCAGAGCCTCCACGTCCGGCGTCTTCATACCAAACAGGAAGATATTGTCCTCCCCTACGGCGTTGCAGATCTCCACATTGGCGCCGTCCAGGGTGCCCAGAGTAACGGCACCGTTGAGCATCAACTTCATATTACCGGTGCCGGATGCCTCCGTGCCGGCCAGCGAAATCTGCTCACTGATGTCCGCAGCAGGCATCAGCACCTCTGCTAAAGACACGGAGTAGTCCTCCATAAACACCACTTTCAGCTTATCCTTGGTGTCCGGGTCATTATTCACCACATGAGCCAAAGCATCAATCAGCTGAATGATTTTCTTAGCCATGTAGTAACCCGGGGCTGCCTTGGAAGCAAAAATATAAGTCCGGGGAGTAAAGTCCATATTCGGATTTTCTTTCAGCGCCTGGTACTGCGCAATAATGTTCAGTACATTCAGCTGCTGGCGCTTATACTCGTGCAGGCGCTTCACCTGCACATCAAAGATGGAATCCGGGTCCAGCACCACGCCGTTCTGCTTCTTCACCACCTTGGCAAAGCGCTCTTTGTTGGCGCGCTTGATCTTTTGTAGCTGGTCCAGCACTGCCGGGTCGTCCTTGTAATCCCGCAGGGTCAGCAGGCGGTCGCTGTGCTTAATAAAGTCGTCACCGATCAGCTCCGTTAAATAATCGGTCAGCTGCGGGTTGGACTGGCACAGCCAGCGGCGGAAGGCAATGCCGTTGGTTACATTGGTAAACTTGGCCGGGGTGATGGTGTAGAAGTCGTGGAACACCGTGTCCTTCAAAATCTCGCTATGCAAAGCAGACACGCCGTTGACGCTGTGAGAGCCGGCCACGCACAGATTGGCCATACGCACGGCACCGCAAGAGATCACAGCCATACGCTCCACCTTGTCTGCGTCATGGGTAGCGCCCCAAACAAAGGCACGGAAGCGGTTGTCAATCTCCTTGGTGATCTCATAAATACGGGGTAGCAGGCGTTTGTACAGGTCCTCGCTCCAGCACTCCAGCGCCTCTTTCATCACCGTGTGGTTGGTGTACGCCATCGTGTCGGTTACCAGTTTCCAGGCAGAGTCCCAATCATAGCCGCACTCGTCCAGCATAATGCGCATCAGCTCCGGAATGGCCAAGGTGGGGTGGGTATCGTTAATATGGATCGCCACCTTCTCCGGCAGATTATCCAGCGTGCCGTACTTGGACAGGTGACGGTGAATAATATCCTGCACAGAGGCGGACACCAGGAAATACTGCTGACGCAGGCGCAGAGACTTGCCCTCCGGCGTGTTATCTGCCGGATACAGCACCTTGCTGATGGTCTCTGCCATGGCAGACTGTTCCATAGCCTTAATATACTCGCCCTGATTAAACAGACTCATATCCAGTGCAGGCTTGCGAGCCGCCCACAGGCGCAAACGAGCCACGCCGTCACCCAGACCACTTACATACATATCATAGGGCACAGCAATCACGGTGTTGCAATCCCGCATAGTGACGGTATGGTACTCACCGTCCCAGCTTTCATCGACCCAGCCCTCAAAGCTGACAGTCTGGGCGCGCTCCTCACGGGGCACTAGCCAAACCTCTCCGCCGGGCAGCCAAAAGTCCGGCAGCTCTGTCTGCCAGCCGTCTACCAGCTTCTGCTTAAAAATACCGGCCTCATACCGAATAGAATAGCCCATAGACTGATAGCCGTCAGAGGCCAAACCGTCCAGATAACAGGCAGCCAGACGACCCAAGCCGCCGTTGCCCAAACCAGCATCCGGCTCCTCATCGTACAGCTGCTCCAGCTTTACATCAAAGCCGGCCAGCGCCTTTTCAAAAGTCTCAGTCAGGCCCAGGTTATACAAGTTGTTCTTTAAGGAACGCCCCATTAAAAACTCCATACACAGATAATAGATCTGCTTAGAGTCCTGACCTTCAGCCTGATGGCGGAACTGGCTGTTTTTTTCGCTGAGCATCTCCCGCAGGATCATGGCCACAGCCTTATAATATTGTTCATTGGTGGCGTCTGCCGGCGTAACGCCGAAAAAGTGACTGAGTTTGTCGTTGATCCGTCGCTTTGCTTGCGCCACAGAAATCGTTGATTTCATACAAATCCTCCAAAAATTATTATAAATCACGCAAATAATCGTGTTCCATTTGTAGATTATATACTAAAATCGTCTGTAATTCAATACCAAGCCGCTAAAAGAGCCTATGCACGAAACATTTCTCTTATTCTTCCTCTGTTTTCGGCTTTTTCAGTTTGGACAGCATCTTGGTCGTCACCAGTTTGTACAGCTCTACCACCTGATACCAGTTCATTCCTAACATCAGGGCAAACAGCAGTGCCTCTGCCACATAGAACCACATACCCTGCAAGCACAGCGCCGCCACCGTTTGGGCCACCAGCACCACGGTTTGGCAGGTGAGCACCACCGGTTGGTAGTTAATCTTAATGAATCGGCGCGTATCCCGACTGCGGGTCAGGAACACGACCACAAAGGCGCAGGCAGTGGCAACGGCCGCACCGTTGGCACCCATACGGGGGATCAAAATCAGGTTCAGCACCACATTGGTGACTGCACCGGTGAGGGCAGTTACCATAGCCATAATATTCTTTTTCTCCGCCATATAGATGGAGGCCAAAAAGTTCACCAGACAGGAGAATACGGTGGAGATGATCAGCACCGGCACATACTGCCAAGAGTCAAAATATGCGTCTGCCACCAAAACTTTTGTAATGATCTTACAAGTCAAAATCAGGAAAGAAGCCACAAAGAAGGTGCCGCCGCAGTACACCCGAAAGATTTTGGAGAAAAACCGGGCGGTATCTTTATTGTTATACTCATCCACCGCAGACAGTTGCCAGGCGTCTGTAAATACAGACGCGCACATAATCACCAAATTCGGGATCTTAGACGCGGCGGAATACAGACCGTTGGCAGAAGAGCCCACAAAATAAGTAACCATATAGCGGTCAGACACATTGATGATCCACCACAAGATAATGGTAGGAATCATGGGCACGCAGTAGCGCAGCATATCCCGCCCGGTCTGGCGGCGCACGCCCTTAAAGCGCACATAACGGTACAGCTTAGCAGTTACGGTAAAGAACAGCACAGAGCAGAAGTCCGACGCCACGATGGCCAAAATATAGCCGGTAACCCCCCACTTAAACACACCCAAGAACAGCATGGTAAACAGCAGATAGGTCACGGTAGCCAAAATACCGTCAATGGCAAACAGCTTTACATGACCGGAGCCGCGCACAAACTGCTGGCACAGCTGGCGAAAACCGGAGGTGAGCACAAACACATAAATGAGCACCAGGTAATCGCCCAGCTTAAAGTCGTTGATTTTAATTAGACTGATCGGGTACGCAAACAACAGAAAGGCAAAAAAGCCCACCAGGGTCACCCGCACGCCTACGGTAAACACATCGCTCTTGCGCTCTGCCTTGTCCATCGAAAAGCGCAGGGCTGCCGAGTTGACGCACAAAAAGGCAATGGGTATGATCACATTGCCCGTCTGCTGGATCAGATCCGCCGCGCCGTAGCTGCCCGTGGTCATCATACGGGTGACAAAGGGCATCAGCAAAAACGACAGAATTTTAGACGAAAAGGTGCCAATGGCAAAGATAATGGTATTGGAAGCGAGTTTTTTGTACTTATCCACTGTGTTTCGTTCCTTTACTCCCAGGAATTAGTAGGACCATTTTCCGCTGCGGAAGTCCATGGTATTGTCTGCCGAGGCAGAGGTGTAAATGCAGGAGGCGCGGTACACACTGCCGCCGCTCTCCGTCTTTTTGCCGATCAAAAAGATATACTGATAGCCGCAGGCCACTGCTACGGTGCCGGACTTGTCCGCACCGGAGGCGGTGAGCATCACCTTTTTGGCGCCGGAGTTCATATTCAGCTCCATTGCCTGGGCGGCTCCACTCTTATAATCGGTATAATACAGCCGGTTGCCGTACACCACCGGGTAATCGGTGGAACGCACATGCTCCAGCAAGGTCACGGTCTTTTGGCTGCCGAACTTTTGGCGAACCAGATCATACTTGTCCTCCGACCGGCGCTGATAATAGTAGAAATAACCGTTTTCCAGCGCCATAGAACGCACTTCGTTCTTCTCCGTTGCGGCACGGAAGTGGGTGCTGTTGCCGCCGGTTTGCCCCACGGTCAGGTACTCCACCTCGCCGGTCAGGTTGTCCGTCTCCGTAAAATACACATCGGTAAGCGAAATGCCGACCAGCGCCAGCTTTTTGTCTGCCCCCGCTGTATAAAGTAAGGTCTTGTCCCCTGCCGCCGTCACGGTGTACAGAGAATCGCCGGTCAGGCAAAACAGCCGATCGTTGTAGCCGTAGGCCCGGCGCGCGTCGGGGAGCAAAGTCACGGCATTGCCGCCGGAGACGGAAAGTTTTTGCAGCTTCTTGCTGCCTTTATCAATATAGTAGAGAAAATCGCCCATAATATTCAGGCAACAGGCATTTTTCACGCCCTTCACCTTGGTGGTGGTCTCCTCTGTCGGAGCAAAGCGGTAAATACCCTGACCCGGTGCGGCAAAATAGATATACGCACCATTAAAGGTCACTGCCCCATGGGTTTTATTCAGAATATTGCCCACCTGACTGCCTTGCTTGGAAGTGTCAAACGCAAAAGCGGAGGCATCCTTGTAATCGGCGTAAGTAGGTTTCTCCGTAGTGGGCGGCGCAGTAGGTGCCTGCGTAGTGGGTGCCGTGGTGGTGCGGCCCAGCACATTCTCCTGCACAAAGGTTACAGCCTTGTCCGGCACCAAAAGGGAAAAATCAAAATCCGGCTTGCAGATCTTGACGGTAATCAGAAAGGCCGCCAGTGCCACCACCAGCACCCCCAGCACCATAAAAAAGCGTTTGGTGCGGGCACGGCGCTGATTTTGCTTCCGCCGGCGCAGCCGCTCTTTTTCTACTGTCTGGTTCATTTTATCGCACCTGTCCGTTGCCAAAGATCAAGTATTTAGTGGTAGTCAGGGCACGCAGACCCATGGGGCCGCGAGCGTGCAGCTTTTGGGTAGAGATTCCGATCTCCGCCCCCAGGCCAAACTCCGCCCCGTCGGTAAATCGGGTAGAGGCGTTCACATACACCGCCGCAGAGTCCACCCGCTGCAAAAAGCGGCGCGCGCTCTCCTCGTCCCGGGTGATGATGGCCTCGCTGTGGCCGGTGGAGTGCACATTGATAAAGTCAATGGCCTCGTCCACGCTCTTCACCGTCTTTACGCTGATAATATAATCCAAATACTCGGTATAAAAATCTTCTTCCGTGGCGGGCACCAAGCCGTCGCAGGCCTGCATGGCTCGGGCGTCGCCCCGCATTTCCACATTCTTTTCGTCCAGCCGCAGCTTAATGGCCGGCAGGGCGTGGTCAATAATATCCCGGTGGATCACCAGGCTCTCACAGGCGTTGCATACGCCGATCCGCTGGGTCTTGGCGTTAAAGATAATGTCTGCCGCCATATCCACATCCGCCGTGGCGTCCACATAAATATGGCAGTTGCCGGAACCGGTCTCGATCACTGGCACAGTGGCATTCTCGCACACGGCAGCGATCAGTCCCTTGCCCCCCCGGGGGATCAGACAGTCGATATAGCCCTTCATATGCATCATCTCGGTAGCAGAAGTCCGGGAGGTGTCCTGCACCAGCGCCACTGCGTCCTGCACAATGCCTGCGTTAAACAGGGCATCCCGCATCACCTGAGCCAGCATACGATTGGAGTGAATGGCCTCTTTGCCACCCCGCAGAATCACGGCGTTGCCGCTTTTTAAGCATAGAGCGGCGCCGTCCACCGTTACATTAGGCCGAGCCTCATACACAATGCCAATAACCCCGATAGGCACGCTAACCTTTTCCATATACAGGCCGTTGGGTCGGGTCTGGCTCTCCAGCACGCGACCGCAGGGGTCCGGCAGGTCCGCCACATCCTGGCAGCCCTGGGCCATACCCTCGATTAGGTCGCCGTGCAGCGCAGG
>ENA-OPXM01000860-OPXM01000860.1-human-gut-metagenome-genome-assembly--contig:-NODE-860-length-15957-cov-1.819582_pt1 | contig 15957 bp, 8 predicted proteins | sample MGYA00241707_ERZ502035 | MGnify/ENA primary metagenome ERZ502035 (study PRJEB25962, sample SAMEA2043051) | human gut metagenome | biome: human gut; feature: human-associated habitat; material: faeces... | reverse complement strand
GGCGGATGTTTTTTTGTTGTGTAAACGGTGCAGCTTTGTTGCTGTGCCGTTTTTCTTATCTGCAATTCCGCTCACTCTGTCATGCTAAGAGCCGAACAAAAAAGATAGATATTGGAAAAAACAATGAATCACAGCATTAATCCCCGAAGCAATGCGGACGAGCGCAGTCAACTCGAAGATGAGTTTGCAAGACAGCACGCAAGTGATACTGACGAACAGCTTTTAAGCTATGTCGGCAGTATTGCAAGCAAGCTCGGCCGAAAACCCACAAAAGAAGAAACCATCGGTTATCGTTACATAAAGTCACGACTCGGCAATTGGCCCGGCATCATGGTCAAACTCGGGCTGCTTGAGCCGAAGTCGGTACGGCGGGAACGCGTAAGACGATCAATAGCTGATAAACAGAAAGACAGGAGTAAGAAGAATTGAAGCATTCAAGGTTATTTAAGTGCATCAGTCTGTTTCTTGCGGCAATCATGCTTTTGGCATTGCTGTCAATGGTTTTGTCGGCAAGCTTTGTTTTGCCCGAAAATCCGATACCCAAAGCTTCCTCCTTTCCCGACAGCGAGCTTTCACACAACGGTTCAGGGAAAAACGAAACACCAACACCGACTCTGACTCCGACACCGGAGCAATCCGAAACACCGACGCCCGATGCTTCCGAAACGCCGACACCCGAAGCATCGGAGACTCCGACGCCCGATGTTTCCGAAACGCCGACGTTCGAACCGCCTGAAACAGCAACGCCAAATACATCGGACAATTCGAATCCAACCGACACGCCGACTCCGATACCCACCAATGCGCCGACCCCGAAACCGTCCAACGCGCCGACTCCGAGACCGTCCAATGCGCCGACTCAGAATCCGACCGACGATCCGACATCGAATCCGACCGTTCGACCGACTGATATGCCGTCATCTTCTCCCGAGCCCGGCGGCGATATTACTCCCGAGCCCGGCGGAGACATTACTCCCGAACCCGGCGGGGACGGCACTCCCGAGCCCGGCGGAGACGGCACTCCCGAACCCGGCGGAGACGGTACTCCCGAGCCCGGTGGAGAAATCACTCCCGAGCCCGGTGGGGAATACACTCCCCAACCCGAAGAGCCGTATATTGCAACGGATCTTTACAGCGGAATATATACTCCTGCCGATATAGAAAATGACACGCTTGTTTTTTATGCATACCCTGCCGGGGGAGATAATCTTTCACTTAAAGTTTATATTAAAGGCCGTTACGACAACGTGAACAACGGTGAATTGCTTCACCCGGATGAGCAGAGTTATTTTCGTCCGGTGTTGTCGATAAACAATGAGTACATAATCACAATGTATCTCTATCGCGGAAGTGAACTTTGCGGCAGTGCTGTGCGCTTTTATATCACCTACCGCAATCAGCCTGCCGATGAAGACAATCCTGTTGTCGGTGAACATCCGCCGGTGATAACAACAAACCGCGACGGCGACGACAGTGTGATCACAAGCAGTCGTTTCCTGCTCAGAGTTGCTGCACGCACCTGGGAAGGCAATGTTATATACGCAAACCATATCGTTGTTACCCTTGACGGTGTTGTTCAAACAAATCCGACCGGCAGCACAGTGTTTGAATATCACCTTGTGCTGACTCCGCCGAATGTCGGAGACGACATCGACCATGTTGTTACGATACTTGCATGGGATGATGAAGGGAACTCAACTTTCCGAAAACTCATTCTGCCCTATCACCGCGTCGGTGAAGGAGATGAAAACGGAAGCATCCATATTTCAATAGATGCAACCACCCTCGGGCTCGGCATCATTATTGATGATGATTATACCGTTCATGAAGGCGAAAACGCTGCCGAAGTGCTGCTGCGCCTGTTTGAGGACTATGGCATTGAAGCGCAATTCAGCGGAACACCGAAGCTGAATTTCTATCTGCGGCGCATTGTGTGGGGCGATATTGCATACAGCGTTGAGATTCCTCCGGAACTCTGGGAGCTGATACTCCGTGACGGCATAACTCTTACGGACCAGCACGACCGAGACAGCATCGGAGAATTCGACTTCACGCGGTGTTCCGGTTGGATGTACTGTATAAACGGCATGTACCCGGGAATCGGACTTTCCGAATACTACCCAATCAACGGTGACGAACTCTGTCTGCGGTTTACGCTTGCTCTCGGCAAGGATATCGGCGGATATGACGCAACCGGTTCCGGCGGCTCCGAAGGCTCACTTTCAAGTTACTGCGGGCTTTGGATTGACGGAGGATTCATTCAGCTTGAGCACGATTATGAAATAATTCAGCGTGTCGAACCCACTGACGATGAGGATGGTTTCATTGAGTACCGCTGTTCAAAATGCCATGACATTTACCGCGAAGTGCTTCCCGCAGGAAGTCCCGGCCAAAGCGCATTCATTCTTTCGCATACGCTTGTGCCGCAAATCTGCATCGGTACTGCGGGCTCACCCGAAAATTCCGGTTTAAAAAGAAAGGCGATAAATAATGACGTTAAAGATTAAATCAATTCTGAGCCTGCTGCTTGCGTTTTTGCTCACATTTGCAGCATGCAGTGCAGCTCCGCATAAAGAACGAGTACAGCCTCCCATGTCCGAACGCATTCTTCAGATTGCGCAGGGCATGAAGAAACTTGCAGGAGTTGAAGAAGGCGACTGTCTGCTTAATGCGTCGGATGAATTCCCTGCCGGTTCTTCCGTTTGCGACTGGGCAGCCTTGGCATGCGCTGTCGGCGGTGCGGAGGATAGCTATACAGCCTACCTGCACGCGCTTGAAGCTTATGTAAAAAATAAACTCGGCGAAGATTCATCCCTCGGCAGAGCAACCGACTACCACCGAATTGCTCTTACGGTGCTCGCACTTGGCGGTGACCCGGCAGCATTTTCGGAGGATAAAAACGGAGAACCGGTGAATCTTATTGAGTTCGGAACCTACAACTACCCCGGCGAACTCGGCGCGCAAGGACTGAACGCATACATTTTTGCACTGATAACCCTTGATTCCGAAAGTTATACGGTTCCTGACGGAAGCAGGTATACCCGAACAGGCATCATTAAAGAAATTCTTGCTGCCGAAGAACCCGGCGGAGGGTTTGGGCTTGATAAAGGTGCATTTGACATTGATATAACCGCAATGGCGCTTCAAGCTCTTGCCCCGTACTGCGGAAGTCAGAACGCACTTTCCGTCGGTATATCCCCCGGTGAAATTTCCCGCACTGTTGACCGTGCATTGGCACGGCTTGCCGCTGTAATGAAAGAAAACTGCACATTCTGCTCGTATGGTGCAGAAAACACCGAGTCGACAGCTCAGGTTATTATTGCACTCTGTTCACTTGGTATCGACCCACGCACCGATGAACGTTTCATGCGCGGCGGTAAAAACATTGTTGACGGAATGCAGAGTTTTCTTCTCCCCGGCAGCGTGTACAGGCACTCTGCGAACGATTCGGAAGGAAACCTTATGTCCACGGAGCAGGCAATGCTTGCGCATATCGCACTGTACAAAGCGGACAATAAGCTCGGCAGGCTGTATGATTTTTCAAAGTCTAAAGCCTGATATTGCCTGCGCGACGAAAATATTAATTAATGATAAACGGTGATTATAAATGCTGACAGACAACATTAAATCTGAAATCAAAAAAGTTATCGTCGGAAAGGACGAAATTATCGAAAAGGTTTTGACTGCAATTCTTGCGCAGGGACACATACTGCTGGAAGATGTTCCCGGCGTTGGAAAAACAAGCCTTGCACTTGCTTTTTCAAAGGCACTCGGACTTGACTGCAAACGTATTCAGTTCACACCGGACACAATGCCTTCCGATGTGACAGGCTTTTCGGTTTTCGAAAAATCAAATTCCGACTTTGCGTATAAGCCCGGAGCGGTTATGACAAATCTTCTTGTTGCGGATGAAATCAACCGCACCTCAAGCAAAACCCAATCCGCTCTGCTTGAAGCGATGGAGGAAGGAAAAGTTACAGTTGACGGAACAACCCATAAACTTCCGTCCCCGTTCATCGTTCTTGCAACCGAAAATCCGATCGGGTCGGCAGGAACGCAGCTGCTGCCCGTTTCTCAGCTGGACAGGTTCATGTTCAAACTGAGCATGGGTTATCCCGATATTAAAAGTCAAGTTGAAATACTGCGGGACAGACACCGTTCCGACCCGCTTGACGATGTAAAAGCCGTATGCTCAGCCAATGAACTGGTGCAAACAATCGACGTTGTTCGACAAACATTCATATGCGATGAAGTTTACGAATACATAGCCGAACTTGCCGAGCAGACGCGGCATCACGAATCGGTTCAGTTCGGAATCAGCCCCCGCGGTGCGTTGGCGGTGAGCCGTGCCGCAAAAGCATATGCTTATCTTTCCCGCCGCGACTATGTTACGGCGGACGATGTTGCCGCAGTTTTCCGCGATGTATGTGCACACAGACTTGTTCTGAACACAAAAGCGCGAATGCGCGGGTATACCGAAACGGATGTTGCCGATGAAATTGTTTCCGAACACAAAAAACCGGGAATTAAGGATTTTAAACGCAGATGAAGCATAACCCCAAACCCGAAGAAAAGAAAGCAGCGGGGCTCGATGATGATTTTGCAGTAAAAAAAGATTTTGCACAAAGCTGCACACTGCGGCGCATTGCAGCTGCTGTTCTGTATCTGTCGATTCTTTTCTGCTGCACAATCACCGCATTAAAGCTTCCGTCACTTGCTGTTTTGTTCCCGCTTGCAGCAGTGCTGCTTATTCCCCCGCTTTGCTTTGCGTTCAACTGTTTCGCCGCTTCGAAAGTTGAATTTGCCGTTAAAGCTTCTTCCTCCTGTCCCCGCGGGGAAAGCTGCCATTGCGAGATCGTTCTTCGCAATGACAGTATCATTCCGCTGCCGTTCGTGCGCTGTACTCTGATTTTGCTAAACAAGCTTAACGGAGAAAACCGCATTTCGGTCATTCGTTGCAGCGTCCCTGCACTTTCGGAAAGCCGAACCGGGTTTTCTGTAAAATCGATGCATTGCGGCAGCGTTTCACCGCAGATCCTGCGAACAGAGCTTACCGATTGCTTCGGACTGTTTTTTAAAAGAATACGCAGCAGCTCTTCCCTGCGAACGGATGCAAAATGCTTATTTATGCCGACAGTGTTCGATATTGACGCCATCAGAAACGATGCATTCTCTCATGATATAGACAGCAGCGACTATGCACCCGGCAAACGCGGTTCGGATCATTCCGAAGTTTTTCAACTCCGCCCGTACGAACAGGGTGATTCTTTAAAACAGGTGCATTGGAAGGCCTCCTGTAAATTCGATGACCTCATCGTGCGCGACGCAAGCTTTCCGATAGTACGTTCACTGCTTATCTGCATGGACGTATCCGGATGTACAGCCGCTGAATGCGATGCAATCAGTGACGTTGCAGTCTCTGTCTGTTCCGCACTGTCGGACTCCGGAACCGCATTTACAATTGCACGCCCGCAATGCGGCCAAATTGAGTTTATCGACGTGAATGCTTCCGATGAGCTTCCCTCTGCGGCCGAATGGCTTATCGAATGCGAACCCTCGGAAAGCGCCTTCGCAGCATATGTCAGGGAACGCGGCGCCTGCGGATACGGAAAAATCGTGTTTATCGGCAAAGAGTTCTCAGACTCTGCTGCGGAGTTTTGCGCCGGTGCAAACACAAAGCGGCTCCTCTGCCGTGCGGGCGACAACGGTACGTTTACGGCATTCTCTTCAGACAATTATGCGGAAGAACTGTCCGATGTTGACCTTTAAACCGGTTTCGTATTATAAAATTTGTGGTTGAGTTGAATGATTAAAAGAGAAAAAAGAGACGAATTGCATATTGAGCAGTCTAAAAGCGCATGTTGTCAAAGCTTCTGGGATTTTTCCAGAGCATTGCTCTGTTCGGTTATGTTCACACTCGGCTTCAACATCCTGCTGTTTTCGATTTTTAAGTCGCTGAGCGTTTCGGCGTTTACGGTTACTGCGGTTGAAGCTCCGATAATCTGCGTGCTCATACTTCTTTTTTGCGGAAAGAGGGGAACCGTTGCAGTGTCTTTATACTGTGCCGCAGTTTTCCTGTTTTCCATACTCTTTTTTGGGAGCATACGCAGCGGACTTGATGCACTCACTAATGACTGCATTGCGCTTTTAATAAAGCTGACAGGAAAAATCCATCTCGATGTGCAATCCGAACCTGCCGATACATTGCCGTTCCTTATTCTGCTTTGCAGCATTATTTCAGCAGCATCAGCCAAACTGTTTTCTTCCGGGAGACGCATTGCTGCATACGCAGTTATTCTGTTCGGCACGGTACTTTCCGCAAGCGGCATTGCACAATCACCTGTCGGTGCGGTTTTAATAATTGCAAGCGGAATAACACATCTTGCTGCGGGAAGTCTCTCCGTTCCGCATTTTCAAAAAAAGGGCGCAAAGCTCACTTGTGCCGTCGTTCCGCTGCTTCTTGCTTCGGCAGTCTTACTGGGTTCTCTGCCCATGCGCAGTTTCTGTTCGAACAGCAGGCTGAATGCACTCAGCAGCAGCCTCGGTATTTGGCTGCACCGTGTGGTTTACGATGAAACAACAAATTCCATGCCCGAGGGACGGCTCTCTCCCCTCCGCGCACGCAATGCTTCCGAAACCCCCGCAATTGCTGTAACATCCGAAACAATACAAAGCGGTTATTTTCGTGGAATGGTCGGAGAAGTTTACACCGGAACGAGCTGGGAATCGCTGCCGAACAAAGAACTTGCGAAATACAACGACTTGTTCTACTGGCTTCATTCCGACGGTTTTTTTGCCCAAGCTCAATTGAGCTCCGCAGCAGCCGCTGTTGAAGCTGACGGCGGAAATGCAGGCGCAAAAAGCAAAGTTGATATAGAGCTGCTTTCAGCATGCAGACGTTATCTGTATCTTCCGTATAATGCTGCTGCGGGAAAGCTTCTTGATGAAGACCGCATCGGAGATTCCGCATGTATTCGAAAGAACAATACCGGAAGAGATTTCAGCATTGAATGCAGCTCCGTTCCGAGTGCGCCTCAGCTCCGCAGAATGCTGAAGGATACAAACGGGGATTCCGTTGAAAAGTACTTGTCCGACGAACGCGCCTATGCTCAGTTTGTGTATGAAACAAGTTTGCTTCTTACTCCCGAAGCAACTGCTGCAATGGCCGAAATTTTCGGCGAAGCCCCGCCTGCGCTTGCCCTTTCGGATATTCTGCCGCTCGTTTTAAGCGCGCTGAAGGAAAACATTACCTATGATGAAACGGTCAAAACCGACTGCGGAACGAATGATTTTGCCGCATACGTTCTTCGGGTCGGCAAACGCGGATACAGCGTTCACTATGCAGCATGTGCTGCCGTTATGCTGAGATATTTCGGCGTTCCGTCAAGGTATGTCGAAGGCTATTATATCAATGCCGAAACAGCTGCTGCGCGATGTGTTTCGGGGCGTGTTGTTCTGACCGAAGCGGATGCGCATGCATGGGCTGAATACTATCTCGACGGTATCGGATGGATCCCGTTTGAAACAACTCCGGGTTTTGAAGGAAGTGATTCGGCTTTTTCCGGTAATGACAGAAGGACTGACGATTCATCGGATCCTTCCGATAACACCGAAGCTCCGAACGAACCGGATTCTTCAGGCGACAGGGAGGATACTTATCAGAATGATAACCTTCCCGATATCCGCCTCGCGCGTCCGCAAAAGAATCTGAACAGAATTAACAGTACAAAGCTTGCAAAAGCACTGATTTTGGCATTCATTCCGATTCTGCTTCTGCTCACAGCGGCTCTGATTGTTTTTCTTGCAGTACGCCGCATCAGATTTCGACGAGCGTTCAAAAAAATGCTCAATGCCGAACCGAACGAAGCCATTGCACTTATGTTCGGCTACCTGAACATGTTCATGGCTGCATGCGGACTTGATATCAGCAAAATTGATTCCCGCTGTTCCGAGCTCAACGCTGAAGCCGTGTTCAGCAACCATAAAATGACTGCTGAGCAAAAAGAAGATATGCAGACGTATATTGAATCAGAGGTTGACAAATACAGGAGTTCGCGCTCATTCTTCGGACGGCTGCGCGACAGATATATCGCCTGTGTTTATATATAAGTAAAAGCTGTATTCAATTCAGCTTATTACTAAATCATAAGGAGGTTTTTTAATGAAAAGAACAACACGACTCATTGCTGCAATGCTCTGCATCATGTTGGCATTCGGGTGCCTTGCTCCCGCATCCGCCGCTGCCGCAAAGCTGCTGCAAACCGGCGGAAGCTTTTATCTCACCGCTTCCACCGCAACTGCCACGATAATCGAACCCGTTCGGGTCGATTACGCTCACGGCCAAACTGTTAAAGAAGCTCTTCAAGCAAGCGGACACACGTTCAGCGGCATTGAAAGCGGCTTCATCACCGCAATTGACGGTGTCCGGGGTAATTTCGTCAGATTTTATGATTATGACGAATCAACCGGTGAATGCGGATACGATCTTGATGCGGCCGCTTCCGACATAACCGCAATAGGTTTTGCCGAAAATGAGGTTGCCTCAAAAGAAATGATTGCGCTTATAACACTTATGGGCGATTTCAATTATTCCGTCAACGGCGTTTTAAACTACCCCGCCGCAAAGACTGCCTATGCTGATGCACTGCGCGGCCTGCGCAATGCAAATGCAGAACAGGCTCAGTTGCTTTTCTCCGCGCTTGATTCCGCAATGCGGGATTATGCCGCATATCTCGAAGGCGACAAATACGACGTTGTTTTTAATGTTACTCAAAACGGTATTACAATTGAAAACCCCGTTATCACCATTACCGACGCCTACGGCAATGCGAGCATTTACAACGGAACAACCGCCCAGGCTTATGCAGGTGTTTCAACCTATTCCGTTTCCGACGGCGGGCACAACCGCATTGAGGGCAGGGTGACCGTTTCTCCCGATGCCGAAAGCGGAGAGTACTCTGCTTCCGCAATCGATGCTGCACTTCCTTATGGCGAGTGGTTCGGAGACATAATCTTCCACGCCGACAGCGGCGCACTCGAGAAGCTTTACGAACGCGAGCAGGATTACGGAACTCACACCGCAACCTACAAAGTTGAAGACACAAACCACGGCAATGTCTATATGTACCTTACGCGCGGCGCGGATCTTCCTTCAGACAGCGTTAAAACTTATGCCTGCTATGTTGACATCAACGGCAGGGATAATTCCGACGGAAGCGTTCCCGCAAACAACAAGGGTTGGGAAAGCCGCTATACAGTGCTCACGAACCTTTGGGAAAAAAACAGCATGACTGAGCGCAGCTTTGACATTGAAGCGCGTTATTATGTCGGTGAACAGACTCAGATACAGTCCTTTGAAATCAATCTTGAGCGCATTCCGACGCTTGCCGATCTTCAGGTTTTCGGCAGCGGCACACGGCTTCCTATAGAGTTTGCCCCCCTTACCGGCGAATACTCCCTCACTACCGTTGCCGAAAGCGTTGTCATCTCACCCTTCCCCGTTCTTTCCGATTACAGAATTCTCGTGAACGGCAATGATACGCAGCGCGAGGTTGTTCTCAATGGCATCGGCGAAAACACCGCTGTAGATGTTACGGTTGAATATACCGTGAATGCAGAAGAAAACATCACAAGAACATTTTCCTACACGCTGAACATTACGCGCCTTCAGGCGACCGACGTCAACGTCATCATCCCGGCCGGAACCGAAGCAGAAATTGTTAATGCCGCCGGCGGTGTGATTCAACCTTTGGTATGCGGTGAAGTTGTTGACGGTGTGTATGTCAACACATATGCTCTCACTCCGGGTGAAGAATATGACTGTATCGCAACAAAGAACCGATATTTTCACACTTCCGCAAGCTTCACGGCGGCGGAAGGCACTGATTTTACCGTTTCCGAACCCGAAAGCACGGACAAGCTCACAGCCGTCGGCGCATACACTGCGCGTAACGTTGGTAATGCAAATACCCGTGTTTATCCTCTCGACCGGGATTTTGTTTCCGCCGAACACGAATACATGTTCACCGTTTCGGATGCAAACTCCTCCTTCTTTATGAAGGCTACGTGCAATGACGATGCGTATGAAATTCATGCATTGTATGACAAGCAGACTTCCATTGCTTTAACCAACGGTGTTCCCGTGGATAAGTTAATTAATTCAACGGTTGAAAGTGCTGCAGGTGCGGTTGCCTGCGGTCAGTTTGTTGCATCCAACTGCGGTTACGCAAATACGATGACACTCCGACTTACAAAGACCGTTGATTCGGTTGAATACTATCAGGAGTATACGTTCGTTGCGAGAAGAGCGTTGAGCCTCGGTACACTTTCGGCAAAAACCCAAGCGAACGGTATTGTGAACGATATTGTGCTACGCGATGAAAACGGCAGCATTGTTAAATATGACAGAGATAGGGCCGACTACTATGCAACTATTGCGTTGAGTATTCCCGAAGTTATTATTTCTGCTTCATTCAAGAGCACCGCGAGCGAAACTGCTCCCAACAAAGGCGGTTATTATCTGCTTGTAAACGGTGAACGTTTTGATGACCCGTCAAATGTCTCCGTTTCTCTTGATTCCGCGCTCAGCAGTGAAGACATCACCGTCACCATCTGCCACGAAGACGATGCCTCCGTGCAAAGCACCTATACGCTTCATCTTGCCAAGACAGCGCCCACACCGGTGCGCTTTGTAACGGAACCTGCGGATGCGATAACCTTCGTTATTTCAAACAGCACGAGCCTTTCCGTACCTAAAAACGAGGACGGCACCTACAGTCTTATCCCCGGTGAAAGTTATGCTTACACCGTTACCAAGGTCGGCTTTGCAGGCATTCATGAATCGAATTATATCCCTGTTCAGAGTGATGAAGTCATTGAAATCAATGCTGTTCTGACGGCTGCCGAACCGAATCCGAATCTTGACCCGAATCTTGACGCTCAGTGGCCTACTTTCCGCGCCAACCGGTTTAACAACGGCGTTGTTGACTACCCCATACCGACGATCGCCAACGACTCCGTGCTGTATTGGGCAACTCAGTTCGGCAGCGGTTACGGCTCAAATGCCTGCAGCTGCCCCATCATTGTTGATGATTTTCTGTACGTCTATGCAGGAACCAATATCTACAAAATTGATAAAACGAGCGGTGAGGCACTTGTCACAAAGTCCATGGCGGCAAGCTCAAGTTTTGCGATTAATTCTCCCACCTATGCGGACGGCATGATATTTGTCGGGCTGTCCAACGGCAGAATTCAGGCATTTGATGCCGTCACTCTCGATTCTCTTTGGCTCTTCACGGACTCAAACGGCGGACAGCCGAACTGCCCGATCGTTTACCATGACGGCTATATTTACACCGGTTTTTGGAAGAGCGAAACAGGCGATGCAAGTTTCGTATGCGTTTCGGCAACGGACGAAGATCCCGATGTCGGCAACGAAACAAAGTATGCTTCCTGGAGATATGTTTCAAAGGGCGGCTTCTATTGGGCAGGCGCATATGTGTGCGATGAATTTGTTCTCATTGACACTGATGACGGCGAAAGCGGCTATACCGACGGCCACGCAAGGATAGTTTCGCTGAACCCAACCTCCGGTTCGGTTCTCGGCAGTATCACCCTTCCTCACCCCGGGGATGCACGCAGCAGCGTCACTTTCGTTCCCGATGATGAAAACGGTACAAGCTCCGCCGGTACAGCTTATTTCACAACCAAGGGCGGCTATTTCTATGCTGTTCATGTTGAAGCGGACGGCCGCTTCACCGAGGGTTCGCTCAGCTTTGTAAAGCTGTTCAACTATGCGGATGACCCATCAAACCCCGCCATGAGTACCTGCACTCCGACGGTTTACAACGGCAGGGCCTATGTCGGTGTTTCCGGAACATCACAATTCGGTGCATACTCCGGACACAACATCACGGTTATTGACCTTGAAAGCATGAGCATTGCATACACGGTGCGCACAAAAGGTTATCCGCAGACAAGCGGCGTCCTTACCACTGCATATGCAGGTGATGACGACACTGTTTACGTCTATTTCTTTGATAACTTTACTCCCGGTATGCTTCGCGTCATTGCAGACAGACCCGGTCAGACCGAACCTTCCGCCGTCGTGCAGGAGGAATATCAAGGCACAACATACGATTGTGCTCCCGTTTTGTTCACTCCCGACGGGGCGCAGGCTCAGTATGCGATTTGCAGCCCGATTATCGATGCCGACGGAACCATTTATTTCAAAAACGATTCCGCTTACCTGATGGCAGTCGGAAGCGTTGTTGATCGCATTGAAATTGCCAAACTGCCTGATAAGACCGTCTATGCCATCGGCGAAACCTTTGATCCGACGGGAATGCAGGTGCTTGCGCATTACGCAAACGGTACGGTGCGGGATATAACTGCCTATGCTGTTTATTCAACGGCTCCGTTGACTTCCGAGGATAATATGTTCATCATTTCCCATCCCTCACTTATGTATCAGAACAGGGACGGTGTTCCCGGAACCGAGTACCACGCACCTGACGGCGTTATCAACCTTGTTATTAACGCAGCGCAGCCCACATTCACCGTCACCTATACCGTCAACGGCGAATTCTATGCAGAACAGACTTATGCAGCGGGCGATGCAGTCAATGCACCTGAGTACAATCCTGAAGAAGGATTTGTTTTCTTCGGTTGGGACGTTCCCGAAACCATGCCGGCAGAGAATATCACCATTGACGCAGCGCTTATGCTTCGCGGTGACGCAAACGGGAGCGGCAGCCTTGACACTGCCGATTCTCTGTTGATGCTTCGCATCGCTCTCGGAATCATTCCCGCAAACGAAACGGAGCGCATCATCTGCGATATGGACGGCGACGGCGCAATCACATCCATTGACGCACTGCTCGTTTTCCGCAAAGCAATGGGCATTGAATAATCTGCTTTAACGCAGAAAAAACCACGCTTTATCCCGGCGGAACATCATCATGATGAACTTCCGGGATAAAGCTCCGACAGAATTAAACGGACTGTGATTCATCTCCGGCCGTTTAAAATAAAACGAAAGGGAAAAGAAAATGAAAAAAATTCTGTCCTTCCTTCTTGCACTCGCACTTCTTATCGGAATCATCCCGATGAGTTTTGCAGGCGCAGCAACCTTAACTGATGCTGTGAAAAGCAATTACAGCATTGAAACAACCCTGTCTGACGGAATAATCCAGAAGACAGCAAAACGCACGTTCTTTGTTATTGCAAAGGACGGCGACGGCAACAAAGTCACTCCGACCGCAACTTTCAACGGCGATGTACTCTCCCCCACTTGGGACGATGCAACGCAGACGAGCTTCACTTTGAACTTTACTGTTGAAGGTGAAAACACCGTCGTTGTTTCCGCAGGCGATGCTGAGTTGACATACACTATTACCTATCAACCCGCAGAAGACGGCGAATACGTCGGTCAGGCGATCTTCAGCATTGAAGCATTCTCCCTCGGTGAAGGCTACATCGTTGAACCCGTGCTTACCGATATTTATGCCGGTGACTGCGCTGCCGCGGTACTGATGCGTGTGCTTAACCGCTTTGGATTCACCGAATCCCATACCGGCAGCGTTGAAGGCGGTTTCTATCTTGCAACAATTAAGGACGGCACGATTCCCAATATCCCCGTCTCTCCCGTCAACGCTCCCGCAGAACTTGTTGATGCGCTTTCGTCTTGGGGCATAACGCTTGAAGACCGATACAGCGAAAACGAACTCGGCGAATTCGACTATTGCTATGCTTCCGGCTGGATGTACTGTCTTAACAATGTGTTCCCCAATGTCGGCTTCTCGGATTCATATCTGTCCGACGGCGATGTTGTCCGCGTTCAGTTCACCGTTGCCTACGGCAGCGATATCGGCGGCGGTTATGCAATGGGCGGCAGTGACAACACATCCTTCTACCCCGTTGCAAACAAAGATAGGCTCAGCACGCTTATCGCAACGCTTAACGAACACGGCATCGAAATTCCAGACTCTGCCATGAGTGCCGCAACCGCGATTTATGCAAGTCAGGAAGACGTAAATGCTGCCGCAGCGGTTCTGCAGCAGCTTGAAGACGAATATCAGCAGAATGCCCCCGTTCGCGATGTTATAGCGAAGATTTCCGCAATCGGAGAGGTGAGCCTTGAAAGCGCCTCTGCAATTGCGGAAGCAAGGCAGGCATATGATGCTCTGACTGTCGAACAGCAAGCCCTTGTCAGCAATTATGATGTTCTCACCGCGGCCGAAGAAACACTCCGCATCCTCATCGAAGAACTTCCCGTTTCGGCATCTTTCTCTGCACCCGAAATCACCGCGATTTCCGGTCAGCAGGTCGAGATTCCCGTCACCGTCAGCGGCAAGTTCGAGGCGCACACTCTTGAAATGCATATCGGTTACGACAGCACAAAATTGACCGTTAATGAAGTCGTTCCCGGTGCAATTCTCGAAAACACTTCCATGAACGTTATCGACTTCACCACAACGCCCGGCACGATTTATGTCGGCGCACTCTGTGCGGACGCTCCCATGACGGGCAACGGCATAGATGAAAATGTTCTGCTCACCGTTAAGGCGACCGTAAACCCCGAGTTCTCCGGCACAACTCCTGTCAACGTTGATGTGAACAGATTTGTTAATCTTCCTGTCGGCGGCACAGTCACCGATATTGAGGTTCATACAACGAACGGTTCCGTGAACGCATCATTGCCCGAATACACGCTGACCTACACCGTCAACGGTGAGTTCTATGCCGAACAGACCTACGCTGTCGGTGCAGCAATCACTGTGCCCGAATACACCGTACCCGAAGGGTACACTTTCTCCGGTTGGGTTGTTCCCGAAACCATGCCTGCCGAAGACCTGACGGTTGACGCTGTGCTTTCAATCAATGTTTACACTGTTACATTCGTTGACGGACTCGACGGCTCCGCAATCGCCGAAGTCTCCGTTGAACACGGCAGCAATGTCACCGCACCTGCTGCACCTGCGCATGATGGTTATATTTTCACCGGTTGGAACGGCAGCCTTGTCAACGTTACCGAAAACCGCACTGTCACCGCTGAATACAGCCTTCTCGGTGATGTTGACGGCGACGGTGTTGTAACTTCTGCCGACGCCCTCACCGTGCTTCGCATGTCCCTTGGGATTATTGCAACGCCCGTTTCCGGCAGCCTTGATTTCAGCATTTGCGATATTGACGGCAGCGGCGATATAACATCCGTTGATGCGCTCCTGATAATTCGCAAAGCAATGCAGTCCGCATAACAGCATACGGTTAACCTGAAAACGTCTGCTGCATCGGCAAACAAAAAACAGGGACGGACAGTTCTTAACGACTGCCCGTCCCTGTTTGTATTTTAAAAAGTTATCTTATTAACCGATGGTCTGTTGTTAACTTATTGATTATTTTTTCCGTACGCGCCGTTTTTTTCCGGCAGGAACACTTGTGCCCATTGATTCCGCAAGCTTCTCGAACAACTCGCGCTGTTCCGATGTAAGTTTTTTGGGAATTTCAACGGTGACATTTACGTAAAGGTCACCCTTGCCGGGAAGGCGCAGCTTCTGTATGCCCTGCTCTCGCATACGGAATGTTGTTCCGCTTTGGGTTCCCTCGGGAATGTTATATTTCAACTCGCCTGAAAGAGTGGGAACAGTAACCTCGCCGCCGAGAACAGCGGTCGTTACGGGAATTGTAAGGTTTGTGTACAGGTTATAGCCGTCACGCACAAACTGTTTGCTGCTCTTCACGCGAATCGTCACAAGCAAATCGCCGTCCGGACCTCCGTTGTAACCCGCTTCACCTTTCCCGCCAAGGCGAATACTCTGCCCGTCATCAATGCCTGCGGGGATTGTAACAACAACCTTCATGGCGTTGCTCACTCTGCCCTTGCCGCGGCAGGTTTCGCAGGGCTGTTCAATAATCTTGCCCGTACCGCCGCAGACATCACAGGGATGAACACTCTGC
>ENA-OPXM01000857-OPXM01000857.1-human-gut-metagenome-genome-assembly--contig:-NODE-857-length-15994-cov-3.484598_pt1 | contig 15994 bp, 13 predicted proteins | sample MGYA00241707_ERZ502035 | MGnify/ENA primary metagenome ERZ502035 (study PRJEB25962, sample SAMEA2043051) | human gut metagenome | biome: human gut; feature: human-associated habitat; material: faeces... | reverse complement strand
CCGATCTCGCGGCGGCCCGGGCCTCTGGAGGGCTTGGTTTCACCCACAGAGTAGCTGGGGAAGTTGTAGTGGTGCATATAGCGCTTTTCGGTCTGCTCGTCCAGACCGTCCAGCTGCTGGGCGTCGTTCATGGGGCCAAGGGTGGTCACAGACAGCACCTGGGTTTGGCCTCTGGTGAACATACCGGAGCCGTGGGCTCTGGCCAGCAGGTCAATCTCTGCGTTCAGGGGACGAATTTCGTCAATGCCGCGGCCGTCCACACGCTTGTGCTCGTCTTTCAGCCAAGCACGCACCACATGCTTCTGTACCAGGTACAGGATCTCCTCGATCTTGCCCTCTTCGCCCTCGAAGCGATCATCGAACTTCTCGTGTACTGCGTCATAGATGGGGCGCAGGCGCTCGTCGCGCACATTTTTGTCGTCGGTATCCAGCGCCTTCTTCACATCTTCAATGCAGAAGTCCTCGATCTCTTGCAGGATCGCCGGATCCGGGTCGGAGGACTGGAAGCTCTTCTTGGGCTTGCCCACTTCCTCAACAATACCGTTGATGAAGGCAACGATCTTCTTATTCTCCTCATGACCGGCCATAATGGCGTTGAACATGGTGTCGTCGTCGATCTCGTTACCGCCGGCCTCGATCATAGCCACCAGGTCGCCGGTGGAAGCCACGGTCAGGTTCAGATCATTATGGGCGCGCTGCTCCAGAGTGGGGTTGATGACGATCTGGCCGTCTACCAGACCCACATTCACACCGCTGATGGGGCCGTCCCACGGAATGTCGGAGATGGCAATGGCAGCGGACACGCCGATCATGGCGGTGATCTCCGGAGAGCAGTCCGGATCCACGCTCATTACGGTAGCCACAACGCTTACATCGTTGCGCATATCCTTGGGGAACAGGGGACGAATGGGGCGGTCAATGCAGCGGGAGGTGAGGATGGCCTTCTCGGAAGGACGAGCCTCACGGCGCTGGAAAGAACCGGGGATCCGACCCACGGAATACATCTTCTCTTCATAATCCACGCTCAGGGGGAAGAAATCCACGCCCTCGCGGGGTTTTGCGCTCATGGTCACGTTACACAGCACATTGGTGTCGCCGTAGCGGGCCATGATGGACGCACCGGCCAGACCGCACATTTTGCCGGTCTCCAGGGTCAGCTTTCTGCCGGCCAGTTCCGTTTCCCAAACTTTGTAGTTCTTGAAAAACATTTGGTTACCTCTTTCATAAATAATATTTATCATCAAGGAGGCACAATAGTAATAAATTCAAGCCGCCGCACCCGGTGACCTCAATTTACTACTATTAGTAGAACCTCCTTGGAAGATACGATTTTGCCTTGGACAAAAAAGGCAGACGACAGAAGTGCTCCGTCGTCTGCTTGCGCGTTCTTACTTGTCGATGGTATCGCGGATACCCAGCTTCTTCACCAGGCTACGGTATCTCTCTACATCCTTGTTGTAAAGATAAACCAGCAGGTTGCGTCTGTGACCAACCATTTTCAGCAGACCGCGGCGGGAGTGATGATCCTTCTTGTGGGTCTTCAGGTGCTCGGTCAGCTCGTTAATACGAGTGGTCAGCACAGCTACCTGTACCTCGGGAGAACCGGTGTCGCCCTCGTGGGTTGCGTAAGCCTTGATGATTTCTTGCTTCTCAGCTTGTGTCATAATCTTTCACCTCATTACAGTATTTGCCGATTGGCGGAGGACACAGTTACGGGATCGGTGACTCTCCGTAGGAGCTTGCACCCGATACCGTGTGATCCGTACACAGCGAGCCAATTATAGCACAAACCCCCGCCGTTGTAAAGAGATTTTGCAAAATAGTGGGTGCTTGTCAGGGGCATACAAGATATGGTATAAAAGAAACGGAGCAAAGCCGGATCTTATCTCCCGCAGGGGGAAAGATGACAAAATTGTCACCAAAACTGTCACCGAACTGACACTTTGGCCGGGTATAATGAGGGCAACAAAGCGAAAAGGAGAGCCATTATGGACATTTTGAGAATTGAGCACTTATCTAAAATTTACGGTAAGGGCGATACGGAGGTACGGGCGCTGGACGATGTGTCCTTTACCGTGCCGAAAGGACAGTTTGTGGCCATCATCGGGCCGTCCGGCTCCGGCAAAAGCACACTGCTGCATATTCTGGGCGGTGTGGATACGCCTACGGACGGGCATGTGTATGTGGACGGAACGGATATTACAACTTTGGACGAGACGGCGCTGGCTATCTTCCGCCGCCGCCAAATCGGTCTGATTTATCAGTTTTACAATTTGATTCCCATTTTGACCGTAGAGGAAAATATGACGCTGCCCTTGCTGCTGGATGACAAAAAGGTGGACCGGGCGCACTTTGATTCCTTGGTGCAGGTGCTGGGCTTGCAGCACAGACTGGGGCACCTGCCCTCAGAGCTGTCCGGCGGTCAGCAGCAGCGGGTGTCTATCGGCCGTGCGCTGATGAACAATCCTGCCATTTTGCTGGCGGATGAGCCTACCGGTAATCTGGACAGCAAAAACTCAAAAGAAATTGTGGAGCTGCTGCGTCAGTTCAACAAGGCACTGAACCAAACGGTTATTATTATTACCCATGACGAGCGCATTGCGCTGGACGCAGACCGGGTGATTGCCGTTGAGGACGGCAAAATTGTGAAGGATGAGGTGATCCGCCAGTGAAGATCATCAATAAGTTAACTTGGCGCCACTTATGGGCGAACAAAAAGCGCACCGTCATCACCCTGTTTGGCATTATCATCAGTGTGGCAATGGTGACGGCGGTGTTTACCAGCGTGGAGTCACTGATGAACACCATGGGTGAGATCACCGCCTCTTATGACGGCGCCTGGCATGCCAAGTATAACGAGCTGAAAAGCAAGGATGTGCAGACCCTGGCAAAGCAAAAGAATGTAAAGGCCATCGGTTTGTCTATGGATCTGGGCGAGATCAGCAGTAAGGCAGATTCGGACAGCAGCAAAAGCCGCACCGATGTGCTGGCTTGCAACCAAAATCTTTTTACGATATACAGTATGAAGCCCGCCACCGGCCGCCTGCCGGTAACCGCCCGGGAGCTGCTGGTGACCAAGAGCTTTATCACCCGCAATGACTTAAAGTGGAAAGTGGGCGACACGGTCACTTTGCCCTTTACCACCTATTCCGCCGATCCGCAGGTTGAGCCGGAGACGGCACAGCGCACCTATACTATCTGCGGGATTTTGGAGAATGACAACCAGCTCACCGGCTTTTACAGCGCCTTTTGCGGGCTGGATGATACGGTAACGGACGCCATGGGCACTTACATTGCCCATGTGCAGTTTGCCCCTTTGGGCAGCAACACGCCAACGGACATAAAGGCTGCCGCTAAGGCCGTATACGGCAAGGCAGTAAACAACGATGGGTCCGACCTCTATACGATTCATACGGACTATCTGATGTACAACGGCGTGCAAATGAGCGACGGGATCACGCGGGCGTTGTACGGCTTTGTAGCCATTATTCTTTTGATTATCGTATTTGCCTCCGTGTTTATGATCTATGACAGCTTTGCGGTGTCTTATCAGCAGCGGGCACGGTACTTGGGTATGCTGGCCAGCGTGGGCGCTACCCGGGTGCAAAAGCGGGGCAGTGTGTATTTTGAGGGCTTCATTTTAGGCTGTATCGGTATTCCCATCGGTATACTTTGCGGCATCGGCGGCATTGCCGTTACCCTGCGTGCCCTTAGCGACAGCTTTATGAAAACCGTTATGGTGGCCACCGGCGACAGTGTGCGGCTACACGCCATTGTGAACTGGAAGATTTTAGTTGGCAGCGTGCTCATCAGCGCCCTAACCATCTTTATCTCCGCCTGGATCCCGGCGCACCGGGCGTCTAAGATAACGCCCATTGAGGCGCTGCGCCAAACCAACACCGTGAAGGTGAAAAAGGCAAAGAAGCTGAAAACCTCTCGCCTGCGCCAAAAGCTCTTTGGCTTTGAGGATGTGCTGGCGGTGAAGAACTACAAGCGCAACGCCAAGCGCTCCCGCACGGTGGTGTTTGCCCTGGCAGTCAGCGTCATTCTGTTTCTCAGCACCGCCAACTTTACCAGTATGCTCACCAACGCCCTTGACAATGAGTACGACGGTATGAGCTTTGATGTGTACGAGAGCATTTTTAATACCGACGGGCCGTTGACCGCCTCTCAGGTGGAGCAAGTGAATCGGAAGGTCAGCGATGTGCCCGGAATTGAGAGCATGCGTATTTGTGCCGATAATCAGATGATGGTGGACGGCTTGGATAAGCAACTGACGGCGGAGGCAAAGAAAGCCAATATGGACCGCTCCGTGAATGTGTTGGGTGTGGACAACGACACCTTTGCCGCCTTGGCAAAGGAGGCAGGCATAGACCCGTCTGTTTGTCAGGATGACAAAATCCCCACGGGTATTTTAATCAACCGGGTGCAAGTGGCAACGGAGAAGAAGCAAAGACTGGTGTTAAACCCCTTGCAAGGCAGCTTGGTAGGTCAAACCTTTACCGGCTCTATGGAGGGCTATGACAGTGAGGGCAACGAGTTGTATGCCAAGTACACGGCAAAGGTGGCTGCCCAGATGAACAAGGAAGCAAGCAATTTAGGCAGCTTTATGCGCCCCACTTTGGTGGTGCCCATGCACAGCTATCTGGTGCATTTTCCGTCTGTTTTGGCCAAGGGCAACGCTGTCGGCTATGCCAGGTACTATATCACTGCCCAGGACCATGACGATGTGTATAACCGGGTGTCCGATGTGCTGGATGAGGTACAAAACGGCATCAGCCATACCGGCTATGACGCGGCGGCACAGGCGCAGACCATGCAGGCGCTGAATGTGGTGGTGATGACCTTTGGCTATGGGTTTATTACCCTGATTACCCTGATTTCCGTTATGAACATTATCAATACCATTTCTTCCGGTATGGAGGAGCGGCGTCGAGAGTTCGCTATGATTAAGAGCGTGGGTATGACGCCCCGTTCCTTTAAGAAGTCCATTTATTTGGAGAATATTCGCTATGGCGTTATGGCGCTGGTATGGGGCTTGCCGGTTAGCTTGGGGCTGGATTTCCTGATGTACAAGATATTGGGCAGCTCCTTTGACTATGGCTATACCTTCCGCTGGTATTATTATCTGGCGGCGGCGCTGGCGGTGTTTGCCGTGATCGGTGTGGCCCTGCTGTACGCGCTGGACAAAATCAAAAAGGACAATATTATTGAAACCCTGAAGCGGGACGATATTTAAGCAGGCGGTCGTCGAATGGCGGCGCACCCATTTCTCCCCTTTTGGCAGGCGCCCGGTTTTGCCGGGCGCTTTTTCTGCTCTGCGCTTTGCAGCGGGCATATTGGGGTTTTCCACACAGCAGCCGGCTTTATTTGGGGAAAACGCGGTGGAAAATGTGTAAAATTACAGGCGGCACAACACAATAGGTATAAAGGCGTTTGGTTGTGCAAAAAAAGGAAAGCAGGCAGACAGCGTGCTTTCCTTTTTGCTTTTTTTATGATTTCGGTTTTTGCTTGCGTTCGTTTTTTCGGCATTGGGCGCAGCGGTTACAGCTTTCGCTGAAAACGGAAAGCTGACTTTGCCGCAGCCGCAGCTTTTGCGCCGAATCAAGGCGCGGACAGCCAGGAACAGCGCCGTTCCAATGGCTGCCAGCAGCAGAATGTCCCAAATATTCACAGCAGCGCTCCGATCCCGTGGATCACAAAGGCAACCACCCACGCAATCAAACACTGCCACAGCGCCAGTCCGGCAGCCCACTTGCCGCCCAGTTCCCGCCGCACGGAGGCCACCGCCGCCACGCAGGGGGTGTACAGCAGGCTGAATACCAGCAGCGACCCGGCGGACAGCGGCGACAAAATGCTGCCGATGGTGCCGCCGAACAGAACCTCCAGGGTGGAGACGACACTTTCCTTGGCCATAAAGCCGCTGATCAGGGCGGTGCAAATGCGCCAGTCGCCCAGACCCAGGGGCGCAAACAGCGGAACCAGAATGCCGGATATCCGGGCCAAAATGCTGTCGGCCGAGTCGGATACCATATTTAGCTGCAGGTCAAAGCTTTGTAGGAACCAAACCACCACCGTGGCAATGAGAATGACGGAGAATGCCCGCTGCAAAAAATCCTTGGCCTTTTCCCACAGCAGTTGACCCACATTTTTTACACTGGGCAGACGGTAGTTGGGCAGCTCCATGACAAAGGGGATGGGCTCGCCGCGAAACAGGGTGTCTTTATAGAGAAAGGCGGCTCCAATGCCTACCAGGATCCCCAGCAGGTACAGCCCGGACATGATCAGCCCGCCCTTGCCCGGGAAAAAGACACTGACGAAGAAGGAGTAGATGGGCAGTTTGGCGGTACAGCTCATAAAGGGCGTGAGCAGAATGGTCATCTTTCGATCCCGCTCGCTGGTTAAGGTGCGGGTGGCCATGACCGCCGGCACGGTGCAGCCAAAGCCGATGAGCATGGGCACGATGCTCTTGCCGGACAGGCCGATCCTGCGCAGCAGCTTGTCCATTACAAAGGCCACGCGGGCAATATAGCCGCTGTCTTCCATTAAAGACAGGAAGAAAAACAGGGTGACGATGATGGGCAGAAAGCTGAGCACACTGCCCACGCCGGTAAAGATACCGTCGATCACCAGACTGTGGATGACCGGGTTCACATGCAGCTGGGTCAGCGCCGTGTCCGTTAGGGCGGACAGTCGGTCGATCCCCAGCTCCAGCAGTTTTTGCAGTCCGCCGCCGATTACATTGAAGGTTAAGTAAAATACCAGCACCATAATGCCGATAAAGCAGGGAATGGCGGTATATCGCCCGGTGAGAATGCGGTCAATCTTTTCGCTTCGAATCCGCTCCTTGCTCTCCTGGGGGCGGATCACCGTCTGTGCACACAGCCGCTCGATAAAGTCAAAGCGCATATCTGCAATGGCGGCGCTGCGGTCCAGCCCGCGCTCCGTTTCCATTTGGCGGACAATGTGCTCCAGCATCTCCTGCTCGTTGCGATCCAGCTGCAACTGCTGCAGGATCAGCGCGTCGCCCTCAATGGCCTTGGTAGCGGCAAAGCGTACCGGCAGCCCGGCGAGCGCCGCGTGGTCCTCAATCAGGTGGATTACGGCGTGAATACACCGGTGCACGGCACCGCCGTGGTCGTCTTTGTCGCAAAAGTCCTGCTTCAGCGGCGGCTCCTGCTGCTTGGCCACATGAACGGCGTGGCGAATCAGCTCGTCTACGCCCTCATTCTTGGCGGCGGAGATGGGAATGACCGGCACCCCCAGCATGGCCTCCATGGTGTTTACATCAATAGAGCCGCGGTTGCCCACCAGCTCATCCATCATGTTCAGCGCAATGACCATGGGTATTCCCATTTCCAGCAGCTGCATGGACAGATACAGGTTGCGCTCAATGTTGGTGGCGTCAACAATGTTGATAATGGCCGTGGGCTTATCCTGCAGCACAAAGTTGCGGGAGACGATCTCCTCGCTGCTGAAGGGCGACATGGAATAGATGCCCGGCAGGTCCGTAACCTCCGTGTTTGGGTAGCCGCGAATGGCGCCGCTTTTGCGGTCCACGGTTACGCCGGGAAAGTTGCCCACATGCTGCTTTGCACCGGTCAGTTGGTTAAACAGGGTCGTCTTGCCGCAGTTTTGGTTGCCCACCAGTGCATAGGTCAGCACCGTACCGTCCGGTAAGGGGTGCTCGTCCGCTTTGCTGTGGAATTTGCCGTTTTCGCCCAGCCCCGGGTGGTCCTGGTCCTTGGCTCGGTCTTTGAATGTGTGACTGCGGCTGCGGCGCCCAATGGGCTGAATGTCGATTTGCTGCGCTTCTGCCAGGCGCAGGGTCAGCTCATAACCGTGCACCTGTACTTCCATCGGGTCGCCCATGGGCGCCAGCTTGATGACCGTTACCTCTGCTCCGGGGATCATGCCCATATCCAAAAAATGTTGGCGCAGCGCGCCCTCGCCGCCCACGCGCCGGATTACGGCGCTTTTGCCAACTTCCAGTTCTTTCAGCGTCATCGGTCGGTCTCCTTTTCTTCATATATTTCTATCTCTTTACTGTACTGGATTGCCTGGCTGTTAGTCAAGACTTACCTGTCTGCGGCAGCCAAATTTCTGCCATGGAAAAGCAAAGAAAAAGCCGCAAGGCCGGGTGGCTTGCAGCTTTTGGCGTCCCGTAGAGGATTTGAACCTCCGGCCTACCGCTTAGGAGAAGCCCCCCCGAGGGGCATTTTTGACTCCCTACAAATCCCCGAAAATCCTTGATTTTACTGGCTTTTCTGGGATTTCACTGTTAGTAAATTCTCGTCCAAAACCTGCTAATTTTTCGTGGTTTTTTCACTTGTTTGAAATGGGAGAGCGCTTTTGGGGGTGTTTTTTTAAAATTTCTTGAAAAAATTTTTTGCAAACAAAAAGCCGCCTATTTCCCTCGTAATCGAGGTCAATAGACGGCGGGTAGAATTATTCATGTTTTTGGTGTATAATAGAAAAAGACAAATTTGAATTTGTAGAGTACCTATATTACAGAATAACTGATTATAAGACAGATGAACTACAGGGAAGGAGATTCGAGAAAATATGAGCAAAGAGATAAAATGGGCTGTACTGGGAACAGGTGTAATTGCAAATGAAATGGCTGCAGGTCTTCAGAAAATGGGTAAATCTCTTTATGCAGTAGGAAATCGAACCTATGATAAAGCGGTTGCTTTTGCAGAAAAGTATGGTATCGAAAAAGTCTATCCGTCAATCGATGAAATGTTTGCCGATGAAGATGTGGATATTATCTACATAACGACTCCTCATAATACCCATTATGGTTTTATGAAGAAAGCTTTGGAAAATGGTAAACACATCCTGGTTGAAAAATCTATCACTTTGAATTCTTCAGAACTATGCGAAATGATCAGCCTGGCAAATGAAAGAGGCCTTATACTTGCAGAAGCAATGACAATCTGGCACATGCCGATATACAAGGAACTGTGGAAGATCATAGAAAATGGAGAGCTTGGAAAAGTTCAGATGATAACGGTGAACTTTGGAAGCTTCAAAGATTATGATATGAAGAACAGGTTTTTAATCGAAAATTGGCAGGTGGAGCAATGCTTGATATTGGAGTATATGCCCTAAGCATTGTCCGTAGCTTCATGGAAGAAAAACCCGAAAATCTGATGAGCCAGTGGAAGAGTGCACCGACCGGAGTTGATGAGCAGGCGACTATTCTATTACAAAATGATAAGGATCAGATGGCAACTGTAGCTCTTACCATGCACTCAAAGCAACCTAAACGAGTAATGATAAGTTGTGAAAAGGGCTATATAGAGATAATGGAGTTTCCACGTGCTGATAAAGCGATTATTACAGAAGCCTTAACCGGCGAAAAAAGGGAAATATCAGCAGGGAATACGGCAGATGCTTTGTACTATGAGCTTACAGATATGGAAACAGCAATTAATAGCGGAGATGCTTCTGTTATGAAACTACAGTATTCGATTGATGTAATGGATATTATGACAAGGCTTAGAAATGAATGGGGATTGAAATATCCTGAGGAAGAGTAAATTGGAAGTTAAATGAACAATTCCAGTTTGTCGTACTCACTTTAAATAATCAAAGACCGCTTACAAAAGTGTAGGCGGTCTTTATTCGTGTTCAGATATATTTGATTTTGAACTTTCTTTTCTTGGCTGAAAGCACCTTGCAAAGAATATCATCTACTGCGTCCGTGTATCTGCCTTGTGCGATCAGGCTGTTCTTCAAACGGATAAGTGATTGCAACACTTCGCTGTATTCGTCCTTGGAAAGGTATAAATGATATTTCTGTTCTTTCAAAACAACCACCTCCTGTTACCGCAATTATATAATAAGAAAGGGCATATAGGTAGTGTGCGATTGTCTCTTAACCACCCCTAAATGAACGAATTAACAGGGTAACAACCGCCTTGTCCATTAGCAGGAATTTTGCTCGTTTTTTCTCTCATTAGCAAAGAGGGCATTTTCATTAGCAAAATAGCGAAAATCCTGCTAATTTTTATTAGCAAGCCGTACACCTGAAAGGCGGACGACATTAGTCTTAATTTCCATTAGCTGACGGAGAATTTGCTAATGAAAATCTGTGAATTTCACGATTTTTCTCTTTTCCCGTAAAAATGAAAAAACGCCGGAAACCCTTGATTTTACTGGGTTTTCCGGCGGAGTTTTTGGCGTCCCGTAGAGGATTTGAACCTCCGGCCTACCGCTTAGGAGGCGGTCGCTCTATCCAACTGAGCTAACGGGACGGGTGTAGGTATTTTGTTTGAAAATGATGTAGGGGTCGATACCCGCATCGCACCGCAAACGGACCGCTTTTGCAAAAAATGCAAACGGATAAAGAAAAAGCCACCCTATAGGTGACTGCTTTCCTTCAAGTTCCTATGGTGACCCGGACGAGAATCGAACTCGTGTTACCGCCGTGAAAGGGCGGTGTCTTAACCTCTTGACCACCGGGCCATGGTGGCTTTAACTGGATTCGAACCAGTGACACCACGGGTATGAACCGTGTGCTAGCCAACTGAGCTATAAAGCCATACTGAAAAACTTGCAAACAGAATTATAGCCGATTGCGCCCCGTTTGTCAACACTTTTTTTGCAAAAGAGATCAGAATGCCGACGGATTAGCACATTTGTTTGACAAGGCAGGGGCCAAATGCTATACTGTCTTTAATATAAAACAGGAAAAAGCGGACGGAAGGGAGGTCCCGAACATGGACGCTGTCAGCGGGATGCAGCAAAAGATTCTGCGCTATATTCAGCGCACCTTGGACGAGCGAGGTGTGGCGCCCTCCGTGCGGGAGATCGGTGACGCCGTGGGGCTCAGCTCCACCTCCTCCGTGCAATACAATTTGAACAAACTGGAGCGTATGGGCTGCATTGAGCGGGACCCCAACTGCAAGCGCACCATTCGACTGCCCGGCCGTGCGGCCCAGGTGGCCCAGGTGCCGCTGCTGGGCACGGTGACTGCCGGTGTGCCCATTCTTGCTACCCAGCATATTGAGGAGTATATTCCTGTGTTCGGCGCTCGGCCGGGGGAGGAGCTGTTTGCCCTCCATGTGCGAGGCGACAGTATGATCGGCGCCCATATTGAGGACGGCGACATTGTGGTGGTGGAGCGCACCCCGGTGGCGGAGAACGGCCAGATCGTGGTGGCGATGATCGACGAGGAGGCCACGGTGAAGCGGTTTTATAAGGAGCACGGTCACTTCCGCCTGCAACCGGAGAATGATGCCTACGCCCCCATCATTGTGGACGAATTGGTGGTGCTGGGACGGGTTAAGTTCGTGATCCGGCAATACTATTAAGAGTTTAACCGGCGGCAGCGCCGGTATGCAGAGGTGTTTGAGATGAACGAAAACTGTAATCATAACTGCGAGGGCTGCCAGGCAGACTGCGGCAGCCGCAAGGCGGACTTTAAGCAGCCTGCCAACAAATACAGCCATATCAAGAAAGTCATCGGTGTGGTCAGCGGCAAGGGCGGCGTAGGCAAAAGCCTGGTCACCTGTCTGCTGGCGGCCGGGTGCGCCAAGGCGGGACTGAAAGTGGGTGTGCTGGACGCGGACATTACCGGCCCCAGCGTGCCGAAGTCCTTTGGGGTGCACAGCCGGGCTATGCAGGACGGCGAGTGTCTGCTGCCTGCCGTTACGGACGGCGGCATTAAATTGATGAGCATTAACCTGCTGCTGGAGAGCGAGAGCGCCCCGGTGGTGTGGCGTGGCCCGGTGATTAGCGGGGTCATTAACCAGTTTTGGTCCGATGTGCGCTGGGGAGAGCTGGACTATCTGTTTGTGGATATGCCCCCGGGCACCGGCGATGTGGCGCTGACCGTGTTTCAGGGCCTGCCGGTGGACGGGATCGTGATCGTTACCACCCCCCAGGATCTGGTGCAGATGATCGTGGAAAAGGCTTTCAATATGGCCAAGATGATGAAAGTGCCGGTGCTGGGCTTGGTGGAGAATATGAGCTCTTATGTATGCCCGGACTGCGGCAAGTCCCACCCGCTGTTTGGTACGTCTAAAGTAGAGGAGACGGCGGCGGCGCTGGGCGTGCCGGTGCTGGCGAAATTGCCTTTGGACCCGGCGGTGAATGCGCTGGTGGACGCCGGTCGGGTAGAGGATGTGCAGCGCCCGGAGCTGCAAGATTTTATTGATGTACTGAAAGGCTATGGTGATTAAGATGGCTAAGCGTCAGGATTATATTAGTTGGGACGAGTATTTTATGGGCATTTCCCTGCTCAGCTGTTTGCGCAGTAAGGACCCCAATACGCAGGTGGGCGCCTGCATTGTCAACGGCGACAATCACATTGTCAGCGTGGGCTACAACGGCTTGCCCCGCGGCTGCAGCGATGACGAGTACCCTTGGGACCGCACGGCCGATGCCCCCAACAAAACCAAGTATCCCTTTGTGTGCCATGCGGAGCTGAACGCCATTTTGAACGCCGGGGGCAACAGTCTGAAGGACTGCCGCATTTATGTGGCGCTGTTTCCCTGCAATGAGTGCGCCAAGGCCATTATCCAAAGCGGCATTAACGAAGTGATCTATATCAGCGACAAGTACGCTGACTCGGACGCCACTTTAGCCAGCAAGCGTATGCTGGCCTCCGCCGGGGTCAAGCTGACCCGCTTTGCCAGCAACAAGACCATTACCATCTCGTTTGACGAAAAGGAAGTTTAATTATGCCAAACCCGGTTGCCATCGGCGAGACGGCGCCTCAAACGGCGCTGCCGGCGCAGGTGGATATTTACGATTTTGACAAAACCCTGGTGCCCTTTGACAGCGGCTCCCTGTTTATCGGCTACTGCGCCCTGCATTATCCTTGGGTGCTGGTGTATTTGCCGGTTTGGTTCATTGCGTGCCTGCTGTTTGCCTTGCGGGTTCTGTCTTTGCAAAAGTTTAAGAACCTGTGCTTCGGCTTTTTGCCCATGGTGCCGGTGCAGCGGGCGGCAAAGGGCTTTTGGGAGAAGCATTTGCACCAGGTGTATCCCTGGTTTACCCAAAAGAAACGCCCGGCGGTGATCATCAGCGCGTCACCGGATTTTTTGCTGGAGGAATTGCAGCGCCGACTGGGGCTGCCGTATCTGCTGTGCACCCGGCACAACCCAAAGACCGGGCGTATTTTAGGGCAGAACTGCCGGGGTGAAGAAAAGGTGCGCCGCTTTCGCCGGGCGTTCCCCGGTGTGCAGGTGGTGGATGTGTACTCCGATTCTTTGGGCCACGACAAACCCATTTTTGGCCTGGCAACCGGCACCTGTTACCATGTGACCGGTCATGCACCCCATGCCTTTAACTACCGAACCCAATATAAGGACTGACATTTTTTAAGGATTTTCCGGAATGAGAAAGAATTTACCTATTATTTTGCTTTCTGCACTGGTGGTGATCGGGCTGCTGGTGGGGGTGGGCTATTATTTTCAGACCTACCGCCACGGCGAGGCGCCGGAGGAAGGATTGACGGTGGTTACCGCCGAGAGCACCACCGTTTCTAATAAACGCACCCTTTTGGCAGAGAATAAAGAAGGCGACTTTCAGCTGTACGCCCAGGGGGACAAGGCCATCTTGGTTCATCAGGGCAAAAGCAAGACCTTTTCCGGCTGGAGCCATTACCTGACCAAGGAACGACCCAAGCTCTACTATACGGATCTGAACGGCGACAAAAAGAAAGAGCTGGTGGTGCGATTGGTCAGTGGTATTGACCGGTCCACCGGGCAGGAGCTGTACACCTATGACCTGTATGTGCTCACCCCCCACAAGCAAAAGAACGGCAGCTTTGAATACGATCTTGTGGTTGCCGACCGAGAAAGCTGGAAGCGGCCCTTTACCCAGGCGGTGAAGTGCAGCGTCACCCAGTTGAAGAATGACCCTATGCGGGTGCAGGTGGCCATGGGCAATGCCTCCGGCAGCCTGAGTTTTGACGAAAAAACCGGTATTTCCACCTCCAAGTACACCGCATTTTCCCGGGCGGAAACGAATGCGGACGGCACCCCGCAAACCATTTATGGCTGGGACTACGGTATCGGCACCTACACGGTGGAGGACGGGCAGATTAAAGTCAAAATCGCCGTGCGTATCGACTACAAGCCCTCCCGCCAGATCAAGATTGTGGGCTACGTCCACTGTGGTCTCGATTATTTGGGCGGCGGCTTCTCCTTAAAGAAAGGCAGCGTTTACTATCGGGCTGCCAAGGACTGCCGCATTACGGACCCCCGGGATGTGGCGGAGCGGGACTGGGGCTATACCCTCACCAACGCTTCCGGCACCGCAGGCATTACCGAGCCGCAGCTGAGCCGGGTGGAGGGCACCTTTACCGTGCCGGACAGCGGCGCGGACGGGGTGCGATCCTTCAGCGGGATGGACAGTCAGATCAAGGCGGTGAGCGCCGTGCGCTTTACCAACAAGCAGATTGTGCTGACGGCAGCGGAGGGCTACAGCTTTATGCAAAATACGGCGAGTGCCCGGGACTATGCGGTGCAGATCACCCGGAACAAAGTGACCTACCGTATTGATAAAAGTGCAGAGATCACAGAGGCGGACGGCCGCAGTGTGCTTACCTTTACGCTGGACAAAAGCTACAAGCGCAGCGACCTGCAAAAGGTGACCCTGCGCTTTGGTGCATAGAATTTTCCGCTTGCTGTAAACATTGCGCGCATTGGTTGACAGACACTGCTTTTGTGTTATACTATTTTCGGAGGCGTTATTATGAACCAAGTCATGATCTCGGCGGACTCCACCTGCGATCTGCCGGTGGATCTGCAACGGCAGCGCCATGTGTACTGCTTTGCCCTGTCTATTTTGCTGGGCGATACGGCGTATGCAGACGGGGTGGAAATTCGCCCGGCGGATATTTACGCCGATGTGGCGGAGAACCATCGCCTGCCCAAGACGGCGGCGGTGCCCCCCGGTGTGTATTATGACAAATTTAAGCAGTGGACGGACGCCGGGTGCAGCGTAGTGCACATTGGACTGTCCTCCGCCATTTCCTCCAGCTATCAGAACGCCTGCACCGCTGCGGCGGATCTGGACAATGTATATTGTATCGACTCTAAGAATTTGTGCATGGGCATGGGGCTGCTGGTGCTGCGCGCCTGCGATCTGCGGGACAGCGGTATGGACGCCCGGCGGATCGCCGCCAAGGTGAGCCGGTTGGTGCCCAAGGTGTCTTCCACCTTTGTGCTCAGCGACTTGGAGTATTTGTATAAAGGTGGGCGCTGCTCCGGCGTGGCCCGCTTCGGCGCCAATGTGCTGGGGATCAAGCCCAGTATCGCCGTCACCCCGGAGGGCAGTTTGGAAGTGTCTAAAAAATATCGGGGCAAGATTGATAGTGTTTACCGCCAGTATGTAACGGACCGACTGCTGGATTTGAAGCGTATGGACACCGGCCGAATTGTGCTGGCAGACAGCGGCGGTGTTGCGCCGGATACGCTGGCGTTTTTGCGAGGCGTGATCAGCGGCAAGACCGGGTGCAAGGAATTGATCCTGGCAGATGCCGGGTGCACCATTTCCAGTCACTGTGGGCCGGGCACGCTGGCGGTGTTTTATCTGCAAAAATAAGAGCGTGGCTTTTATTGTATTATACAAAAAGAAATGTGAGGAGACACGAGGTGATCGTATGCGCGTAAAAAGCAAGAGCGCGGTGCTGCATATGTTGCTGGGCAGCCCCAACTACATCAGCGGTCAGGAGCTGGCCAATCGATTGGGGGTCAGCCGCCAAACCGTCGGCAAATGTGTGCAGCAATTGCGGGAGGAAGGGTACAAAATTGAAGCCACCCAGCGACTGGGTTATAAGTTCCTGGGCGACAACAATTTGGTTACGGCAGAGGTGCTTACCCCCCGGCTGCATTGCCCGCTGGAGCCCATTTATTATGCTACGGTGGACTCCACCAACACGGAGGCCAAGCGGCTGCTGAACGCCGGGTATCGAGGCAATTTTTTGGTGGTGGCAGATGAGCAGACCGCCGGCCGCGGCCGGCGGTCTGCTCAT
>ENA-OPXM01000824-OPXM01000824.1-human-gut-metagenome-genome-assembly--contig:-NODE-824-length-16470-cov-1.608529_pt1 | contig 16470 bp, 8 predicted proteins | sample MGYA00241707_ERZ502035 | MGnify/ENA primary metagenome ERZ502035 (study PRJEB25962, sample SAMEA2043051) | human gut metagenome | biome: human gut; feature: human-associated habitat; material: faeces... | reverse complement strand
AAACAAGGTGACACCTTGTTGATATTGACTAATCCGGATCTGATTCGTTCCATTGAAGACCAACGTGACGAATGGGAAAAACAACGAATCACTTATAAAGAAAAAGAGATAGAAATGGAACAAAAGAGTCTGACACTGAAGCAACAAACATTACAGGCACAATATGAAATGGAACGACTGCGCAAAAGCTTCGGATTGGACAAAGAGGAATTCAAAATGGGAATTAAGAGCAAGGCTGAGCTTCAAGTATCTGAAGATGAATATAAGTATAAACTGAAAAATACGGCATTACAAATGGAAAGTCTGAAACATGATTCATCCGTAACTCTTATCCGCAAAGAACTATTGAGAAATGATCTGGAACGTGAAAGCAAAAAACTGAAACGTGCGGAAGAACGGTTGGAAAACTTGATAGTAAAAGCTCCGATTGGCGGCCAACTAAGTTTTGTGAAAGTTACTCCCGGTCAACAGGTTGCTTCGGGAGAAAGTATAGCTGAAATAAAAGTGCTGGATCAATATAAAATTCATACTTCTTTAAGTGAATATTACATTGACCGCATCACAACAGGTCTTCCGGCTACCGTAAACTATCAAGGGAAACGCTACCCCCTGAGAATTACTAAAGTAGTTCCTGAAGTAAAAGACCGTATGTTTGATGTCGATCTTGTTTTCACAGATGATATGCCTGATAACGTAAGAGTGGGCAAGAGTTTCCGTGTACAGATAGAACTAGGGCAACCGGAGCAGACGCTTATTATCCCACGCGGCAATTTCTATCAGGCTACGGGAGGACAATGGATTTATAAGGTGAATGCTTCAAAAACAAAAGCTGTTCGTGTACCTTTGTCTGTCGGTCGCCAAAATCCGCAACAATACGAAATTACAGAAGGTTTACGGCCGGGAGATTGGGTTATTACGACGGGATATGATACCTTTGGCGATGCTGAGGAATTAATATTAAGATAAACAGACAACTTTAAACAGATAGTATGAAAACACTGAAATATGCAGTACGCTTTTTATTACGTGCGAAATCATATACGACTATCAATTTACTCGGACTGACACTTAGTCTAGCCTGTTGTATTATCTTGTCCCGTTATATTTATCGTGAAACAACAGTAGATATGCATTGTATAGACCGTAATCAGGTATATGGAGTTCAAGTGTCGTTTGATGGAAACCGGGTGTTGAGTAAGGCAGAAATAGGAAAGCGTGATAGTACTTATATAGATGACAATGTTATACTGACACGTTCAAGTGTAATATTGCTTGAGAATGATTATGTAGATTATCAGACAAATCGTTTTTCTGTACATGCCTTAATAGCTGACAATGCTTATTTCAGACTTTTTCCTTATCAAGTATTGCAGGGAGAGATTTCTTTGGAAGCTCCGGAATCAGCATTGTTAATGGAAGATTTCGCCAAAAAACTTTTTGGTAAAGAAAATCCGCTAGGTAAGGTGTTACGTTTTTCTAACGGTAAAGATATCAAGGTGACAGGTATATTGAAAAAGCCGGTAAATAAACAAACATTCAATTTCGATATAGTACTTTCTCATGCATTTTCGACAGACTGGGGACGGATGCCTTTGGAGTTTATTCAGTTTACTTCTGAGAAGGCAGTGGAACAAGCCAATCAAATAGGGAGTTATCCCCGGTTTATAAATCAAGATTCTCGTTTCGGAGATGTTCGTAAATACACATTCTCTCTTATTCCTATCAGTCAAATGTATTGGGAGCAAGCATTACTTTACCAAACAGGGCCTAGTATGCTTGTTAGTGGGAATCGTTCTCATCTATTCATTCTTGGAGGAATTTGTTTATTGATACTGTTTGCCGGGATTATCAACTTTATTAATCTTTATTCTGTATTAATGGTGAAACGAGGGAGGACTTACAATCTTCGAAAAGTATTCGGTGCCAGTGGCAATACACTGTTTACGCAAATTTTCACAGAAAACGTTCTACTGATAGCCGTTTCTATTGTGTTTGCATGGTTTATTGTTGAAATAACATCTGTTTTTGTATCCCACTTGTTGGATAGCCGGATAGTCTATACTAAATTCGACTGGATATTGTCGATATCTATCCTGATATTCCTGTCTTTGACTGTAAGCCTGTATTCACATATAAAATGCCAGCGCTCTTTACCGGCTGTTGCTCTCAAGGCATTAGGTACCGATAAACGTTCTATTCGTTTTCGTATGATATTCCTTTTTGTACAATATGTTGTTACCTTTTTATTGGTCTTACTTTCCATCTATTTTAATAAGCAATTCAATTTGATGTTGCAGACAGATCCGGGATTCCGTACAAAAGATATAATTCAGGCAAATATGATATATGAATCGAACGATTATTCTTCGTATACATCTGAAACTGTAAACCAACGTAAAGAAAGAGTTTTAGCGATAGATCAACTGATAGATAATTGTCCGGATATCCAAAGCTGGACAACCGGTTTTTATTCTATTCTTGGGTTTGATTATTCTGCAGGATTTCGAAATGCAAAAGGAGAACTGGTTACGTTGAATCAGAGTTATGTTACCGACAGTTTCTTTAAACTCTTTGAGATTCCTTTTATTGAAGGAGATTTATCGGAAGCAGATAAAGAACAAGGAGGTGAAATTATAGTTGTCAACCGTGCCGCATTGGCCGCTTTAGGCTACACAAGTTGCAAGGGGGCTACTATAATTAATGAGCAGATGAGAAAGATAAAACCCGATTTACAGGCACAGCCTATTGGTGCCGTAATAGAAGATTATTATGATAGACATGTAGGATTGGGTGCTCGCCCTATGGTATTTATCGTAAATAAACGGTTGAAGGGAGATTACTATCAGATTGCTTGTTATCCGGGGAAAACTCAGGTAGTCATCAATTATCTTAAAGATATTCAGAAAAAAGTATATGGTACGGAAGATTTTAAATACTCACTATTGGATGATGATGTGGCGGCACTCTATAAAAACGACCGGCGAATAGCCATGGTATATGCTATTTTTGCATGTATTGGAATTATAATAATCTGTCTCGGATTATTCGGTATTTCATTATTTGATATTCGTCAGCGCTATCGGGAGATTGCAATTCGTAAAGTAAACGGTGCATTGGTGAAAGACTTGTACTTGCTGCTTGGATGTAAATATTTGGTTGTATTGGGAAGCGCTTTTGCAGTATCTATTCCATTGTCCTGCTACTTGATTTATCAGTATACTAAAGCCCTTGTGATAAAAGCTCCGTTAAGCATGAATGTCTTTCTGATAGCATTGCTCGTAGTAAGTTGTATCTCTTTAGGCACACTGTGCTGGCAAATAAAAAAGGCATCACGTATTGACCCGGCCAAAATAATGAAAATAGAATAAAAATAATAATATATGATACGACACTATTTGAAAGTTGCTTTTCGTAATTTACTGAAATACAAGACCCAAAATATAATTTCTATCATCGGTCTTGCGGTAGGATTACTATGTTTCTGCATATGTATGTATTGTAGTCGTTTTGTTGAGACCGCCAACCATTGTTTCAGTAATTACACTCGCATTGTGGAATTAAACCTTTATGATTATCAGACAGAAACATATTTTTCCGGTACACAAGTGGCTTTATCCGAAGAACTCCGCACATGGGCAATGGGAGAGGTGGAAGCAATTTCTTGTATGACATACTCGCGTGAACGTTCTTATCTTGCCGAAATTTCAGAGGAAAAATCATTACCATACGAACTTGAAACGATAGAAATAGATACTTTATACAATAAGGTATTCACTCCCCAAATAGTAGCCGGAAATTGGAAGACGGCAAGCCGGACATCTAATGCCGTTATTTTAAGTGAATCTACTGCCATAAAGATATTCGGTAAAATAGAAAGTGCTATCGGTAAGCATCTGACTCTGGCGCGACGACTCCATACTTCGCCTGAAAGTACTCCGAAAACAGGAGGTATTGTTTATACGGTACAGGCAGTAATGAAAGATATCCCGCTAAACAATGGTTTTAGTTTTATGACGCATACTGATGCAATGGTTCTGAACGATAGTGAAGGACTTTTCCGAAGTACGAAACGTCACGATATGACAGGAGCCAGAACCTATGTCTTGCTTTCTCCCAATACGAATATAGCTGAACTGGAGCAGCAGTTTGCTAAGCGTAATTATAGTTATACTATGTATAATCAGTCTTATGCGGTTGTTGCTAATTATATTAGCGACAGGGCACAGAAGAAAGGTGCTTTTGTGTTGGGATGGGTGACAGGAATAGTCGGTACATTGATATTACTGGTCGGACTAATCAATTTCTTTCACTTTCTGATCGGTTCTTTTCTTAATCGCACTAAAGAATACAGTATTATGAAAATGGCAGGATGTAATTGGAAACAACAATTCTGCCTGCTGTTTGTACAATCATTGATTGTGGTGGTTATATCTTCCTTTTTAGTAATATGGGGAATAGAATTGATTGGCAACCGAATGGATTTTTCTCTACAGGGCATTACAATGACTTTTCCGCCCGAAATTCTTTTGATACACGCTATGCAATATATCATTCTTCTTATATTGCTCTGTGCTGCAATTTGTCTGTTTGTATCTGTCCGTATTCGCAGAATTTCGATACAAACAGGCATTCATGGAGGAGTAAATAAACGTCGAGGTAAGCAGTGGGGACGTAACCTTATGCTGGGAATCCAGTTCTTTATCTGCTGGATATTTGTATCATTCACTGTCGCATTGTTTTTACAGTCGGAGAAAACAACCCAAACATTGTTTCATACGCTTAACCAAAAAGAAAAAGAAGCGATTCTTAGCATTCCATTAGACTATTCGTTTATGAAAAATGAAGAGAAGTTAAGTGTGGTAGAACGTTTTCAGCAACATGCAGGGGTAAAAGATGTCTTATTGGCAGATATTGCTTATACACAAGGAGTATCCGGAAACCTGTTGATGACCGAGAAAGGGAATGACAACTCCTGGACTGATATCAATATTATGTGCGTTCCGCTGAACTTCTTTGCTTTTATGAATATTCCGATAGAGGAGGGCAGAACTATCCGGACAAAAAATGACCTTGTCATGGATAAAGTATGGCAAAACAAACAAAAGAAGAATGTAATTGGAATGAATTTTTATGACCAAAATAATGATTATACCGTATGTGGAGTTTGTACTCCTTTCCAGACTGATGTCCATTATCATAGTGGCGGCTATGCTTTTATGCTCTATGATCCTTCTGAATATGTTGGCCATTGCTATGTAAAATGTTACCCTGAACAACAAAAAGAAGTCGTAAAGTGGATTGAGAAAATCCGTCGTGAAGTACTTCCGGAGAATATATCGTATCAGGTTCGTACATTTCAAGACGACCTATATGAAATACAGGCTATGGAATATATGCTGAAAGATACTATCCTGTTTTTCGCAATCGTCAGTATCATCATTACCTTGTTGGGTGTATATTCCAGCATTACCCTCGATACTGAACGTAGACAGAAAGAAGTGGCTATCCGTAAAGTAAATGGAGCCGGAATGTCGCATATTATCTGGTTGTTTGCCCGTTTGTATATAACTTTGTTGATGGTTACCGCAGCTCTATCCTTTCCGTTAGTATACCTAGTGTTACAGCTATGGAAACAAATATATACGGTATTCTTTAACTGTGGATTCTGGTTCTGGACAGGGATTTTTATATCTGTTGCTATGATAACGGCACTAACGATTTGGTTCCGTATCTTGAAGATTGCCAGAGTTAATCCGGTGGAGTCTATCAAAAATGAATAGGAAAACCATATTTGAATTAGAAAATAAAAGAAAACAAAATGATACAGCATTATTCAAAAGTTGCTTTGCGCAATTTGATGAAATATAAAACCCAAAATCTTATATCAACCATAGGCTTGGCTGTGGGACTGCTATGCTTCAGTATTTGTTTCTATTGTAGCCGCTATATGCAGAGTGTTGACCAATGTTTTAATAATTATCATCGTTTGGTAGACATCAATTTAGCTGATGAAGGTAGGATGTTATCCGGTACTCCTGCAATATTGGCGGAGAAGTTGACAAAAGAATATGGACATGAAGTAGAAGCATATTCCAGAGTTGCTTATGCACGGCAACGGCCTTTTGATGTGTATACAAATGATGAAAAGAAACTACCCTATACATTTGAATGCATAGAAGTCGACTCGTTTTTTAATCGTTTGTTCACTCCGACTGTTGTGGCAGGTTCGTGGAGAGTGGCAGCCTATACTCCTAATGCGGTAGTAATAACAGAAAGTACAGCACGCAAATTATTTCCATATAATCAGGAGGCTATCGGTAAACGTATGGTGATGACAAGCAAAATATGGTCTTCTCCGAAAACAACTCCTGATAGCGGAGGTATCTCATACACAATTCAGGCTGTGATTAAAGATATTCCAGCCAATGTCAGTATGAACTTCATGCGGACAATTGAAGTTCTCATTCTGAACGATAGTGAAGGATTATTTAAAATGACCGGTAATAATGACCAGACAGGCGTTTATACTTACGGATTGCTTCATGAAGGCAGAACAGCCAAAGATTTAAATGAAGTGTATAGAAAGAGTAATGTCACTCACCGGATGTTTAATTGCGATTATGACCTGATTGTTTCTCCAATTGGAAAAAGTAATGGCAACTCTGACATGATAACCATCTTTAGCTCAATAACTAGCATTGTAGCAGTTTTAATCTTATTAGTTGCTTTACTAAACTTTTTCCATTTTCAGATTGGAAGTATAATCAATCGCCAACGGGAATTTACAATTCGGAAGATAATAGGAAATGTTTCATCTGGCAATGATGCTTTTTGTGCAATTGTTTTTGGTCATTGTAATCGCTTCTTTATTTATGTTCGGACTCATAGAAATATTGTCTTCCGGAATGCATATCTCATTGTCTGATTTAAGCTTGTCCATTGATAGAGAGCGTTTGATGTTACAAGCCGGACAATATATTATCATTCTTCTCATAGCAACATTTGTGATCTGTTTTTCTGTTGCTTTTTATATCCGTAGGGTAAACATACAATTAGGCATGAGCAATGGGCTTAAAAGTAAAAAGCATTTCTTTCGTAATAGCATGTTAGGAATCCAGTTTTTCATTTGTTGGCTATTCGTTTCTATGACTGTCGCTCTTTATTTACAAACAAATACTACAATATCTACGCTGTACAATACGTTGACTAAAGCGGAGAAAAATAGCATATTAAGTCTTAAATTGGACTATACTTTTATGAAAAATGAAGAAAAAGTTGCGCTTGTTGAACGTATCCGACAGTATTCAGGCGTGAAAGATGTCTTACTTTCTGAAGACGGTTACTTAAATGGTAGTCCGGATCGTACAGGCATACAATTAGATAAAGACTCGGATAGGTGGCTAGAAATAAATATAATGAGGGTAACGCCTGATTTTATTTCTTTTATGAATATCCCCTTGTCAGCAGGACAAAATATGGAAGGCAATAATGATATATTGGTCGATGAAATATTTATGAATAAAAAAGAAAATATACTGGGGACTACTCTTTATCATTATAAAGACGCTTATACTGTACGCGGTATATTGTCTTCTTTTACTCCCTCGGTTTATGCTTATAAAGAGGAGCAGACTCCTTATGTTTTCTTTCCTATGAAAGATAATGGAAATGTAGGTCATTGTTATATCAAGTGTTACACAGATAAAAAGGAAGAGGTCCGCCAATGGATGACCCAACTTTTGCAGGAAGTGTTACCGGAAAGTGTTGAGCCCGAAATAACAACTTTTTTGGATGATATCATTGAACAACAGGCCATGGAAACTAAATTCAAGAATATAACTTTATTTTTCTCTATTGTAAGTCTGATTATAACTTTATTGGGAGTATATTCAGCTATTACTCTTGACACCGAACGTCGGCAGAAAGAAGTGGCAATCCGGAAAATAAACGGAGCGGGAATAAAACAGATTATCTTACTGTTTTCCCGGTTGTATATGTTACTTTTGACAACATCGGCTTTATTAGCTTTTCCTGTGGTATACGTCATTCTCCATATGTGGAAAGAAATATATCAGATATTCTTTAATGACGGGATATTATATTGGGTAGGAATATTTGTAGGAGTAACTTTATTGACTGCACTAACCGTTATCTTTAGAATCCTAAGGATTGTACGACTCAATCCTGCGGAAGTTATCAAGAATGAATAAATTCAATAATTTTTAAATAGTACAATTATGATTAAAACAATTAATTTACAGAAGATTTTCAAGACAGAAGAAGTGGAAACTTGGGCATTGAATAATGTCAGTATTGAAGTGAAACAAGGTGAGTTTGTTGCTATTATGGGACCTTCCGGCTGTGGAAAGTCAACGTTACTTAATATTCTGGGACTGTTGGACAATCCGACAGGAGGAGAGTATTATCTGAATGGAATGGAAGTTTCGAAGTACACGGAATCGCAGCGTACAAATCTCCGTAAAGGAGTCATTGGTTTTGTATTTCAGAGTTTCAATCTGATAGATGAACTGAACGTATATGAAAACATTGAATTACCTCTGCTCTATATGGGTATCTCAGCTTCCGAACGTAAAAAGAGAGTGGAGACTGCCATGGAACGAATGGCTATTACTCATCGTAGCAAACATTTCCCCCAACAATTGTCAGGTGGTCAGCAGCAACGTGTCGCTATCGCCCGTGCAGTAGTTGCCAACCCTAAATTGATCCTTGCCGATGAGCCTACCGGTAATCTGGACTCAAAGAATGGTAAAGAAGTAATGGGGCTATTGAGCGAATTGAATAAGGAAGGAACAACGATTGTAATGGTAACGCACTCCCAGCATGACGCCGGTTACGCTGATCGCGTCATCAATCTGTTCGACGGACAAGTAGTAACTGAAGTCAGCATGTAACATTAAAAGAGTATGATGATAAAACATTATCTAAAAGTAGCTTTCCGCAATCTGGCGAAATATAAGGTGCAAAGCATTGTGAGTATTTTAGGATTGGCAGTAGGCTTTGTATGCTTTGCATTGTCTACTTTGTGGATTCGTTATGAAATGACTTATGATACTTTTCACGAAGGTGCGGAACGTATTTATCTGGTGCGTGCACATTATGCACATGAACCTGGTAAGATATCCAATTCTACTCCTTATCCTTTAGCTGATTATTTACAGAAAGGTAATCCGGAAATAGAGGCAATGGCTTCTACTTCCGTACAGAAAGTTAAATTTCGTGTGAAGGATACTGAGAAGGATGTTGTGTCGGCTGCTGCAGATTCTGTTTTGATGAACTTTTTTAATATACGAGTATTAAGAGGAACAGTGAACTTCTTGAAGGGAACCAATGGGGAAATTGCTATAACAGAAGAATTTTCTAAAAGGATATTTGGAGAGGAAGAGGCATTGGGTCGGGAGGTAGAGGTTAGTGGACATGCTTCTAAAGTTGGAGCAATCGTGAGTGGCTGGTCTTCTCATTCCAATATTCCATATAGTATATTAACTTCTGCCAGACATTATACACAATGGGGGAGTGCGAATGAAAACTTATTTGTTCGCATTCGTAAGGGGACAAATGGGGAAGAATTTCAGAAAAAAATTGCTGCTCTCCGTATCAATGATATTGAGAAGGAAAATGAATTGGGAGAGCTATTATTGACCCCGCTATCGGCTTTACGCTATTCCGGTTATGTATCTCGGGAAGATACCGTGATTACTTTTAGCTATATCTTATATTTTTCATTAGCCGGTGGATTGGTCATTATCTGTTCGTTATTTAATTATTTGACTCTCTATATCAGTCGGTTATATATGCGTAGGCGTGAAATGGCACTTCGCAAAGTGAATGGAGCAGGTAATAAAGATTTGTTTGTTCAGTTGACCGTTGAACTATTGATTGTTCAGTTTATAGCTTTGGTAGCCGGATTGTTCTTTATTGAAATATGTATGTCCCGTTTCCTCGAGTTCACACGAATAGCTCCCAACTCTTATTATGGAGAGATTTTAGTATATCTGTTTATTGTGATAGCTTTGTCTCTTTTGTTGGCTCAGATACCACTATATCATTTTCGTCGCCGAACTTTGCAAGACGCTGTCAAAGGGAAAGTTTCAGTAAACAGACCGTATGCTTTCCGTAAGTTCGGGATTGTTATACAATTGATAGTCAGTCTTGTTTTCATATTCTGTACAGTGGTTATAATGAAACAGATTTATTTCCTGAAGCATACAGACTTAGGAATGGAACGTCATAATATTGCCAATGTTGCATTATGGAGAGGTGATATAAAACAGTGGGGCGGTAAGATAGCAGCTTTACCTATGGTGACCGAAGTTCTGCCTCCCCGTTATTTTCCGATTATTCCTACCGGACCAATGATGTATGCGGAAATGAACCATTGGGAAGATATGCCTGAAGCAGTAGAAGAACCTATAACTGTTGGCATAATGCCTGCAATGAAGGATTTCTTTGATTTTTATGATTTGAAATTAATTGAAGGCGAACTGCTCTCAGAAAAGAATGCTCCCAATGATATTGTAATTGATGAAAATACGCTTCGGATATTTGGTTGGAACCAAGGAGTAGGAAAGACTTTGGGATATGAGAAGGATGGCAAAATTCTTCATTCATATAGAGTGGTAGGAGTTGTCCGGAATTTCTGTTATCAACCGCCTACAAGTATTCCGGGATGTATCGCTTTACAACAACCTCAAGCACAAAATTATCTGCTGTTTCGTGCCAGTATTTTGTTTAAATTTGAGGAAGGTTCCTGGCACGAATGCCGGAAAGCGATTGAGGCCATGCATAAAGAAGATTTTCCGAATGCCTATTTACGATTGTTTAATGAGGAGGAAGAATATGATAAGTATCTCCGTTCGGAAAGTGCTTTAATGAAGCTGTTGACTTTCGTATCATTAGTTTGTATTCTGATCTCTTTGTTCGGAATATTCTCATTGGTTACATTATCTTGTGAACAACGTCGTAAGGAGATTGCCATACGTAGAGTCAACGGGGCACAGGTATATCATATTCTTCATCTATTTTTCCGTGAGTATTTATTGTTGCTGGCAACAGCTGTTATAATAGCTTTTCCTGTCGGACGTTTTAATGAAACAATGGATTGATCGGTATGTAAGGCAAACGCCGATTGAGGTATGGATATATGTAGCTATATTTGGAATTATAGGATTTTTTATCTTACTATGTATAGGCTGCCGAGTATGGAAAGCTGTTTTGCAGAATCCGGCAGAAGTAATTAAGAATGAATAATAATTAATGGTGATATTATGATTACACATTATTTAAAAGTAGCTTTTCGTAACTTAGTAAAATACAAAACGCAGACACTTATCAGCATAATTGGATTATCGGTTGGTTTTACTTGCTTTGCGCTTTCCGTATTATGGATTCGTTATGAAATGACGTATGATAATTTTCATGAAGGAGCAGACCGTATTTATCTGGCAGGTGATAAATTTGATTTGCAAGGAGACGGATTCTCTTATTATTCGTCAAGTTTGTTGGCTGATTATATAATGAAAAACTGTCCGGAAGTAGAAAAGGCTTGCCATATAATACAAAAAAACATAATACCCATTGAATATGAGAAAAATGTATATCAGACACAACAATTAAGAGTTGATTCAAACTTTGTCTCAATCTTTAATATTATTGTATTAGAAGGAAGCAACCGTATGAGATTAGAGAATAACCAAATTGCCATTACTGATAAAATTGCTAAGCAAATATTTGGAACTGAATCTCCGATAGGTAAGCAATTTATATTTCCTAATACAAATAATACAAAGATGACAATAGTTGCAGTGGTAAAATCATGGGAAGGTCATTCTTTATATCCTTTTGATATATTATTACCTTATGAGGATCAAGATCCACATTGGGGGAGTCAACGAAGCCATACACTTTTCCGTATTTACCCTAATAGTGATATAAATGCATTGGAGAAAAGATTGGCTAAATATGAAGTGCAACAAGACTCATATAAACAGTTAATGTCTACTCCTATTGCTTTATTATCTACCTTACGAAGTACACATCCGAGAGAAGATGTTAATGTCAAATTGAATCACATTCGTCTTTTTGCCTGGATTGGAGCTTTGGTTATTATTTGTGGATTATGTAACTATTTAACAATGCTTGTTACTCGTATTCGAATGCGAAAACGTGAATTGGCATTACGGAAAGTAAATGGAGCTTCTAATGGTAGTTTGCTGTCATTGCTTCTTTGGGAATTGGTATTGTTACTCATTGTATCATCGGGATTAGGACTTATGATAATAGAACTCATTTTACCGGGCTTTAGATCTCTATCACAAATAGCCGAGGATACTTCATTCTATTATAGTGAAACGCTTATGTATATATTATTATTAATATTGATAACTATAAGTCTGGCAGCCATACTTATCCGATATGTCAGCAAGCAGTCTTTGCTTGATAGTATTAAACATAAATCAAATCTTCATCTTTCCGGTTGGTTTTATAAAGGAAGTGTTTCCTTTCAATTATTTGTTAGTATTGGTTTGGTGTTTTGTACTATGGTGATGATGAAACAGCTGGATTATCTATTGAATTCAAAAGAACTTGGGTTGAATAGACATAATATAGGAGTTATAGCTTCCGGTTATGGATTTGAAGGTGTTCCTTTTAAAGAAATTCTGGAACAAATGCCTGATGTTATAGAATGTTTATATGGCTTTTATACTCCTATTCCTAAAATGTCATTTTATAGTTATGAAGTGAGGGAATGGGAAGGACAGGCGGACAAAGAACAACGTATCAAGTTAGAGAAGGAAACCATCAATCAGGATTATGCTAATTTTTTCCAAGTTGAAGTTTTGGAAGGTAATATGTTGGATGAAAAAGACGGGAAAGAGGCGGTCCTTATAAATGAAGCTGCGGCAAAGGCTTTTGGTTGGGATCATCCTATTGGAAAGAAGATACACCTGAACGAAAAATGTATAGTAAAAGGGGTTGTTAAAAATATTTATTATAATGCCCCGATACATCCGGTTACTCCAGCTATATTCTTCTTGCCGGACAACAAGCAAAAAAGTGAAAGTAGAGGTCATTTGATTTTTAAGTTTAAAGAGGGTACCTGGAAAAATGTTTCTCAAAAATTGAGAGAAGAAGCTTATAAAGTTAATCCGAATGCAGAATTACGTTTGATTAATATGGAGGAAAAATACGATGAGTACATGAAATCGGAAAATTCTTTAAATATGCTATTGAGTATTGTTTCCTTTATATGTATAGCAATTGCCGTATTCGGCATCTTTTCTTTAGTTACTTTATCGTGCGAGCAACGTCGTAAAGAAATTGCTATTCGTAAAGTCAATGGTGCCAGTATAGGAACAATTCTGAATTTATTCTTTAAAGAATATCTGCTTTTGCTTATCATTGCATCATGTATCGCTTTTCCATTAGGATACGTCATTATGAAACATTGGCTTGAAAGTTATGTAAAACAGACTCCGATAAGTCTTTGGATATATGGAGGAATATTTATTGTAATGCTTCTTATCATTTTCCTGAGCATTATTTGGAGAGTATGGAAAGCAGCCCGGCAGAATCCGGCAGAGGTGATTAAAAGTGAGTAAGAATATTATTTAATAAAAGCAATATGAAGAATCAGTTATCAGCTATCAAGGCCCTGTTTCGTTTTAGAATTTATACGATAATAAATATTATAGGGCTTGCGATTAGTGTAGCGGCAACATTAATAATCGTACGTTATATTCATCAGGAAGTGACCGTAGACCACTTTTGCAAGGATCTGAATCAATTATATATATTGACAGCTCAAAGAAGTAACGGTCATATTTCAATAATTGACAATACGGACAGGAATAATGATCCTAATTTTATTGATCCGATGAAGAATCCGGAAGTAGAAAAGTATTCATATTGCATTTCTTTTAAGGATGATTATATCATAGTTGATGATCACCGTTTTCAAGCCAATGTTTTAGTGACCGATAGTTTCTTTCTACAACTAATGGATTATCCTGTCATTTCAGGCATTAAGACTATTCAACGTCCGGATGATGCGATCATTACCCGAAAATATGCTAAACATCTTTTTAAGGATGAAAACCCGCTTGGAAAGCAACTTGTTTCTTCCGCAGGCTATACACTTACTATACGGGGAATTGTAGATGAACCGGATACCAAATCCTCTTTGCAGTTTGATTTGATAACTCCTGTGAATCAGGGAAAATATATGGATTGGAGCCGAATGGGATTTTGTATAACACGTTTGGTTAAGGGTACGGAGTTGGCTAAGTTTAATGAAAAAATCTCTAAACCACAGTCATTGATTTGTTTTAGTCATTCACCTATACAATTCAGGCTTTTTCCATTGAAAGAGCTATATTTTAATAAGGTGGTAAGCTCTGCATCCGGTTTCTTCTTAAGAGGAAATAAAGAACATGTTATTGTGTTGTCTGTTGTAGCATGTATGCTGTTGCTGGTCGGAATTTTCAATTTTATCAATATCTACACGGTTATTATACTGAAGCGGGCGCGTGAGTTTGGAGTTAAAAAGGTGTATGGTGCGAGTGGTATTCAAGTATTTTCCCAAATATATGCAGAAAATCTATGTATGGTTGCTACTTCAATGCTGATTATATGGATGCTGATAGAGGTTACAGCAGGGTTATTCGCAACTGTATATTCAATACCCGTGAAATCGGATCTAAAGTTTGATTTACTACTGTCTCTTATTATATTATTCGGGTTACCGTTAATTACGTCTATCTATCCCTTTTTAAGATACAATTACTCTTCACCTATCACCTCATTGCGTTCAGTCAGTGTCGGGGGGCATTCCATTGTGTCTCGTGCATTTTTTCTATTCGTTCAATATATCATCACTTTCTGTTTAATTGTGGTTTCCTTGTATTTTGTGCGCCAGTTATATACTATGCTTCATGCTGATTTGGGTTATCGGGCAAAGGATATTATATCTTGCCAATTCCTGTCACACGAGACACAAAACAGGAGGTATGCAAGTGATGAAGAATGGCAGAAAGAGCACGATTTGGAACAGCACAAAGAACAAGTCATTAAGCAGAAAATGAATGCGTGTCCTTTGTTCGTTACATGGAGCTATGGTGAAATTCCTATAAATCTGGAACCTTACATTAACTTGGAAGCGGATAATGGAGAAAAGCATAAAGTAGCCCTTATGAATGCCGATAAAGAGTATATGGATATGTTCGGATTGAAACTGAAAGAAGGGAGGGAGTGGAACGACAAAGATCAGTTTGCCCAGTATAAAATGATTATCAACGAAACAGCTAAGAAGTTATTTCAAATAAAGAATATAGAGGAGGCTTCATTACAGCCGGAATCACGTTTGTGGTGGAGTATGGGAATAGATGAAGGGAAAAATCCTCCTTTCGAAATAGTAGGAGTAATAGAGGATTTTCGGACAGGACATTTGGCGAAAGGAGATGCTCCTTTAGCTATATTATATGATAAAGGAGATAATCCTACTAACCCTTTGATAGCGACAATTGTGGAAGGAAAGCGTAAAGAAGCGGTTGATTTTCTGAAAGAGTTGCATGATGAAGTGTTGGGACAGGGAGAATTTGATTACTCGTTTGTGGAAGATGAAGTGAAAAAGTTGTATGATGAAGATAAAAGAGCCACTCAGATCTATGTCACTTTTGCCGGACTGGCTATCTGCATATCCTGTCTCGGCCTGTTCGGTCTGTCGTTGTATGATATTCGCCAGAGATATCGGGAGATAGCCTTGCGCAAGGTAAATGGCGCTACAGGCAAACAAGTGGCCTTATTGCTGGTACGGAAGTATCTATATATACTGGGGGCGGCATTTGCAGTTGCTATTCCTTTGGCCTATTATATCATTCATGATTATACCAAGGACTTTACAGTGAAAGCTCCAGTCGGAGTCGATATATTTATAACAGGTTTTATTCTTACATTAATAATCTCTTTAGGAACATTGTTATGGCAGGTTCGTAGGGCTGTCCGCATCAATCCGGCATTGATAATGAAGAGTGAATAAATACAATGTTTTTTGTTGTTTTTAGTTTAAAAGACAATTGAATAAATTATCTTTGCACTATTCCAATTTTATATCAAATAGGAGAATGTGTATGAATAGAATGAAAGTTTTTTTATTGTTGGCAGTTATGATTGGTTTTAGTTCATGCCAGTCGAGAAGTAAACAAAACATAGAGCAGGAGGTAGAAGTTGACAGTTTGTCGACTAACCCAACTGAAGAGATAAAAATAATAACCGGAGTTGTAAAGGACGCTTCAATGAATAACTTTATGCTAATTACCTTGCAAGGAGATACACTCTTTATTAGTACAATGGATCAAGAGCCAAACGATGTAGCAGGCTTTGAGTTAGGAGATACGGTGAGAGTGAATTATATAGAAGAGGAGGAAGAACCCGGGTTAAATACTATACCGACCG
>ENA-OPXM01000816-OPXM01000816.1-human-gut-metagenome-genome-assembly--contig:-NODE-816-length-16551-cov-2.639246_pt1 | contig 16551 bp, 16 predicted proteins | sample MGYA00241707_ERZ502035 | MGnify/ENA primary metagenome ERZ502035 (study PRJEB25962, sample SAMEA2043051) | human gut metagenome | biome: human gut; feature: human-associated habitat; material: faeces... | reverse complement strand
GGGGCTGCCGTACAGTACGGCGTCCCCGCACCGGCAATGACGGCGGCGCTGAGCTATTTCGACGGCTACACCACCGACCGCCTGCCCGCGAATCTCTTGCAGGCGCAGCGCGATTACTTCGGCGCGCATACCTATGAGCGGCTGGACAGCCCCAGAGGGCAGTTCTTCCACACCAACTGGACGGGCCACGGCGGAAATACCGCGGCAAGCACGTACAATGCATGATTACAAGCTGATTGCGCTCGATCTGGACGGGACGCTTTTGAATTCCAACAAACAGCTCAGTGCGGAGAATGCCGCCGCACTCCGGCTTGCATCCAGCCGCGGCGTCCAGATCGTCCCGACGACCGGCCGCTTTTTTGACGGTATGCCGCAGGTCATCCGCGCGCTCCCCTATCTGAATTATGCCATCACCATCAACGGCGCGCAGGTGCAGGATCTTCGCTCCGGCGAGATCGTCTACCGTGCGGAGCTTCCGCTGCCGCTGGCGCTCGCCATTCTGGAATATCTGGACACGCTGCCCGTGATCTATGACTGCTACTGCGGCAACTGGGGCTGGATGACGCGCGCCATGCAGGAGCAGGCCGCGCAGTTCATCTCCGACCCGCATAGTCTGAAAATGGTGCGTGAGCTGCGCACGCCGGTGGACGAGCTGAAGTCCTATCTTCGCGCGCGCGGAGAGGCTGTGCAAAAGCTCCAGCTCTTTGTCAAGGATCCCTCGTGCCGTCCTGCCGTGATGGCAGAGCTGGAGCGCCGCTTCCCCGGCATCGCCGCCTCGACCTCGCTTGCAAACAACATTGAGCTCAACGACGCCGCAGCCAACAAGGGGGACGCGGTGCGTGCGCTGGCATCGCATCTTGGGCTCTCCATGGCGCAGACGATCTCCTTCGGGGACGGCAGCAACGACCTGAGCATGATCCGCGCGTGCGGCCTTGGCGTGGCAATGGCAAACGCCTGCCCTGCTGTGCTGGCGGCGGCAGACCGCGTCCTCATGCGATGAAGATGGCGTCGCCGCCGTGATAAACTCCCTTTTTTGAGTCCCATGCTGCATCTGCAAATGCAGTCCCCTCCCCCGGAGTGAGAAAATCGCCCTGCGGGCGCGAGCTCTACGAGGTTTTTTGACAGACTGTACGCCCTGCAAGCTGCAAAGCTTGCAGGGCGTTCGCTTCAGCATATCCAAAAAATCACGGTGCCGTGTCACATTCTTCTGCGGTATACACCCTTCGCACATCCCTGCGCCTGCCCCAGATCAGAAGCCAACTGGCAAGCATGGCGACGGCGCCGCCGATCGTGACGCACCGGCGATAGTCCAGGAGCTCTCCGAGGAGGCCCATCAGAAGGGCAAAAATACTCGCTCCGGCGGTGATCAGTACACCCTCAAAGGCGTTGACGCGCGAGCGAAGCCGCTCGGGGATGTAGCGCTGCACCGCCGCATTTCGCAAGATCGCGCTGTTGCTGCCAAGGAAGCCGCAGATCCCGCGATTGACCAGCATCAAGGGATAAGGCAGCCAGAGCAGGCACATATCCATAGCTTCATAGACCTGATAGACGCAAAACGTAAAGCCGTACTTCCTTTTGGCGGGGATCTTGATCCGGTATTGCAGTGCGCTTCCGATCGTCCGCCCGGCGAACTCCACGACAGAAAACGCGGAATACATGGCAGCGGTAAGACCCGGCGTGGTGCGGAAAAATGCCACCAAAAGGGGCGAATAGCCGTTTGCAACGCCGTTTGTGATCGCCATGTATTCGTAGATGCTGCGAAGGCCGCGCTCCTGCTTCAAATACTGCACAGCCTCTCGGATATCGCCCGCCCATGCCCCCAACGAATATGGCGCGCGATGTCGGCGCACGGTTTCATCCAGACGGATAAAGCTCTCTGTGACAGCCGCTGCCAGAGAAAGGCCGCTCTGCGCAATCAAAATCCACGCGACGCCGAACGTGTCCAAAAGGACTGCCGCCAGCGGCGTCATAATGACCTTCAGCACCGGATAGAGCATGGAGGATACCGCATAGCCCTTCTGCTCAGCGCCCTCCGGAATCAGCTCCGGATAGATGCTTGTGAACGCAAGCTCATCCACCGCGCCAAGGCACGCCAGCAGCAGAGAAATCGCGAGATACCCCACATAAGAAAACTCATAAAACAGCAGCCACAGCCCCATCCCCGCCAGCAGCACCGCGTTTGCGGCATCACCTGCCACCAGAAATGCCTTGCGCGGCAGCCGGTCCATAAACGGCGCGACCAAAACCGGAAGCAGGAGATGCGGCAGGAGCTGGATCGCCACGATCAGCGCGGACGCCAGCGTGCTTCCCGTCTCGTCAAACACCAGAAACGCCAGTGCAAAGCCGCCCGCAATCGAGCCGACCGTACCCATGGCGGATGCGAGGATCACCAGTCGGAAGTTTCTTGTCCAGAGCTTCTCACTTTTCATATCCATCACCTCTGCAAACAGTGTAGCAGTTTTGCGAGACAAATAACAGCCCGTATATTTGGGAAAATCCGTCCAAATATACGGGCTAAAACCGTCTTTACAGCATTCTTACAGGAAACTCCTCCAGAAGCTCGCACACTTTCTTATACTGTCTGGCCGCCTTATACCATTCCAGCACCCACGGCAGATGGAAGATTGCATAGCCGCTTGGAAGTTCCCTGCGCAGGCGCTCAAAGCTGTCCAGAAGCAGCGCGCCGTAGTCCTCTCTGGAAAGATAGTCCGGGTGCTCCAGCCGGTACCGGACAAGGCGAAGGAGCTGCAAGGCAAGCGAGCGTTCCATCTCGCCGGTGTCCATTCCCTCTGCCTGCTCCAAGGCCCGGAGCGCCTCCTCGCGCCGGCCGGTCTTTTCACAGCAGATCGCCAGCTTGTGCAGCTCCATCAGCGTGGGCTGCTCCTGCCGGGAAAGCCATGCGTAGGCGTCTTCACAGCGCCCTGCCTCGATCCACGCCGAGGCGGTGTTGTAGCCGATCGCCTGCATCGCTTCGCGGTCTTGCAGGTCCTCCGACAGACGCTGTGCCACCCGATAATGGCGTTCCATGTTGGGAAGATCCTGCATGTTGCAATAGGCATTGCCGAGAAAGAGCTTCGCCTCCAGCATGAGCCGCGCCGCACCTTCTCTGCCTGCGAGATCATAGGCCGTCTGCAAGGCATCCACTGCGGCGGAGTAGTTTCCGGCGTTATAACCGGCAATGCCCGATATCAGGTGGGTATAGGCGTTTGGCATGAGCCGCGCCGCCTCCGCGCTGCGGCCCTGTAAGATCCGCTGCAGGGCAAGCTGCCGTGTGTCCATGCAGGACTCCAGCTCCGCATCCAGCGGCTTTTTGGTGCAAAGCAGTGCAAGATCCAGCCACGCAGGAACCGCCCGCGCCCGCTCCAGCTCCGTTTCCCCCAGCAGTCCGCTCAGCTGTGCGTTCCTGCCGGAAAACAAAAGCTCCCAGCCCCGCTCTGCCAGTGCGGCCGCTTCCCGCTCCATTTCCGGATCGCTTTTCAGCTCTAACCGCTCCAAAAGGAGCCGCAAAATTTCCTCGGACGGCTCCGCCTTGCCGGACTCGATCTTGGACAGATACGACACCGTGCAGATTCCGCTGCAAAGCCCCGCCTGACTCCAATTTCGCCGCACTCGCTCTCGATAAATGACGTATCCTTGATAGTTCATTGCTTTCTGCGCTCCATACGCCGTTCTTTTCAAAAAATCGGATACTTGATTGTAGCACAAAGCGTGCAGAAAATCGACCTGCAAGCGAATCTTTTCCAAAATAGAGTTTGCCGTGGGAAGTCTTTTTAGGGTATTCCTCCATTCAGATACACCCTAGGAAAGCGTCCGCCAGTATGGTATACTGCTTACTACACCATTTGTTGCACCACTTGGTGTAGTAAGCAGTTACGTAGATTTATGAGATTTCTGGAGGAATATAGAGATTATGATAAAAGTACTTTTCATCTGCCACGGCAACATCTGCCGCAGTCCGATGGCGGAGTTCGTTATGAAGAAGCTGGTGGAGGATGCGGGACTGGCGGCGCAGTTTCACATCGAATCGGCGGCGACCAGCCGGGAGGAGCTTGGAAACCCCGTCTACCCGCCTGCCCGGCGGAAGCTGGCCGAGCATGGCATTTCCTGTGCCGGTCATGCCGCGCGGCAGATGACACGGGCAGATTATGAAAAAAATGATCTCCTGATCGGGATGGATCAGGAGAATCTCCGGAACATGCAGCGCATCTGCAGCGGTGACCCGGACGGAAAGATTTCGCTTCTGATGGCGCACACCAGCCGCCCCGGAAACGTTGCCGACCCGTGGTACACCGGCGATTTTGAGGCGACCTGGCGCGATGTAGCGGAGGGCTGCCGCTGCCTGCTGGCAGAGCTGATGCCCGCATCCAATGCGTGAATGCGGGCAAGTTCGCTCAATTCCCGCCTCAGTGCCCCTCACCCGCGATCATGTGCAGCGCGTGCTCGAGCGCAGGAAGAACAGCGCCGAGATTTTCACGCGCCGCCTTCTCCGAGCCGGGCAGATTGACGATCAGGCTGCTGCCGCGCGTACCCGCGACGGCGCGGGAAAGCATGGCGCGCGGCGTGATCTTCAGTCCCTCGACCCACATCGCAACCGGAATGGCGCGGATCTCGCGCTCGATCACCGCCAGCGTTGCCTCCGGTGTGACATCACGCGGCGAAAGCCCCGTTCCGCCCGTGGTCACGATCAGATCTGCATGCGTCTCATCCGAGCAGGAACGCAGGACGGCGCGGATCTCGTCCTGCTCGTCCGGAACGACGGCGGTGTGGATGACGGTGTATCCCGCCTGCTCCAGCATCGCACATACGGCGGGGCCGCTCGTATCAGTGCGCACTCCCTTGCTTGCAAGATCGCTGACTGTAATGATCGCTGCTGAATAACTCATAAAAAACCATCCTTTCTCAGGCAGATGCTGCTCATAGCATTTGCGCCTGCGGGCGCAGTATGTTTTCGATAAGCTCCGGCGGCGCAACATGCGCCGCCTTTTTATTCGCGGTATCCGAGCGCTGCGGAGATCATCGCCGCAGCCGCGCAGACGCGCTCGATCGCGGCGTGAAACTCATCCGAACGGGTACTGCGGAACATGCCGATCACACCGACGGTGTACCTGACGCAGCCGTCGACCGTGCGGATCGGTGCGGAGATCGAACGAAGGCCGATCTTATATTCCCCGTTTTCAATGGCATAGCCACACCTGCGGCAGTCCTCGATCTCCTGCAGCAGCGCGTCCACATCCGTGACGGTGTGCGGCGTGAACTGCGTCATGCTCTGCCGGCGCAGGAGCTTTTCCGCCTCCGCGTGCGGCATGGCGGCGAGAAACACCTTGCCCTGCGAGGTGCAGTAAATTGGCAGGCGTGCGCCGACGTCGGAGACGATGCGCAGCTTGTCGCGCGCCTCCACCTGATCGAGCGTGATGACATGACCTCCCTCGCAGATCGAGAGCATGACCGATACGCCGCAGTCTGCGGCCAGGTGCTCCATATAGGGCTTGGCAACGGCGGAAATATCCCATGACCTGCCGATCTGACAGCCGTATTCAAACAGCCGCAGTCCGAGCGCGTATTTCCCGTCCGGCGTCTGTTCGATGACGTCGTACTCACGCATAGTCGTCAGGAGCCCGAAGACCGTGCTTTTCGGCATGGCCGCCTGCATTGTGATCTCCTTGAGCGTCATGGGCCGTCCGCCCGCCGAGAGAAGCTGCAAAAGCTCCATCGCCTTTGCAACCGACTGGATCGTGTTTCCGTCCGGCATGGCAGCACCTCCTTTTTACCTATTTTACGCCGCCGTACTTCCGCGCGTCAAGATTATCCGACTGTACCGTTTGTTTTTCCGACAATGCCGCACAGCGCGCTTGATTGTGCGCGCCCGGTTTGATAAAATAAACATGATATTTATTCGAGAATAACGGTGATCCGTATGAACGATACGCTTGGCAGGAAAATTACATACCTTCGCCTTTCCGTGACTGACCTGTGCGATCTGCGCTGCATCTACTGTATGCCGGAGCACGGCGTTCCCAAACGCGCGCACAGTGAGATCTGCTCGCTTGAGGAGCTGTGCGATAGGGCCGCCGCGGCAGTCAGCCTCGGCGTGCGCAAGGTGCGCATCACGGGCGGCGAGCCACTGATTCGGCGCGGCGTCGTATCCCTCTGCCAGATGCTGCGCGCGCTTCCGGGTCTGGAGGAGCTTTGTCTCACGACGAACGGTGTGCGTCTGCCGGAGCTGGCTGCGCCGCTCCGCGAGGCTGGCGTTGACCGGCTGAACATCAGCCTCGACACGCTCCGGCCCGAGCGCTATCGCAGCATCACGCGCATCGGGGAGCTCTCCTCCGTCCTGCGCGGGCTGGACGCCGCCGAGGCGGCCGGCTTTTCGCACACAAAGCTCAACTGCGTCCTGATGGGCGGTGTCAATGACGACGAGATCGAGGATTTCGTCCGTCTGACGCAGGCGTGTCCCCTCAGCGTCCGCTTCATCGAGCTGATGCCGATGGGCGCGTGCGCCAAATGGGAGAAAGCTCGCTTTCTCCCGGCCGGGGCGGTGCTCGACCGCGTACCGGAGTTGGAGCCGGCCGGCACGGACGGCGTCAGCCGCCTGTACCGCATTCCCGGCGCAGCCGGAACGGTCGGGCTGATCGAGCCGATGAGCCACGCCTTCTGCGCCGAATGCAGCCGCATCCGCACCACCGCCGACGGCAAGCTCAAGCCCTGCCTGCACGCGGACACGGAAATTGCTCTGCGCGGGCTTCACGGCGAGGCGCTTCTCGACGCCATCCGCCAGGGCATTGCGCGCAAGCCGGAGCGTCATGCGCTGATGCGCGACGGCGAGAGCCATGCAGGACGCTGCATGAGTGAGATCGGAGGTTAAGATGGAGCTGACACATTTTAATGACGAGGGACGCGCGCGCATGGTCGATGTGACCGAAAAGCCGCAGACGATTCGCATTGCGCGGGCGGCAGCCACCGTCAACATGTGCGCCGAAACGATGCAAATGCTCCGCAGCGGCGGCATGAAAAAGGGCGACGTGCTCGCCGTGGCGCAGGTCGCGGGAATCATGGCAGCGAAGAAAAACAGCGAGCTGATCCCGATGTGCCACACCATTTTGCTGACCGGCGTGGACATTCATTTTACGCTGGAGGAGACGGCGCTGCACATTTTTTCCGAGGTTCGCTGCAAGGGTGAAACAGGCGTGGAAATGGAGGCGCTGACCGCCGTGTCGGTCGCAGCATTGACCGTCTATGACATGTGCAAGGCCGTCCAGCGGGACATGACGATCACCGATGTGCGTCTGCTCTACAAAGAGGGCGGAAAAAGCGGTGTATATGAAAGGAAGGATGAGCATGGCTGAGGTCGTTGCAGTCAACATCAGTGAAAGAAAGGGCATTCGCAAGCATGAGGTTCCGTATATCGAGCTTCTGCCGCATCACGGCATTGTGGGAGACGCCCATGCGGGCGACTGGCACCGGCAGGTGAGCCTGCTTGCAGAGGAGAGCATCGACACGATGCGCGCGCTGGGGCTGAGCCTGACGGCGGGCGCCTTCGCGGAAAACATCAACACAGTCGGCATTTCGCTCAAAACGCTCCCGGTCGGAACGCTGCTCCGGATCGGCCCTGCTGTCCTGCGCGTGACGCAGATCGGCAAGGAGTGTCACAACGACTGCGCCATCAAAAAGACGACCGGAAAATGTGTCATGCCGACTGAGGGCATCTTCTGTGAGGTCGTCACGCCCGGCCGCGTGCAAAAGGGCGACCGGATCACCGTTCTGGAGGAAATGCCATGAAGCTGATCGAAACAAAAAACGCCGTCGGCCATGTGCTCTGCCACGATCTGACGCGCATCGTCCCCGGCGAGTTCAAGGGCGCGCAGTTCCGCAAGGGACACATCGTCACGGAGGCGGATATTCCGATGCTTCTGTCAATGGGCAAGGAGCACCTGTACGTCTGGGAGATGGAGCCGGGTATGCTCCATGAAAACGACGCCGCCGAGCGTCTTTGCGCCATCTGCAAAAACGAGCACATGTCGCGCGGCGAGGTCCGGGAGGGCAAGATCGAGCTTCGCGCCGACTGCGACGGGCTGTTCCGTGTGGACGTGGAAAAGCTCAACGCCATCAACATGATCGATGAGCTGATGATCGCCACCCGCCACTCGAACACCGCCGTTCACGCCGGTGACAAGCTCTGCGGCACGCGCGTCATTCCGCTCATCATCCGCGAGGAAAAGCTCGACGCCGCCGACCGCGTCGCGGCAGGCAGACCCATTTTGGAGCTGCTGCCCTACAAGCTGAAGAGCGCCGCCGTCATCACGACCGGCAGTGAGGTCGCAAGCGGGCGGATCCAAGATACGTTCACCCCGGTCCTTGAGAAAAAGCTCGCGGCATTCGGCATCCGCATGACCGAGCACGCCGTGGTCGGAGACAGACTGGACAACGTTGCCGCCGCCATCGCGCAGATGCGGACAAAAAACGTTGACATGATCCTCTGCACCGGCGGCATGAGCGTCGATCCCGACGACAACACGCCCAGCGGCATCAGGGCTGCGGGCGCGGACATTGTCTGCTACGGCGCGCCGGTGCTGCCCGGCGCCATGTTCCTGCTCGGCTACTATGAAGACGGTCAGCCCGTCATGGGTCTGCCCGGATGCGTCATGTATGCAAAGGCGACCGTCTTTGACCTGCTTCTGCCGCGCATCGCGGCGGGCGTTCGCGTGACGCGCGAGGAAATTGCCGCGATGGGCAACGGCGGTCTTTGCCTCGGATGTGAGAGCTGCCGCTATCCCGTCTGTCCGTTCGGAAAATAACAGCCGCCCGAAGCGCCGTGCGCTTTCTGCTTCCAATCATCAAAAAATAAGAGGAGAAAAATATGAAAAGGCTGCTTGCCGTTCTGCTTGCTCTGGCGCTTGTCCTGAGCATGGCCGCCTGTGCCTCCGCACCCGCAAAAACCGACAAATCCGCCGATCAACCCCAAACCGACGCGCAGCCGGCGCAGACGCCTGCTGGCGACGAAAAGCCTGCTGCCGACGAAAAACCCGCTGCGGACGAAAAGCCGGTCGAGCTGATCGTCTTTGCCGCCGCCTCCATGACCGAAACGCTGACCGAGATCGGCGGTCTGTTCATGGAGCAGAATCCGAACGTCACCATTCAGTTCAACTTCGATTCCTCCGGCACGCTCAAGACGCAGATCCAAAGCGGCGCTGACTGTGACGTGTTCATTTCCGCCGGTCAGAAGCAGATGAACCAGCTCGACAAGGACGCTTCCGCCGACGTCAATACCGAGGGGCTCGACTTCGTGCTGGCGGGCAGCCGCTTCAACATCCTCGAAAACAAGGTCACGCTCGTTGTTCCCGAGGGAAATCCCAAGAACATCCTCTCCTTTGACGACCTTGCCGCTGGCCTGAGAGATGGCTCCGTCCTGCTTGCCATGGGCAACTCCGACGTACCCGTCGGGCAGTACACGCAGAAGATCCTCAAATACTACGAGCTGGACGAGGACGCGCTGGCTGCCGCAGGCTGCCTGACCTACGGCACCAACGTCAAGGAAGTCACCACGCAGGTCTCTGAGGCGGTCGTTGACTGCGGCGTCATCTACTGCACCGACGCCTTCTCCGCAGGACTGACCATCGTGGACTACGCCACCGCCGAGATGTGCGGTCAGGTCGTCTACCCCGCCGCCGTCCTGAACATCTCGCAGAACGCGGAGACCGCACAGGCGTTCCTCGACTTCTGCCGCACGCCCGAGGCGACCGCGATCTTTGAAGCCGTCGGCTTCTCCGCCGCAGCGTAAACGAAAAAGCCTGCAACGGGAAGCGGACTCCGCTTCCCGCTTGTTCACTCCACCGAATTTAGCACCCGGCCGGAGCCGCGCTCCGCAGGGGCAGAAGGAGCCGCCATGGATTGGTTTCCGCTGTGGAATTCGCTGCGCATCGCGGCGATCTCCACCTTCTTTGTCTTTTTCTTCGGCATCTTTGCCGCCTATTACATCGCAAAGCTCCCGCGCGTTCTCAAGGGCGTGCTCGACGTCATTCTGACGCTGCCGCTGGTGCTTCCGCCCACAGTCGTCGGTTACCTCCTTTTGCGGGTGCTCGGGCCGAAGCGCATCGTCGGCGCGTGGGTGCTCAGAACCTTCGGTCTGAAGCTGGTCATGACGTGGTGGTCAGCCATTTTTGCCACCATTGTGGTCATTTTTCCGCTGATGTACCGCACGGTGCGCGGCGCGTTCGAGGCGTTTGACGAGACGCTGGCATATTCCGGCCAGACGCTCGGCCTCTCGAACACGTTCATTTTCTGGCGCATCCGTATCCCCTACTGCCGTCAGGGCATTCTGGCGGGCACAGTGCTCGCGTTTGCGCGCGCCATCGGAGAATACGGCGCGACCAGCATGATCGCAGGCTACACCCCCGGCAAGACCGCCACCATTTCCACCACCGTCTATCAGATGTGGCGAACGGACAACGACGCACTGGCGTTCCGGTGGGTCATGGTGAACATCGCCATTTCCACGGTCGTGCTGCTGGCGGTCAATATGCTTGAGCGGAGAAATGCCCGCCGGCGAAAGGAGCGTTCGTGATGGCGCTGTATGTCGATATTGAAAAAAAACTCGGCAGCTTTCACCTGCGCGCCAAATTCGAGGTGGACGGTGAAACGCTCGCCCTCCTCGGCGCGTCCGGCTGCGGCAAGAGCATGACGCTCAAGTGCATCGCAGGCATCGAAAGGCCCGACCGCGGGCGGATCGTGCTGGACGGCGAGACGCTGTTTGACAGCGAGGCGCACATCGATCTTCCGCCCCAAAAACGCCGCGTCGGCTATCTGTTTCAGCAATACGCCCTGTTTCCGAACATGACTGCCGAGCAGAACATCCTCTGCGGCATCCGCGGCGGCGCACGCGCAGAAAAGCGGCTCGCGCTTGCTGAGGCCGTGCGGATGTTCCGGCTGGAGGGGCTTGAAAAAAAGCTCCCGGCGCAGCTTTCAGGCGGTCAGCAGCAGCGCGTTGCGCTGGCGCGCATCCTCTGCTCCAAGCCGAAGGCGATCTTGCTCGATGAACCGTTCTCCGCGCTCGACGGCTTTCTCAAATGGAATCTGGAGCTCGAGCTTTCCGAGCTGCTCGCAGGCTTCGCCGGGCCGATCATCTGGGTCTCGCACGATCTTGGCGAGTGCCGCCGCAACTGCGGCTGCGTCTGCGTCATGGAATCGGGACGCACGGGCGGCGTAATGGCGCTGGATGCGCTGATCGCCCATCCCGACTCGCTCAGTGCAGCACGTCTTACCGGATGCAAGAACTTCTTTCCTGTATCGGCGCACGACGGTGGTCTTGAAATTCTACCATGGCAGCTTTTCCTGCCCGGTGTGCACGCCGCGCCCGACGCAGCAACGCTGGCTCTCATGCACGATGCCATAGACTTTGGCGGGCAGGCGCACGAGTTCCGCGTCCGCAGGGTCATTCCGGACGTTGACTGCGCCATTGTTCTTCTCTCACCTGCACAGCTCAATGCCGATGCGCCCACGCTCCGCGTGGAGTTTCCGCTCGGCACAGCGCCGGAGACCGGCAGCACGCTCCGGCTCTCGTTCCGGCCGGAAGCGCTCCGGACGTTCTGACGTCATTGACACCGAAACACGTCTATGTTAGGATAGACAAAACGACACATCGACTCTGAAAGGAGTGCTGCCGATGCTGCTGATCCTGCTCATCGCCGCCGGTACCATTCTCGAAACGCTCTTTATCATGGAATCCTACAAGCGGCGCAGTGTGCGCAGCATCCTCTTTAAGGCGCTGGCATCGTTCTGCTTCGTGCTGCTCTGTATGCAGTGCATCCGCATCCGCGGACAAAGCGAGTATGCCGTGCTGGTATTCTGGGGACTTGTGTGCGGTCTGCTCGGGGACGTGCTGCTCGCGCTGCGCTTCCTTTGGCGGAGGCTGCACGACCTGTTTCTGATTGCCGGAACGCTGGCGTTCTTCGCTGGACACATTCTCTATATTCTTGCGATTTTGAATCTCTCGCCGGGCGCATGGCAATACGCCATTCCCGTGTCGCTGATCGCACTCGGCGTGGCAGGCTTCTATTCGAATGCAAACAAGGTAAACGCAGGAAAGATCCTGCCGCTCGGCGTGGTCTACATCGGAACCGTTTTGTTCATGGCATCATGCGCACTGTCCGGCGCGCTTCTGACCTCCAGCCGTGCGCTGTTCCTGTTTTTCATCGGCGGGCTTTGCTTCTCCCTGAGCGACAACATGCTGGTCGTACTGTCGTTTGGGAAAAATGACAACATCTACCGGAATGCGGTCCTGCATGTCCTTTACTACATGGCGCAGATCTTCATTGCCCTCAGCATCCTCTTTCATTCGCTCTGAACGCCCAAAAATCGACTAAAAAGCGGACTCTACACACAGTAGAGTCCGCTTTCTACGTTTTTGAGAGTCCTCTCGCCCGTTCGTCGCCCTTGCGTTTCCGATGTGGAGAGTCGGACTTCTGACCTTTCGGGTGCCTTCCGACGGAAAAATCCGTATACTGGAGATACCTCTCACAGAAAGGACTCCAAACCTATGCGTCAGCTTTTTATTTTCAGTGATTCCGTCATCAAGGGCGTCATGCACGAAAACGGACGGTACAAGCTTTGTGAAGACCACGATTTTGCATCCCTGAATGCGCGCGGCATCGAAGCGCACAACCATTCCAAAATGGGCGCGACCATCCGCACCGGCCTTGACATCATGCGGCGCAAGCTGACACCCTGCGACGAAGAAACGCTGGTCCTGCTGTCGTTCGGCGGGAACGACTGCGATTACAACTGGGCCGAGGTCGCCGCTGACCCGGACGGCATCCACATGCCGCACATTGAACCGGACGAATTCGCCGCGCTTTACCGCGAGGCCATCGAGCTTGCCCGCGCATCCGGCGCGAAGGTCGCCGCCGCGTCCATTGTGCCGATCGAGGCCAGACGTTATATGCATACCATCTCGGAGGGAAAAAGCGGTGAGAACATCCTGAAGTGGCTTGGCGACGTCGATCGCCTCTACCGCTGGCAGGAGTCCTACAACCAGATCGCCTGCTCGGTTGCGGGCAAGCTCGGCTGCCAGATCCTTGACATCCGCTCCGCGTTTTTACAGAGCGCCTGCTTCCCGACGCTCATGTCGGACGATGGCATCCACCCTTCCCCTGCCGGTCACGCGCTGCTGCACAGGACTGTCCGTGCCGCCCTCTGCGGCATGGAGTGAGCAGCGTAGACCCGTCGTTGCAGAATACGCACAAACTCCGGCTGCAAAAAAACCGGACGTCCATAAGACAGCAACACCGACCGATATCCATCGGTCGGTGTTTTGCTTTCCGGCAGACACACAAAGCGTCCCCCGCTTATTTTGCCTCGATGCGGATCGTCTCGCCGTCTGCCAGCGCCTCCAGCTCGGAGATCGGATGCTCAAAGCTGTCGATGATCTTCTCCGCGATCGGGTCCTCCAGCTCGCGCTGGATGGTGCGGCGCAGATTGCGTGCGCCGTATGTGACGGAATAGGCCTTCTTGACCAGCGCGTCGATGAGGCTCTGCTCCCAGCAGAAGGTGACGCCGCGCTCTGCGAGCGAATCGCGCAGCTCCGTCAGCATGATGCCTGCGATGCCGCGGAAATTCTCCTCCGTAAGCTTGTTGAAGCAGATCACGTCGTCCACGCGATTGAGGAACTCCGGCCGCAGGAACTCGCCCAGCGCCTTCATCGCCTTCTCGCGGCTCTGTTCGGAGAGCGTCCTGCCGAAGCCGACCGAGCCGTCCTTGCGGTCGGAGCCGGCATTCGAGGTCATGATGATGACCGTATTCTCAAAGTTCACCACACGGCCCTGCGCGTCGGTGATGCGCCCATCGTCGAGAATTTGCAGCAGGATGTTCATGACATCCGGATGCGCCTTTTCGATCTCATCAAAGAGGATGACCGAGTAAGGCTTGCGGCGGATCTTTTCGGTGAGCTGCCCGGCCTCGTCGTAGCCGACATAGCCCGGAGGCGAGCCGATGAGCTTGGAAACGCTGTGCTTTTCCATATACTCGGACATATCGAGCCGGATGAGCGACTCGACTGAGGAGAACAGCTCTGCTGCCAGCCGCTTGACAAGCTCCGTCTTGCCCACGCCGGTCGAGCCGACGAAGATAAACGATACCGGGCGCTTTTTCGCGCTGATGCCGACACGGCTGCGGCGGATGGCACGTGCCACGGCGGAGATCGCCTCGTCCTGGCCTACAATGTGCTTTTTGAGATTCGACTCCAGACTGCGGAGCTGCTCATACTCCTGCGCGCGGATCTTGCTGGCAGGGATCTTCGTCCACAGCTCGATGATGCGCGCCAGATTTTCCATTGTGACGGCGGGCTTCGGCTCCTGCGCAAGCGGTGCGATCTGCTCGTCAAGCTGGATCTCGCGGCTGCGCAGCTCCGCCATGCGCGCGTAGTCCTCCTGTGTCTTTTCCGCGTTCTCGGTCAGCATACCGAGCTCCAGCTCAATGTCCGCGCGCTCCTTGCGCAGCTCCATGAGCCTCCCGAGCGTCTTGTTGTGCAGGTTCACATCCGAACACGCCTCGTCGATCAGGTCGATGGCCTTATCCGGCAGGAAGCGGTCGGTGATGTAGCGTTCTGAGAGAATGACGGCCTGCCGCGCGATCTCCGGCGAAATGACCACGCCGTGGAATGCCTCGTAATAGTGCGAAATGCCGCGCAGGATGGCGATGGACTCGTCAATGGTCGGCTCCGCCACGACGACAGGCTGGAAGCGGCGCTCAAGCGCAGAGTCCTTTTCAATATATTTGCGGTATTCGGCAAATGTCGTTGCGCCGATCACCTGAATTTCGCCGCGTGAGAGCGCAGGCTTGAGGATGTTCGCCGCGTTCATCGAGCCTTCGGCGTCGCCCGCGCCGACCAGATTGTGCACCTCGTCAATGACAAGGATGATGTTGCCGAGCTTGCGTACCTCCTCGATCAGGCCCTTCATACGGCTTTCAAACTGTCCGCGGAACTGCGTTCCGGCGACCAGCGCCGTCAGGTCCATCAGGTAGACCTCCTTGTCGAGGAGCTTGTAGGGCACGTCGCGGTTTGCGATCTTCTGGGCAAGCCCCTCCGCAATGGCGGTCTTGCCGACGCCCGGCTCGCCGATCAGGCAGGGGTTGTTCTTCTGGCGTCGGTTGAGGATCTGAATGACGCGCTCGGTCTCGACCTCGCGGCCGACAATGCGGTCGAGCTGACCGTCGCGCGCCTTTTTCGTGAGGTTCTGGCAATAGGTATCGAGGAATTTGTGCTTTTTCTGCCCCTTCTGGGTCTTGTCGCGCGGCTGCGCGTCCGACTTGGGCGCATCCTGCTCGGCAGGCAGATTCTCCGCGTTCTGCGCGCCGCCAAAGAGCTTGTTGAGGAACGGGAACGTTGCCGTCTGGCTGTCCTGCTCGTCGTCCTCCGCATCGTCCTCCTGCGGATTTGCCATCATGCCGAGGCTGCCGAGCGCCTCGGACATTTCACCGCTGAGGCTTTCAAGATCATCATCCGTGATGCCCATGCGCTGCATCAGGTCATCGACCGGCTTGATGCCAAGCTCGCGCGCACATTTGAGGCACAGGCCCTCGTTGATGGTTTTGCCGTTATCGATTTTTGTAATAAAGATCACCGCAAGATTTTTCTTGCAACGGGAACATAAGGTTGGTTTCATACCGGATTCTCCTTACTATGCTGCTGAAGCCATTCTATCACACTCCGCGCCGGCGGCACACGGCCAGCCTGCTTCGCGGAAAGAGTTTGTCAAAACGTTCGATATCAGGGTATGAACTTTCTGCCGGTGCCGCCGGAGAGCAGCAGCGCCGTGCCGTCCATGCGCATCACGACCGCCGTCGCGCTCTGTGTCGCATCAAGGCGCGCAGTGCGCGTCATATCCTGCTTGTAAAGGTCCAGACCGTTTGCGGTCAGGACAGCGACGTAATTTCCCGCCGCCGAGGAATCGAGGATCTCCTCCGTGTACGAGCTGCTGCCAAGCTCCTCGCCGCTTGGGCTGACGGTCACGACCGTGCAGCTATTGCCTGCCTTATACATATTCAGGCTCAGCGTCAGAAATCCACTGCCGCCGAAATCAAAATCCTTGAGATACGCGCCGCCGTAGCTGTATTTTCCGAGAACCGTCCCGTCCATCCGCAGCCACATCGAGCTGCTCTCGCCGACGGCGCAGAGCGTTCCATCCTCAAGAAATTCCAGATCGTAAAACAGCTCGTTTCCAAGCGTGACGGTGCTGTAGATCTCCTCGGAATCGGTGCGAAAAACGACCAGACTGCTCTCAAAAATGCCGTTTGCCTGCCCAAGCGCCACCGCCGCCATATACGTTCCCTCCGGGCTCACCGTGCAGATCGGGAGGTATTGACTGGAGGAAAGCCAGCGGTAGATCATCGCGCCTCTGGGATTATAGACATACAAAATGCTCTTGTAGCCGGATTCGGAGGTGGAATAGCACGCGTAGCCATCCGGCGAGAGATCCGCGTCAAGGATCGGTTTTGCCGCCGTCACATTCAGAAGCTCTGTCCCCTTCTTCCCGACCGCCATCAGATTGTAACCGCCGACGT